>Ga0308160_10005035_pt1 | contig 13895 bp, 7 predicted proteins | sample PhyFR1_FD_201036 | JGI IMG/M metagenome (GOLD analysis project Ga0308160, IMG submission 201036) | Phyllosphere microbial communities from UC Gill Tract Community Farm, Albany, California, United States - DLSLF.R1 | ecosystem: Host-associated > Plants > Phyllosphere > Unclassified | place: USA...
CCGGCGGAGGCGAGGAGCGTGACGCATGGAGCAGGTTCCTTCCAGAGGGCCTATTCGACAGACGATCGTCTGACAAGTAGACGGTAGGTCGGTACGACGCCCCGCGCCATGAGAGGACGACCAGGGGCGGACGGGAGGACCGGTGCCAGCTTGCACCGTCCCTCCAGGCCCGGCTGCTCACGCTGTCGCTGCAGGGACGCTGGCTGCCGTGTCGCGGCGGACGTCCGGCTGCACCGGTTCGGCCCCCTGTCGGTCCATCCTCCAGGGGCGGATCGGGGTCGGGTGCGCCGCCGCGATCGAGGCAGCCGCCCGGCGACCGGCGTTGATGGTGACGGTCCACGCCGTCGCGAGCCGCGGGTCGGCTGACTGCGCCACGGGGCGCCATCCGAGGAGGGGAGCTGCCGTCGTGACGCCGGCCGATGCCGCGGCGACGCGGAGCCCCGACGGTTCGCCGCGCAAGCCGACACCGACTGACTTGAGGAGTGCCTCCTTGTCGGTCCACACCTGGACCCGGTGGACGAGGCCATCGCGTCCGGTCGGCATCGCCGCCCGCTCTGACGGGTGCAGCGCGTAGTCGTCGAACCCGTCCCACAGGGTCTCGGGGTACTCCTCGACGTCGACCCCGAGCCGAGCCGCGTCATCGCCGACAGCAACGAGCACCAGTCGTCCAGAGGTCGAGGTGGACGCGGAGGACCCAGCGATACGAGGGCGACCGTGCGGCGCGCTGCAGTGCTCGCAGGTCCGGTCCACCGGGACGGACGCGGCGTCGGACCACGAACGGCCCTGCACGGCGCAGGCCAGGAACCGGAGCGCGAGTCGCCCGGCGAGGGTCCGCCGTCGATCCAGGTCTGCTCGCCTGCTGTCGGCAGCGGCACGATCGGCTGCGCTGACGAGCGAGGCAGCACCCGCGCCGCCCGTCGATCCGAGCAGGCGATCCCCGGTGGCGAGGACGTCGTCGACGGTGGTCAGCAGGAGATGGATCACCGCTTGCTGATGCGTCGGTACTGCACGACGGCGATGGGTGCGAAGACAGCGATGATGGCGACGCAGCACAAGGACGCGTAGAGCAGCGCGTTGTCGGCCGGCCATCCGTGCCCGACGGCGAACCCGGACGGCGGTTCGTTCCCGAAGCCCCGCCGCACCGCGGTGGCGACGGCGGTGACGGGGTTCCACTCGGCGACCACCCGGAGCGGACCGGGGAGCATGTCGGCGGACACGAACGCTCCGGAGACGAAGCACACGGGGAACAGCCAGAGCAGGCCGAGGGACTGTGCGACCTCGACGCTGCGAGCGGTCAGCGCGATGAACGCCCCGATCCAGGACGTCGCGAACGCGAAGAGCAGCAGCAGCCCGAACGTCAGCACCACGGACCCGATGTCGGAGTGCACACGCCAGCCGATCACCAGGCCGCACGCGATCACGACGACGATCGAGATGGCGTTCGTCATGAGGTCCGAGGTCGTGCGCCCGAGGATGACCCCGACCCGCGACATCGGCAGGGCCCGGAACCGGTCGATGAGGCCCGTCTGCAGGTCCTTCGCCAGGTACACGGCGGTGAAGGACGAGTTGAAGGTCAGCGTCTGCGCGAGGACACCGCCGATGAGGAACTCGCGGTAGTCGTCTCCGCCGAGTGCGTCGGCGAACACGAACCCGAGGATGAGCACGAAGATGATGGGCTGCGCGACACCGGTCACCAGCGCCCCGGGCGTTCGGCGGACGCCGAGCATGTTCCGTCGGGCGATGACCCGGCCGTCGCGGAGGACGCTCGCGATGCTCATCGGCTCGCCTCCGTCGGTCCCCCGGCGATCACCGGGTCGGGCTCGGAGGACCTCGCCCCCACCGCTGCGACGGGCGCGTCCGGATCAGCTGGCGTCCCGGTCAGCTGCAGGAAGACCTCGTCGAGCGTCGGCTGCCGGAGTGCCGCTTCGGACGTCTCGAGCCCGACGGCTCGGAGTGCGCCGACGACGTCGAGGAGATCACTGCTGCCTCCGCCGGCACCGACGGTGAGGCGACCCACTCGCCTGTCGACGGCGGGTTCGTGACCCACCCGACGGACAGCGTCCACGGCAAGGTCGATGTCGCTACCGGGGGCGAGCACGATGTCGAGCCGTGCTCCGCCGGTCTGGGCCTTGAGTTGCGCGGCCGTGCCCTCTGCGATGATGCGTCCTCCGTCGATGACCGCGATGGAGTCAGCGAGCTGGTCGGCTTCCTCGAGGTACTGGGTGGTGAGGAGCACGGTGGTCCCACCTGATGCCAGCGACTCGATCGCGTCCCAGGTGTCGCGACGACCGCGGGGGTCCAGCCCGGTGGTCGGTTCGTCGAGGATGACGACCGGGGGCCGGGCGACGATCGCCCCGGCCAGGTCGAGCCGGCGGCGCATCCCCCCCGAGTACGTGCCCGCACGTTTGTCGTCGGGGACGTCGTCGAGGCGGAACTCCCGGAGGAGCTCACGTGCTCGAGCCTTCGCGTCCTTCCGACGCATGCCGTACAGCTCGCCGACCATCGTCAGGTTCTCGAAGCCGGTGAGCTTCTCGTCGACCGCTGCGTACTGGCCGGACACGCCGAGACGCTGTCGCACGGCGTGGCCTTCGGTCAACACCGATCGTCCGGCGACGAAGGCGTCGCCGGAGTCGGGCTGCAGCAGCGTCGTGAGGACGCGCACGGTCGTCGTCTTGCCGGCGCCGTTGGGCCCGAGGAGCCCTTGCACCGTGCCCTCGGGCACCTCGAGTTCGACGCCGTCGAGCGCCTGGTGGGTCCCGAACCGCTTCGTGATCCCTCGTACGGAGATCACGACGCGACGCGGGTGCTCTCGAAGGACGGTGTGATGTCGTGCCAGTGCTCCGACACGTAGTCGGTGCACGCCGTCTTGACGGCGGGACCGAACACGGCGACCCACCCTCGGGGAACGTCGGCGAACTCGGGCCAGAGCGAGTGCTGTCCGGCTTCGTTCACGAGCACCCGGAAGGTGCCGTCCTGATCGTCGAACGGGTTCGTCACGGTCGATGCTCCTCTGGGTCAGCTGCAGGGGTGTTCCCACCTGGGTCTTCGGAGCCGGCGCCGAGTCGGTTCGCTCTGCGTGCGTCGGTGTGTCGGACGTTCTCGAGGAGGTGGTCGAGCACCGGTGCGACGTCGTCGAGTGCCCGGTCGGTGAGCATGTCCTGGTGACGGGCTCCCACGGAACTCGACGTCACCGTCCCGGTGACGAACTGCTCCCACACCGCGGGGGCCGGACGGTTCGCGGGGACGTCCTCGGTCGCGGCGAACACGTGGAGATCACCGTGGACGACGGGGACCGGAGCGTCGTCGAGGAGCTCCCCGAGCCGGCGGAACCGCCGCACCATGCGGTCGACGACGGGGCCCGGAACGTCGGCCAGCGGGTTGCCAGCCTCAGCGAGGAGGGAGAGCACCCGTTCGCCGTCGAGGTGGCCAGCAGGAGGCGTCACACCGTTCGCGTCGAGGAAACCGCGCCACATGTCATCGGTGTCGGCCACACCGTCGAACGCTGATGCTTCGGTCGGGTACGCGTCGAGCACCGCGAGGAGCGCCACCTCTTCGCCCTCGGCCTGCAGCCGCGCCGCGATGTGGTGCGCAAGCCGGCCGCCGAACGAGTACCCGGTGAGCAGGTAGGGGCCGTGGGGTTGCTCGCCGCGGATGGCGGTGACGTACTCGGTGAGCAGCTCGTCCAACGATCCGGCCGTCGCGGGTTCCGGACGGTCCGGCGCGATCCCGGGCATCTGGACGCCGAGGATCGGTCGGGTCGTGGCCAGACGAGAGACGAACGTGGAGAACTTCCACGCGACGCCGCTCGCAGGGTGCACCGCGAACACGGGGGCACCCTGCCCGGTGGGCCGGAGGGGCAGGATCGTCCGGAGCGACTCCGCCACGTCCGCACCGCCGGACTCGACCAAGGCGGCGAGTCCGGCCACGGTCGGCGCTTGGAAGAGCGCCTGCACGGGCAGGTCCGCGTCGAGGGCTTCGTTGACCGCCTGGATCGTCGGCTGCGCGACGAACGAGTGACCGCCCAGCGCGAAGAAGGAATCGTCGGCGCGGACGCCGTCGACACCGAGTGTCGCGGCGAACGCCGCGGCGATCGCGAGTTCCGCGGGTCCGCTCGGAGCCGCCCCTGCACCGCCACCGATCCGGAGCTCGGGGAGTGCCCGCACGTCGACCTTCCCGTTCGGCGTCAGTGGGACGGCGTCGATCGCCGCGATTCCGGCGGGCACCATGTAGTCGGGTACACGGGAGCGGAGACGGTCGGACAGTGCGGTGAGGAACGCATCGGAGGCGACTCCGTCCGTCACGACCCAGGCGCCGAGTTCCGTGCCGCGTGCGGTGTCGACCGGACGGACCACGGCGTGCGTGACGCCGCCGGCACCGCGCAGGACCGCCTCGACCTCGCCGGGTTCGACACGGTGGCCACGGATCTTCACCTGCCCGTCACTGCGGCCCAGGGAGACGACGCCGGGACGCTCGTCCCCGTCGGCGTCTCGTCGGACGACGAGGTCACCGGTCCGGTACATCCGCGATCCGTCCGAGGCGAAGGGGTCGGCCACGAACCGCTCGGCGCTCGAGCCGGGCCGGCCGCGGTAGCCGTGCGCCAGCTGCTCGCCCGCCAGCCACAGCTCACCGACGCTGCCGACCGGGGTCGGGCGCAGGCGGGAGTCGAGGACGTACCCGACGGTGTCGACCGTCGTCGCGCCGAGTACCGGGGCGGGGCTGTCGGCCACCCTCGCCACCATGGAGTCGACGCCGACCTCGGTCGGACCGTACAGGTTCCACGCTGCGACGGCCGGCCGGTCGCGCAGCCACGACCAGAGACCTGCGTCGAGCGGTTCGCCACCGAGCAGGAGCACGAACGGGTCGGCCTCGTCGCGGTCATCGAACAGCGCTTCGAGCTCCGTCTGTCCGGCGAGGGCGGTGACGTAGCTCGGCGTGGTCTCCCACGCACTGATCCGACGCTCGGCGAGGAGCGCGACGAGGGCCTGGGGGTCGCGCCGGGTGGAGTCGTCGACGACGTGCACCTCGTGGCCTGCTGCGAGCCAGACCACGGGGTCCATCGCCGCGTCGAACCCGACGCCGGTGGTGTGCGCGACGCGGACGCGTCGTTCCTCGGGGTCGGGCAGGAGCGTCGCACGGTGGCTCGACAACAGCGCGGCCAGCGCGCGGTGCGGCACCTGCACGGCCTTCGGCTCGCCCGTCGTACCGGACGTGAACACCAGGTAGGCGGGGTCGTCGAGCCGCGGCGGCTCGACGCGCGCCGGCACGGCGGGCCCCGATGCCGCATCGTCGTCGATCCGGAGCAGCCGGTCCGACGGCACGCCCGCGTCGGACGCTGCGAGGGTCGCCACGTCCGCAGGTGTGGCGTCCGTCGTCCCGCCGCCGACGCCGTGGTGCAGCACCAGACGCACGTCGGCGCTCCGCAGCATCGTGGCGATCCGGTCGCGGGGCAGCTCGACGTCGATCGGAGCGGCGACCGCGCCGGCGCGCCACGCCGCGAGGAGCGCGGCGACGGTGTCGACGCCACGGCCCAGGGGCAGCGCGACGACGTCGCCGCGTCGGAGCCCGGCGGCGATCATCCGGGCCGCGATCCCGTCGACGCGAGCGTCGAGTTCCGCCGTGGTGAGCGAGACGCCTCCGGCCACGACGGCGGGTGCGGTCGGGCGGGCGGCGACGGAGTCGGCGAACGCCTCGAGGATCGACTGCTGCCGGTGGTCGGTCGCGGCCGGCCAGGCATCGAGGCGCCCGGTGCCGGCCTGCACGGGGACGTCGAGGAGTGGCCGCCGGGGGGCGGTCGCCGCTGCTGCCAGGAACGCCGTCCACCGTTCGACGAACCCTCGCGCCGCGCGATCGCTGAACATCGACGCGTCGTACTCCAGGACGCCGTCGACCTCTCCCGAGGAACGCGGGCGCAGGACGAACGACAGGTCGACCTTGGCTGCTCCGGTGCTGTCGGGCTCGAGTCGGTCGGTCGTCACGCCGGGCAGCGAGATCGAGACCCCGCTGTCCTCCTCCACCGAGAGCATGGTCTGGAAGAGCGGGTGTCGTCCGAGTCGACGTTCGGGGGCCATCGCCTCGACGATGCGCTCGAACGGTACCGACTCGTGCTCGATGGCGTGGAGTGTGGCTGCTCGGGCCCGTTCGATGGTCGCGACCAGGTCCGGGGCGTCGGTCATCCCGATGCGCAGCGGCAACGTGTTCACGAAGAAGCCCACGAGGTCAGCGGTGTCCGGGTCGGACCGCCCGGCGGACGGTGATCCGATCACCACGTCGTCACCGGCACCGATGCGGTGCAGGTAGCCGGCGAGCCCGGCGAGCCACGCGTGGAAGCTGCTGGCCTGCGCCTGTCCGGCAGCGGCGTGCACCGCGGAGACGACGTCCTCGGGCAGTGTGAATCGCAGTTGCCGGGCAGCTCGGGTCGCCGACTCCGGCCGACGTCCGTCAGCAGGCAGGGCGAGCTCGTCCGGGATGCCGGCGAGCTGCTCGACCCACGCCGACAACGACGCGTCGTGCCGTCCACCGTCGGATTCCAGGAGGGCGCGCTGCATCCGCGCGAAGTCGGCGTACTGCACCTCGAGCGGACGCTGCGCACGCGCCGTGCTCCCGGTCCGCGCGGCGTACGCGGTGGCGATGTCGCGCGCCAGCGGGCCGAGCGAGGCCCCGTCCGTGGCGATGTGGTGGATCAACAGGTCGAGACGCCACTGCTGGTCTCCCGTCGCCACGAGCCCGGCCCGGACAGGCAGGTCAACCGTGAGATCGAAGCCCGCTGAGGTGTCTACCGCGTCGCTGGTGACGATGCCCGGCACCACGTCGTGGATGCGCTGGACCGGCTGACCGTCGACTTCCGGGTACGTCGTCCGGAGGATCTCGTGCCGGACGACCACGTCGTCGACGGCGTCGGCGAACGCGTCCGTGTCGAGATCGCCGCGGAACGTCGCCTGCAACAGCACGGAGTAGTCGGTGGAGGTGGGGTCGAGCCGGTTGAGGAACCACAGCCGCGCCTGGTTCGGCGACAGCGGCAGCTGCTCGCCTTCCCGTCGCGGGTGCTGCGCGGCCCACGCGCGGAGCGCCGGGTCGGTCTGCCGGTCGCCCTGCTGGGTGGCGGCTCCCGCGGATCCGACCGCGGCGAGGAGACCTGCCGGGGTGGGGGCGTCGAAGATGCTGCGGAGGGGCAGCGTGGCACCGAGTTCGTCCCGGACGCGCCCGATCAGCCCGACCGCGAGCAGCGAGTGTCCACCGAGCGCGAAGAAGTCGTCGTGCATGCCGACGTCGCGCACACCGAGCACTTCGCCGAACACCCGCGACATCGTCCGCTCGTCGTCGCTCACGGGCTGGCCGTCGCCGCCGGTCGAGGTCGGTTCGGGCAGCGCGGCGGTGTCCACCTTGCCGTTGGGGGTCAGCGGGATCGCGTCGACGACGGCGATGGCCGAGGGGACCATGTAGTCGGGGAGATCGGCGGCGACGGACCGGCGGACACCCTGTTCGTCGACGGTCCCGACGACCCACGCGACGAGCCGTGCGGTGTCCGGTCCGCCGGGCACGACGACACGAGCAACGGCAGCCTCGACGCCGTCGATCCGTTCGAGGGCCTGGGTGACGTCGGCCAGCTCGATCCGGTACCCGCGGAGCTTGACCTGGTCGTCGTCACGGCGGAGGAAGTCGAGTTCCCCGGTGACGCGGCGACGCACGACGTCGCCGGTGCGGTACATCCGGGTGCCGTCTCCCTGGGGGTCGGCGACGAAGCGGCTGGCGGTCTCGGCGGACCGTCCGCGGTAGCCGTGCGCGAGGGAGCTGCCCGACAGGTAGAGCTCTCCCTCGACTCCGGGCGGCACCGGCTGCAGGAAGTCGTCCAGGACGCGGGCCGTCACGTTCGCGATCGGCCGTCCGATGGTGACGGCGCCGGGCTCGATCCGCGCGACGACGGCGTCGACCGTGCTCTCGCTCGGTCCGTAGAGGTTCCAACCGTCGATGTGGTCGGCTGCGGCGACCTCGTTCCAGAAGTCCGCGGGGACGGCTTCTCCGCCCACCGCGACGGTCAGGTGACCGTCGTGCTCCGCGACGGCGTCGAAGAGTCCGACCGCGGCCAGCTGACGGGCGTACGACGGCGTGGTCTCGATCACGTCGATGCCGTGCTCGACCACGTCTCGAACGACCGTCTCCGCGTTCGTCCGGGTGGCGTCGTCGGCCACCTCGAGCGTCGTGCCGGCGACGAGCCAGACGATCGGGTCCCACGCCGCGTCGAAGCCGAGCCCGGACAGGTGCAGCATCCGCGGGGCTCGACCACCGACGCGGTCGCGGACCGGACGGATCATCGCGTCCTCGTGCTGCGCGAGCACGTTGGCGAGTGCCGCGTGGGACACCTGCACGCCCTTCGGCGTCCCGGTGGTCCCCGACGTGTAGACCAGGTAGGCGACGTCCTCCGGTGCAGGGGCGACCGGAGCTGCGGCGTCGCCGACGTCACGGTTGAGCGCCGAGGGCGCGACGACCTGCACGGGCACCCCTGCCGCGTCGGCGACCGACCAGGTGCGCTCCGCGTCGTGGGCGACCACGACGGTCGGTTCCGCCCCGGCGAGGATCTGACCGATGCGCGCGTCCGGGTAGGCGACGTCGATCGGCACCGCCACCGCACCGGCCCGGAGGACGCCGAGCACCACCGCGATCGCGTCGGAACTGCGCCGGAGCGCGACGGCGACGCGGTCACCCCGACGCACGCCGAGGCGCGCCAGATTGGTCGCGACCGCGGTCGTCTGTACTGCCAGGTCGGCGAAGGACACCGTCCCGGCGGTGTCGACGAGTGCGTCTGCGTCGGGCGAGCTCGCAACCGTGGTGTCGAGGCGGTCGAGCACGGTCCCCGTCACGACGAACGTCCGGCCACGCGACTGGTGGTCGAGTTCGAGGGCGGTCTCAGCGTCCACGTTCGGGATGTCGGACAGGCGACGGTGCGGACCCTCGACGAAGGCGGTGAGCACGCGGTCGAGCGCGTCGCGGAGCCGCGTGACGGTCGTCTCGTCGAACAGTGTCGCGTCGTACCCGAACGTGACGACGAGTCCACCGTCGTCACCACCGGGGGTCGTCACGTCGAGGAGCAGGTCCGTCTTCACCCCGGCACTGGTGGACTGGGCGGGAACCGTCACCGCGACGTCGCCGAGATCGAGGGCCGCCGGCCGGGTGTTCTGCAGTGTCAGCATCACCTGGAACACCGGGTGACGACCGACCGACCGGGGTGGCCGGACGGCGTCGACGACAGCATCGAACGGGACGTCCTGGTGGGCGTACGCCGCGGAGTTGCCCGATCGGATCCGTTCGAGCAGGTCCTCGACGCTCGGATCACCGTCGAGCGAGGTGCGGAGCGCGACGGTGTTGACGAAGAAACCGACCAGGTCGTCGAGCTGCGCGTCCGTCCGTCCGGCGACCGGGGTCCCGATGACGACGTCCTCACCCGCGCCGTGCTGCTGGAGCACGGCGACGACGGCCGCGTGCAGCACGATGAACAGACTGGTGCGGTGGTCCCCGGCGAAGCGGCGGAGCTCGGCGTGCCGCGCGGGGTCGAGGGTCAGCTCCACCGCACCGACGGCCTGTCGGACGGTTCCGTCGTCGACGGAACGTGCGCGGTTCCGGGGCAGGGAGATCTCGTCCGGCGCGCCCGCGAGTGCCATCCGCCAGAACGCCAGCTGCTGGGCGAGTTCGCTCGAGGGGTCCTCGGCGTCGCCGAGCTGTTCCCGCTGCCACAGTGTGAAGTCGGCGTAGTCGACCGGCAGCGGCAGCCACGCTGGTTCGGTCCCGGCGACACGGGCCGCGTACGCGGTCCCGAGGTCGCGGGCGAAGGGTGCGAGCGACCACCCGTCCGACGCGATGTGGTGCATCGTCGCGACGAGCACGTGGTGGTCGTCGTCGATGCGGAGCAGCACCGCGCGGAGTGGCGTCTCGCTCGTGACGTCGAACCCACGCGTCGCCTCGGCGCGGACGACGTCGTCGATGCGGTGCTCGGGGACCGTGACCGTCAGGAACGGCGGTTCGGCGGCAGCACCCTCGAGGACCTGCTGCACCGGCCCGTCGCCCACGAACGGGACGATCGTCCGGAGCGGCTCGTGCCGCATCGCGACGTCCACGAACGCTGCGCGCAGGGCCTCGGCGGACAAGGGACCGTCGAGGCGGAGCACGACGGGGATGTTGTAGGCGGCGGAGTCCGGTTCGAGGCGGTTCAGGAACCACAGTCGCCGCTGCGTGAGCGACAACGGCATCGTGTCCGGGCGCGTCCTCCGTGCCAGGCGGGCTGCGCGATCGGTCGGCGTGCCCGTGTCGAGTGCTCCGACGAGAGCAGCCACGGTCGGCCGTTCGAACACGTCCCGCACGGTGATCGTCCGGTCGAACTGTTCCGACAGACGCGCGGCGAGCCGGGTTGCCAGCAGGGAGTGGCCGCCCGCTGCGAAGAAGTCGTCGTCGATCCCGACCGCGGAGACCCCGAGGACCTCGGCGAACACCGCAGCGGCGACGCGCTCGTCGTCGTTCCGTGGCGGCAGCACCGTGCCGGAACCCGACAGCTCGGGCGCTGGCAGCGCGCGACGATCGAGCTTGCCGTTCGGCGTCACGGGCATCTCGCGGAGGGCGACGACGACCGAGGGGACCATGTAGTCGGGGACGTCGGAGCGCATGCCCTCCCGGACCGCCGCCGGAAGGTTCCCGAGGTCGCCGTCGGAGGTGACGTAGCCGACGATGCGACTGGCAGGACCCTCGCCCAGCACGACGGCCGCTGCGAGGTCCACCCCGGGGTGGCGGATCATCGCGGCCTCGACCTCGGCGAGCTCCACGCGGTAGCCACGGATCTTGACCTGGTCGTCGATGCGTCCCACGAACCGCAGGGACCCGTCACGGCGACGACGGACCACGTCTCCCGTGCGGTACATGCGGGAACCGTCGGCGGAGAACGGATCAGCCACGAACCGCTCGGCGCTGAGCCCGGGCTGTCCCACGTAGCCCTCTGCCACGTTCGCCCCGGCGAGGTAGAGCTCGCCGACGGCGCGGTCGGGTACCGGTGTGAGGGCAGCGTCGAGGATGTAGTGCCGCGTGTTCCGCACTGACGAGCCGATGTGCGGCGGGCGTCCCGGTTCCAGCACTGCGGTGAGACTGTCCACCGTGGCCTCGGTGGGGCCGTAGAGGTTGATGGCGTGCACGTCGTCGCGGTGGGCCAGTGCGTCCCACAGGGCCGGGCCGACCGCTTCGCCGCCGACGGCGATCTCCGTGGGGTGGACATCGGCGTCGAGCATGCCCGCGGCGAGCAGTGCCTCCGCGAAGGACGGGGTGGTCTCGATGGCGTCGATCCGGTGGCGGACGAAGTACTCGACGAGTCGCTCGGGGTCACGACGCACGTCGTCGGCGACGACGTGCAGCTCATGTCCGGCGAAGAGCCAGAGCAGCGGATCCCACGCCGCGTCGAACGACAGGCCAGCGGTGTGCGCGACGCGGAGCGGCCGGCCGAGCCGCGCTTCGGCCGGGTCGAACATCTCGGCCCGGTGGTGCTGGAACAGGTTCCGCAGGGCGGCCCGGTTCACGCCGACGCCCTTCGGGCGCCCGGTGCTCCCGGAGGTGAAGACGATGTAGGCGAGCGCGTCCGGGGCGATCGCTGGCAGAGCACTCGGGTCGTCCGTCCGGCGTCGCCACACCGTGGTGTCGGCGTCGACAGGGAGCGAGGGAACCTGCCAGGAGGCGCCGGCGGCCCGGTCACGGACGAGCTGCGCGCTGCTCGTGAGGACCAGCGTCGGACTCGCGTCCTCGATCATCCCGGCGACCCGGTCGGTCGGGTACTCCGGGTCGAGCGGGACGTAGACCGCGCCGGCGCGCAGCACGGCGAGGACGAGCATCGGCAGGAGCGCACTGCGCTCGATGCGGACGGCGACCCGGCTCCCGGGAACCACGCCTTCGCGGATCAGGTGGTGCGCGAGTCGTGTCGCGTCGGCGTCGAGCGCCGCGAACGTCGTCGTGCCGTCCTCGGCGACGACGGCGAGGTCGTCCGGGCGTCGACGGGCGACGTCGGCGAACGCCTCCATGACCGGTTCCGGGTCGAGGGTGACGGTCTCCCCGGCGCCTTGGCCGAGGAGGAGCGGGACCTCGTCCTCGTCGAGGATCGTCGCGCCCGTGACGGTGAGACCCTCGGGGCAGCCGACCACACGGTCGACGAACGCGAGAAACCGGTCCGCGTGCTCGGCGAGACTCGCCGTCGTGTGGAGCTCGGCGTCGCCTTCGAGCTGCAGGGTTGCGGTGGCAGCGTCGCTCGACAGCCCCGACAGGACGATGGAGAGGTCGTGGACCGGACCCGTCGAGAGGATGTTCACCGCGCCGACGGCGTCGCCGAAGCGGATCTCGTCGATGACGGGCAACAGGTTCACCGAAGGCCCAGCATGCCGAGGTGCCCCGGCGAGGGACTCGACGCGGAAACGCTGGTGTCCGACCGCGCTCCGGACGACGTCGCCAGCATGGGCGATGACGTCCGAGATCTCGGCGTTCGCGGGGACGTCGATCCGCAGCGGCAGGATGTTCGAGAGCATGGACGGGGTGCTCTTCGCCACTCTTCCCCGTCGGGCGGTGACCGGGAGGCCGAGCGCGACACGCTCCTCCCCCGTGATCTTCGCCATGTACAGGGCGACGATGGCGACGACGGTCTTGGGGAGGTCCCGGCCGAGTGCCGTGAGGCGTGCAGCACGCGCGTCGTCGAGGGGCACGGCGACCCGCACGATGGAGCTCGCTGCCGACCTCGCGGTGCCCTCGAGGCCGGCGACCGTTGCGTCGTCGTCCAGTGCGCTGCGCCAGTAGGCCTCGTCGGCGTCACGCTGCGCGGATGCTTCGTACTCGGCGATGTCACGGTGGAGGTCGTCCAACCCGGGAAGCACCGACGGCTGCCGGGCGGCGAGGTGTGCGCGGGGCTCGGCAGCGACGTCGAGGCCCCGGCTCGACGGTGCGGGCTGAGAAAGACGCGTGTACACCTCGGCCATGTACCGCAGCGCGATGACCGCCGAGTAGCCGTCGAGCAGCAGGTGGTGCACCCGTTGGAAGAGCAGCGACCGGGTGTCCGTGATCTGGAACAGGACCGCGCCGAACAGGTCGTCACCCTGCAGATCGCGCGGGGTCTCCATCGCCCGGTCCATGGACGCCATCGCCTCGGAGAGCGCCGCCTCCGGATCGAGGTGACGCAGATCGACGACCTGCACGACGTCGTCGGTCGGACGCGGACGGACGATGACCCCGTAGGGACCGTCCGCGTCCGACCGGACGCGCATGGACAGCGCGTCGAGGTCGGCGACCACCGTGTTCAGCGCGATCCGGACGAGCCGCTGGTCGAGCGCGCCCCGGAGGTCGAGGTACTGCCCGATCTGGTACGTCGCGTTCGACGGGTCCAGCTGCTGGGCGTACCAGATGCCTCGTTGCGCGGAGGTCAACGGGACGCGGATGCCGGCCTCCTGCTCGTCCCGGTCGCCATGGTGGTGCTTGCTCGTCACAGAGAGACTCTTCCTGTCGGGACGCGGCCGCTACCGGGCCGGATCGCGGTTCCGCTGGTTCCGGTTCCTCTGGGCGCTACTGGAACTGACCGATGCGGAGCGAGTCGAGGATCCCGCCGATGTCGATGAGCGGGCCCTGGACGAGGGGGCCCTGGATGAGTGCCGGGGACGTCGCGTTCGTGGAGGTGTCTTCGGCGGCGTTCGCAGCGGTCGCGTTCGTTGCGAGACCGCCGAGCGTCAGCGCCACGGCGATGGTCGCGGTGCTCAGGATGCGGGTGTTCTTCTTCACGGGAAGCTCCTCGTCGACTGTCGGCGGCCGGACTTCGGCCACCGTGGAGTCGTTCGGGGCCACCGTGGTGACCGGTTTGGTCGTTCACACGGTGTTCAGATCGCTCCGCTCGTGCGACC
>Ga0308160_10005036_pt1 | contig 13895 bp, 21 predicted proteins | sample PhyFR1_FD_201036 | JGI IMG/M metagenome (GOLD analysis project Ga0308160, IMG submission 201036) | Phyllosphere microbial communities from UC Gill Tract Community Farm, Albany, California, United States - DLSLF.R1 | ecosystem: Host-associated > Plants > Phyllosphere > Unclassified | place: USA...
CTCGCTCCGGCCCATACGTAAGTCGGGTCGAAAGGATTTATCCTCTGGCAGAACCTTAGCCGTTGATCGGAAGCGAGGCGACACCCGAACATAGTCTGAGCCAGTGGAGTATCGCGGTAGAGTCCGGTAGAGGATGGTGGCCCTCGGAGAGAGGTTGGACGGAGAGAGAACAAGGCGGGCTTTGTCTTTGCGTGTACCAGGCTTGAAGTCAACGCCTGATTTCAGCAAACACCTTTCGAGGCGACATAGCCGCTATCTGGAAGAGAGGCTTGACAACGTTTGAAGGGAACCACCGATGCCCGTCCGAGGAAACACAATGAGAGCTCACGTACCTTCCAGCAACACCACGTCCCCTCGCCTGACAACCTCCCCGTAATCCCTCGCGCACTTGTCCCACAGTACGACCTCGCACCCCACCTCACCTGATCCTTCTGCACGATCTTTGCTCATCGATGTCCCGCCAGCCGCGCCGAGTCCAGATGGCGCGACGATATCCCACTTAGCCACCCACAGACTCCCTTCAGCCCCGCGAGCTCTTTCTTCCTTCTTCCGGCGTAAAACTGGCGGGGAAGTTGCAGTCACGCAAACAATCACGCTGATCTTCCCCTCTCCCGGATCAGACTCTGCGCGCGGTCGAGCTAGGGTCCGCGGGTGTGAGAGGAGGATATCGAGGGATATGAGCTTGGAGAGGGGGACGACCCAGCGGGGAAAGTTGGTAATCGACGTGTCACCGTAGATGTCCGGATCCTTCGCTCGCTGTTGAGAAGGCTGAGAAGGGGAGAGTGAGATAGTTGTGTTGAGGGAGAGAATCGTATCGTCCGCCAAGGGAAGCGGGAGGATATGTGTGTACTCGGCTGGCGTCAGGACTCTTCGATGAGGTTGCCAATTAAAGAAAAACGATAGGCTCGACGAGGACTCACCAGCAGGATTCAGTCGTTGAGACTGGCGCCGATGTCCGCTAAAATTCGGAGTTGGAGTCGGATAGGACTTGGTCCGGGTAAGGCGCGAGCGCGATATATCCACAGATGCGCTATCAGGTTCAACTCGGGACTGTCCATCATGTTCCTCGCCCAGCTGCTGCATCGCTGTATCGCTTATGTCAGGCCGTGTAATCCAGCTCGGGCTCCCTCCTTTCTCTCTCCATGCTCGCGACAGATCACCAGCATCCTCCGCATCTATGTCTCTCCCTTCTTCGACCGGCTGCTCTGCGACATTCGCCTTACGTCTCTTAGACGCCCGCTCGACGACCAGATCCACCAGAGCTGGTCCAAGAAGAGGCCTCTCTATAGATTGAGAGAAAGACCTGAGAGAGAATGACGATGGCTGAGCGACAACGCGGAATTGCACGGGCGGAAAGCCGGCCGAGCCCGCGAGCGGTTGTAGGCTCACAGGTGGCAGGAAGACCTGGAACTGGGTCATCTTACGCTGAGCAGTGTATGTGACGTAGGATCTTGACGGTGCGTACACCTGAATCGGTACGTGCGGACGTAGCGAGCTGCTTGTCGTGCCATGTGCGGATTGCAAGAAGACGAGATTGTCAACAAGTCAACTTGAGAAAGAAGTCAAGGAGCCGGTTGACGTGCACCTCGGCCGTGGGAGAGACTAAGTACATAAATCTAACAAATGAAAGCCTTTCATAGTCGCTATAGCTCAATTGGGAGAGCATTCGACTGAAGTTAAATCAGTTATTATATCGAAAGGTCCTGCGTTCGATCCGCAGTAGCGACATTCGTTTTTGCCCCGGGCGCGGCACGGTCACAGACATGCTTGTCGTCCCCCTCGGAACTCATGTATCGGGCGGCTGCGGATCCACCGTATCAGAATGTAAAGACGCGGCCAATCGAACACGGAGGGCGGGCAAAGGTAGGTCAGCTGTGTATGAGACCTGGTCACTTCGGCGAGGTCGCGCCAGCCGGTGAAACCGGTCACATCCACGCTTCCGCTGAACGCGAATTACGTGTCTGTCTCGCTGTTCGCCTGCTTCTTGGCAGGTCAGGAGTGCAAAAGAGCTGCAGGTGGAGACGAAGCGATAATCAGAAATCCAAGCCGGAGCGTGACCAGCGCAAAGTCCGCCGCTTTGGAGAAGTCCGCGCAAGCCATCAATGGTCTACGCCGAGTCTCACTTATGCACGTACCTGACGGCAGTTGGACATAGCTCTAACAGAAGTACATTTGCTTCAGCCACGCACGGCGAGTGGCCTTTTGTCAGCACATCACAACGAAACTGAACGGCGCTTGTCGGCTCAATTAACAGCTCCGTCCACATCGGGATGTCTCTTGCGAGGTAAACTTTGTTCGACTTCACGACTCGATCATACCCAGCCCTCTGAGATGCTGGCCATTGCTGCCATCGCGAGTCAATCTACCTCGCCTTGGAGAAGATGCGCGCGCCACATTTCTCGAGTGGCGATTTCGCATACCGGCGGAGAGAACTGTGCCAGGTGCCACCGCTGTCGGATCATCATTACGAGGAGCTGAACGTATCCATTCCGAGTTCAGGTATTAGCATGAAAGCAGAGCCGAGCCGCAATCCCTGTACAGTACTTCGTCGACCTGCCCGCGTTATTTACAATAAGGTATAGATGTCGTAAAATGATCACGTTTTTCATAGTCGCTATAGCTCAATTGGGAGAGCATTCGACTGAAGTCAATATCAGTTATTATATCGAAAGGTCCTGCGTTCGATCCGCAGTAGCGACATTCGTTTTTGCTTCCGAGGCGCTGTCACGGTTCGTGGCTGCTTTTTGCTGTGGGACCATCTGGAACGCTTGCAAGAGAATTCAGGATCAGATGCACAACACGAAGTCTGAGGAAGGGCCGGCGCAACGCAGCGAGGGATGTCCTTTCGGTCTCAAGATTTTATGAAGCCCGCCGTGCGTCCAATTCCTCTCTGCATACTGCACAATTGTGCAAGCCATCATCAAGCATCGAAGCGGTGCTGTGAACCGGTGGTAAACACCAACTACCGTCGGATTGCGTCTTGGGCTGAAAATGCACTGCTCCAAACATGGCTATTGGGAGGCGTCGACAGGGTTCCTGGTTGTTTTGAGCACACGCGTGCTTTTTTGGTTGATCACAATTTCCACCGGATTGCTCACCCCGCAGTCGATCAGTCTCGACGCGGTGGCCGCATGTACTTTGACCATACGATGCATAGCCTCACGGTCGTCTGTCTAGCTGGTGAGAAAGCCAGAACAGATCTGACGATAATAGCCTTTGGCGTTCAGTCGCGTAATGGCGAGGTTCAGGACAGGCACCGTGACGATGGACCGCGTTTTCGGAACCGCGCCACCGGGTCTGCTTGGCCGTCTAGGACTGACTTCGGGGATTCATAAAGCCATCTCTACGTTGTACACCTTTCATTTCCCAGCATCTGCATCGCGACTCTCCTTTACGCCCGATTCTTCATATTGCGATCGGCTGTATCGACTTGTGTATACCTCGAAGCGTAAATCAAGCAAGATGCGCTCCACAACAACTGCGCTCGCTCTTTTTGCGCTGGGCTCGTCTTCGCTAGTGCGGGCCCAAAAACAAAGCGTAGATGCCTTACGGACGCAATGGAACTTGGACGCTGCGGACTTCTCCTTTGGAATGCCGTCTGACACCCTTGGATCCAACGATGCGCAGGACTGGATCACGGACAAGTGGGACTTGGCGCAACAGATCGATTGGGGGGGCAACGATATGTAAGTGGTCTTCCTGCCTCAATGGCTCGGCAGACAGGGTTTTGGTGCGCAATACGTGGTGTGATAGTCACAGCACTTTCGAGTGGGCGTGAACAGGACTCGGTGGGCTCGATCTACACGATTGGGTCAGGCGGGTCGAAGGTCGTTAAGGGATGAAGAGTTGTCGAGCACCACCTTGCGGTCCAGCCTGTCTTGTCACAGAGAAGCTGTACCGCGTTCGCGTCGACGAGAGCCTGGAACGGAGGCCTGCGAACGTACGGCCTGGCGTGTTGAGCAGCACTGCCACCGCTTCCGCCACCGTCCGCCTTTGACCTTCCTCTCCCGAAATAACCTACGCACGTCGCGTCTCGCCAGACAGCTAATCGCAGCGTGTTTTCACCAGATCCCTCCACTTCCTCCTCCACGGTGGTTCGGCGCCAAGTGACGGCGCAGTCATCTACCCGAACATCTAGAACACGGTCCTCTTCGTCCACATCATCCCTCTCCCCATCGTCGACGCAGAGCGGATCAACACCTGCATCGACGGACCTCAACGGTGAAGCGCCAGTATTGCGGGTGAACTACCCCGAGGGATCTTATTCCAAGCGCACTGGAGGAACGCAGTTCTTCGCGACCCCACTTAACTCCACCAGCAGTGGCGCCGGCCAGGTCGAGGGTAACTCCACCACCGACGGGCAGTACGAGCGAATGATGCTCACTTACGATGTGTGGTTCCCATCTGGCTTTGCGTGAGTGTTGAAGACTTCCTCAGCTGACGTGCAGGTGGAACAAAGGTGGAAAGCTTCCGGGTCTCAGGGGTGGTTCCGACCCACGCGGATGCTCCGGTGGGAACGAGGCAGACGGAACGTCGTGCTTCTCCACCCGACTCATGTGGAGGGCAAGCGGATCGGGAGAAGGTGTGCTCATCGGATTGTAGTCGCTGACGATAGTCTATGCCTACATCCCGACTAAGCAGCATGGCTTCTGCTCCGAGTCGCAGGTCACCTGTAACTCGGACTACGGAACATCGCTGGCTCGTGGCTCGTTCGCTTTCACCACGGGACAATGGCAGACCATCACCATGGTTGTAGTGCTCAACAGCGATGGTATCGCCAACGGAGTCGTACAGTAGGTCTGACTTGGCGGCACAAGCTGATAGCAGACTGTACTACAACGGAGTCCAAGCCATGTCCTTTGAAAACCTTGTGATCCGCACATCCAAGTCGTTGTCATCGGTGGGCGGGATGTTCTTCTCCACCTTTTTCGGCGGTGACGACACGGACTGGGCGACACCCACCAGCCAATACACCTACTACCGAAACATGCACCTATACGCGGGCTACGGCGCTTCGAATGGGACCGGCTCAGCGATTAGCGCGGCCGGGCGGTCGGTATCGAGCTGGGGAGTAGTCGGCGGTGCTGCCCTGGCGGCGGTACTTTGCTTGATCGGTATGGGATTGTAGAGCACCGCTAGATATCATAAATAGATCTTGTCATGTACGGACTATTATCGCCGGGCGTGACATTTACTAGGAGGAATACGAAGTATGGATCTTGCGGGGGCCCAGGCAATGACGTGAATAGATCAACGCACAGCATCCAAAGTTATGTTTCCTTTGACATCCCTTGTAACCCTTATCTAGACGAGCGACACATGACACAGCCGCAGCACGAGACGAAGCGCTCAACTATCCGTACGGCTATTCTTCTTTGCGTATTCGCTACGACTGCTATCCTCCTTCTAAACCATACAGGCTCGCTATTCTCCTTCAAGCCGAAGAGCTCTGTCGTTTCAAGTGAGAGCCAGCACCAGAACCAATACCAAGCCGTTCCATCGTCTGGGGCCGCTAAAGGAACCATGTCAGGAATGCGAAATGTTGGATATTTTGTACGTCTACGCAATGCGACCGACCTTGGAGACTACACACTGACGCCAGGTCAATTGGTGCGGTGCTTCCCCCCGAACCATCTGACCTTAGGGGCATCTACGGCCGGAAATACCCTCCTCAGATGATCCCGAGCGATCTCCTCACCCACATCAATTATGCTTTTGCCAATGTGAACAAGGAGTCGGGCGAGGTGGTCCTCAGCGATAGCTGGGCGGATGTCGAGGTGGGCGTTTTGGGCTCTTGGGCTGCACCTGCCGAATTGACGGATAGATCCATTACGACGGAGATGACTGGAACGACGCGGGAACGAACCTCTACGGTAATCTCAAGGCTATATACCTGATGAAGCAACGGAATAGGTGTGCTACCAGCCCCACCGCTGGTGAATCCGCTTACACGGCAGAAACCTCAAGGTGCTCATGTCCATTGGAGGATGGAGCTATTCTCCCAACTTTGCCAACATCTGCAATCAATCATGGAGAGACGTATTCGTCAGATCCGCCGTGAGGCTCGTGGAGGATGTCGGGCTTGATGGGTGGGTAATGAAATTCAACAAGGAGTGTGCGGCGCTAACGGCAGTCTCGATGTATGCTTGGCGGTTTCCTGTTTCGCTGATGGTATGCTGATGAACAGATCGACTACGAGTACCCCAAAACGCCTCAAGATGCGCAAGCCTATGTCCAGCTTCTGGCGGGTCTGCGGGCTGGCTTGAATGATCTGGCGCTGTCGAAGAATAAGCCGAGGGGCCAATATCAGCTCACGGTCGCTGCGCCGTGTGGGCCGGACAACATGCGGATCATGGATATCGCCGGCATGGATAGAGTGAGTGATCCTTTAGCCTTCGCTTGCTGTATGTTGATACCAGTACCTCGATTTCTGGAATCTAATGGCATACGATGTGGGTTCAATCGCGCGCCATCAAGAGCGACAACAGGATCACGACGCAGATCGTTGACGGCAGTTCGCAGGATCGTGGGACTCTGTTGCGGGCCATCAAGCCGCTCTCTACGCTTCGTCGCCTGGTGGCGTCAGCGTCGACACCGCCGTACGCTTCTATACAGCCGCGGGCGTCCCTGCGCACAAGCTCGTCGTGGGTATGCCCCTGTACGGCCGCGCTTTCGCCAGCACGAACGGTATTGGGCAGCCGTATCATGGTAAGTTGGTCAAACTGCCCGCCTGACCATCAGGCGTCGGCGAAGGATCATGGGAGGCCGGCATGTGGGACTTTAAGGCTCTACCACAGCCCGGCGCACAGGAGTATAACGACCACAACATAGGCGCTTCACACAGCTATGACCAGTGAGTCGGGGCTCGCCCACCGCTATCCTGCACTACAAATCGTACCCCCTTTGATCTCCATCCGCTCGTTCCACTCCTCGTGCTTTCTCAGCTCGTTGGGCAGCTTACCGACGCCTGTCTTTCCATATGCGCTGGCGCTGATGTCTACCCAGATCTAAAGGGCTGTTGATCAGCTACGACACGCCCGCCATCATTTCCCAGAAAGCGCAGTACATTGCGCAAAATGGGCTGGGTGGTGGCATGTGGTGGGAACTCGACGCGGATAAACCGCTTGGCCAAGGCAGCTTGGTAGAACTTGCCCGTTCGCAATGGGGTGCCATGGACCGAACCGAAAACGAACTGTACTATCCGGGGAGCAGTGAGTCTCGTCCGTCAAACCGTCCTGATGCCAGAATACGACAATCTTCGCGCAGGTATGGCTTGATATGTACCGACCTTGTAGAAACGCTCTATGTACGACGAACGATAGAACGACACGGAGAAACGAATGCAAGCAGACATGTTCTTACCTCCAGTACAGGCAGCCTTTGATCCAATTTGGTGATAATATTCATCGTCTTCATCGAACCTACGTAAACGTAACATCAAACATCCCCTCTTCTTCTCTCCTATGCAACAGATGACAAACCCCAACAGTGTAAAATCGTGGAAGCGAAGAACCGAAAGTCGGAGCGGAAAGCCGGAAGGGTGGAGTGGGAAATACTAAAACACATGCTCGTTATATATGGGAAAACCGGGATTGAGCCATTGACCCTTTGTTCGCGAACTCCTCGTCGACGCCCGAGTATAGCGGGTCCTGCTTCTATGCGTGTATGGTCGAATCTAGAGATCCGCGTCGTCGTCCAATTGAGCCGGCTTCAGCATTCCCGGTACTCTCATCGCAGCTTCCCGTTCGTCCTTGACCTTTTGCTCCGTCTCAGCTTCCTTCTCCTCGATGTACAACTCGGCGTTGTCACCAGAGAACTCCTTGAGAGAAATCAAGAAGTCGCGCATGGTGAGCTTGAACTTGTTCGGATCGCCAGAGTTCTCGAACATGAGCTGAACAAACACCTCGATTTGCGCCCTAGATATCAGCCACGCGTCTCATCACCCCGGGATACTCACATCTGCATGTGCCCGAACGCGTTGAGAAGCAAGTCCGCAACGTATTTCTTCAAGAAGACTTGATTTGTCATCGAAGAGTCGACTGTCGATGGGTCGAACAATGGTGCTTGCACAGAATTCGTCTCTACCAGCGAAATCAGACGAGCGAGCAGGACACCTTGCGTCTTGAACCCGGACTTGTGATCGGCATCGGTCACCACAAAGAAGACGTCACCAAGAAGGTTGAGCAGGTATTGTTGGTAGAATTGATTTGCGATCTCCGGGGACGAGCTGGCAAAGTTGTTGACAATCTCGAATGCAATGTTGAGACCAGTGTCGGCGATGTCTCGCATAGTATGCTTGAATGCCCAAACGACAGAGTCGATCACCAGCTTGAATTGCGCAGGTGGGAGCTCGAGCAGAGCGGGGAAACATGTCAAGTTGATTGCACGCAGCATCTTGAAGAATCCAACTCGGTGCTCCGGGTATTCGGCAAAGTCTTGGTTGATCATCCCCAGCGTCGGCTCGAAGATGGCATCGAGTATAGGCGCAATCTGAGCCGATAGTAGCGAGGACAGCCTCGAGATGATGGTAGCCATGACGTTGAGCACTTCGGCGTCTCGAGCTGCGGGGACGTTTCGGTTGTAATCGCCCAAAATCGCGTCGAGCAGACCAGGGATGAGGTTCTGGTTGACGCCGTCAAGATCGTCTGCCTTCTTAACGTATGTCTCGACGAGTTTGAGAATCTCCTTCTTGATCGTTCGCAGAGATCGCACCTTGGGCGTCTTCGTTGCGATGAGGCCTAAAGTCAGCGCGGAAATGGCTGGTGACTCACCTTGAGTTGCGACCTGTTCCGAAATGATCCCACTGACGGCCTTGTAAAGCCCAAGCATGTCCAGCCATATCCTTCCCAATTGGGGGAGGAAGAAGGACCCGATCGACGTGCACGCAGAGACATTGGTCTTCAAGATGTTGGACATGATTTTGACATTCTCCGGGTTACCCAAGACATCAACGTTGCTAGCGGCTTGTTGCATCAGGTTGTCCCACTGCTGTCAGCGTATGCCGCCGAGTCCATCTTCAGGAGACACTTACAGCATTGTTGGGCAGCTCCATCAACTTCTCGATCAGACGCTCCTGTGTTGGTTTGTTCGGTTGAGCAGAGATCATGTATCCAACGGCCTCGTAAAACGTGTGCACCTGCTGAGGAGCAAGGTCGACCGTTATCCGGTGCAGCGTCCTCAAAATTTCGTCGATGAAGGGCTCGTGCTCCCCCGCTTGTTGCATGACGAAATGTCTCCGACACTTTTGTGCGATTTTGATGAATGTATCACACGCCATGTCCTGGACACCCTCGTGCGTCTCGTGCATGAACTCGAACAGCTTGTTGACAACCGTCTTGAGGAATTTCCAGTGCGCTTTGAGAAATCGGGGGTATTGGCCAACGATGTACATGATGTCGGAAGCGCAGACCGCTTTATTGTCCTTGCCGCGCTTCATTTCCGTCAGACCGAGCAGATCTTTGATGACCGTGACCAAGAAGCGCTTCTCCGTCTCCTCGTCTACCGTCAGCGCGGTTCGGGTCGAGCACTCACTCATCGCTCCCGAGATTGATCCGATTGCCCAGCACAAGGTGTTCAGGTTGTTCCACGACCACTCTGTTCCATCGATCTGTTGTCAACGAAGTCCTTGTAAAAAACCAACCTGCTTCGACAACTTGTCCGTCATGATCATCTCGGTGTCCGCGACATCCAGATGCGTCAAGTACACCAAGACCTCTCTCATGCTCTTGTAGAGCACAATCGTGTCGCTCTCCTTCATGAACTCTCGGACGATCTCTCCCTCGTCGTTCTCCACGATCAGTACCTAGGGTCAGCATTACACTTGTGGATCGCTCACTTCTTCTGGCTTGACCATCTTCTCGATCATGACCAAACGGAGATTTGACAAGATCTCGCTGTACTCGTTCTTTCGCAGCGGTGCACCGTTCAAAGCCAATCCCGAAGCCCCGTTCATGCCGCCGAGGTTCAAATTCATGAGCGGGTTGATGTCGCCCATCGGTAACGACTGTATCTCCTCGTACAATTCCGCGACAAGCTATTGTCAGTGACGTCAAGACTCGACTCACCTTGCCCCAGTATTCCAAGCAGATTTTGAAGATCTCTCGGTCGTCAACTGTTGAGATCTTGATCAGGTACAGATGAGCGTTGATGAGTAGATCCTTGTTCTCGGGGTTTTCGATGAGCCGCAGGTGATGGTTAAGATAGTTGGTAAGGAAGAGGGCGAGGTTGTTGATAAGCTGCTGGTCCTCATCGTCGGCACTGGCGTAGGCAGCTTTGATGTCTGTTGTCAGTAGCGTTTTCAAAGAGACTTTACCTGTTGAAGGCGGCACCATGCGGTTGATGCAGGTCATAACGACTTGGAAGAGTGTGGTGAATTTGCCATTGTACTCTGGGCCAATGTTCAGACCGGCAATTTCAGATAGACACTTGAGCGTGACGTTTCTGAACTCTTGCACCTCGAGGAACTACCGTCAGACCTTTCGACATCCATGCACCCACCCTGGCCACCAAGTAATCGATGATTTGCGTTTCAAAGATGTATCCGAGGGGAATCCAGTTCAAGAACCGTAACAATGTCTCCAGCGTCGCCTTGATCAGACTCGGCTTGTTGGCGCTTTCCAAGATCTCGTTACAAAGCTTGAAAATCTCGGAGAACTCGTTGCACATCGTCTGTTTGAGCGTTTTCGTCTTTGCTTGTGTCATTTGTTCGGCAGAGAAATCGAAAATCTCTTCGGAAAGGAGTTTGAGGATGATCATGTTGTTTTCGCATAGCGTGAGGTTGGTCCGCGAGGATGCGACGATTTCCGGGATGAACGATGGCCAGTCTTTGGGCCACGCTTGCTTCAGAATCTATCGTGAGTTGATATCGGTTTGATCGCTTACCTGGACGAGGACGATATTAAGCTTGTTCAGATACCCTTTCTCCCGTCGCATTTTGGTCTCGTCCGAAGAGGTCTCAACGGTAGCCTGCACAACGAAGTTTCGGATACCAGATTGTTGGTCGGCAGGTAGCGCCTTCCACCGTGTTTGGACGAGCTTCTCCAGAATTTGCAGCGAGATGTACTGCTATGAGCAAGCATTCGTGCCTCAAAACTTCATGCGTACCTTGGTGTTCATGTTGTTCGACGTCTCGAGAATAGCAGGGACACGTTGCCATGAGTCGGGATGTTCTTGGAACTGGGTCAAGACTCGTTGGGCGCTTTGTTGCTGAAGTCGTCAGCGATAGTCTTGAAATGGGTTTGGACCATTTTGGCGTCCGGCTTACTCACCGATTCACCGGTCCCGCCATAGAACGCCTGGACGACTTGGTCGATGAGACTTGAGATCAGCGCACATACAGGGCTGGAGCATGTGCTTACCCGACATCGAGATCATTGTTGAAGTCGAGAATAGCCTGCACATCAGCAGCTGTTCAAGCTGGACTACCAGATTTCGACTCACCTCCATCGTGCCAGCTTTCTTTCCTTAGAAAGGCTTATCAAACGACGGAGAGATATTCAGCTGCGCGTTTAGCTCTTTGACCGAAAGTTGGTTGAACCTGGTCTACTGCAGAGGCGAGAGGGAAAGCTCACGTGTGTAGCTGTGAGGGCGATGCACTGGCCGACAACGGGTTGGCGGATAGGTGCTGCGTCTATTCTGGAGGGCGATGAACGATCCAAAGCAGAGAGAGCAGCTGTGGAAGCTTTTGATAATGTATGAGTGAGGTCGAGGTTGCGTGCAAGCTGACATAGATGAACGGCTCGACGTACCGGTGGGCGCGCAGACGGCGTTTACGGCGATTTGTATACAGTGGCAAATTGCCACTCATTATCTCATGTTTCAGCCCGTGTTTTGACTTTGGCCACCTGGACATCTTCTTACCGTAATTAACCCACTATGGCGTCGACTTCGAATAGTCGGACAAGGTCGCCGACACCCGACAAAATAACCGAATATGGTCTTCCGGAAGACTATAAGCCTTACATACCGGTTGCAAAGCGTCGTAAACAGCTGCTGAGCAAGCTCGAAGCCAAGAAGGTAGCGGATGAGCTGCCCAAGGAACGGGAACAGAGGGAGCGGGACGAGGTCGATACAGAGGAGAGAGAACGGGAGAAGATCAGACGAGAGCGGACGCTTCTACAGCAGGCACAGGAAGTGAAGGAAAGAAGAGCGATAGAAGGTGAGCATCAATTCTCTGTCGCCCTCCGCGTCGAGGCCATGCTTAGCCTTTCCGAATATTGGGGCAGGCGATCCGTCAACGGACGCAGCGCAATGGCTGACATCAGATGCTTTGAAATCAGCGGCAGATCTTGCAGCGGAGGAGGAAGCCGTGCTGCTAGCCGAAATGGAACGAGGGCAGAAGAAGCTGGCCAGCGCGCAAGATCTGGCAAAAGGCACATTGTGGACAGACAGCCTGAAGACATCGTAAGTGGTCGACGGCGTCATCGCTCATCTACAGATGGCGCCCGCCAAGATTTATCCGAGAGATGGAGGAGATCCAGCACCTAGCAGTCAGAGAAAAGCACCATATCATCACCGAGGGTGATGACATTCCACCTCCTATCGCAAATTTCCGGGACATGAAGATTCCTCCGCCCATCCTGGACTACCTCGAGAAGAAGGGAATCAGCAAACCAACGCCGATCCAAGTGCAAGGTATACCTACTGCGTGAGTGGTCTTACCTGCCCTCTGTATACCGCTGACCGTAGGTTTTCAGGCCGTGACATGATCGGAATAGCCTTCACTGGATCGGGAAAAACCCTCACTTTCACCCTGCCGGCCATCATGCAAGCGCTGGAGATGGAAACGAAATTGCCGTTCACCCGAGGCGAAGGGCCCGTCGGTCTGATCGTCTGCCCTTCGCGGGAACTGGCCCGACAGACGTACGAGGGTTGCCAACTCATGTGTAATGCCCTAAAGGAGTCGGGCCAGTATCCGGAGCTGAGATCGTTGTTGTGTATCGGGGGTATCAACATGGCAGAACAGGCAGATGTTCTGAATAAGGGTGTTCATATCGCCGTAGCGACTCCGGGTCGTTTGATGGACATGCTAGATAAGGGCAGGCTGAACGCTAACAACTGCAAGTAAGTCGATCAAGTCTTTGCCCGCTCATAACAGATACCTATGCATGGATGAAGCGGATAGGATGATCGACATGGGATTCGAGGAAGATGTCCGGGCCATCATGAGCCATTTCAAGGTGAGCCTATTCCGCTGGTAGCGCTTACGCCAGTACCAACGGCAAACATTATTGTTCTCAGCTACTATGCCTCGGAAAATTCAAGATTTCGCCCAACAGTCTCTGATCAACCCAATCCTCGTCAACGTCGGAAGAGCGGGAGCAGCCAATATGGACGTCATTCAGGAAGTCGAATACGTCAAGCAGGAAGCCAAGATGGTCTACTTGCTGGAATGTCTGCAAAAGACAGCACCTCCTGTGATCATCTTCAGCGACAACAAGAACGAAGTTGATGGTGAGCTTAAATATGAAAACGACTGACTCCAGACATCCAAGAGTACCTCTTATTGAAAGGAGTCGAAGCCGTCGCCATTCATGGTAGCAAGAGTGAGTTGAAAACGCGACCCACCTGACATTCAGCACAAGAAGAGCGAGAATACGCGATTCGGTCATTCAAATCAGGCGCAAAAGACGTCATGGTCGCCAGCGGAGTCGCCTCGAAAGGTTTGGACTTCAACGAGATTCAGCATGTCATCGTTTACACCATGCCCAAGGAGATCGAGGATTACGTCCATGAAATCGGTCGAACAGGTAGATCGGGGAAGACGGGGATTGCAACCGCCTTTATCAACATGAACACGACAGAGCAGACTTTGCTGGATCTCAAGTACCTCTTGATGGAGGCAAAGCAAAAGTGAGTCATTTCGGCGTGAGGCAGCTTACGATAGAATACCAGAA
>Ga0308160_10005037_pt1 | contig 13895 bp, 10 predicted proteins | sample PhyFR1_FD_201036 | JGI IMG/M metagenome (GOLD analysis project Ga0308160, IMG submission 201036) | Phyllosphere microbial communities from UC Gill Tract Community Farm, Albany, California, United States - DLSLF.R1 | ecosystem: Host-associated > Plants > Phyllosphere > Unclassified | place: USA...
ACCGGGGTTACCCCTTTTCATTTTCGTTTTTTCGCGTCTTTTTGTACCTTTATACTTGCTGGTCGATGTCTTTCTGATCTATTGAGTTTTTGCAGAGTATTTTCACCCGGTCGATATGAACTTCACCGACTCCCAGCTCCAGAGGATGTGGATGACTATCGATGCGCTGTCGTCCTTGTCTATCTCCAGCGCAAGCTCAGCCTTACCCTAAGGGAAGCCTCACCGACCGAGTATTGACCAGCAAGATCTCCATCAACAACCTCTTTATCCTGCCATTCCATTACCTATCGACATGACCTCTGCTACCATGCCAGATCTGAGTCTGAGAGTGCAAAGTCGTTCAGCTGCTTATCGCCCACGACGACTCTTCGGCCGGCCGGGCTTTGCGCGAGTCGCTAGGCATTTTGCATACGTCATCCCCGAGATCGACTCAGCCTTTCGAATGCTCGAGGCGAGTTGTGATGGCGACGATTTCAACTGCTCTTCTGTTGGTACAGGATTGACGACGACGGTGACAGACACTTGACTTAGCTACATCGACGCAATCCTAGCTCTGGTTCTCATCCCAGCCGCAAATCGACACCCTCTTACACTTCAACCGCACTCTTGCTAACATAAAGATGGCCGAAACGCAAGCTCAACCCACCACCCAGCCCGAGGTCGAAGGTCCCGTTCCTTTCTACAAGACGGTCAAGCGAGTCAGTTGCACGTTTATCCGGGCTACTGATCAAGTTCTAGGCGCTGATTCGTAATCGCCCATGCCTGCCAGTCTTTCAAGGACGTATCGACGGAACCGGGGATCAACACGGACGAGTTCTGTGAAGCTACGGACGCGGTTGTTGCCTTTTTCGGTATGCTCGGACGGATCCCAGAGTTGCAGTATATTTTCTCCATCAATTATTGATCATGGGAATCTGTGTGCCATATTCTCAGATCTGTTCAATAACAAGGCTTTCCAGGTAGTTCAGAACGATTTGTCGACAAAGAATGCTGTGAGCACCTATCCCACGTCCCACGGTTTCAGCTACGAATCTGACATTCTCAAACCCGTACTCGATTCCCCTGGCTCGTCAGAAAGTTCGGGAACGTAGACGACTTTACCCGGATACGTCCGTCACCCTGGAAGATATCCTGCGTAATGAGAAAGAAAGCGGAGAGTTGTTCTGTACTGGTCAATTGACTTGGTTACTCCGGTTAGTCCCTTAGCCTTCTATTCATGGCTTTGCGTAGGCCCTCCAAGGACGATTGTTCTGATGCTATTGATCTTCTATGTGATGCAGTGGACTGCGATTCACGAGTCTCGGTCTGAGGGAGAATATGAACAATGAGAAGGAAGAGCTCTCAACCTCCATGTCCAGGGCGTATGATAAGAGCTTGAGACCGTTTCATGGATTTATGATCCGGCCGTTATTCAAGGTGGGTCTCATAGGCGAGCTCTGAACAACCGTATGGGAGGAAGGGGTTGCTAATATGGTTGCCATGATGGACGTGGGATGGACAGCTGGCTATGAACGTTTGTCCTTACCGAGCCAAGTTTTACCCTTCTTTGGGAGAACCGACGGATGTCGTGTAAGTATGCTAGCACGAGATATATTGACGCTTCAAAGACTCTGGGTCGCTAACGCTCTACCCCTTGGCGATAGCATGGCTGAATTGGATACCTGGCTCGCTGGTCTCGAGCGGATATTGGAACAGATGAACGCGTACTACAAGAGCGGGAATTATGGGAGTATCGGGATGTGAGGTGGTTGGTCTTCCAGCTCTTAGGATCGTGTAGTGGTATAGAGTCAACCTGTTATAATGAGATTCATGAGATTGCGATTGATGACGAGAGAACGGTGAGATCATGCTCCCGTACCCAGCAGAGTGTTCCCCACCCGCGGTGCGCGTGAACCCTATTTCGTGATGAGCGCTCGGGGTTGTTTGTGTGGTGGAATCGAAATGTAAACACAAGCATTCGACCAAATGGTCGGCGTCATTAGCCAGAATACGAGTATCATGAACAGCCGAATATGCCTCGCTCGGTCTTCAATACCATCGTGGCGTACATAGGCTAGTAAACTCAGAGGCAGATCTAGCTTAGAAGCGTCCCACCACATCTCCGCCGACATGGCCAACATGCAATACCAAGAAGCACGTCTGCGGTCCTTTACCGAAGCGACAATCAAACCCAAAGGTCGCAGCAAAGCTAAACTTACCCCAACAAGCTGGCCCCTCTCTCCCTCGAAATACCCTAAACTCACACCAGAGAACCTCGCACTCGCTGGATACTACTACGTCCCGATCGCTGATGATCTGGATCAGTGTGGATGTTTCCTCTGTGATTCAAAGCTGGGAGGATGGGACGAGGATGATGATCCGTTCGAGGAACATTTCAGGCGGGGGAAGTGTGGATGGGGGACGGCTGTTTGCTCGATTATGATCGACGAGAAGAAGGGGAGTGGGAGCGCTTCACGTACGGGAAAGGCTCGGTAAGTAGGTCAGAGATCTATCTACCAAGCTTCGGGAGTAACTGGAGGCTGACCTCGCTGTGGTTGTCTGCTTGATCTTGCGGTCAACTCAGATTGGTCTATGATGACCCAGATAGACTCCCACAATCGGAAATTATGAGCAAAGCCAGAATAAAAACGTTTGCGAAATGGTGGCCTCATCCCGGCCGAGGTTGGTTACCAACGCCTACAACTGTAAGCTCTCCATGAGCCCTGCATCTTCCTCTCGCCATTCGAAGTAGCTGACAGAGCTTGTTCTTTCTGTCGTTCTAGATCTCACGAGCTGGCTTTGTATACACCCCGACAGACCAGGACAACGACTGCGTGACTTGTCACTACTGCGACTACAGCACCGTTGGCTGGGAACCGACAGATGATCCTTGGTGAGCGATTACGACCCTCAATCGAATTCAAAGAATCAGTCCACTGATCTTTGTTGACATGTAGGGAGATTCATCAGAGAAAACGACCTGGTTGTAGTTTCTTCAAAGCGAGGTTGGAGGGTGATAAGCTGGTCGAGCCTTCGGAAGATGAGGTGAGGAGCCTAAGTCGTACCCTGAGATGAAACCTGGGAAGCTGACTTGGATTCATAATCCTAGCTGGCGCTCACGACGACGAAACGGTAAGCCCATCATTCCGTTGTCCTTTTGCTCTTGTGCTCAAGATGCTTTGATGATAGACCAACATCACGATCAACTAAATCTACGAAATCTACAAAGTCGGCCGCGACGGCTCGCCGGACAACGCGGAAGACCGTTCAACCTGATGTTCAGCCAGAAACCAGTGACACCGACGCTGAACTCCCGCGGGATCCAGAGACAGCGGATGGGGACGAGCTGCTCGCCGAGGAGGTCGTCAGGCTGGCGAGTCCGGTCAAGTCCAAGGCTAAGGCGAAGCAACCTCGAGCTACCATCGCCAGTCGAGGGCGGAAAGCTGGAACGATCACTTCAGCTACCCGACCTGTACCAGCCATTCCGGAACCTACTCAGCCAAGCGATGTAGACGAGCTTGCTGGGTTAATGGACCCAGAGTCGGAAGCAGAGATTTTGCCGAAACCAGCGGGAAGGAGGGTGACCCGGACAGCTGCATCGAAGAAACCAGCGACGAGCAAGACGGCGGCGGCAGCTGCGAAACGAAGCAAGAAGACGGAGGAGGCTATGCCAGTCTCTGAGTCGGTCACAGAGACTGAGCAGGAAGAAGATCCGACGGTGCAGACTAAGTTGCAACCTAAAGCAAGCAAAGCTCGCTCAAAGCTACTCACGACAACCGCGAGCAGTGACAAGATCGCCTTGCCTACTGCAAAAGAGCCATCGAGACCCGGCGAGAAAACAGTCCGCTCGAAGACTGCCAGTCGAGCGGTACCCAATTCAAAATCAGCAACAGCCAGGTCAAAGAAGGCTATAACGGAGCCCTCTTCCGAAACGGATACCGCCTCAGAGACCGAAAGCCAAGGGCAAACAGCCGGAGAAACCGACTCGGAAGCGGAGACGGATGTGGTGATGCATATGGAGGTAGAGGTGGAACCTCGAGAGGATGTCGCTGAACGGATGAGAATGATCGACCAGGGAGCGAAAGAAGCTAGGTCTGTCATTGAGAATCTGGATCAAGCGACGCCACGAGCGAAGGTGAAAGCACCGACCAGCGCCACGTCAATGCAACCTTTGGAAGGGACTCCGCTGGGGGTCACTCCAGAGGATTCGAAGGACAGCCGTGAGATCTCGCTGACAGATGAGCAGGCCGAGATGACGGTGGTAGAATACATACGCTCGATGTATGTGGATAAACATCGAGCAATGAAGAACAATGGAGAGACTAAGATCAAGCTGTGGGAGGAACGCGCGAGAACTGCACGGGAGATCATAGAGGGAATGCGTTGTCGGGATGATTGAGCCAGTGAATAGTGCGATTACGAATATAATGACTGAACGTTGTACGCAGCGAGAACTTATGAACGATATGTGTGAGCAGACTCGAGACAACTAGTCTGTCTCTGTCTCATTGGAGATTGGCGTCCAGCGGTGAGCTAGGAGCAGTCTGCAGAGACCTTCCAACAGCTCATTGCATTACAAGTTCGTGAACATCGCGATGAGATTTTTCGCAGCCACCGATCGCGCCTTCGTGGTAGCGGCTCGGCAAAGTCAAGGCGATAGTTCTGACCTTAGGGCGAAAAGCGAGAAGACATATCATTGGCGTCGATTCCGATCGCTGTTAACTGCTACTGCCTGCGTGATGTCATTAAATATGGATATAGAGGCATGGATGTGTACCTAGGGTCGATACAAGACAAGGGTGTGACATGATCAGAGGTCCGATGATACTCGTTGGGGATCGAAGACGTAACTGCGCCACATCGTAGAGCTGGATCGTCGTGTCATTATACAGTTGTCGAAGAGCAGAGCCACCTTTTCATAAGAACTTCCCAAGATACCCGAAACCAGCGCACATGGCAGGGATGAATACCGCCGAGCTGACCACTGCAGCGAGTCGATTCCGTTTTACCCATTTCTCGGGTCGATCTCGGCTCATGGGCGGCAAAACCGACCGGAGACCTGTCTTTTTACGTTGAGTTTGGGATGAGGATCGGTTGCGCCCGGTCCTGCTGTTACGGATGCTCAGTGGGATCTGGGTCGAAGACAAGAACTGTCCTGCGGGTGACAATGCCCATCCTCCTAGTAACCATACCCCTGTGGAAATTGATAAAAATGCACGTCAGACATAATCGACTTGATAGTTGAGACTATGACGAGACGGCGACTCACAAGGCAAGACAAATCCGAGCATAAAGAAGAATTTCGCCGGCAGGATCCTTTGGTCGTGTTTCCGTACCATCGTTCGGGTCGCTGATGCATGCGTTGTGAAATCGTGATGTCTGGGATCGGCGTATTGTTCTCTTCCAGAGCGGGTGTCTGCAGCATACTCTGTCGACTCTGGCTCAGCCTTATGAGTATAGCTAGTCCCAGAATAGGAATACGTCGGCGACGCCGGCCTCAGTGTGGCACTAGCAGGGACCTGCAAAGTGTCTGAGCCGTAAAGCGTACGACTGACAGTCGATCCGGAAATGTCGCGTTGACCCGTAACACTGACAATGGGAGCTGACTTTGCATGAATCCCGATATCCGGTCGTCTTCCTAAATCACCGAAAATAGACTTGGCTTGGGGTGTCCCGGCAGTGAGATTGGCCTGGTTCTGATTTGACAGCTGGACAAGTGCCACCGCTTGTCTTGCGAACGTCTGCTGCCACGCATCTTCTTCTTGCGACGACACAGCCTTGGCTTTGCCCTTCCACGTTGATGTCGCTACAGGCTGCAGTCCTAAACCGTAAAGCTTGCCGCTCATATCCATACGGGAAGGGGACACATCGCGCGAGTGCTCAAAGGTCGATTGCTGCAAGGCGGTCGGCAAGGAGGGCTCGGACAAGCTGCTCCTTGACCTATATGAGTAGACGGCACCATCGGCGGTCTCATTCTTCTGCGAAATTATGGGCGTAGGCGAGAGGATGTCGCTTTGTCCGTACTCGTGCGCGATCTGCGTACGTGTCGGGAAAGCGATTCGCATTCCTGGGGATGTTGATAGGTTCTCTGGTGTCTGAGGGGAGAAGGAAGCTGCTGACAAGGGTGAAAAGTGATTCGCTTGATGTCGGCTGGTCGTGCTCGGGAACGCTGGAGGCGAGAGCATGGCAGACGGCGGGGTCTGGCCGAGTTGAGGGCTTCCTTCGGAGCAGGCTGGAGAAAACGGTTCCGTCGATCGACGAACGTGAGCCTGCTCCGGTCGCGAAACGACCGGTACCTTGGCCAGGGGCAAGTCCGCTCGGAACGCTTCCGGAAGGCTGCCTCGTCTTTTCCTTTTTGCGCCGCCCAAAAAGTGCTTCCAACTCTTCTTCTCCTTCGAGGGTTGATTGCGAGTCGACGGATCGTCGGTCTCGCTCATCGTCTGGTTCGACGGTAGAGTGTTTCGTGAGTCCCCCCCACGCCCAAGGCTGTGACGCAAACGTAGTCAGTAAATAAGGATGCCAAGAGCAACCGACGAAAGACCTACCCAAAACCCTTTTCGACTTCCACTTCGGGTGTCGCCTTGTTCTCGCTCCGCAACCAGCCTCTTGCTGCGTCGCTCCAACTGTTCTTCCTCTCTCTGCCAGGCGAAGCGCCTGCAGACCCAGGATGGATGAGTGCCGGCGAGGGTGGTCGAGACATGGGCCTGTTCCCGGTGTCCACTTGATGGAACGCAGCACCCAATCCGACGTCGCTTTGTACTCTCCTGACATTGGGATCACTGGCGCCAAGAGAGTCGGCTTGTTCTTGAGAGGTACCGGGCAACCAGAAGAGTTCCCTCATCATCTCTCCACTCTGCGCTCGCCAGGCACTTGGATCCTGCAAGCTGTTCTCAGAATCGTCACGGGGTAGACTTCGTTGCACTGACGTGCTTTCGTTATCGATCGGATAAACGATGCCAGATTCTTCCGTGACGTTGATGGTGATATCCGCACTAGCTTGCTTGATCACAGGCAGACTGGGTTCAACCGTAGCTAGTACAGGCGAAGCACTAACAGGGCTCTGCCTGGCAGAGAAGAAGGTTGCTTCATCGATCGAAGGGGAATTGCCCGGCTTGAGGTAGAAAGGCAATAACGGCGTGCCGGCTCTACGAAGTGTGGGCGAATGCACATCGTCCGATCCACTGCCAGTATCGTACCCTTTTTCCCTTTGCAGGACAGAGTATCGTTTCCTCTCAATTGGTAGAGGGGTGGATACGATCTCCATGGCTTCTTCGCCAATGTTCAGGTTGGTTTCGACCATGATCCCGCCACGACGGTCTTTCTTGCTCTCAGTCGCCGAAGCAGGCCATTCCTCGTCCTGCTCTGCCACAACATTGCTGCTGTTTGAGGGCGTAGCATTGCGCTCCAATTTGAGCCCAGCCACCAAGAAAGCCCGGGCACGCCTGCGCTTGATTCGGCTTTCTCGGTCCTCAGACGTGTTGTCCCGCAGTTCAGCATCGAATCCGAGGTCGGGAGTTTCGTTGCGCCAAGTCATCTGGCTCTCCGTGCGAAGCGACCCGGCTGCAAATGTCGAGTTGGTCATTCGGCTCTCAGTCCTGAGCTGCAAGCTCTGACGATTGCTCAGCGATTTGGACTCCTTTCTCTGGGCGATACTCATCCTGAAGTTATAGGCGTCTGATGACAACACTCGAGGTCCGCCGATATGCTCTCCGGAAGAACAACTCGATTCTGAATTGGCAGTACCACCGATAACAGCACCCAGGGAGCTCATCGAGGAGTTCGTGACCGATACCGAGGAAACAGAGAAGCTTCGAAGATACGGCGGTAGAGCTTGTTGGGCGGGAGACATGGTTCGGCGGTGACTCTCGATCGATACCGAGCGAGAGATAGACCCGTGAGAGCTACTGCCGTTGCTGGAATGGATGCTCTCCCGCTGAGGCCCGTCAGTCTTGATGCTCGGCATACCTCCTCCGATGCTTGTATTCGACCAGTTCCTAGCATGACTGATGTAAGGATCGTCGGAATGACCAGCACTCATTGAACAGGTTGTCGATGATTCGGATCGAGACAGTTCGCCGAGTTTGTCGCTCGATTCCTCCTCTTCTTCGGCTTCTGGGACTACCTCGACAGGGCTGATCACGAGAGGCGGGCCAAGCACGATATCGGAAGCTTGGCCTATGATCATAGATCGGCGCCGCTCTTGATTTTTCACCAAAGCAAGTGGTCGCATGCCTCCTTGAAGACTGGATTGTCGGATATGAGCTCGGGGCGTGATCTCGCCAACCCTAGGCGACATCAGCATGGGAGAAAAGCCAGGAGACATGCAGCTACCACCAGTGATCGAGGACGAGTTTCTCCTATGGAACGGCGTTGCGTTGACTGCTGGAGACATCGGTCCACCCGTGAGACCAGCTTTGCTCAACATCCAACTTCGACGCTTTTCTCGTCCTTCGCGTCGGGCCTCCTCGACGATCCTCCTCTGCCTTTCATCTTCACTCTCAGTCGGGTCAAAGGTTCGGTCTGTAGATACCCCTGCATCACCCTGCGAAACCAAGGCGGATGCCGCTGAGGCCAGCGACTGTTGATCTGCTCGGGATCGGAAACCGGCAGACTGGTGAAGGTGGGCAAAGTCAATGGAATGACGTTGCAAGAACTTTCTCTGCGTCTCCTCGTTATCCTTGATCTCTTCAATCGATTCTTGATCCGGTTCGACGACGCGGACGATTTCTTTCTCGCTTGGCGCAATAACCGGAAGGTCGGAAGCCTCCTCGTGATTCATGACTCGCTGCAGGTCACGACTTTTTCTATAGACTTCTTCCCTTGCTTGCCCGATATCCAGAGTCTGAGCTCGAAGCGTTTGGTCTGTCTGAGGGGTTCTGCCGAAGACGATCGAACCGACACTCTCGCTAGCCCCGCTTCCTCGTCTCCGCTCAGACGTCCAGTTCCGGGGCGTCTCGTCCCCAAGATTGATTCGAATGGTCGAACGAGGCGATCCCGAGCCAGACGTCGCTCCTCCAACCGTTGTGACTGTCTCGCTCCGAGTCCTCTGGGCCGATTTTAAGGCGAATCCAGCCGAAGCAGACGCCGAAACTGAACCGAAGTTCGATCCGCTTGAGATGGAAGAATATCCGAGGCTGCCCATCTGGCTGCTGAGGCGTTTGCGATGACCAAGGTGATCGCTACCAGATGACACGGATCCGAATCCCCCGTCAACCTCAGCGGAAGAAGGATATCCGAACTCGTACATGTTGGTGGAAGAAGATGAAGTCGGGTAGCGCTGTAGCTGATGCTCATCGACGTCCCCGATCGTCCGGGTACGAGGACGATAAGATCGAGTCCGATGCGATTCTTCGGAAAGCACTTCTTCGTTTCCCTTGTCCATCCTCTCCGACTTTCTCTTGACTTCCTTCAATTGAGCCGCCTCAGGTGCAGCATGACTGTTATTGGGTCGAGTGCTGCTCAAAAGCGGGACGCTGCGTACGCTTCTCAACCGCTTGACTAGCTTGCTAGACCGTTCATCCCCTGCGAGCCCCGAGCTCGTCTTCTTTATCTCCCTGTTCTCATCCTGGTTCTCCTTCTCCCGGAAAAGAGGCTCCTTCGATCTTCGAGTTCGAACGATGGCCTGACTACCCAACCCAGACTTTTTCCGGCGCAGGACGCGCTTGGTCGGAGAAACTTTGGGGAACAGGGAGATGGATCGAGGGAAGGTCCCGAATTCAACAGGGGAGAATTCTGGAGAGGTGGGTGGAGTTGCCAGGGGCTTAGGTTGAGGTGGTGGAGGGAGGGATTGGGGGTGACGCGTTCGAGAGGACATGATGAGGTGATGCCTGGTGCGATTTCAGGTGTCGCTGTGTATCCACTGGAAAGTGAATCGTAGTAGTAATGAACGTGATGGTCAAGATTGTTGTAATGAATGTGGATTGTTTCGTAGCTGTGATCCGGTTGTCAAAATAGGCCAAATCACGTCAATAAGTCTGAGTCTCTTTAACAGCGACACCTAAATCCGCAGTGACGGACTCACCAAGAAAAGTAGGGTCCTAGGATAACATCATCAAGTCGTGCGAGTCGTAAACAGAAGGAAAGAAGCGGAAGGTCTCGCGATGTCGATGCAAGCTATCAATCGGGTGTATCTGTTCGAGTGTTGAATGACGAAAAGATTTCCTTGCTTATGCGTAATATCGCTCGAGGGTGGCTGGTCCCGATGACGATGACGGCGACAACGACGACGAGAACTTTCAAAGCTCACGCGTTTGTTGTGATGTGAACTTGTCGTAAGGACTTGATCAATTTGATGGAAGTCGCCCAGCAGGAGGAAAGAGGAAGGATTTTTTTTTGTTTCGGATCGTTGATCCGCGTTCGATCTGCGGTGCGGGTAACGAGTAGCGAGTTGATTTGATCGTTTGATTGCTTGATCCGAGAGAGGGTGCTCAGAGAAGTCGTCGCTTCGAGTGATGTATCGCGATGTCAAAATATAACGTAGATGGAGGCTAGGTCGTCGTGTAAAGAGCGTAGTAAAAATCCCAAGAAAGTGTTCAAACGAGTGTGGATGTCGAGATCGTTTCGATGATCAGATCAATTATTTGAGGATTGATGAAAGTGATGATTGATGAGCTATGCGTCCAAAGGAATGTCTCGGGGTGAAACTAAGCTTCGTCGAGGAGGAACGGGCACCGGTAGCGTTGCCGAACCCGGGAAAGGAGGGGATGGATGTGATCCGTAGAAAGAAACGATGATAACGAGACCCAGCCTATAAGTTTCGTTGACGAGTGATGAATGAGTGCTTTGACTATGCTAGGTCGCTTTTCCGGGTCCACCTGGATTGACTGAACGAGACCTCTTCTGATTGCTTCGACATCCTCTCTCGCCTAGCCAAACTCGAGATCGACCTTGCTCTGCCCCGGATAAAATCCCGTAGGAATCTGGGGGAATCCCGCCAAGATTGTTGTTGACAAACAAATGTCTCTTAGCCGGAAGTGTTTTATTGGTTCCGTGAGCGGCTATGACAAGTGACGTAATAGACGCCAGCTCTTGAGAATCATCAAGTCGGACGCGGTCGATCGCTTCTGATCTTGTGATTGCCGGCTCGCATCAACCTTGGTTGCATACCGCCATCCGTCATAATTACCGGCACGTTCCTTCCGCACGTTCATCTTGACCTGCTAGCTCTGGTCTCAAAACGGACTCGACGATCATCAATATCCTCCACCAGCCTGCGCGAGCCTTCCTACGCGTCTATATCTGCGCCGCTGTAACACCTGCACTTCGCATCCGTAATTCTACTAGTTATATCGATCTACCAGCTCTCGTTTTTTACAGGGATTCTACAACAACAGGATTGGAATCTAATTCATGTAAACAATATCGTAAATAAGGTTTCAAGCATCCTGTTCGAAGGGGAGTGACAGCGACGAGTAAGTTTTCCGCGAAAGTCCTGGTTTTGGATTCGAATCCCTCTCACTTTCAAGGGTTAGGTAGTCGGTCCCGCATTCGCGATCATCGCTTGAAGATCATGTGCCAATAGTTGACTGCCGGGTGATTGTGTTCGCTGCATCAGCGCAACACCTCTGCGGTCCTGACTCGGGCTGAGCGACAGCCAACCCGCACTGGGCGTGACGACTCCGTGGCCTCTTCTCGAGAACGGGAAGCTTCTTTCTCTTTGCTGAGAAATGGCGGCGGAAAGATCTATTGTTGTCGACATTTGATCCCTTGAATCGGTGGTTTCAAAGGTTTCTACGGCTAGAGATTGGAGGTTGTTGTAATTGGTTGACAGATAATGAAAGCCTTGACTGGATGACTTACTACATTTACGATCCTCCCCACCGGTGCTCGTGGCCTCAAGGCTTGTCAACTTGATGTGGTTTCGATCCTTAGCCCGCTGGAAGATATCGGAAACTTCGAGCTGTTAGTAATAAGGCCAAGGTCCGCCAGGTACAATATCGCAGCAAGTTATATGCGGTTGATGTCTCCCCCAGAGGGGAACAAGCTTACCTTGAGTATCACAATATATTGATGCGAAAGCTTGGGACATAAAGCGAAACGATAGACACCTTGTACCAATGACCTGTGTTTGTGATGACGAGACTCCAAAGGGACCGCCAGCACCAGACGAGAGTGATAGGAGAATTCACCCCAAGCGGGATCCCACTGAGAATCAGGGTTCCACGGCTCAAACTTGATCACGCGCAGACCAGTCCTGTCGTGAATCTTCGTAGCCTCGACCCGACGTGTGCGCTCTGTCTCTTGCCAATCGTAAGTTGTCGAATGCTCATGACCCCTGTCAGCGTTCATTCGAGCGCCGGTTTGCGGTCCAGCCTCGAGGCCCACGCTCTCAGAGCGACTATGCGTATTACTCTCTGAGCCGCTGTGTCGCACATTGTTTGGACCCATCGAGGCTATTCAGTCATATCTATTTGCAATGAGTATCAAAGGGCTGAGCGATTACGTAGAACCGACAACGAAGCGAGAGAACAACTCAATCTGACCATGAGTCCACGTACATATGACGCTCCCATTGCATTGCGTGATGCACTCGCTCGACCTGTTGCATCTCTCGGGAAGGTTTCACAGACCAGTAATGTAGTATCGTTACATCGCGGTCATTTCCGTCCGCAAGTCGTACCTATAGGAAGCACAACAGTATGGAAATAAGCGTGCTGGGAGCTCGAGACAAAAGCCAAGGCAGAATCACCGTGACGCGCTGCTCCATCTCGATCGGCAGTTCCGAATCTTTTGACGTCGAGAAGGACTGGTAGTAGCGGATGTCCCTTTGGTTCTCTTGAGGCGAGGGTTGTACCGCGAGGGCAGTCAAGGGACCCAGATCGTCAGAAGCTTCGCTTCCCATTGCTGGACGGCTATTGTTTCCTGGTGCTTTGTCGGGACGGGCTACTTCGTCATCACTTGTGGATAGGAAGTCACCAGGAATAGGGAAGCGAGGATCCGCTCTAGACTGAGCACAGCAGTGATTGAATATCAACGAATGTATCCCAGCATAGCCGACCTTATCCAAAATGACTCACCGCCAGCTCGAATATTATAGAACACCGAAAGCGTTTCTGCATAAGAACGCCCAACTGCTCGATCTCCGCTGTGTACCGAGTGCCAACAAGCACAAGGACAAAATCGCCCGCTGCTGCGCCGATATCGCTGTTGACGAGTCCGCAAGCATCAGAGAGCACCCGACAGCGACACTCAGTATATCGTATTTATCCAGAGCTTCTCGTGGGCCGTCATCCAGCTCAGCTTGGAGATCGCGCAAGAAATCCGGCTCGGCAGAGATCATTCTTGTCCAACTGGTGCAATATTCTTCTTGATTCTCGAAGTGTTGAGACATCCCTCTTCGTGAGTCCATCGCGATAACGACTGCGTCGGCTTGTGCTCGGACTACAACCAAAAAGACAAGTACCGAGCAAACAATGTAAGCCGAATCGAAACGTCGTACAAGCTCGAGTCACTGACCAAGGATCCAGTTACATAGATCACCTTTTTCAGGCCAGGATAAATCATCTAGTACTTGGTCATGTTGACCAAACACATCTCGTCCTGAGCGCAATGTCATGAGCTTCGCGTGAATCACTGTTTCATCGAACCCGCTTACGATCGAAATCGTCTTCGCACTTCTCTAAGTCTCGCATAAGTGTCGCTGTAACGATATCATACATGTTTTTGAATTTTCCCAACGATTCTTTCAATGTTCCCAACGAGTCGGAGATGCATCGTATCTGCATCGACCATTGTCATCATTTGAAAGCCGACGAATGACAATCGCCTCAGAACGTCAACGGCTTCCGAGCGGAAGCAAATCTCGGCCCCGGAACCGCAACTGCGGCCGAGATTTGCGTTTGCTCGGACTTCCCATCGAACATAAGTTACTGGGATAAGTCCCAAGGAGGAGCACAACGAGGAGGACGAGGAGCAAA
>Ga0308160_10005038_pt1 | contig 13893 bp, 23 predicted proteins | sample PhyFR1_FD_201036 | JGI IMG/M metagenome (GOLD analysis project Ga0308160, IMG submission 201036) | Phyllosphere microbial communities from UC Gill Tract Community Farm, Albany, California, United States - DLSLF.R1 | ecosystem: Host-associated > Plants > Phyllosphere > Unclassified | place: USA...
GAAATACAGGAGAATCAGAGATGAAACACGAATACATTATTATAGAAGAAAAGAGGGGGAACTCATCAATGACAGAAACAGAAACGATTGATACGATGGAGGATATTTTAAAGATGCTCGATGCGCGATTGCGTGAACCAGAACCGTTTTGGGACAGGTTTTATGAAGATCGGACGAAACCGGTCCCGTTTTTTAAGAACATTCCTGACGAGAACTTAGTTCGCTACGTCGAGGAAGGATGGCTCTCGCCGGGTGACGCACTAGATCTCGGAACAGGACCGGGGCGAAATGCAATCTATCTCGCAACACACGATTTCTCGGTGACGGGACTGGATCTTTCAGCAACCGCGTTAGAATGGGCAACGGAACAAGCACAACAGACTGGAGCGCATGTTGCGTTTCGAAAGCAAGATTTTCTAGAGACGACAGAACAGAATACATATGATTTCATTTACGATTCAGGCTGTTTTCACCATATGGCGCCACATCGACGTTTGACCTACGTGACGAGACTGAAGGAGATGTTGCGACCAAGAGGATATTTCGGGTTGACGTGCTTTGTTGCGGGCGGTCCGCTGGGCGGGGCGACGTTGACGGACTGGGAAGTCTATCAAGAAAATAGTCTCCAAGGCGGACTCGGCTATACGAAAGAACGATTACTTTCTATACTCGATGCATTCGACGTCATCGAACTAACAGAAATGAAAGCCGCTGACAATCCAGAGGCATTATTTGGTCATGTTGGACTGTGGACTGGTCTGTTTCGATTAAAGGATTGATTCGTCCGGCATTCGAGACGCGAACCAGTCTACAAAGTAGTGGACATCCTCTAACGAGACGATTTGATTCGTATCGTAAGCGGCGAACAGTGACAAAAAGCGCGGTTCGTCAGGAAAGTAATGAAGCAGGATCGGACGGAGTGTCTCTAGGTCGTGCACGAAGCTTTGATCGTCTTCTAGAATAAGGTGATAGGCGCTCCGAACAATCCGTTTCACGATCGAATCGGAATGAAGTAAAGCGACCTGACTTGTTTCTAAGAGAAATAAATCCGTTTTTAACTGCTCACATACTCCACTGTTTAACGCGAAGCCAAGAGCACGTGTCGGACGAAGGGATGGAAATCGACTTTGGAGATTTTCGCCTGCCAAAAACAAGTTGACGGATTTCAACCAGACGCCCCAGCGAAGTGCTTCGTCATCTCGTATGATGTCGCCAAGCAGACCGATGTCATAATCGATTTTCGTGACGAATGGATAGTCCTTCAACCAGTGTTCCGTCCGTTCATCTAACTGCATGTGTTCTTCTTCCGTCAACGGTTCTGTCAAAATCAGTTTAAAATCGAGATCGGATTCAAAGGGACGCGCCGTTCCTTTTGCGACACTTCCATACAAGTAAACTCCATGAAACACGGATAAGGTTTGTACATAGGCGACGACGTCTCGAATCACGGCACGATAACGGACAGGAATCGCTTCAGCGGAAGTTGGATTGTGGATGTAGCCATTTTTCGTACCAAATGTCGTTGGATACTGCATCTGTCTTCCTCCTCATCCTTCAGGGATGGATTGATAGCGATACCACTTCTTGTTTCGCTGCACATATATAAACATCGTATCATCTTTTTCTTGATAGATGACCGTACCGCTCTTAAGACGAGTTGCCATGCCGTCCTTGAGCGTCTTTTCGGGTGTTATTTTTTTGACACGTGGACTAGTATTTAAAGAAAGGTCGGAGACAGTTACTACCTGATCTAGTCGGTACACGCGATCGTTCAAGCGGATGACGTCTTGATCTTGTTCAATGGCTTCCGCTGCGATGAGGTCCGTCGTCGAAGTCATCGTCTCGGTCTGACATCCACTGAGACAAAGAATGACCAATACGGCAGTAGCTAACATTTTTTTCATGAAACACACCTCTTTCTCTGTTAATATATCGTTTTTTTACGATATATTCGTGTTATACGATATAAGGAGGGATAATATGATTTCATCTGATTTTGCAAAAATCTATTATCAACTACATCCACGGTTCGAGGAAAACCTGTCTCACCAAAGTGTGCGTATTTTGCAATACATTCAATTTGCGACGAATCCGACGATCAAACAGATTGCCGAGGCATTTCGCCTCTCACATAATACGACGTCTGAGCACGTCAAAAAGTTGGAGGGATTAGGCTATATCGAAAAAAAACGAAATCCAGAAGACCAACGCCAAGTGACGATTGGTTTGACAGACTTGGGGGATACAATCGTTCGTCGTCATACGGAACTCGATCCCAAGCGGTTGAATCAAGTCCTTGCTACGATGTCAAAAACAGACCGACAGGCGATTGAACAGGCATTTCGATTGTTGCGGGAGGCGGCAGATGACTGCTTTTCTCGTTAAGGTATTATCGAGCGCACTGGTCATCGGTCTCGTTACTGAAGTCGCCCGGCGTTCACCGTCATTAGGTGGCGTGTTGTCCGCGTTGCCCGTCGTCAGTCTGATCAGCTTTGCCTGGCTCGTTAAACAGGGAAGTGAACGGGCAGAACTGAGTACATTCTTAAAGAGTGTGTTACTCGGATTACCAGTGACGTTCTTATTGCTTGCCGTCTTATATGGGTTAATTCGCTTAGGAATTCCTATTTTTTACAGTATACTCGGTGCGACGAGCTTTTTTATCGTTTGTTGGTATATCCAACGTCACCTACAACAGTGGTGGCAAACCTAAAAAAGGAGACAAAGTAATGATAACCCTTCAAACAAAGCGATTGACGATTCATCCATGTACAGCGAAGGAACTACCGCGTTTACAACAACAGCACTACGATAACGGTCCGGAAGTTCAGCAGCATTTGATGTCAATAGCGTCAGATCCTTCGCTACTATACTGGGGCAGCTGGCTCGTCATGACAAAGGATGGTCAAGTAATCGGGGATATCGGATTCAAGGGGAAGCCGGATATACGACAAGCGGTCGAAATCGGTTATGGTCTATTACCAGCGTTTCTCAACCAAGGGTTTGCGACGGAAGCCGTTCGAGCATTGATCGAATGGGCGTTTGAACAAACGGAAGTGACAGGAGTACTCGCAAAGACGGAGTCGACGAATCAAGCATCGATCCGAGTGCTCGAAAAAGCGGGATTGATGCAGGTCGGGAGTGACGATCGGTATATCATGTGGGAACGTATGAAAAAGGTGTAAAGGAAACTTGACAGTTAGTGTGTTGTTTACATATAGTGGAATTAAGAGGTGAAATCATGAAAAATAAGGTCAAGGAGATGCGCGAAGAACGAGGCTGGTCGCAAGGCGAACTGGCAAAACGATTGAATGTGTCGCGTCAGACGGTCATTTCCATCGAAAAAGAGCGGTATAATCCGTCACTCGACCTCGCGTTTTCACTAGCTGATCTGTTTGAACGGCGAATCGAAGACATCTTTACACCGAATCGAACGAACGAGGAGGGAATAGAATGAAGCGAGTCAATGTGTTACTAGACATCATTTTAATTGGAGTAGGTCTGTACTTAACGATGACAGATCCGGCGGCTAAAACTCTCGGGATCATCCTCGTTTTAGCTGGCGTCACGTCACGTATCACAGGAACGGTATTCTCGCCAACGGAACCGTATGATGAGCGCCAAGGAATTGTTAAAATTCGTAGTGGACATATCGCTTATCTCGTAAGTATCGTATATCTTTTCTTGATCTTGATTCTCGTCAATCTGTCGATCATAAAAGACATTCAATTTGCTCTGTTGCTAGCATTAGGAGGGCAAATCCTGTTCTTTCCAATCGTATTAATATTTGTCAATCGACGGATTTGATGAATACAAAAAAGGGATGTGTCTGACACACCCCTTTACTCCATACGTCATCATGAATTCTGACGAATGGTTTCATTCAATTTATGACGGTACGATGTTTGCCAAGACTGCTCGTCCTTCACTAACTCATCACAAAACGCAGCAACATCCTCTCCAGTGAAATCTGTTACTGGTTTTTGCTCGAAGGCGGCTTGTTCCATCAACTCGAGGACGACGGTCAGTACACGATGACTACTTTGCCAGCTCGTTAGTCCACCCGTGACATTTAAATAACGTTGAATCGCTTGATAAGCCTCATAGTAGCGAGGGGGAAGAGATTTAGCCCGCTTCTCCATCGACCGCCATTCTCGTTTAGCTTCCATACTCCCGGTGATCCGCTCGAATATTCTCATCATCTCGTACTCCCTTCTTGTTTTAACTGCTGCAGTTCTTGCATTTTGTCAGATACGAACGCCCATTTTTCCCAAAAGATACGTAAACGATCGTGTCCTGCTTCGTTTAGCGTATAAAATTTTCGAGGAGGTCCCATTGTTGACGCTTTTTTTTCGATATGAACGAGCTGCTGCTTTTCTAAGCGCATCGTGATTGTATAGACTGTACCTTCTACGACATCTGAGAATCCGAGTTGACGTAACTGTTGAGTGATTTCATAACCATAAGTTTCACCGCGGCTGATGATCTCAAGTACACATCCTTCAAGAATACCTTTTAGCAATTCTGTGATATTTTCCAAATTATTCACCTCGATACTTAATAAATCAGCTACTTAGTATTAACTACTACCACTATATAGTAACACAAAGTACTGGTTTGGACAATATAAAAACCGCCTTATTATGGGCGGTTAAATCGAAATTAAGAGATCGCAAACGTATCCCGTAATTCGATGATTGTTCCTTCGGGTGCTTTTAACTTGCTGAGATGACCATCGACGACAAAATAGATGTTCCCGCCGTGTTTCGGTAGGAAAGGCATCCCGAGTCGTTCGAGGCGTGCTACTTCTTCTTGCAAGTCGTCAACGTAAAGTGCGAAATGGACGGGACCCGCCGCTTGTTTCGTGTAATCGGTGAACGGCTGACCCGATTTTGGGGTTTGCAATTCGATATAGAAGTCACCGAGACGTAACCAGCTGTTAAAGGCGCGGTCGTGAAAACCAGGTGACTCTTGAACGAGTGAGAATCCAAGTTGTTCATAAAAGTGTTTAGACGCAGCGTAGTCCGTCGTCTGAATGCAGATGTGATGAATTTGTTTCATACTAAAACCTTCCTTCGAGTTCAATGAAATCATGCAAAACTAGTGTAGCATTTCACGGATCGGTTGGAACGAACGAAATGGAGAATAGGATGCAACAAACGATGAATTTGATTTGTGAACGTTTTTTAATAGGGCAAATGATTAGCGAACCTGTACGATTGACAGGGGGACTCCTGCATGAGACGTGGCGACTACAGACGACGACTGGATCTTACGTCTTAAAACGATTGAATCCGGACATCATGCGACGCCCTGAAGCACGAAATAATTTTAAGATGTCAGAAGCGGTCGCCATGCAAGCGTCATTTCACTTAGCAGCATTACCAGCACGTCGCATCAACGATCAAGCGGTACAGACGATTGACGGATCTGATTACCTTTTGTTTGACTGGATCGATGGCAAGACGTTATCAACCGACCAGCTTCGATCGGCACATGCACGACAAATCGGAGTTCAATTAGGACGATTGCATGGTCTGTCCATAGCAACGACTGGCTTTATAAAGCCGGATACCTCAAGTACTTCAATCGATTGGAACGGTCATTTAGAAGAAGGAAAACGGCAGCAAGGAAAGTGGCTGCAGCTATTCATGGAAGAGCAGGAACATTTGCAACGAATTGAAAGATTAGCACAGAAAGCACAGAAACAACTGCCAGTAGACTGGATCGTCAGTCATCGTGATCTCGATCCAAAGAACGTCCTCTGGACACCAACGGGTCCAGTCCTGATTGACTGGGAGTCTGCGGGTCTGATTCATCGAGCCGTCGACGTGTTCGAGACAGCCTGTTATTGGTCGAAGCAGGAAAACGATACGTTCGACAGCGTTCGATTTAACGCATTTCTTGACGGTTACGCAACAAATCAAGTTTTGCCTGATGTCGACTGGACGCACGTCATCGATAGCAGTGTTCAAGGAAAGCTGGACTGGCTGAATTTTAATCTGGAGCGCTCACTCGGGAAAAGTGGGATCCCTGAAGCGGAACGAGTACTTGGAACAGAACAAGTCGTTTTAACAATAAAAGAATTACGAGCGCACGACCGGAATCTCTGGATCAAGTGGATGTCGGTAAGATAAGCGTAAATGAGGCACCGAATCACTCGATTCGATGCCTCTTCGTTATTAAAACGATTTGACCAACTGTTCAATAGTTGATTCAGGAGTGCGAATCGGAATATAACCAAGTTGCTTGATTCGGTCATTCGCAAATGTCGCGTGTTCCGCTGCACGCTTCGGTATTTGGTACGGCTTGTCACTTGCTGTGATCAACTTCATCCGGAAATCCGTCTCAGGTAGATTCGAATCGATCGCATTGAAGATATCCCCATTATGCGCATTTGTTGCGGCAAGGACGATCATTTCGACTAGATTATCCGTATGGACCCACGGGACGACATCATACGGATGCACCCAGGTAATCACATCCGCCTCCTTCATCCGCTCGACTTGACGATTCCCCCAATAGGACTGCTCCTCGGCACAAATTGATCCTGGGCGTAAGATGATTAAATCGGAATCGGGTGTGTTTTCCTGTAACAGGCGTTCGGATTCCTGCTTTGTATGGATGTAGACGTGCTCGGACGGTAGGAGCGGTGACGTTTCCGTAAAATGTCCACTCACGACTTCGCCGTACACGGAAGTCGTCGAGATGTGAACGATGCGCTTGACACGAGCTTTTGTCGCAGCATCCGCGAGATGTTGTACACCAGTGACATTTGCTTCCTGTGCTAAATCGGGATCATCTCCGAGATAGGCAGCACAGTGAATCAACAGATCGACGCCTTGAAGTGCTGTAAGAAGCGAATTCGGATCACCGAGTTTACCGATGACTGCGTGGACACCTTTGAAGGCGTGTTGATCCGCTTGTTCCTGAGAGCGATACAAACCGCGTACTTCACGCGCTTCTTTTAGAAAACGTCGCGCAACACGAGAACCAAGCGTTCCGGTCATTCCTGTAACTAAAATCGTACTCTCTTTCAGGTTCATAAGTGCTTACCCCTTTGACTCTGTCTTTTCAGCGAAACATTGCTCACAAATGAAACGTCCTTCGCTTTTTAGGTATGCTTTGACTTCCGTCATCCCGCGATGTTTCGGATAGCGCATCTGGATGTAGACTTTTTCGTTTCCTTCAATCGTTTTGCCGCAATGAATACATGTCGGTTCTTTGCCGAACATCCTAACGCCCCCTGATTATTTTTATCTTCTACCTTATCGTAAAGGAAAAACAAAGGTGTTGGAAGAATAAAGTAAAAAAGGAATCTAAAGGAGGGTGTCTATGATCTTCATTGCTATTTTTCTCGCCGTTGGTGGAGTCGCCTGGTTCATTTCAGCGCGGAGTCAATCGAAACATCGCTCGCTCGACGATCAGGAATATACACTGAATCAACATGATGTCCATCAACAACAAAATCATCGTGATTTTTGAAGGCATATAAAGGAGCACCCGGTCGACGGACCGGATGCTCCTTTTTAGCGATTGCGTACATGGAGAAAATATTTTGCGTTGCTCCAGATCAAGGCGAAAATCAATAAGCTGATCGCGAAGATCTGAGATTGACCGGTCTCATATGAATACACGACCAATACGACGATAATACCCATTAATAGGAGTTGCAAAGAAGATTGTGAACGGATGAGTCCTTCTAACATGACGTGTCGCTCGCCGTCATCTGAAGCAGCGAACAGCTTTTTGATATAGTTTGTTTCCGAGTACTTCGGGAACTGACGGTCCGGATATATATGATGCATGAGATTAAGATAAAAAACAGAGACAAGACTACTGATGATAAAAAAGAGTCCGCTCAGTATCAAATGAAGTCCGAACTGGTTTTCAATGATGCTAAATGATGCAAGTCCGATGCTGAGAAGATTGGAGAACTGCACGATCATCATGCCGTCCGCATAGTAGCGATTCACTTGATCGTCAATCGCGTCCTCTTCGTTGGAAGAAACGGAGCGTCGAGTCAATTGACGAATTTGCAAATAGCGTACGATGTAACTGAGAGTCAAGATCGTCAAGATAACGAAAAGACCAGTGAATATGTAATCAAGATAGAGCGATCGTTCAAACTGTGACAAATGCGTATTTTTGAGGACAAACATAACGATATAACTACTAATGAAACCGAGTAATCCTGCGATGATGACCTTGACTGCTTCCTTGTTCATGTTAATTCCTCCTCATCGAAATAAAAGATGTCTTCTAGCGGTGTGTCAAACACACGAGAAATTTTGACGGCGATCAGTAGCGACGGCATGAATTCTTCGCGTTCGATTAAGCTGATCGTCTGGCGAGAAATGTTCGCGCGCCGTGCCAGTTCAGACTGATTCCATCCGTGGCGAGCACGTAATTCTTTTAAACGGGATTTCATATAGGGATTCACCTCCTATATAATGTAACTTATCATAGTCTTTTTGACAACGATAATAGTCAAAAAAGACAACATAATAGTCATTTATTCGTAAAATGATCATATCGTTGGCATAAACTGTATACTGGAATAAGTTGAAAGGAGATGTGAAATCCGTCGATGAAATCTCAGTCATGTATAAACAATGTTATTAATAATGATGAGAATGTTACGCACCAGATTGCTTCGATTCTCCAAATGGAAGAGACATTGCTCAAACAAAAAATCACGTATCTCCAGGACGTGACAGACTCGGACGCAACTAATACATACGAACAAGGACGTCAGCAGCTATCAGACAAACTCGATACGTTAAGACATTCGGTAAAAATGAATTTTATCTCGCGCGACGACGTTCCGATTCGAACGCGAGCACTCTGGAAACAGTCACTAAGAGCGACGTCTGTGACGGAAGAGGAAGCACGTCTCATTCAAGAGTATCTCCAGAATGAGGCAACGATGCTGACAGAAGCGGGAGAAGTGGTTTCTGATCTCTATGCCGCCTTATTTGATGCAGATGAGCCGACACGGAAACAAGCATTCTTATCGATTGAGGAAGCGTTCCGGACGAATGAATCTGTCATTCAACGATTATTTTCGCAACTCGTCGACTTGCGACAAGCGCGTGCTTCTGCAAGGCATCAGTCGGGATACGAAGAATTAGCTTTTGCGGAGCTCGGACGTATCGATTATACAAGCAAGGATGTCGATCATTACGCCAGCATCATTCAAACTTATTTTCTGCCGGTTAAACAGCGATTTCAGCTCGAGCAACAAACGTTTCTCGGCAAACAGGCGCTCCATCCGTGGGACGTTCGGCAATCGGCCTATACGCAGATTGATCATCATGTAACCGGGTCTGATACTTCATTCTTAGATAAGGCACAAGCAATCCTCGAGAGCGTGCATTTATATTTTGCTGACGTATTAAGAGAAATGCGACATACGAATCATCTCGATATCGGTGCCCGGTCGAATAAAGCGGGCGGAGGGTTTTGTGAGTATTTACCGGTCGAACAACAATCGTTCCTATTCATGAATCGCATCCATACGTTTGATGATCTCGTCATCTTTATGCATGAGATCGGGCATGCCGTCCATCATGATGCGATGAAAGAGACGTATGATGGACTACAACCGATTCCGCTTGAAGTAGGGGAATTCGCTGCTATGTCACTTGAGTTGTTGTCGATGAACGAGTGGCACCAAGTGATTCCAGGTCGAAAAGACGTTGCCCGAGCGAAACTCGAACAGATTCGTTCCATAGTGGAGTTTTTGCCACAAACGATTATCGTTGATCGTTTCCAGTCGTGGCTCTATGCTCACCCGGACCATCTGCCGGAAGAGCGCCAAGTTTCTTTTGCTCGTCTCCGGGAGACGTATGATACGGACGTCATCGATTGGTCGGAAACGCTCGATTGGAAAGGCCTCGAATGGATGAGTGTCATTCATCTCTTTGAGACGCCATTTTATTACATTGAATATGCGATAGCCCAAATTGCTGCTCTTCAGTTGTATCACTGTTTTACGAAAGATCCTGACCAAACGATGAAGGACTTCCTTGCAGCTTTAGCGCTTAGTCACACCCATTCGATTCAAGACGTCTATGCGAGAGCGGGAGTATCCTTCTTACCAAGTGATGCGGAAATGAAAGAGTTGATGGCGTTCCTAGAAGGTCAAATTGAAATTTGGACAAATGAGTTAGAAAAGACATATTAAAAACAACACGCTTTGATCAGAAATAGCAGATGTACAAAACGATAGGAGGATGAACATGAACACACGAAAAAACATTGTTTATGCGACCTTATTCAATGCCACAGGCAGTCAGTTATTGATGGTTGAAAATCGTGGCGATCACGGTGACTACTATACATTGCCCGGTGGGACGGTCGAACGTGACGAAACGTTACATATGGCAATCGCGCGTGAAGTATTAGAAGAGACAGGATTTACCATCATCCCAGGTGACATCGTCCATGTGGCAGAAGCATTCTTTCCGCAAGCGGGGGAACATTGTCTCTTTTTCTTCTTCGCGGGAGAAATCACTTCCGGTCAATTGCAGACGAATGTCCCAGAAGAAATTTCCGGACTCGTCTGGATGGACCGTGAAGAAGCGTTCAAACACCTCAATTTACCGGAAGCGTCAAAAGAATCGCTCTTTGCTGGTCGAACGGTACCATATGATTTTGCCGGAGAGATCATTCACGCGTAAGGAAGTGTTGCTTGACGTACTAAGGTGACGGATTTTCGGGTACAACATTACAGGAGCATTACCCGAAATTTGTAGAAAGTCAGGTGAACACACAGTATGTCGATTCTTACGTTTCACGAAGTCAGCTATCAACACATCTTACACGAAATAACGGGTGAGTTCCGAGAAGGTGTCATTACGACGCTCGTCGGACCGAGTGGTGCCGGAAAATCCACGACATTGAAACACATCAACGGACTTATTTCTCCCGATCGCGGCGAAATTTGTTTTCGAGGCGAACCACTCGAGCAGATGAATCTGCTCGACGTCCGCAAACGGATCGGAATGGCGTTCCAAAGCGCGCCGATGATTCCAGGTACCGTCTACGATAATATCAATTTACCGAAATCGATCTTCGGGGAATCGTTGCCACGCGAGGAGGCGGAACGCTTGCTACAACAAGTCGAACTATCCGTCGAACTTGAGCGACCGGTCAAAGATTTGTCCGGTGGCGAACGAAGCCGACTTGGAATCGCACGGACACTCGTCAATCGTCCAGACGTCCTGTTGCTCGATGAAATCACGGCAAGTCTCGATTACCGAATGGTACAAGAGATTGAGAAGCTAATCCTTGATCTACAGCAGGAGTTACAGACGACAATCATTTGGATTACGCATGACTTAGAGCAAGCAAAGCGGGTCAGCGACGACGTCTGGTTTTTAAAGGATGGACGATTGATCGAGTCTGGTGATTTTAAAGAACTCGCTTCAAGTGGTCAAGCCGAGACGCAAGCATTCTTGAAGGGGGAATCGGTATGAGTTACCTCCAACTGGCAACTTCGCTAATCTTCATTCTGATCCCCCTCGTCTTAGCACGGACGTTACAGCTTGGTTTAGAGAAGGACATCATCATCGCAACCGTTCGATCAATCGTCCAACTCTTGATCATCGGTTACATTCTGACGTTCGTCTTTGAGAGCGGCAGTCCAATTTTCATGTTACTCATGATTCTGTTGATGATCGGTGCAGCGACACTGAACGTCATCCGTAAAGGGGACGGGATTCCTGGGATCCAGTGGATCATCTTGTTGACACTGATTGCGGTCGAAGCATTGACGATGGGCATTTTGCTTGGATTACAAATCATTCCGTTTGAAGCCCAGCAAGTCATTCCGATCAGCGGGATGGTCATTGGGAACTGTATGATTTTGTCCTTATTGTTTCTTAATAAGTTCAAGGACGAGGTCGAACGAAGCGACGAGGTCATTGAACTGATTCTTTCGCTTGGTGGAGATGCGAAGACAGCGATTGATACGAGCTTAAAAGGCGCGATTCGGACAAGTATGATTCCAACGATTGAAGCGCAAAAAACGATGGGCCTCGTCCAACTGCCAGGGATGATGAGTGGGTTGATCATCGGTGGCGCGGATCCGATGGAAGCAGTCCTTTATCAACTATTGATTCTATTCCTGATCTTGACGACGGCGGCGATGGCATCGGTCCTCGTTGGTTTTCTATCCTACCGTCGACTGTTCAATGAAAAAGCACAATTCATCGGTTTGACCTATAAGAAAAAAGACACGTAAGGAGCACGTTATGCAGACTTATCCGATTACAGAAGCCGACCTACAACTGGTCGAACTAGCAACCGAAACGATTCAAAGCCGTTACGCTGACGATAAACATCACGTCGCAGCTGCGTTGCGGACAAAAGATGGCGCGACGAAAACGGGTGTTCATGTCGAAGCCTATATCGGACGGGTGACGGTGTGCGCGGAAGCCATCACGATCGGTTCCGCCATCACGGATGGATTGACGGATTTTGAGACGATCGTCGCTGTCCGACATCCTTATTCGGATGAGACGGACCGAACGATTCGTGTCGTCAGTCCGTGCGGCATGTGTCGCGAATTGATTTCCGATTATGCACCGGACGCGTTTGTCCTCTTGACGATCGACGATCAGTTGACGAAAGTCCGGATCGCGGATTTGATTCCATTGAAATATGTCCGACAATAACCAGTAACTCCTCGTCGTTTGGATGAGGGTTTTTTTGCATTTACTTCTAAAAAATCCTTATTATGGTTATGATAAAGACGGAATAATTAAGGAGGGATTTGCGTGTCAGCTTTATTAGAAGTCGAACGGTTATCAAAAACCTACATACGTGGAACGGAGACGATCCATGCGTTGAAGCAAGTCAGCTTTACGTTAGAGGAAGGAGGATTCATCGCCATCATGGGCACGAGTGGCTCCGGGAAAAGTACACTGTTGAATATCCTGGGAGCGCTTGACGCGCCAACCAGCGGAACGTTGACCTTAAAAGAAAAACGGCAACGCGACATCTTCACTGAACCTGCTGCGACGTTATACCGACAACAACATATCGGCTTCATCTTTCAATCGTTTCATTTACTCGATGACTTGACGGTGCATGAGAATATCGCCTTACCGTTGATGTTGAAGGGGACGGATGATAAAACGATCAATCAAGAGGTAGAGACTTGGCTCAAACGAGTCGGACTGACGAAGTGGAACAATCATCGACCGCAAGAGCTGTCGGGTGGACAACAACAACGTGTTGCGATCGCACGTGCCTTGATCAGTCGACCACCGATCATCTTAGCGGATGAGCCGACGGGGAACCTCGATTTCAAGACATCTGCTGAAATCATGCAATTGCTACAAGAACTCAATCGCGAACAACAAACGAGTATCCTGCTCGTGACCCATGATGCGACCGTAGCTGCTCATGCGAAACGTGTGCTGTATTTCCATGACGGACAGCTCGTTGCCGATCAGCTGTCGACCGGAGACGTGGCGCCGATCTTAGAGACATACGAGCAGTTCGTGGGGGCTGTATGAAACGACAACATCTCTTCCGTCTTTCGCACCGACTGTACCGTAAAAGTCCGATGATTTTAGTGACCTCAATCGGAAGCGTCATGATTTCGATTGGTCTTGTCTTAACGATGGTCATTTTTTTACTACATAATCAAGCCGCAATCGAAGCGGATCGTGAACAAAGATACGGTCAAGTCGATCTGACGGTCAAATATACACCTGAAGATGAGCAGGCGGATCAGTCCGTGTTTGAGCAACTTAAAAAGGATCACGATGGCTTGGACGCAGAGTCGATCTTACAGACGACAGCGCGCGTCGCTGGTCAAACGATGGCCGACGTGGAAACGATGGGAGTTCATTCGGATGCTCTGACGAAAAGTCGGTATCA
>Ga0308160_10005039_pt1 | contig 13891 bp, 13 predicted proteins | sample PhyFR1_FD_201036 | JGI IMG/M metagenome (GOLD analysis project Ga0308160, IMG submission 201036) | Phyllosphere microbial communities from UC Gill Tract Community Farm, Albany, California, United States - DLSLF.R1 | ecosystem: Host-associated > Plants > Phyllosphere > Unclassified | place: USA...
AGCAATACGCAACGAGGCATCACTATCAGGCAAGGCAAGTCGGGAATAAGCCCCTGGGTTGGATGTTATCAGGCCGTTGCTACGCTTCTTGGAAGACTTTCAATCACGGGATTTTCGACGGACGACTAGCCTAAAGTTGATTAGCGGCCACTGGACTAGCCTCATGTACCGTTCTCGATGTGTGGGGCTCCAAGTCGCGGTCGCACTGTCTGCTTTGGGTCGGTTCCTGCCCTTCGTGACAGTCCGCGACTTTTCCGCATTGGCGACTTGATATGCTCAGCTGAACGGCCGGGTTCGGCCAAAAGCGGTCGTTGGGGAAGCGAGACGTTTGCCGTCGGTCAAATGATGGATGCCGACATCGTTTACAGCAACGCATGGTACTGTACGGCTGTTCACCTAGTTGCCTACTTTGACAAGCAAGATTTACACCTCTATCTTGCTATTTCGCTGGTGCATTGCTTTAAGTAAACATTTTTCCTTTGTTCGTGTGACCTCGGCACGTGGCAGACCCTAAAGAGGCACAGAATGATTCATCCGATTGGACAGATTCAATCGAAAGTGGCTTATGCCGTATCGACGCTGGCACCGTTTCAGCGACAGGCATTAGTCATTACGTTTTTGATCGCAATAATAACGACGGCTTTGATGCCGGATGCATCCGACCAGTGGCCGGCAATTGCAGCGTTTTTGCCGGGGTATCAGACAGCGACGATTAGTTGCTACGCCGTGGTGGCCTATCTTCTGTACGGCTACTATCGGCAAACAGGCCAGTATGCACTACTGTATTTGTTTGGCGGCTGCGTCTACACGTCGGCCATCCTGCTAGTCCAATTCTTTGCGTTTCCAGGGGCCTTCGTACCCGAAATACGGTTGCTCGGAGGCACTCAAACGCCTAGCTGGCTCTGGTTTTTTTGGCACCTTGGTTCAACTGGCATGCTGTTTGGCTATGCGGCTGCCGAGTGGCGCCGACCTAGCTACGTTGCTGAGCATGTAATGGCGTCATTCTGGAAATGTGCTGTCATTACCGGCTTGGGCTTGGCTGCAAGCGTGATGGCGGTGACAGTTTTTCATGACGCCATGCCCGTCGTCGATATCAAGGGTGACTTTAGCCGTATTACCAGCACTGGTTATGCGCCACTTATCCAAGTAATCATCATGTTAGCCTTGTGGATGTTGTGGCGAGCGGGACGGTTCGCCACGCCGATGCATGCATGGCTCGGGGTAGCGATGGTAGCCCTGGCCTTCGACAACGCGATCACTATGGCTGGCGGCACACGTTTATCGATTGGATGGTATGTCGGTCGTCTGAATGCGCTGGCATCCGCATTTGTGATGCTGATTCTGTATTTAAAGGAAGTCAACCGCGTGTACCTAAATGCTGCCACTAATGCGCGGCAACTTGGCGTCGCGAATGCGCTGCTGGAGACCGAGCATGCGCGCATGCTAGATTTGTTTGAACAATCGCCGGGATTTGTAGCGGTCCTTGTGGACGACGACCATCGTATCGAACTCCACAATGCCGCCTTTTCTCGTTTAATCGGGCAACGTAAAATTGCAGGTTTGGCATTCTGCGACGCTTTGCCCGAATTACGTGGGCAGGGCTTTTTCGAACTACTCGACGCCGTCCGCACACATGGCAAGTCACATGTGGGCAAGGGAATGAAGCTAACACTTCGTCGTGATGGCAGCACTGGCACCGAGGATATTTACATCGACGTCTTGTTGCAGCCGAAGGATCGGACTGACGGAAGAGGAACGCTTATTTTCGTACAGGGCAGCGATGTCACTGAACAGCGGCGTGCCCAGCTCGAAGTGGAGCGTCAGCAAGAGTCTCTCGAAGCACTCGTACAGGAGCGTACTAAGAAACTCGAAGAAACGCAGAGCGCACTGATGCATGCACAGAAGCTTGAAGCAATTGGGAAATTGACGGGCGGTGTGGCGCATGATTTTAACAACGTACTTCACATCATTAACGGAAACCTGGACTTGATCAAGATGGTCTCGGCGACCAATGCACCTGTACAGCAACGCTGTACCTCCGCGCAGACAGCTGTCAAACGCGGGGCGAAGCTGTCGTCCCAGTTACTCTCGTTCGCGCGCAAGCAGCCTTTGCAACCGGAGGCGGTCTGCCTTCCTGCTGTCTTCGAGTCGATCGACCTTCTACTCAAGCGCGCAATCGGCGAGCGGATTGATGTGCGCTTCGAGATGACGGAACAGGCATGGAATATTCTGGTCGATCCGCAGCAGTTGGAAAACGTCATTCTTAATCTAGCACTGAACGCCAGCGATGCCATGAACGATGGCGGCAGCTTGACGATCGGCGTCGCCAACGTAGAACGTCCCGAAGGCGACTATGTCCATTTGGCGTTTCGCGACACGGGGCAAGGCATGTCGGCAGCAGTTAAAGCCCGCGCATTCGAACCATTCTTTTCGACTAAGGGGGTTGGGAAAGGAACGGGTCTCGGGCTGTCCATGGCACACGGCTTCGTCAATCAAAGTGGCGGACATATTGATATCGATAGCGAAGAAGGCGTCGGCACAACCATCCATATTTTACTGCCACGGACGGATGCGCAAAAGAGTGCCAAGCCTGGCTTGCCGGTTGTTGCCGACGAAGGTGGCAGTGAAACTATTCTGGTTGTCGACGACGAAGCAGATATTCTCAGCAACGTATCGGCGATATTGCGTGATTTCGGCTATCGCGTCTTGACCGCATCAAGTGCAGACGACGCTATCACACGCCTTAGTGCACAAACCCGTATCGACCTGCTCTTCACCGACGTGATCATGCCTGGCACAGTATCGGCAATCGAGCTCGCTGAGAGAGCACGCGCGATACACCCAACGCTGCGGGTTCTGTTCACGTCAGGTTATACAGAAAATGCGATGATTCACAATGGTCGGCTTGATGAGGGCATAAATTTGCTGAGCAAACCCTATGGTCGTGCTGAACTAGCGACTGCCATTAGAACGTTGTTATCCGCATCACTTCCGGTAACTAACTCCACGCAGTGCGCTTAGCACAGCATTGGACTCTCAAGCTATGACAAGCCATTTTCCCCTAAGCAATCGCTGAGCATAACTTGACGGTCATATCATGTCTGCTATGGGTCGGTACCGGCCTGTCGTGACAGTCAGTACTTTTTCAAGCCAAGCAACCTGCTAAGCTGACCCAAGCGGCCGGGTTCGGCCAAAAGCGGACTTTTCGCCGAACGAGCACAGCCTTGCGAACCTCTATCGCGATTGAATTTATGCATTCGTTAATGAACGACACGGTGTGGGACTAGCTACGGCAGGCCATGTATAGATTGAATGAAACAGACCTTTCTTCATGCCTTCTCGTCGCCCGACCTGGTCAACTCGACCAAACACAAGCATGTGCTTGAAATCGAACACATCACGTGGGTCGCCTACGCGGTGTGGGCCTCCTGGGCCATCGAGCATAACTGTAAGTAATACCTGTTCTTTGGCGCTAATGACATCAAAATCGATGGCCAGACAGACGGCACCGGCGTGGCGGTCAGCAACTGCCCCGGAGGGCCGTTCAAGGATGCGCTGTGCAGCCCGCTGATCGACAAGATCGTCAATGTCGCCCAGTCGATCGACCAGATGGTGTACAAGAACGACAACGGCCAAATGTATATGTACTACGGCGGCTGGAAGCACGCCAACGTGATCAAGCTGGCGCCCGACCTGTTAAGTGTGGTGTCATTCCCGGACGGGATTACCTACAAGGAAATCACGCCCGACCCGGCCTATATGGAAGGCTCGTTCATGGCCAAGCACAGTGGCGTGTATTACTTCATGCTGTCTGAAGGCGGCTAACTCGGCCCGATTGCCGTGTCGCCTACGCGATGGGTTCGTCGCCCTTCGGACCGTTCAGGCTCATCGGCACCATCCTGCAGCAGGTCACGACCATCGCCAATAGCGCGGGCCACCATTCGGTGATCAATATACCGCGCATCGACGACAGGTACATCGCCTACGATCTCAGTCCGCTGAGCGACAAGGATGGCCACCATCGCTAGGTGGCGATCGAGCACCTGTACTTCATTGTAGATAGCACCATCAAGTCAATGTTCCTGACGATTCAGGACGTGGCGCTAAGGACGATTCCGTCGGGAAGCTGGAATTCTTGGGCAGTAAGGGCAACCCCTACGCGGGTCTCGGATGCGGCCAGCATCATAGACAGGCGATACTGTGCTGAAATAGCTCTAATGGATGAACCACGACCATCTGCGCAATGCGCCGTTTTTTCAAGTAAGTGATATGACCAAGCAAGCATACAAGGCGAATCGCAATAATACGCCCAGGCGTCGCGCGCCGCAGGGCTCTTTCTTTTGTCGTCCCGCCATTTTCTGCCTACTTGCAGGTAACTGCTGCTCTCTCCTGCGAGATCGGGCCGGCCTTTTCTAGGCTCGAAGCATGTGTCTGGTCCCAGGTTTCCGGGCTGGCCACATTCTTCGAGCCACACCGCTCCCAATCACTGCGCCGTCTTGTCAGCAGGCCGGCATCGTCAGTTTCATACCGGTTGTTCCGGTACCCAGGAGTATTTCAATGAACAAGCAACGATCCAGCGTAACGCTCGATTGCGGCGTGCACGCCAAGCATTGTATCGAGCGCCGTGACAAGCGGCGGCTGGTCAAGGAGCTGCTGCGGCGGCGCCTGAAGACGCGTCGCTTATGGGCACGTTTCATGGCCACCAGCGCGGCGGCCGGCGCACTGGCCGCAGTGGCTTCGCTGGTGCAATACGGCGCGTACGCCTGACAACGCCATAGATCAGCCTCGTGTGCTTCAAGCCGTCCCGGCAACGGGACGGTCAACCAATATTCACAATCCGGGAGTCCGCTTGACAAACCTATCAAACCTCATCGTGTCGTCCTGCGATCTGCAACAGCTAGAAGCCCTGCTGGACGCCTTGCCCGGCGGGCCGGGCAAGACGGAACACGGCTTGATCGACGAACTAGAGCGCGCCGATATTCGCCCCTTGGCCGAGGTCCCGCCGGACGTGGTCAGGATGAACTCCAAGGTGCGATTTTCAATGGACGCTCCGCCGAGCCAATTGATAGTGACCCTGGCCTATCCCCAAGATGCGAACGGCGGGGACCGGATCTCGGTACTGGCGCCGGTTGGCAGCGCGCTGCTGGGCCTAGCCGTCGGGGCCACGATCACCTGGCCGCGTCCGGGGGGCGGCATTGTCAACATCCGCATCCTCGAGATCGTGGCGCAAGCTGAACCCGCAACCCCCACCAAACCCGTGAATCGCCTGCAGGCTGACACCCAGGCCTGACCGGGCCTAGCCGGCACCATGCTGGAGGTGCTGGCGTACCAGGTCGGCAACCGATGTCACCTGCAGCTTTTCTATCATTCTGCCTTTGTGTACTTCTACCGTCCGTACGCTGATGCCGAGGTCTTCCGCAATCTCGCGGTTGTGACGGCCGGCGAATACCAGCAGCATGACTTCGCGCTCGCGTGGGGTGAGCGTCGCCGCGCGCCGGCGATACTCGCGCTGGGCCTCGGACTGCTCCCGTTGGCCCGATTGGCGAGCGAGCGCCTCCTCGATTGCAGCGATCAGCTGTTCTTCCTGCAGCGGCTTCTCCAGGAAATCGACTGCCTGAGAGCGAAATGCTGCGCGCGCCGAATCGACATCGCCGTGTCCAGTAATGATCAGCACGGGTAGCTGGCACCCTCGTTCCAGTAACAGCTTTTGCAAGGTCAGGCCATCGATGCCGGGCATGCGAATGTCCATCAGGATGCAGCCCCGGTAGTGACTTGTCCAGGCGCCAAGGAATGTCGCGCCGTCGGCGAAAAAGGCGGTACGGTAGCCGTTCAGGCTCAGCAAAAGACCCAGTGCATCACGCACTGCCGCATCGTCGTCGATGATGTAAACGGTATTTTCGGTTGTCATGGTTGTTGTCTCGGGATTTCTTGGGCGGCGCGTGCCAGCAGCGTGAGCTTGAGCACGGCGTGTTTGCTCGGCTCGACCGTGAGAGTGCCGCCATGGGCTTCGACGATCGAGCGGCTGATCGCCAGTCCCAAGCCGAGCCCGCTCGACTTGAGCGAAACAAACGGCTCGAACAGACGCGCTCGGATACTGTCGGCAATACCCGGCCCGGTGTCGGCGATCCGGATCCAGATAGCTTCGCCGTCGACGCCAGCATCGACCGTGATGGTGCGGTCGGCCGCAGCGGACATCTCGGCAAGGGCCTGCACCGCATTGGCCAGCAGGTTGCGCAGCACGATGTCGAGCTGTACTCGGTCACCCAGCAGTTCGATATCGGGTAGATGGCTGATTCGCAGGCAGACATCATTCATCCGGGTCTGCTCATCGAAAGAGTTGACCGCGTCTCGGACCAGATCCGCCAGCACGATCGGTTCCAGCAGGGTGGAGCCGGTGCGAAAGAATTCTCGCAGCCGCTTGAGCACGTTCGACGCACGTTGCGACTCGGCCGCCATGGCCTGGATTGTCTTGTGCAGCAGCGGATTGCCGCCATCGCGTTGCACGAGGCGCTGGCATGCGCTTCCATAAGCCGACAAGGCAGTGAGCGGTTGATTCAGCTCATGCGCCACAGCCGCCGCCATCTCGCCCGCCGCAGCCAGTCGCAGTGACTGTTGCAGCTCGTCGCTGGCGCGGCGCGCCATATCGACGGCGATGCCGATCAGGAACCCAGACAACGTCAAGGTAAGTACCAGCATCTGGACGTTTGGGATCTGCTCGGCATAGACCAGTGGACGCAGTGCCGCCAGGGTCACGCCGACTTCGAGCACGATGGCGGCGCTGACCGCACCGGCCATGCCTTGGCGTGCAGCGGCCCAGGCCAGCGGCAGGATAAGCAGATAATAGGCAACTGACTCAGGGGCGAGGCGCTCCAGTGCAACGCCAAGCACCACGGCAATTAGCACCGTGTAGGCCAGGGTATCCCAATTGACGATCCGCGCTGTGAAGTCGCTACGCCGCTCGGGCGCCAGCAGGCACCAGGCGGCCGGCATGATCACAAGGATTCCGGCCGTCTCGGCAATCGTGTAGCGCGTCAGCAGCGCGATCCAGGCCGATTCCTGGCCCGCGCCAGCGGCCGGCACCATCTGCGCATACAGCACGGCGCTCAACAGGCTGCCCAGCGTAACTGCGGTGGCCCAGAGCAGCAGGCCGCGATGGCTAGCGAAGAATGCACCGCCGGGCAAATAGCGGCGCATGTATAGGCCGAGAGCCACGTACACCGGCAAGGGTAACAAGCCGACCGCCAGCGACCAGAGCGGGCGAGCCGGCACTGCGGGCGTGATTGCCGCGGCGAGCAGCGCCGCCGCGAGCAGCGGCACGATGGAGTCCTTACCATGCTTGAGCACGGCGTAAGCGGCCAGACCGGCCGCCGGATGCCATACAGGAGCAATTGTCTGGTAACGCGCTTCAGGGCCGCTCAGGATGTCCAGGCCAATATAGACAGCGATAAAAATACAGGCACGCCAGATGCTTGCCAGCGAGTCAGCGTTAAGCATATGCGGTGGGCGCAACAGGCACGAAAATCAGACGACGACGGCAAGGACGGAACATGCACTTTACTTCGTGAATGGCTGATCCAGCAGTATAGGGCTTTACCGACGTTCGGGCAGCTCCTTGCGCCGATGACTCGCCGTCCTCGTCGGCGCCGCGCGACAACACCGAAGCACCTGAGGGAAGCCCCTAGGTCGCTTGGCGAATAGGCAAGATGAAATGCGCTCGTCATACTGTTCTGTGGTCACGCGCAGTCGATGGCACTGCCGATCCTGGACCTGAGTGTCGCGCCGGCGTCGTGCCAAGGTCCTGCACGCCGGCGCTATGCGTATCACGTTGATAAGGAGCTTGCTATGTTGTATGGAATTCTGGTCGCGACGAAATCTAACGATGACGCGGCGCACGTGACGCAACGTGCGGCCATCCTGGCGGGCGGTTTGCGGGAGGCCACGCTGGATATCTTCTCGGTGGTGACACCGGCCGGCACGCGCCGCATCTTGTCCTGGATGCGCGGGTCCGAACATCACGCCGAGCGCACTGAGCAAGAGCGTACGATGCGGCGCCTGAGCTGCCAGTCAGAGTATCTACGCGAGCAGTACGGCATACGTTGCACTATCGCCTCCGGCGTCGGCGCGCTGGCGGCCCAGGTGGCGGCGCGGGTCAGGACAAGCGCAACCGACATAGTAGTGTTGGGGGGCCACGCCCCGCACTGGACAAAGTCGTCGACAGGCGACGGCGAAGCAGCCAGGATCGCGCGCATGTGCGGGCGTCCGGTGCTGTTGGTACGCAACGAGCCACGCTGCGCGTATACGCGGATCGCGGTTCCGAACGACTTTTCGGACGACGCCCTGCGTGTTACGGAAACCGTCATGCGTCTGCTGCCCGAAGCGCACATCACTTTCCTGCACAGTTATCGGGTAGCCGGACAGGGGGCGATGTCCCGGGCCGGTGTCGTCGACCGGACTATCAACAATGGCCGCCTGCGAGCACAGCGACAGGCACAGGCGGCGTTTTCCACTTTCCTCCAACGACTCGGCAGGCCGCTGACGAAATTTTCGCTAGTATTGACCGCGCAACCGGAAGCGCTTGCCACGCGCACCTATCTGCGCACGGTCAAGCCAGACCTCATCGCGCTGGCAGACGGCGCCGCTTCCCTGCTGCTGGGCTGGCTGAACGACTCGACGCCATGGACGGTGTTGAACGATACACGCTGTGACGTGCTGCTGCTGGCGCCGCGGCAGGCACACAGCGTCTCCACATCCTAAGTGACTCCCTTACGATCAGGGCCGAATAGTCAAGCACTGCCAGATGGCCGATACTGTGCATAGCGAAGCAGCAGCTTCCCGCGGCATTACAAGCGTCTGCGGTTTCAACACCGCCCAAACCAAGGAAACAGGATCGGCGTCATGAAGACGTCATCACCGCGACCGCCGTGCTGATGACGGCCGCTATCGGCGCGTTAATTGTGCTCACTCAAAGATTACCGCTGGATGTGCGAAGCCGAGCGCTTACGCATTGAGATCGAATGAACATTACTAAAAACTTCGTCAAGATGAAGCAGCCTTGCGTCAGTGGGATGCGATGGTTTTTACGCCACCAAGAACAAGGATCCGATTATCAGCCGCTGCTCGACGCGCTGGTCGAGCTCCACCGCTTCATGCTGAGTTACATAGCCGCGATGAACTTCCGCTTTGGGTCGGTTCCTGCCCTTCGTAATAGTCCGCGAATTTTCCGCCTTGTTGACCTGATATGCTCAGCTGAACAGCAGGGTTCGGCCAAGACCGGACATTTGGCCCATCGTCCAAACTGACATGGAAACAGGCAGCTTCTTCACCTATCGTCAGCACACGTCAGGGTTATGATTGCTCACGATAAATTATTTCCTAAAGGTATGCTTTCGCGACTCGACTTCGGTCTTAAACTATTCGGCGCCTTGATCATCTTTATTGTTGTCTGCCTCGCTACACTGCCCAGTGTTAGCAGCTATCAGGCGAACACGACCTTGCGTGCACTTCAAGAGGGAGCGGCAAAGGAGCGTGCATACAACTTGGTACTGAGCTTGTTGAAGGATGCTGAGACTGGTCAACGTGGCTTCCTGATCGGCAGTGACGAGAGCTTCTTGGAGCCATACAACATCGGCGTTACAAGCATTCCTGCTGCGCTTGAAAATTTGCAGCAGCTCGCCACTTCAGACCAGGAACGGGCCCTGACGACCCGCATTTCCAAATTAAGCCGAGCCAAAGTTCTGGAGATGGACCGCAGCATCCGCCTTAAAAGGGCTGGTGACAGCCAAGCGGCGGCCGACACGGTGGCTAGCCAGCGAGGCAAGCATCTGATGGACGAGTTGCGCACGCTGTTTGGTCGCCAGCTTCATGTGCTGGCCGAGCGTCGCAAAGTGCTGCGTGATGAACTATTTGCTACGCTGGGCTACAACTCGGCACTGGGTATTGGCGCCGCCATGGCTTGCCTTGTTGTGATCGTTGCAACGGTGCTCATCGTTATTAGGAGCTTGAACAAGCAGGCGGAAGCGGCTAACCAGTCGCAGTTACTAGCCGAGAGCAATGCGCTACTAGCGAAGCAATCTGCCGTGCGAGCAGATCGCCTATCGGTGGCAGCAGATATGTTGCACGCGCTGGACAGCGCCAAGGCGCCGTCCGAACTTGCCCACATGCTGCCGGTATTTCTTCGCAAACTACTACCGAACACGGCTGGAGCGGTATATCTCTACCGCAATTCGCGCGACGCGCTCGAATTGAATGCGTCGTGGAACTTGACCGATAAGGCGCCTTCTACCATCGCTCGTGATGACTGTTGGTGCCTGCGGCTGGGTAAAATTCATGTCGCTACGACGCAGCACGACCTTTTCTGTGATCACGGTGCGCCCTGGATAGGCAAGTATGCATCCCAGACGTGCGTCCCTATGATCTCTCAAGGCGATGTCGTGGGTGTTCTTATGGTCCTAGACGATCGGCTCGAAGAAAACCCGAGCGACAGCATGCACATCATCGCGCTGGCCGAGCAGCTTAGTCTGGCGATCAGCAACGTCTCGCTACGGGACACTCTGCGCCATCAATCAACTGTCGATCCGCTCACCGGCCTGTACAACCGGCGCTTCTTCGACGAATCGCTTAAGCGAGAGCTGGCGCGCGCCCAACGCAGCCAGAGCGCCTGTTCAGTTGTGATGATTGACCTGGACCATTTCAAGCGCGTCAATGACACCTACGGGCATGAAGGCGGCGATCTGGTACTAAAGGCCGCCAGTCACGCGATCCAGCAACGGGTGCGCGCAAGCGACGTAGTGTGCCGCTACGGCGGAGAAGAACTGGTACTGATGCTGCCCGATTGTAGTGCGGAGGAGGCAGAGAAGTGCGCTGAGGGGATCCGTTTGTCCCTTACTGGCATCGTAATCCAGCATGCAGGACAAACAATATCGGGCATTTCAGCATCGTTCGGTGTGGCACAGTGGCCCGGTCATGGCAACGGCGAACAGGCTCTACTGTCAGCTGCTGACCGTGCTCTGTACGCGGCAAAGAAAGGTGGGCGCAACAAAGTGATGGTCGCTGAAGTTGGCATGCCGGCACTAGAAGACACGTACTCCCAAAAAGGGCGGGAGACCTCTTTAGGTGTGGACACAAGAGTATAGGAGTAGCTTCCGCTATACAGTGCTGTCAAGGTCCGCTTGGGGTCGATAAGCTGCCTGTCATGAAAACCCGACCTTACCAATTTGGCAAACTGCCCCAATGCGGCGAATCACCTAGTTCGGCCACCAATGCACGTTGAGCCAAATGACCCAGTGCGGCTTTGCGACGCGTCACCGCGAATTAGAGTCGCGAGAAAATTCCAGATGTTTACGCCGGATGAATCGCTCGACCTCTGCTAAGATTTGCTCAACAGTGGGTGACGAATTACCACCATGAAATCCTGAAGTTGTGTTTAACCAACCTTGGTATGAAGACAAGGTGGCGGTTCTGTCGCGTTGTTGATCAAACAGCGGAAATTCCCCAGCCAGCCTGCACCGTTCAAGCTGAACGGACCATTCCTGCCAGCATAGAAAATTGGTCGGCGAACGACATGGCCTCGGCGCCGTCAAATACGAACTGGCCCTTGCGGATCATGTGTATCAACTCGATGCCAGCAAGCACAGAGCCGGCTGCCCGGAATGATTTGAAGTTGAGCATCGGCTTGGTCACCCGCTTGATGGCGCGATGGTCCTGCTCGACAATGTTGTTGAGGTATTTAACCTGGCGCACAAGGATCGGCACGGTGCGGCCGGCGTTGATCGCATCTATGGCCGCCTTGTTGGCGCCGCTCTTGTCCATCGTGACTTTGTTTGGATCGCCGTTCGCTCCCATAGCCTTGTCAAAGAAGCGCTTCGCCGCGGCCATGTCGCGCTTCGCCGTCAGCAGGAAGTCGACGGTCTTGCCATGCTTGTCGACAGCGCGGTAGAGGTATTTCCAGACGCCCTTGACCTTGATGTAGGTCTCATCCATGCGCCAGCTGCCGCCGATCGGACGCTTGTGTTTCCGGGCCATCTTTTCGATGAGCGGCAGGAAACGAATGGCCCACCGGTTGATCGACGAATGGTCAACCGACACGCCGCGCTCTTCCGTGATCTCCTCGAGGTGCCGGTAGCTCAGTGGGTAGGCTGCATACCAGCGGATGCAGACCAGGATCACATCGATCGGAAAGCGCATACCTTTGAAGTTGAGCATGTCGATTCGTCCTAGAGTCGGCACCGCAGTTTACCTGACCGGCCCGCCTCGTTCGCTAATGCGACAGAACCTGCTCAAAAGCCCACGTGGGGTGAAGTGCAAGAATCGTGGCAGCAATTTTCGACAGCCCTGCGAAATCGTTTGCCTCATCGCTAAGTAGGAGTAAGCACTCATGGCTGATACCTATTTAAGCGCCCCCAGATCAGCATGTCCGCTTTGGGTCGGTACCGGCCTGTCGCGGGCACTTCTGGATTTCAACCTGGCCATCTGCTATGCGGGCATGAAGGGCCGGGTTCCGCCAAAAGCGGAAGTTCGGCATTGTGGAAATTCACGTATTTCTAAGATGCCGTACCTGCTAGGATGCAATTTTTCAATGTCCAAATGTCTATGAACCTCCTTGTTTGCAGCCGTCCGTTGAAGCAAAAATGCCACGACGCGCGCAGCAAAAATGCCACTACCCATACGCTGACCGCGAGGCCGCAGTCGCTAATTGGACTGACTGAAACCGACCTAGGCTGTGTAAAAACGTAGCGTCGTGTTAGCGGACGTCGCTCGGTAACGTTAAGTCAGTATCTCCATCAAGACGGATGCTAAATGAAGCGCTCACCCGCTGTCGCAAGCCCGGAAATTTCGCTTTAGTGTGGCTCGGTGCACTTGCTCGAGCTGTGACGCGCTCAGGAGGGATGCGTCACAGTTCGAATAGCCAGCTTCGCAGAAGCGATAGTTTTGGCTGAGTTTTGCATCCTGGGCACCCGCGTGTGCGGACACAAGAAGCAGCATTGAAAGCAAAAGGCGGAAGAGGTTCATTAGTCGGGGAGTGGGGAGAAGTTGCAATTAAGTGCAAGCGCAACATGATGTTGCTTAACACTATTACTTTGTTTGCACTTATGACAACTTTGGTTGGCCTGTAGCAGAATGTATGCATTTTTTCGGGGAGCCTACGATTTTTCTTGACCTTCCCCTTGTGGGAACCTGTATCGTTCGATTCAGGTCGTCTTGACGACATAGACGTCCGTGCTACACTCTCAACCAATGAATCGCACCCTGAAAACCTATCTGCTGTGGCTGCTGATTGCCGTGATGCCCTTCCAGGCATTTGCGGCAAATATGCTGCGCGCGTGCAGTTCTGGTCATCAGGGTATGACTATGGTCGCAGCCACCTTGATGGACCACGGTGACGCATCGGCAAGTTCACACGATGCCGTGATGGACCAGCAGTTAGGTGATGAGGAAGATTGCCCAGAAATGGCGTCCTCAGACGACCGAAATAACGATACGTCCAAATCGTTCAAGCACGGGTCATGCAGCGCTTGTGCTGCGTGCTTTGTTTGCGCCGTTGCACCGCCGCAATTGTTGACCTTCAAGCCTTCCTTCAATAGCGCTGAGGTCTATCTGACCTTCGGCTCTACTCTCGTTGCTGGTTTCATCCCAGACAGTCTCGAACGTCCCCCTCGACATCTCGCCGCTTAATCGTTTTCGGTAGCAACGACGCGCGTATTCGCTTGTATTCCGTCGTGTTTTTGTCGCGCACTACTGCTGCGCGTCTACTTTCGATTTTGGGACAACTATGTTCTCTAAAAGTTTTGCTGCCGCCAGTGCGGTAGCCCTGACCTCGTTCGCGTCCATCGCGGGCGAGTCACCAGCTTCTCTCAAAGCCGCCGACCCGGCTGCTCACGTTCCACAAACAACC
>Ga0308160_10005041_pt1 | contig 13890 bp, 11 predicted proteins | sample PhyFR1_FD_201036 | JGI IMG/M metagenome (GOLD analysis project Ga0308160, IMG submission 201036) | Phyllosphere microbial communities from UC Gill Tract Community Farm, Albany, California, United States - DLSLF.R1 | ecosystem: Host-associated > Plants > Phyllosphere > Unclassified | place: USA...
TCGCTCGCGGCCTCGCTGACCATGCGCACGGCGCGCTCGATGACTTCGGGGGAATACTTCGGTTGCTTCTTCATGACTCCATTTTCTCAAACATTGGAGCCTCTACAAAACCCGGGGCGGTTCACTATTTGAGTGTGGTGCCTTTGTGCAACAAAGGCGCACGCATTGCTTACTTGGCATATATTATTGTTTCTGACCCTTGCGGTCCGCGTGGTACCAATGAGGACTCTTACAGGCTGTCCCATGTTGCCCAAAACATGCTGATGTGCGATGCGCATCACCGATTAATTGACAGCTTCGCAGCCGACCGTTCCGGCGCTGCACGATCGCGCGAAATGCGAATGTATCACACCGAGAAGGTTCGAAGCTATCACGCCGCAATGCAGCACAGCGTAGCCCAAGTCGTGACCATTTTCAGCGACATCGGCGCGACGCCTACGGACTTCCCCGAGAGCGAGTTCATGGAAGCATTTACCTCTAAGGAACTCTCGATGCACTCGGAAGTGAGACGGCCTCTGGTCTATCAGAGCCGTGACGACCATACATCCCCTGGTTTTTGGAGAAACTAGCTGTGGGAAATGCAGATCAGAATCGGGCAACTCTTGCAGGCAGGCCCTCACACCAAATTTGTTACGTATGACCGCGTGAGCTAGGAACAGCCGTTTAAAGAAGCTTTCACCATTAATGGCCACAGCGTTGTTCCGTCTGCTGGGTCTGACCAAACCACTATTAAGATTCGCTGAAGGAAACCTCGCATGGCATTGACCAAAAACGCAAAGCTCGTTGAGCAAGCTATCCAACGCCGGGGTGGTGTCGCGGAGTTGACGAAATCCATGAGTATCGTTATGGAGAGTTACTCGCATAGCTATCCGGACAGTGTGTACGGTAGCGTCCGACGTTCAGACTTACCTACCGAAGTCATTCGTCAGCACGAACCGTTTGCACATGCGTTGAGCATCGTCAACGACCACATCACGGTTCAGCCAGAAGAAATTGAAGCTGCCTCTGCCGCTTACAATGATATTGCTCAACGCCTTGTGGAAAAACTCGATTGGCCAATTGAAGCTATTAACATCCATCCGCAAGGCTCCGCAAGTACCAAAACGTTGATTCGCATGCCTGACCGTACAAAGTTCGATATTGATGCTATCTGCGAAGTAGACATTACGAAGGTCCAAGCGCAAGACCCTTTGACCTTCTTCGCGGCAATCGGTACCGCATTGGATGGGCTGGAGGTTGAAGCAAAGAATCGCTGCTGGCAAATCAAGTACAACAACAAGCCCTTCTATATTGAGTTTACTCCTTCTGTGCCGTTGGAAACGATTCCTGCAGCGCAACGGCAAGCTTCGCATCTCAAGCCGGCCGAGTTAGAGTTCGCGAGTACAGCTTTGGCGGTCGTTGACAGGCGGCTGGAAAAATGGACGACTTCCAATCCTGCAGGAATCCGAAGCTGGATTGAACATGTCTCCGCGCGTCCTATTGTCGCGAACTTGGTATTGGAGGAGTTTAGGAAATCGGTAGAGGCAAACATCCAGCCTGTGTTGCCACAAAGCGTTGAGGTAGAAGAAACCCTTCGGGTGGCCATCCGTCTCTTCAAGCGGCATCGAGACATGCGCGTATACAGGCAAGAAATCGACAAAGCTTCTCAACCTATCTCAATTATTCTCGTCACCGTAGTAACTATCTGCTACGACGGTCTCGCAGACCTGATTGATGAGGGTGTGTTGCCACCTTTTTCGCATCCTGTAGATGCGCTCGTGGCGATTGCAGATTTGTTGCCCGAGTTGATTGTTAAGTACCCAGGTACGGGGTACCAGTTGGCCAATCCTACAGTCGTCGGCGAGAATTTTGCGGAGCGCTGGAATGATGATGAGGGCGAGCGCGCTCAGACGTTCGATGTGTGGTGTGCGCTCTTACGCGCAGATTTGGAAAGAATCGCTGCTCTGACCGACCCGAAAGAGATCGAAGCGGAAACCCGTGAGGTTTTCGGCTGCCATGCGAGTAGTGGCCCGACTGGCTCCGGAGGTTCCGGCGGCGCCGGGCCGTATATCGCTGTTCCGCGTCCGCCGAAGCCTGCGCCCAGCACGCCTGGTTTGGCATAATAGCTATTGTATGAGTGTCGAACTCGCGTCAATCCGTGATGAGCTCTCGGAGGTTCTCCTCGAACCTCCGACTCGAGGCACCGACGGCTCTACCGTGTACAGGCTCGCGCTGACGAATGTACCGGCGTGGGGACCAGTGTCGACTGTCGACCTTGTCTTCCCAAAAGGATTTCCGGACCACGCTGTGGCACGTATCCGCCTCTCTCCAGATGCACTATTTCAAGTGCCTCATGTCGAAGAGGGTGGATTTCTTTGTATTGACGGTGAACCAGGTCCTGGGCGAGGACTGACTCCTCTTCAGCGAGTGCAAAGCCTCCTTATCAACTTCCAGGAGCAGTTCCTTGTCCCTTGGTCGAACGGGGACCTCAACGGGGACTTCGCGAAAGAGCCGCAGAATTACTGGCAAATTTATGTTGCCCGCCTTGCAACTAAGAATGACGTTGCTAGCACGGTCTGGACAGTAGACTCTGTCCCCCGCCGAGCGCAGGTTCGTGAAGGGTTGCTGCTTGAGGGCGCTGGGCTTATCTTGGCAGGCACGGACGACGACCCGTTAGTGAGGAGGCTTATCGATTCGCTCGGTCGCAACGCTTCTCCGCAGCGTCGCATTCTTATCGCAGATATTCCCATCTCCCATCCATTTGTGCCGGAGACGTGGCCAAGAAACATTGAGGCGTTGCGACGCATTTTAAAAGCAAGACTCAAAACTGCAGATTTCCATCGCTTTCACGACCAGAGCATACGTCGACAACGGACGCGAGAGCACCGGATAGCTCTGTTTCGCGCTCAGGACGGTGCTTTTGCATTTGCGCTGCCCGGAGGCCCACCAAAGGTACGTCTGGCAGCATGTCCTTACCGAAGGCAACGTCCGCAGTCACGGCAGGGAATGCAGCCGATGTTGGTCGAGCGAGTTGATCCCGATTGGACAGTTGGGCGAGACCAGTGTACGCAAGTGACTCGTCGACAAGCCAAGCGTGTAGTTGTGTTCGGTGCCGGAGCCCTAGGCAGCCCTGTAGTTGAGCAGCTTGCAAAGGCCGGTGTCGGCCGCATTACACTCGTCGATTACGACATCATGGAACCCGCGAATATCGGGCGCCATCTGCTAGGTGTCCAACGTGTGGGTCAACGCAAAGTCACAGCGGTGGCCGACGTGATAAACAAAAGTCACCCATCGTGCGTTCTTACTCCTTTTACAGGTACTGCGCAAAGGTGGCTACAGGGACACTCACTCCGTGACTATGATTTGGCGGTCGACTTGACCGGCGAGCCGACGGTGCAGTGGTATCTGAACGAAGCCCGTCGCAAGAACTCGTGCGCACTCGTCGTTGGCTGGATGGAACCGTTTGTCGCCGCAGCGCACGTCTGCTTGCTAACGCCTGGAACGCTTTGGTTTCCAACTACGACCAGCACGGACCGGCTGAAGCTACTTGAAGCCATCGATTGGCCTAGCGAAGTCGTCAAGCAAGTTCCTGGATGTAGTAGCCGTTTCCAGGCATCCACATCGGCGAATGCAGGCTACGCCGTGGCTTTGGTATCAGAAAATATTCTGCAGGTCATCGACGAAGAAGTGGAGAGTTCCAAAATTCTCAGCTGGATACGGGGGCGGCAGTTTTTAGATAAGCAGTGGCAGAGTTTAATGTATCGTGATTGGGCCGCGGACGCTGCGGAACATGTTGGAATGATAAAAGAACGGCCGTTTGTATGAGTTGCCGTACCTTCTTTTCGCCCGACAGAACAAGCTACGTGCTATTTACTGATAGTGTACTCCGGCACATGTATAGTCATGCGCAGCGACAGTGGTATCAGAAGGAAGCAGGAGGCGAAATCTATTCGCCGGCTCCTTATTCTTCGAGTCTTGTAGTCAATGCAGCTAGTGGACCCCATCCGAAAGACCGCCGCTCTCGGCACTCATACAATCCTGACGTTACATCTATGACACGTGCGCGCAACGCGGAGTACGAGAACGGTTGCCATGCCATTGGTCTTTGGCACACACATCCGGAGCCTCGACCTACCCCTTCAGGGCGCGATAGAGCGACTACAGAACATTACCTTGCTGCCTTTGGCGATGACCGCGAGCGATACTTTACAGTCATCATCGGTAACCATGGAGACACACTAGAAATGTCGGTCTGGTGTGCCGAAAAGAACGGAGATTGGCAGTGCTGGATAGAATCCCGTAGACATTCATAGTGATTCGCCAATCGCGAGAAATCCGATGTGATAAGGAGAATTTGCATGGTTCTGTCTCACTGGCGAGGTACCCGTCCTTATCGTGTAGATTATAGCGCTCGATGACTTCCGATTTAATATGCTCAGCCTTGAAAGGATGGGCTTCCCAATAAACGTGGTCCTAGTCTGCATTAGGTTGTGTGCAGTCTATCCGCTGAGCTACCGGCAGATCGAAGAAATGATGAGACAGCGGGCGTGTTGATAGACCATTCAACGATTAACCGCCAGCTTATCCTTTTCTTGCCGCTGATCGAAAAGTGTTGCGCAAATACAAGCTTCAGGTCGGCGCGAGCTGGAGAAAGGACGAACCTACATCAAGGTGAAGAGCGTTTGGGAGGACCTCTATCGCTCCAGCGATAAGGAAGGCAAGACCGTTAGTTTTCTCCTGACGGCGCATCGTGACTTCGCAGCTGCCAAGCGATTTTTCGAAAAAGCCATCGATGCGAACGACAAGCCTAAAAAGATCGCCATGGATGAGAAACGATGCCAACAAGGCAGCGATAAATGAACTCAACGACTGTATGGCTGTACCGAGCATTGCGCGCCCAGTCAAGTACCTCAACAACATGGTCGAACAGGACAAACGCGTGATCGAGCGAGTAACTAGGACATACTAGGCTTCAAGTCGTTCGCTCGGGGATGTGGGTTGCTGGACCAGTTTTATGCGCTGACTGGACTAGCCCGTCCTGCATAAGCGAAGATCATTAACGACCTCGAACATTTGTTCAGTGCTCAACGATGCGACTGAATCGGTTCCTTTGGTCCAGGCCAAGCTCGACCGACACTGAGACGAGGGTACGATAACTGCGTCCCCCAAAAACCAAGTAACCCAGCTAGGCTAAAGCCGGCATTAACGTGACCTAATCGTGCATTTAGGTCACCAGCAGTTGGGTGTGACGCTAATGATGGGGCACTAGCGAACAGTGCCTTTCTGACTCCATCCGTTAGCTCACAAGATGATAAACCATTGGAAGGCTCAATAGTACTCTCGATGGCACAACGAAAAAATGTTTTTACATCATGAATTTATGTTGAGATCGCGTGGTAAAGTTGGCTTGCGACACCAGTGCGAAGCTCTAATCGTTAAGATAGTTACCAATACCTTCAACAGATAGATGGACATGTTTGCGCGGAACGTTGTAAGTTAGTCTCTTCTAACCTTAGAATATTAGCTAGAATCGGTCAAATACACTTTAAAATAATATTTGTTTTTTCATTAAATTTATGCTTGCTGATATCTATATATCGGTATAGCTTTCTTTTAGAGATTAACTATGTATCGTTACGGAATATTTCAAGGCGGTGGTGTTAAGGGAATAGCACTTGTAGGAGCGCTCGAGGCCGTTGAGAATAAAAAAATTAATTTTGAAGGAGTAGGCGGTGCATCAGCCGGGGCAATTGTCGCTGCACTTTATGCTTCAGGATATACGACATCCGAAATGAAATTGATTTTTGAGAATATCGACTTCGAGACACTGCTTGATAGTTCCGGTTGGGCACCGTGGGCACTTTATAAAAAACAAGGCATCTATCGCGGTCACAAGTTCCAAAATTGGATATATGGTTTGCTCAAGAAAAAAAATGTTCGATTTTTTAAAGATTGCAAGAAAGAACTTCGAATTGTTGCAACTGATCTCACCGCACGTAATCTCGTAATTCTTGACCGTCACAACCATCCGCAAATGGAAGTCGCAGACGCAATCCGTATGTCAATGAGCCTCCCATTCGTATTTGAACCAAAGAAAATCGGGGAACATCTGATAGTGGACGGTGGAGTTTTGAGCAATTTTCCACTGTCATTGTTCGATGCTAATGAAACACTTGGGTTTCGGCTTCGAGCAAATTCAAATAATATGAGCTTTGCGCCAGATGGTATCCGCAGTTATGTTGTAGGATTAGTTGGGGCGATGCTTGATGGAAGAGATAATTATGATATCGAAGCAAAAGCTTTGAAGGGTCTGATTGAGATAGATCCTGGCGATATTTCAACGACCCAATTTAAACTCAACCAAAAACAAAAAGACGATCTTTACGAAAGCGGATTATCGGCAGCAAACAAATTTTTCCTTGCGCCGAATAATGCAACTAAAAGTGCCGAAAGAACGATAGGAAGCTCAGCTAAAAATATTACTCTTTCTATACCTGATGGTTTGCGAGAGGACACGGAAATTCGGTTTTCTATATCGGCTTTGGTGCGAGTTGAATCGCAGGGTCAATTACTATTAGTAAAAGGCAGTCGAATTAATCAATACCAACCCGTCGGCGGAGTATTAAAGGTATATGCAAATACAAAAACAGCGCTCGCCAAAATAGGGGTTAAGAATGACTCAAAATTTCCCATTGATTCTGATAGTGTAGACGATTTGCGAGTTTTTGTACCATGGAGATCGGTTGGAGAATTTTTGAAATGGTATCTTCAAGGGATCGGTCGGGAAACGTCCCCGTGGCGAGAATTTTACGAGGAATTGCTCGAACCGCAAATACTGTCGCAAAGTAATTTCCGAACGCCGGCTTTTGACCACATAGGCACATGGGTTGAAGGGATTCGTTGGTCGCCCCATTTCAGTTGTTACGAGGTTTTAATCGCTGAAATTTTCTCTATAGTTCCCACGCCTCAGCAGCAAATCGAACTAGATGATCTTCGATCTAAAGGAATTAGAAACGAGCTAATGTGGGCCTCACCGGCATTAATACGTGCTCTGGGTTATGACTCATCTAGTAGAAGCCAAATAACTCAGATTTCAGAGCATTCGTCTTGGCTTCTTGATGTTGATCCGCATAACCAAACGCTTATTTAAAATTAAATAAATGTGATTTTATGTGAGGCCATATGCTGCGGCTATTAGATTACATTATTGTGCAGGCTAGAGGAAATTCCAGAACTAGTAATAAATTAAGTTGCTAGAGACTGTTAAAAAACTGAGACGGCCGAAAGGTGCCGCGTGTTGATAGATGTACGTACTATAAGCCGTCAAAATGTTTGCGATTATAATAATGCTGCCTCAATCACTTACCTTAGAAGCACTTAAAGCCGACTTGGTGTCGGAAATGGAAATAGAACAGCTGTTTCAGAAGCATATTGTTGATGGGACTTCGTATTTTTTTTCTGAAAATATTAAAGATATAAATAAAGAATACGTGCTTAGACATGAGCTTGCGCAATTGCTAAATTTAAGCATAAATGATATTGTTATCGTTGGGTCGGCAAAGTTAGGTTTTTCTGTTAAAGACGAGAAGTTTTTAAGATTTGATGAGCGATTCATTGCCACAAACAAAAAAAAGAATCGCTCAGACATTGATATCGCAATCGTAAGCAGAAAATTATTTGAAAGTCAAACTGAGTTGATTTTCAACATTTGCGACCACTTTGATGGTATCTGGGAGTATCAAAATTGGAGATATAATCTTTATTATCCTGATGAGCAAACATTGCGTCAAAAAGGAGGGCATTCATTGCTTCAAAAGTACGTAATGAATCTCGCACGTGGCTGGTTCCGTGTAGATTACAGCCCATCAATTTATATAAATTCAGCTCCATGGAAAAAACTTGTACGAAAATGGAGTGACGCGTTAGATAGGCAAATAGCTATTGCGATCTATTCTGATTGGCGATACTTAAAGCACTATCAGATGAAAAACCTTGAAACGCTTAGAATTAAAACTCGAAGACTGGAAATTTGATGACAGCCGTACAAACGCCACTTGGATTGCAGCAAAGCATTCCCGCTAACAATCAAAAGATCATTGAGTTGTACAATAAAATGAGATCGGAGCAAATAGTTGTAAATAAATCTTATCAAAGAAAATTAGTATGGAAAAACACCCACAAGTTTAACTTTATTGACACCATATTAAAAAATTTCCCGTTTCCAGAAATTTATCTGGCCCCAGGGGTTCTCGATCAAATAAATCTTCTTCTGATTGATGAGATTGTCGATGGGCAGCAACGATTATCTACGATCCGTCACTATATTGAGGGGACAGATGTGTTCGCATTGCCTCGACTTCCGCTAAAGAAATTTTCAGAACTCGATCCAACTGAACGCAGCAGTTTTTTAAATTACGAAGTTTCAATTCGTTACCTCAAAAATGTCAGTACTGAACAAGTACGCGAGATATTTCAACGCATAAACAAAACAGATTACTCTCTAAACGCTGCGGAAAGGCTAAACGCACAGTGGGGCGAGAGCGAATTTGTTTGCTTTGCTAAGCAAATTGTCGATCCAACTTTTTTCGTAGATGGACTAGAGTATGTAATCGACGATAGTTCTAAAGAGGTTCTTTATAACTTCTTTCATGGCAATAGCGACGAAGATGAAGCCGTTTTCACAGAAAATGACAAGTCGCGCATGTTAGCATATCAGTACGTTATGACGATCGTTGCAACACTTAACGAGCAAGAATACTTCAATAGAAATGAAAAGCTAAAGGCATACATAGAAGGGTATAACGACTGCTTCTTACCTGCGTCAACAATTCTAAAGCGATTAGTAAATGTAGTAAATTTTTTAAATGAGATTAATGTTCCACGTTCTACTAGATGGTACAAAAAAGCAAATCTTTTCACGTTAATCGTTGAACTTGACTCATTTGATACAGGTCGAATTGATAGCGCAAAGCTTAGAGAGAAACTACTTGACCTTGATCATCGCGCATCACTTTCTGAGATTGGGCTTGAGAGTAAGATGACCTTAGACGAAATGAAATATATCGATCAGGCTCGTGAAGGCGTTAACCAGAAGCATGTAAGAATTGCTCGCGGTAAATTCATTGAGGGTATTATTAAAGAATGCGCCATGGTATAGTGGTATTTTAGTCCTGGGCCGCTAAAGTGGTGCTAGGTATTTGGTTTGGGTCTCGGCCCACGTGGGCTGTAATTCAAAAGTGAAGCTCAACTAGAATCACAGACTTTGCGAAGCATGCGTAACGGTGCAAGCAAGAGTAACTTGGTTAAGAGGCGACATTTCGGACAGCAGATCGTAGTACCGTGCGTTCGCTAATACCCGCGCGCGACCTAGGCGACCTGATGGCTGAGAAAGGCTTGTGGCGCTGACGAGGATACGTGCTGGGTCGATTAGAGTGTTGAGTCCAAAAGCCTGCCGGCTTACTGTGGTCGACTCTAAAGAATGAGTTTCCCTAGTCGAGGTCATCGTCGTCTGCATCCGATGGTGCTAGGCCTACCCGTTGAGCTACCGGCATCTGGATCAAATCATGGAGGAGCGTGGCGTGCCGGTTGATCATTCGCTACAACACGATATCCAGTTGTCTGCAGTCCCCGATAGGTTTTATCACCCGTACTTCAGGGAAAAAGGCATGCCGTGGAACGCCCAAACCCGTCGACGAAGCTATTTCGACTTAGCTCGTACTAAGTTAGCCAGAGACGAACGTGAAACCTATTTTAGACGTGCCCATAAATTTTTACTTGATATGTGACAGATAAATTAGAATGTGTGCATTGGTATTTTTATACTTGAGATGCTTCTTTCCGCACAGGACACCGTTTTGTGTTCCCATCGCAACTGTAGTGTCAATTGACAGAGTGCGTGCCTTCTAGTGCTTGACATGGAGCGATCCGCTATCGCGTTTGATTGCATCAAGGTAGTCCGCCCAACGCTGCATCATTAACCGCCGAGCAGGCAGATGCGCCGTCCGGTTATACGCGCGTCCGTTGGGATCTTTAACGGCGTGAGCAAGCTGATGCTCGATCAAATCCACCCGCTCACCCAGCACTTCATCCATGATCGTGCGGGCCATCGCGCGGAAGCCGTGGCCCGTCATCACGTCCTTACCGTAGCCCATTGCGCGCAAAGCCGCGTTGATGGTGTTTTCGCTCATGCAGCGATCGCCTGTGCGGACGCTGGGGAACACGTACTTCCCATGCCTTGTCATCGCATGAAGATCTTTTAACAGTGCGATGGCTTGCGTCGCTAGCGGCACGATATGATCCTGCCCCATCTTCATCTTGGACCCAGGGATGCGCCATTCTGCCGCGTCAAGGTCAATCTCGGACCACTCCGCGGCACGCAACTCCCCAGGTCGAACGAAGACCAGTGGCGCGAGCTTGAGCGCAGCAATGGCATAGGCATGTCCATCGTAGGCGTCTATAGCACGCAGCAGCCGTGCAGCCTCCTTAGGATCGGTGATCGCAGCATAATGGGCTTCCGGGACCGCTGACAATGCGCCGCGCAGGTCTACCGTCATATCGCGATCCGCAAGGCCACTTGCTACTGCGAACCGAAAGACTTGGCCGCACAGCTGCTTGATCTTATGCGCCGACTCGATCGCACCCCGCTTCTCGATGATGCGTAGTGCACTCAGCACGTCCCACGGCCTGATGGTGGAGATGGGCAGGGCACCGACCACCGGAAAAATATTCCGTTCGAGCCACGCGGTGTTCTTTTCTTGCGTGGTGGAGGCCCGGTCCGACGCAGTCCGTTCCAACCATGCACGAGCAACCGCCTCGAAGGTGTTCAGCGCAGCCTTTTCCTTGGCCTGTTTCTCTTCGCGCTTAGTCCTGCCGGGGTCGATCCCATGGGCTAGCTGTTTCCGGGCCGCTAGCCGCTTGTCGCGGGCTTCCGCAAGCGATACCTCAGGATATTTTCCGAAAGTCAGCCGATTGTTCTTGCCGTTCGGCTGCCTGTAGGCCATGCGCCAGAATCTTGTTCCGTTTGGCATGACCTCAAGATACATGCCGTCGCCGTCGCCCAAGGTGTAGGTCTTGTCCCTGGGTTTGGCGTTGCGAATAGCGGTGTCCGTCAGGGGAGCGCAGAGTTTTGGCATTTTAGATCCATGACTTTTGGCGTTCGGTATCTATGAACAAAGCATGGATACAAAAACGCTGGATGGTGATGGACAAGGTCAAACGTCTGAGGACAAAAAAACCGCGTTCCCAGAGCGAGATACGCGGTTTCATGGACGATGCTGGACTACTAAGGATGAGTCGTTGGTGCCTCCGGCCGGAATCGAACCGGCACGCCTTACGGCGCTTGATTTTGAGTCAAGTGCGTCTACCAATTCCGCCACAGAGGCTGCAAGCGCAGGCGCGCATCTTAGCACACGCCGTGGCAAACTGACCAGTGCTGCGCGCCAGGTAGATGCTGCATCAGCAATCCATCTGCAGGCGCAGCTCGCGCAGGGCAGCGATCGGGCCGGTGACTTCGAGCGCATGGTCGCGCACGGTTACGGTGATTTCCTTGTGCTGCCATTGCGGCCAGCGCTCGGCGCGGGCGCGGTAGTGCACGGTGCCGGGCGCGCGGCCGGCCTGGGTGTAGCCGAGCTTGTCCATGGCATCGTCGAGCGTGCCGACCAGGTGGCAGGCTTCGAAGCGGGTCTTGACCTGCAGCCGGCCCGGCAGCACGTGCATCATCGGCAGCAGGCCGCCGAGCAGCACCGGCACCACGATGTAACCGAGCGGCGCATCCGGATCCAGCAAATGAAAGGCCATCATCAGGGCCGGCAGGCCGAGCGCCAGCGTCATCGCGGCGAGCGTCCGGCCGCGCATCGACCACAGGCTGGGCAGGAAACGGGCGCGATCGCGGGCGTGCTCGATATCGGAAAACGTTACGCTTTTCATGATGGGCTCCTTGGCTGGGACGGCACGTGCTGTATGCCGTAACGCCATTTTTGAACACCCGCTCCAGAGGAGGATTGATCTTTCTCAAGCGAGGCTTTTCCTTGGATAAAATGCCTTGAGGCAAGGCCGAGCGAGGCGGGCCGTCCGTGCCGGCGATGAGCGCTGCCGGCCGCGGGCATAAAAAAAACCACCCGGGGCACGAGTGGTCTTTTGGCGGCAAGCTCGCTTAGTGCGTGCGCCGGTACAGGCGGAAGCGTTCGTCGCGGTCCGACGGGCGGCGGCCTTCCCACAGCAGGGTCCAGTCGCGCGGATGGAAGTCCTGCATCACGTCGCGTCCGCCCCAGACGCCGTCGCCATGCTGCATCACCCGGCCTTCGGCCAGGGCGCGTTCCACCGGGCCGGCTTGCCCGGCGCGGCGCCCGCTGCTGTCCTGCACCAGCAGGAATTCGCAGCGGTCCTGCCCGACGCGGGCGAAGGGCAGGTGGCCGAAGTAGGCGAGCGATGCGCGCTGGGCCGGACCGACGTTGGCGTCGATGCAGCCGGCGTCGGCCGGCAGGCGCGCGGCGAGCTGCTGGGCCACGCTGGCGTAGCTGCGCGCATAGTTCAGGTCCGGCAGGAACAGGGTCATCAACAGCACCCACAGCAGGATCAGGCCGCTGGACGACAGCACCACTGCGCGCCACAGTACCGAGGGCTGGCGCGACAGGCGCCAGTTGACCAGGAAGATCCAGCCGAGCGTCGCCGCGGCTGCCACCAGGAAGGCGACGATGCCGACTTCCGGATGGAAGCCTGGCACCAGCTTGAGCGCGTTTTTGGCGAGCTGGGCCGGCACGCCGGTCAGCTTGGCGATCCAGAACAGCCACACCAGGGCGCCCAGCAGGGTCAGCACCATCACCGAGAACCAGTCGATCGCATTGATCGCGCCGCGCTTCATGGTCGGCAGGCCGAAGGCGGCCATCAGCGCCATCGGCGGCAGCAGCTTGAGCAGGTCGCCGTTTTCCGAGACCGGGTCGCACAGCAGCAGCAGCACCAGCGCGCCCACGAACCAGGTCGGCAGGATGATGTGCATCAGGCCGTGCTGGCGGCGCCAGGCCCACGCGGCCCAGGCGGCGAACGGCCAGGCCGGCCAGCAGTACCAGACGCCGACGCGCACGAAGGCTTTCAGCGCGGTCCAGTCAGGCAGGCTGAGCTGATTGGCGTTCCAGCTCAGCCAGTCGCCGACCGGGGACAGGCCATAAGGCTTGGCTAGCGCCGCCGGCACGATCCAGACCAGCGATATCAGCACGGCGGTGCCGGCGGCCTGGCCGAAGTGGCGCAGGGTGTGCGCCGACGGCAGCTTGAGGACGCGCATGCACAGGAACAGCGCCACCAGCAAGACCAGCGGCGACGCGAAGCCGCGCGTCAGGGTCTGCAAGCCGAGGGCGACGCCGACCAGCACTGCGTTGCGCGGGGTGGCGTCTTCGATATAGCGGACCGAGCGGAACAGGAACCAGGCGACCAGCGAACCCTGCAGGGTCACGGCCAGCGTTTCATGGCTGTGCAGCAGCAGGCCGAGGCAGCCGATATAGATCAGGACCGCAGTATCGGCCAGGGTGCGGCCGTAGTCGTCCGGCTCGGGCTGGCCGCCGAAGGCCAGGCGCAGCGGCTGGGCTTCGGCGCGCCGGCCCAGGTGGAAGGCGGCATGCCACAGCGAGACCGTGCCCAGCACGAACACGCCGACCGTCGAGACGCGCGCGCCCATCACGTCGCCGACCAGCCAGCCGAACAGCTTGATGCAGAGCGCGCCCAGCCAGAACGCCAGCGGCCCTTCCTCGGGCGCCGGCAGGCCGGCGATATTGGGCAGCAGCCAGTCCTGGATACCGCCATGGGCCATGGTCCACATGATGCCGAAGCTGCCGGCATCGTCCTTCCACGGATCGCGCCCGATCAGGCCCGGCAGGATGTACAACAGGCCAAGTGCATACAGGGCCCATCGTGGCAGCGCAA
>Ga0308160_10005043_pt1 | contig 13887 bp, 12 predicted proteins | sample PhyFR1_FD_201036 | JGI IMG/M metagenome (GOLD analysis project Ga0308160, IMG submission 201036) | Phyllosphere microbial communities from UC Gill Tract Community Farm, Albany, California, United States - DLSLF.R1 | ecosystem: Host-associated > Plants > Phyllosphere > Unclassified | place: USA...
TTGAGATCGCAGGACTCTCAGCCCAGGCCTAGCGCGCTGAATCTGGCGCCCCCTAAGCAATCCTATTTCTGATCGGCTCGCCGAAAAGTGCATCCAAAAATGCCCGCAACCCCGGTTGCGGTTTTTTTTGCCCCTACATATCCACGACCATCTCGAACCCGCCAAAAATCATGCGCTTGCCGTCGAACACCATGTTCTCCGGCTTCATGAACTCGGCCATACGCGGGTCGTTCATGACCTTGTCGTTGACCTCGTCCCGCTTGGCGCGCGATGGATAGATGATCCAGGAAAAGATCACGACCTCTCCCTCCTGCAGGTTGACGCTCTGCGGGAACGAGGTCAGCTTGCCAGGCTTGACGTCGTCGGCGACGCATTCGCGGAATTCGGTGGCGCCGAATTCGCGCCAGATGGCGGCGCATTGCCGCGACATGTCGAGGTAAGCCTCGAGTTTTTCTTTACGAACAGGGATGACAAAACCATCGACGTAGGCCATGACCGCTCTCCTCTATGAGTAGGCTGGTGAGACTGCGACGGAAAACGAAAAATCCCGGTGCGGCGCCTTGCTGTGCGCCTGCTCAAGGCTCAATGCGAAGGGCTGGCGCCCACCGTGCCGATCAGCGTATCACGGCGCAGGCGCAGCGGGGTGTGCGGCGTGCGGATGCCGCCGGCCATGCCCCAGGCCGCGGCCCAGCGCAGGGCCTTGTCGGTTGCCGGGCCGAACGGCCGGGCGCCCGACGCGCGGGCCAGCGCGACCGACATCCGCTTCATCGCGTACAGCTTGCGAGGTGAGACATGCTTAACCATGAGCTCAGGGTAGACCCCGGCGGCGGCTACCACCGTGCCCTATCTAACGCATGGGCCAGATCGGCGCAGCGGGTTTATTCCTTGCCCGGGGCCGGGCTGGCGGGTGTTTCCGCCTCGACAATCGTATAGACCCCGCCCGCGGTGGCGCCGGCATCGGCCTTTCTGGCGCGCAAGTCGCGGTAAACGGCGGCGCGCATGATCAGCATCGACACCACCGGCGCCGTCATCAGGAGGAAGGCTGCGATGATCACTTCGTGGATGACCAGGCGCGCCTGTGCCACCGTGAAATACAGCATTGAGGCGATCAGGACGCAGCCGGCGCCGAGCGTGATGGTGATCGCCGGGCCGTGGATACGCTGGTAAAAAGTGCGCAGGCGCAACAGGCCGAGCGCGCCGATCAGGATGATGGAGGCGCCGACGAACAGCAGCAGCGCGACGGGTAAGGCGGCCCAGGCGGGCAGGTCGGCGATGCCGTTCATTCGATGATCTCCCCGCGCATCAGGAATTTGGCCAGCGCGACCGTCGAGACGAAGCCGACCAGCGCGATCAGCACCGCCACCTCGAAATACACCTGCGTGCCGAAACGGATGCCCAGCACCAGGGCCAGCAGCATGCCGGCCATCCACAGGGTGTCGAGGGCGAGCACGCGGTCGTGGGCCGAGGGGCCGATCAAGAGGCGCAGGGCGCACAGCACCATCGCCACCAGCACGCACACGAGTGCGTAGCCTATCGAGAGTTCAAGCAAGGTCGCCACGGGCGCTCCTGGGTTCAAAAATGTCGATCAAGGGACGCTCGTAGCGCGTTTTGATGGTGTCGATCCACCACCCTGCATCGTGCAGGTCGAACACGTGCAGGGACAGTTCATGGCCTTCGGGCAGGATCTCGACCCAGACCGTGCCGGGCGTCATGTTGACCAGGCAGGACAGCATGGCCAGGCCGTAGGGGTCGCGCATCGTCAGGGGCACGCGGATGAACTGCGAGTTCACGTCTGCGTGCTTCGCGAACAGGATGATGCGGCTGACGTTGAAACAGGAGCGGACGATCTCGACGCCCGCCATGCCCAGCAATCGCAGCAGGGTCATGGGCGCGTGCAGGCGCGGATAGCCGAGCGGCTGCAGGCGGCGCAGCAGCAAGGGCAGCGCAATGCCGAGCGCGGCGCCGAGCAGGATGCTGGCCGCATCGAAAGCCTGGTTCAGCAGCAGCCACAGCGCGCACAGCGCCAGCGACACCAGGGGGTAAGGAAGCCAGCGCATCATGGCGCCTCCCCGGGCTTGGGGACCACCGGACCGGGCAAGACCTGGCGCGCATAGCGGCCCGGGTCGTGCAGGTCGGCGCTGGCGCGTCCCAGATAGTCGAACAGCGGGCGCGCCTGCACCGTCATCGCCAGCGACAGCAATAGTAAAGCCGTTACCGGCGCCACTTCCGACAGGTGCAGGCGCGGCGGCGTCACCATCTCGGCAGCCCAGAAGGTGCGCACGCCGAAGCGCATCATCGAGATGATGGCGATCAGGCCGGAAACGACGACCAGGGCCATCAGTGTCCAGCCGGTGGCGTCGATGGATCCGCTGCCGGACTCCGGATTGAGCAGTGCGTGGAACATGCTGAATTTCGCCACGAAACCCGACAGCGGCGGCAGGCCGGCGATCATCAATGCGCAGGCCGTAAACGCCAGCGACAGGAAGGCCATCGCCGCCGGCACGCCTTTGCCGCGCGGCTCGTCGGGCGTGTCTTCGACCGCCCAGGCTTCCATGGTCAGCGCCAGCATGGCTGCGCTGGGGGTACGGATGCGATCGATCAGTTCGATCAGCAGCAGGAAGGCCGCCACCGCCAGCGTCGAGCCGATCAGGTAGTAGAGGCCTGCCGTTACCAGGGACGGCTGGCCGTAGCCGATCACGGCCAGCAGCGTGCCCGAAGAGACCACGGCGCTATAGCCGGCCATGCGTCCGGCGGTGTCGGTCGAGAGCATGCCGGCCGCGCCGAAGACGATGGTGGCCATGCCGCCCCAGACCAGGGCGTCGTAGCCGAAGCCGGCGGCGGCCCCGGCCTCGTCGCCGAACAGCAGCAGCCACAGGCGCAGGATCACGTAGGCGCCGACCTTGGTCATCAGGACCAGCATCGCCGCCACCGGGGGAGATGCCGCCGCATAAGTGGTCGGCAGCCAGAAGCCGAGCGGCCACATCGCGCTTTTCACGAGGAAGGCCAGCGCCAGCACGGCGACGCCGACTTTTAACAGTCCGATGTTTTCGGGGGCGATGGCGCTGATACGCACAGCGAGATCGGCCATGTTCAGCGTACCCGTGCTGGCGTAGATCAGGGCAGTCCCGATCAGGAACAGCAGGGCCGCGGCCAGGTTGACGGCGATGTACTGCATGCTGGCGCGCAGGCGTTCGGCGTTGTAGCCGTGCAGGACCAGGCCATAGGAGGCCGCCAGCATCACTTCAAAAAATACGAACAGGTTGAACAGGTCGTGCGTCAGGAAGGCGCCGTTAATCCCCATCAGCAGGAACTGGAATAGCGAGTGAAAATGCACGCCGATGCGGCTCCAGCGCTTCATGGCGAAGTGCAGCGAGGCCAGCGCCAGCACGGCGGTCAGCAGCAGCATCAGCGCCGCCAGGCGGTCGGCCACCAGGGCGATGCCGAAGGGCGCGGCCCAGTTGGCGGCAAGATAAACGCCGATCCCCTCGGGCCAGGCGCCGCCGTCGGCCTGCACCATCAGCGCGCAGGCCGTGACCAGCAAGCCGAGGACCGATGCATAGCTCAGTGCAAATTTCAGCTCGTGCCGGCCTTGGGTAAACGGCACCAGCACCGCGCCGCACAGCAGCGGCAGCAGGATCGGCAGAATGACCAAGTGATGAACCGTCATAGTTCCGGCTCCTCGCCGTCCACGTGGTCGGTGCCGGTCAGGCCGCGCGCGCCGATCATCACGACCAGGTATAAGGCCGTGGTCGCAAAACCGATCACGATGGCGGTCAGTACCAGGGCCTGGGGCAGCGGGTCGGCCAGCACGCGCGGGTCGGGCGTGCTACCGGCCGGCGTCAGCGGCGGCTGGTCGAGCCAGACGCGGCCCATGACGAAGATGAACAAGTTGACGGCATACGACATCAGCATCAGGCCGGTGAGCACCTGGAAGCTGCGCGGACGCAGCAGCAGCCAGATGCCGGCCCCAAAAATGATGCCGATGGCCAGGGACAGGGCGAGTTCCATCAGGCGATCTCCTTGGCCGGCGGGATGGTGGCGCGCGTGGCGCCGGGCGGGGCGCGGTGGCTGCGCAGCGACTGGTGCGCCAGCGCGACCAGGATCAGCATGGTGGTGCCGACCACGACCAGGAACACCCCGAGGTCGAAGACAAAAGCGCTCGGCACGTGGATCTCGCCGAAGAGCGGCAGCTGCAGGTGCGCCGTGTGGCTGGTGAGGAAGGGGTAGCCGAACAGCCAGGCGCCGAGGCCCGTGCCGCAGGCCGTGACCAGTCCCCAGGCGATCCAGCGGTGCGGACGCAGGCGCAGCTGCGACTCGACCCAGTCGGTGCCGGCGACCATGTACTGGACGATGATCGCCGTGGCGAAGATCAGGCCGGCGACGAAGCCGCCGCCCGGCAGGTTATGGCCGCGCATGAAGAAGTAGACCGCGATGATGCCCATGAAGGGCAGCAGGAAGCGCAGGTAGACCGCCGGGATCATCAGGTAGCCGGTCGTGGCCTGCTGCGCCGGCGTCTGGCTGACGGCCGGATCGACGTCGCTGGCCTGCTGCACGGGAATCGCGATACTCTCGGGCGCGGGACGGAAGCGCCGCAGCAGCGCATACACGGTGAGCGCGACAATCGACAGCACCGTGATCTCTCCCATCGTGTCGAAGCCACGGAAGTCGACCAGCAGCACGTTGACGACGTTCGCGCCGCCGCCCTCGGGCAGGGCGCGTTCGACGAAGAAGTCGGCGATGGTCGATGGGGCCTCGGTCGACAGCAGGGCGTAGGTGGTGGCGGCCAGTCCCAGGCCGCCGGCCACGGCGATCGCGCCGTCGCGCCCACGGCGCAGCCAGCTGCTGGGGGGAATGCGCGGCGCCAGGCCGGGCGGCGCGAAGCGTGGCGGCAGCCAGCGCAGGCCGAGCAGGATCAGCACCGTGGTCACGGTTTCCACCATCAGCTGGGTCAGTGCCAGGTCGGGCGCCGACATCCACAAAAAGGTCAGGCTGGTCACGACGCCGGTGCCGCCGGCCAGGATCAGGGCCACCAGGCGGTGGTACTTGGCCTGGTAGGCCGCGCCCAGCGCGCAGACGGCTCCGATCACCCACAGCAGGGCGAACAGCGGATCGAGGTCGGTCATGCGCAGCGGCGGCAGGGCCGGCAGCGGGCGCACCAGCAGCAGTGGGACGGCGACCATGGCCGCCATCAGCACCAGCAGCTGCAATTGCAGGCGCCGGGTACCGGTCCAGCGGACCAGCCAGGCGGCCGCCTGCGACAGCGCCAACAGACTGTTTTCGTAGGCCTGGGCCCCGTTCAGGCGGTACAGCACCGGCACCCGTTCGCGTTCGGCCAAGTCGAAGTAGCGGCGCAGCAGTACGTAGAACAGCAGGCCGCCAAGCAGCGCGGCCACGCTCATCAGCAGCGGCAAATTGAAACCGTGCCAGATCGCGAGGTTGTACTCGGGCAGGGATGCGCCGAGCACTGCGCGCGCGCCCACCGCCAGCACCTCGCCCACGGCGCGCTCCGGCATCACGCCGACGGCAATGCACAGCACCACCAGGCACTCGACCGGGAAGCGCATCCAGCGCGGCGGCTCGTGCGGCGTCTGTGGCAGGTCCTCGCTCAGGCGGCCGAAGAAGACGCTAATAAAACGCAGCGAATAGGCCACGCTGAACACACCCATGGCGACGGCCGCATACGACATCGACCAGTCCTCGGTGCCGCCCACCTGCATGGTCTCGGCAAAGAACATCTCTTTCGACAGGAAACCGTTCAGCAGCGGCACCCCGGCCATGGACGCGCTGGCGACGATGGCCAGCGCGGCCGTGTAGGGCATGGCCTTGCCCAGTCCCCGCAGCAGGCGCATGTCGCGCGTGCCCGTCTCGTGGTCGATGATGCCGACCGCCATGAACAGCGAGGCTTTAAAAATCGCGTGGTTCATGGTGTGGAAGACAGCCGCCACCACGGACAGGGGCGAGCCGATGCTGAGCAGGGTGACGATCAGGCCCAGGTGGCTGATGGTCGAATAGGCGAGTAAACCCTTCATGTCGTTCTGGAAGATCGCGAAGAAGGAACCGATCAACAGGGTGCAGACGCCGGCCGCGCCCAGGATCCATGTCCACTCCTCGGTGCCGGACAGTGCGGGCCAGAGGCGGATCAGCAGGAACACGCCGGCCTTGACCATGGTGGCCGAGTGCAGGAAGGCGGATACCGGCGTCGGCGCCGCCATCGCATGCGGCAGCCAGAAGTGGAAGGGGAATTGCGCGCTTTTGGTGAGCGCCCCGAGCGCGACCAGCACCAGGGTCGGCAGGTACCAGGGGTGGGCGCGCACCCGGTCGCCGGCGGCCAGCACGGTGTCGAGTTCGTAGCTGCCGGCGATGTGGCCCAGCATCAGCACGCCCACCAGCAGGCACAGGCCGCCCATGGTCGTCACCGTGAACGCCATGCGCGCGCCGCGGCGGGCGTCGTTGCGGTGCTGCCAGTAGCCGATCAGGAGGAAGGAGGTGACGCTGGTGAGTTCCCAGAACACGACCAATTGAATCAGGTTGCCGGACAGGACCACGCCCAGCATCGCGCCCATGAAGGCGAGCATGTAGGCGAAGAAGCGCGCCACCGGGTCGCGCCTGGACATGTAGTAGCGCGCATACAGCAGCACCAGCAGGCCGATGCCGAGCACCATGACGGTGAAGACCCAGGCCAGGCCGTCCATGCGCAGCATCAGGTCGAGGCCCATGTCGGGCAGCCAGGCGTAGCGCTCGCGCAGGATCTCGCCGCCGCTGACGCGGCCGAAGGCGCCGATGGCCAGCGCCAGCGCGGCCAGGGTGACGGCGCCGGCCACCGCCGCCGGGCGATTGCGCGAGCCCGTGGGCATGCAGGCGGCGACCAAGGCGCCGATGAAAGGTAAAAGGATGAGCAAGGACAGCATCGGCATCACCCGCCGCGCGGCGGCGGGCGGCCGCAATGGGTGCTCAGGTCGGAAGCCGGCAGCAATCCGTGTGGCTCTGCCGCATCAAAGCTGGTGGTCACGCGTGCCTCCACATGGGTCAGGACTCAAACCCGGCCTACTTTACCGTTTTTGTGGCAAGGACGGCAACGCGTTAGCCGAGCAGGAGGGCGCCACACCCCCTGCCCGGCGGATTTAGCCCAGCGCCGCTTCGATCGCCGCGACCAGTGCCGGGTCGTCCGGCTTCACGTCCGGTGCGAAACGGGCGATCACGGCACCATCGCGGCCGACCAGGAATTTCTCGAAATTCCACATCACGTCGGAGGGGTTCTTCGGGCTCAGGCCGTGCTGGGCCAGCTTGTCGCCGAAGGTGCTGCCTTCGGCCTGGCGTGCCTGCGGCTGGGCCTGGATGAGTTCGCGGTACAGCGGGTGGCGCGCCTCGCGGTTGACCTCGACCTTTTCGAACATCGGGAAGCGCACGCCGTAGTTGCGCTGGCAAAAATCGGCAATCTCCGCCTCGCTGCCCGGTTCCTGGGCGCCGAAGTCGTTGCAGGGGAAGCCCAGCACCACCAGGCCGCGTTCCTCATACTTCTCGAACAGTTTTTCCAGGCCGGCGTATTGGGGCGTCAGGCCGCACTGGGAGGCGACGTTCACGATCAACATCACCTTGCCGCTGTATTCGGCAAGCGTGGCGTCCTGGCCTTCGAGGCGGTGCAGCGGGATATCGAACAGCGTGCTCATGTGTTCAGTCCTCAGGGTTGCGGAATCGCTATCCTACTCCGTGCCGCAGGAGCATGCTGGCAACACCCGAATTCGGCCATGCTTGACGATGACGTGGCACACGTCTTATAAGCCATGCTGTGAAAGGAGCCCCATGACGCAGGATGCCAGCAAGACCATCGCCGACACCGCTACCGAACGGCGGCGGGCGCGCCTGCTCGACGGCTTGCGCGAGTTCGTCGCGCGCGAACGCGAGGCGGCGCAGCAGCAGCTTTACGATATCTGGCGCCAGCCGCTGCCGGACCGGCTGGCCAAGGGTCTGAGCCAGCGCTTCCTCCGCCTCGAGGCCGGCCCGGAAAAATCGACGGTGTGGGCCTATGTCGACGGCGGTGAATCGCGCTTTCGCGAGGGCGACCTGCTCTGCCTGCACGGCGGCTCGCCCTTGAACTCGATGCTGGCGCGCGAGGCGGCCTTCGAGGAAGAAGACGAAGGCCGCTGGCTGCTGCGCCTGAAGCATGCGCAGGCCGTGCTGAAGGAGGTGGGGGAGACGCCCTGCTACGCCGATCCCGACGACTTCGACCTCAGCCCGTTCTACAAGGACGTGCTCGACGACATCGGCCAGACCGTGCCGCCCTCGCGCGCCCATCGCTGCCTGATGCCGCTGCTGGAAGGACGCATCAGCAATGCATTCGATCCGCGCGATTTCGAGGAGGCGGAAAGCATCGCCTTGCGCGAAGGCCTGAACGCGGCCCAGGCCGAGGCGGTGGGTAAGATCCTCGCGGCCGAGCAGGTGGCCTGCATCCAGGGCCCGCCCGGCACCGGCAAGACGCGCGTGCTGGCGCTGGCCGTGCGCCTGCTGGCCGAGCGCGGCGAACGGGTGCTGGTCACCTCGCACACCCACATGGCGATCAACAATGCGTTGAACAAGATCGCGGCCCAGGGCGTGCGCGCCGCCAAGATCGGGCGCCTGACCCAGATGGATGGCCTCGACCGCGGCGTGACCCTCGCAGACAGCTATGCCGACTGGCACGGCCGCCCGCAGGATGGCGGCTATGCGATCGGCGCCACGCCCTTCGCCACCTGTACCAGCCGGCTGGAGAACTGCGAGTTCGATACCGTCGTCTTCGACGAGGCGAGCCAGGTGACGCTGCCGCTGGCCCTGATGGCGATGCGGCGCGGCGCGCGCTTCGTGTTCATCGGCGACCAGAAGCAGCTGCCGCCGGTCCTGCTGGCGCATTCGATCCTGGACGAGGTGCCGAATTCGATCTTCGCCAAGCTGACCCTGCACAACGCCGACAGCGTGATGCTGACCGATACCTACCGCCTGAACCGCGAACTGGCCGCCTGGCCGAGCAAGGCGTTCTACGGAAACCGCCTGCGCGCGGCCGGGCCGAACCGCGAACGCACGCTGGCCTTGCGCCCGCGCGAGGATGGCGACCCGTTCGACGCGGTGCTGCGCGATCCGGCCAGCCTGGTGTTCATCCCGACGCTGGACGAGAGCGCGCGCAGCCGCAACCATGAGGATGCGCAGCTGGTGGCGAACCTGTGCGCGGCCGCGCTCGAAGGCGGGCTGAAGCCGCACGACATCGGCATCGTCACGCCGTTTCGCGCCCATGGCCGCGCGCTGAGGACTGCCCTGGCCGAACGGCTCGGCTGGCACACGGCGCGCGCCATCGTCGCCGACACGGTCGAGCGCATGCAGGGACAAGAACGCGAGCTCGTCATTCTCTCCCTGGCCGCGGGCGATCTGCGCTTCCTGGCGGCGGTCGCCGAATTCTTCTTCCAGCCGGAGCGGCTGAACGTGTCGGTCACGCGGGCGATGACGAAGCTGGTCATTGTCGGTCCCGAGCTGCCGCCCGAATTCCGCGCGCATGACGAGCGCCTGGCGCACAACCTGGCCCTGTACCGCAGCCTGCTCGCCGCGGCGCGCCGCATCGAGTTCTGACCATGGCGTTGTTCATTCCCGAGTGGACCCGTGCCAGCGGCCGCCAGCTGCAATTGAAGCGTGTGCTGAACGGGCTCGATGAGGCGACGGTCGTGCGCAAGCCCCTGCGCGAGGAGGCGGCGGCGCCCGAGCTGTTTATCGAACACGAGCAACGCGGCTGGCTGGCGCTGGCCGTGGTCGACACGCCCTTCGATGGACTCGACGCGCGCCAACTGTTCGCCGTCGAGACGCGCACCGCTTTCGACGCCCAGGTACAAGCCTGGCGCGCCGCCTTGCCCGAGACGCTGCCCTTGCTGCTGGTACTGTGGGCCTGCAGCGAGGACGAAGTGAGCGTACTGGCGGGCCAGGTCGACACGAAGAACCTGCGCTTGCTCTCGCGCGAGCGCTATCTGGAACGCGGCGCAGCCGGATTGGCGGCACTACAGCGACCACTGGAACCAGCCGAAGAAGACGCGCTGCGCATACGCTTCTTTCCCGAGTCAGGCCTGCCGCTTCTTCCGGTAGCGCGTCGTCGCTTCCAGCGAAACAATCAGGCTGTTTTAGGCGGATTGTTCCTCGATTCGCAACAAGAGTGGGCCAGTAAACTCGACCTCGATTTGCCCGACGAGCAGGCGCACACGGCGACCGACCTGACGGTGCGCCTGGTGAACGGCGTCGCCGGCAGCGGCAAGACCTTGATTGCCCTCAGCCGCGCCCTGCTGCTGGCCGAGATGCATCCGCGCGAGCGCGTGCTGATCCTGATTCACAACACGCCGATCGTGGCCGATATCCGCGAGCGCTTGCACCGCGCCCGCGGCAGCCTGCCGGATAATCTGGAGATCACGACCTATTCGGCCTGGATCCACCGCCAGTGGCGCCGGCTGTTCGGCCCATCCCTGGCGATGCCGGCCGATCCGCAATACGTGCCGAACCTGGTGCGCGCCTTGCGCACAAGCTGGCCGGACCTGAAGCTGCAGGAAAGCCAGCTGATCGAGGAATTCGATTTTCTGAACGAGATGCTGGTCGCGAGCGAGGCGGAATACATGGACACCAGCCGCGCCGGCCGCGGCTTTTCGTTGCGGGCGAAAGAGCGGCGCGAAGTCTGGCGCCTGTTCGAAGCTGTCACGGAGGCGCTGCAAGCCGCTGGCCTGCGCCTGTGGAGCGCGGTCGCCTTCGAGGTCTGCCGCGCACCAGGCCACGGTGCGCTCGAGCGCTACGAACACATCCTGATCGACGAGGCCCAGTTCTTCGCGCCGTCCTGGTTCCACACGGTGAAACTGGCCTTGAAACCGCAGGGGCGGCTGTTCCTGTGCGCCGATCCGAACCAGGGTTTCATGAAGAGCCGCCTCAGCTGGCGCAACGCCGGGCTGGACGTCGCGGGGCGTACCAAGAAGCTGCTGCGCTCCTACCGCACCACGCAAGCAATCCTGCACAGCGCCGGCACCTTATTGGCGCGCGCGGTGCAGGCCGATCCCGAGGATTACCTGGAGCCGGATTTCACCGGCATGGAAGAGGGGGCGGCGCCGATTTTGATCCGGGTCGACACGCCGCAGGATGCGGTCGACCGCGCCGTCAACGAAATCGTCGAACTGGTGCAGACGCGCGGCCTGCCTTTGTCCGCTTTCCTCGTCATCTATGGCAGCGACACGCCGAAGCAGCTGCTCTACCGCAGACTGTGCGCGGCGCTGGGCGTCAAGCGGGTCTGGTGGCTGAACAAGGATAAAAAGCAGCCGCCGGATGGCTATGGTCCCGATTACCTGCGCCTGGCGAACCTGGAAACGGCGACCGGCCTGGAAGGCGGCGCCGTGTTCCTGCTGGGGGTAGAAGGCCTGCTGAACGTGGAAGAAGGCGATGCGCGCGAGGCCGATGCCCGCAAACTCTACATGGCGATGACGCGCGCCAGCCACCGCCTGGTGATGCTGAGTACGGAAGCGCTGCCGCCGGATGCGCTGTCCCTGTTCCGCGCCGGGTGATCAGCGTCCCGCCGCGGCGTTGTCGAGTTCCGTCAGCTGTTTTAATCGACGCGCGGTGAGCTGCGCGCGCCAGGCGGACCCGGGCACCTGGGGATGGCGGATCGAACCAAATAATTCCATCGCATCGCGGTAGGCCAGCCAGGCGCGCTGGGTCTTTTCCACACCCGTCTTGCGGATCGTGCCGAGGTAAGAGCTGCTGGCCGGGCGGTTCAGCATGAACTGGCGGTACACCGTGTTCATCTTCTCGTCCAGGCTGGCGAATTCGTTTTCCGTGAAGCGCGGCGCCTTGCCCGCTTCGGCATCCATCACGTCGAAAGCGAACTGGTCGAGCTCGGCTGCCTGGACGTCGAGCTGCAGCGAGCGGGTGGCGCTGCTGCCGGCATCGGTCTCGTAGTCGACCCGGTGCTGGGCAAAATAGTGAACGGCCTTGCTGGCCATCTCCAGGCCCAGCTGTTCCTTGCCGTTCCAGCCGCGCATCAAGGCCGCCAGCTGGCTGCTCCTCGACTTGTCGCGCTGGCGCTCGCGCATGGCCGCACACTGGCCGCGCATGTCGGTACTGGCGTCGTCGCAGACGTCGATCGCTTCCCGGTCCTCGCCGCTGGCGCGCCGCCGCAGGTGCTGGACCCGGCTTTTCATTTCGTCGACCGGACTCTGGATGCTGCAGGCGTGCTTTAACGCCAGGTCGAACTGCGGCGTCATCCCGGCGCCGTTCGCATACAGCATCATCAACACGCCATGCGCATCGGTGCGCGCTGCGCAGGCGTGTACGCGCTGCCAGTCGGCCTTGCCCGCATCCGGCTGGTTCAGGGTGTCGTAGTAGAGACCCGCGGCGTCGCAGCGGCCCTTACCGGTATCCAGCAGCGGGCGCTGCGGTTTGTGCTGTTTGACGCGCAGGCATTGGCGATACCAGTCGGTGCCGCGCAGGACTTCGGGCGGCGCGCCGTACACATTCGGGTAAGGCGCTGCATGGACGCTGCCGAGCAGGCTTGCCAGCAAGAGAGGCCAATACGCACGGAACATCGGAATCTCCTCAAAAAGTTTCCTATCGGAAGCTTTAACGTTACCCCGGGCAGGTGCAGGCGATGGTGAGGTGGCGCAATTTTTACGATCTGCCGCGCTGTCGAATTGCTCGCCGGATGAGCGCATGACCAAGACGATTTACATTCCGTAACCGAAATTTCATTAATGTGATGCAAGTCCGTAAACGGCCTGTGCAGCTCTGCCAACTACTTGAAACTTCGACTGTGAACATGACGCAACGCGCATAAATTTTTTCCGCGTGGAAAAGGAAAACTGCGTTTCCCTTGCGTAGAATTGCCACCCATCACTTCTTGACGCCAGCCAATACGGTTGGCGTTTGGTTTTTTAGACCCCTGTTAGCAGTCAGTTACGAACGGCAGAGCAGTCAATAAACAAAGCCGGACGACAGCTGGAATCGACGAGTGGAGCCTCTTCGACCAGCGCGCTGCAAACAGACAAACGCACATTTTTGATTCAGAAATAATGCACACCACCGCTTCCGCTGTATCCCCGGTTTCTTCGTCGCGCAGCTCGGTTTTCGCTCAAGCGCAACAATATGCCCTGCCTGTCATCTTCGCCCTGTTCGGCGTGATCATGGGTTCCTGGGCCGGCCGTATCCCGGCCCTGGCCGAGCGTGTGCACGTGTCGCACTCGGCCCTGTCGATGGTGCTGCTGTGCGGCGGCGTCGGCGCTTTGCTGTCCTTCCCGGTCTCGTCCTTCCTGATGGGCCGCTTCGGCGCGCGTAAATCGCTGCTGATCGCGGGCATGGCCCTGCTGTGCGTGCTGGTCTCGATCGGCATGGCCCCGACCGTGCCGCGCCTGATGCTGGCCGTGCTGATGCTCGGCATCACCGCCTCGACCTATGACGTCGCCATGAACGCCGCCGCTTCCAAGCGCGAAAAGCAGACGGGTAAATCGGAAATGTCGATACTGCACGGCCTGGCCTGCGGCGGCGGTCTCGCCGGCGCCACGCTGGGCAGCCTGATGGCCGGCCTCAAGATCGCTCCGGCTACCCACTTCATGATGGTCGCCATTCCGCTGGCCGCCGCCCTGTACGGCGCTTACCAGATGCTGGACATCGAAGACAGCGCCGAAGTCGTCGAAAAGAAGAAGTTCGCGCTGCCGCGCGGTCCGATGGTGTTGCTGGGCCTGCTGGGCTTCCTGGGCTCGATGTCGGAAGGCAGCATCGCCGACTGGAGCGGCGTGTTCCTGAAAGAGCACTTCAATGTCGGCGACGGCATGGCGCCCCTGGGCCTGACCTGCTTCTCGGCCATGATGCTGATCTCGCGCCTGGTCGGCGACAAGCTCAAAACGAAGTACGGCG
>Ga0308160_10005046_pt1 | contig 13879 bp, 18 predicted proteins | sample PhyFR1_FD_201036 | JGI IMG/M metagenome (GOLD analysis project Ga0308160, IMG submission 201036) | Phyllosphere microbial communities from UC Gill Tract Community Farm, Albany, California, United States - DLSLF.R1 | ecosystem: Host-associated > Plants > Phyllosphere > Unclassified | place: USA...
TAAATGGGAGCGCTGGTCAGGGACCAGGCTGGGACCACTTGCGGTAGACCTGGTAGTGTCGGTAGAGTAGGACGGAACGGTTTCGCGGTTCGTCCAGAGAGTGTCGTTAGAGTCAAGTGGGATGCATGTACCGATTTAACGTGTTGTCGTATTCCGTCCACCGAGGCGAAATCGCCGTGGCTACATCTCTCCCAATGACATCGTATATCATCAGGTTCATGCTTATGCATATGCTTTTCGACATGCTATCTCGTCAGCACATGTCTCTTGTCGCCAGTGTAGTGAAATCCAGACATACACGTTGCAAGAGCTCAAGAGAACCAAGGACGGCATCACAATACCCCTGTCGCCATGGACAAGGTAAAGAACATAATCGCTGATGCGCGACCAACTGTACTTTCCTCTGCAACAATCTTGACTCTTTCTTTACAGTATCATCTTCCCCTACCCTCTGGCTATTGAGCAGTACCTGTTGTCCTGCACAAAAGGGTGATGTTGCGTTTTGTTTTGGAGGTGCAAAGTTGACAGTTGATAAATTGATAGCGGTTGAAGGTGGGGTCGGGTAAATAGTGGGGGAGACGCGACGACTTGGTCCCGCAACCGACATTTGATTGAGGCGAGTGAAAATCAAGGTAGAAAGGTGAAGAGTTGTGCTGAGAGAAAAGTTGGGTGAAAAATTAATAGAATGGGCGACTGGACCAACAGACATGAAGTGATTTATAATTGACGTGACGGGACGGACGGGCGTTCCATGCAGGAAGAGTAAAGAATGTGGCGGGTAAAAGGTCCTGATGGCGTGAGGCGATTTGACGCCGGTAGAAAGATGGAAATAGGTCTCTGCTAGATATGTTGTATACAGATTAGCAAGTGAAGGTTGATATAGTAGTCAAGCAAAGAGAAACAACAAGGCCTCGCTGTGCTTCCTTTTCAGGGGTACGAGATCGATATCATAAGTTGCCTAAAGGGGTAATTACAGAGGTAGGGAGATAGAAGTGACAAGCTGGTGACACAGTTGGTGAATCTGTCCCATTTTGTCCCATTTTACACTATATATCGAATTTTACAGACCTAGACCACGAAAATGAGCCTCGTACAAAGTCAGACGTTCCTGGATGATGCCTGAGAGGCTCGTGTGCATTATATAAGAGCTATTTGCCTATCAAAACACCGGTGCTTCCCTCAAGAATATCCTGGCTTCCTCTGCTGTCACCCACCTCACAACCGTATTAGCAGCAGCAACGACTGCCGATTTGGGTAGTCCAGGGACTACACTCATATACAGCTCGAAAGGTTTGGTGATCTGTCAATCAGCACTGGTCCATGGATGCGACATACCCAGGCGAGACAGGCTTCGTGGTCTGTCTTCATGTAGACTAATTTCAGGGACGTTGCTTGGCCTGATCGAGCATGAATCGAGTCATGGAGTTGTTGATATGTTGTGAGAAGCCTTTCGACATTAGCTGAATGACCTCAGTTCAGGAAAGCCGACTTGCCGATTCCGATTGCCTTCATTCTCATACATCCCGTCAAATGTAGGTGAGGTGACCTGGACATTCTGTCGAGATTTGTATATAAAGTGCAGTAGTCCAGGACAATCGATTGACGCTACTCTCAGCTTGTCACCCGGACCAGAACTCACAGGTAGTGTACGGATGAAATGGTATAGCCAGCTCAATCTTTGCTAAAGTCCTATCTTTATCCATTTTCTGCCATGTCAGCTCAACACAAGAGATGAACTCACTTCTACGACAGATTGTTTCCATGTTCGTAGTTCCAGGAATGCATCCCGATCGGCACTGACGAATACCAACCCAACATCTTCAAGTACGAAACTGATGTAGGCGTGTACGAATCCAGCAGCGTTGAATTTAGGTAAACAGATAGGCAGCCATGTTTCGGCTGTGCGTAACGTAGCGGATGTCTCGATGGTGTTGAGTAGTAGATGGAGATCTGTACACTCAGCACTCGTCCAGGATCGGGGAACGTACCTGAGGGATGTATCGAGTGTTTACGCGGACGAAGGAGGGTGACGATATGCCCGCCAGCTATCAGGAGTACATACAACAGATCCTAATCATCAACTTGCCCCACAAAGCAGACCTACGTTGAATTTCGAAGGAGGCATAAGGGCGGCAGCGGCGGTATCGCGAACAGCAGGAGCCAGGCGAAGAGGCTGAAGCGTGGAGGTGAGGTATGTAAAGTCGAATTGACTTCTTGTGATGAGGTTCCTCAAGAAAGGCTCGGTCCCTAGGTCCGTCAGCAACCATCACGGGTTGTCAATACGTACCTTCTAGTAATCTAGATAGATCAAAGTTCGACCTTCGTTGGAAGACTTTCTGCAGCTGCGCAGAGGAGACGACCGATATGATCTGCAAATGAATATACTCCAAATGTGATCGAAGCTGTCCCATCAGCCCCCAACTTCCACTCGAACCTCGATCGACTTACAACATGTTCAGGTTCACCCCAATCACTGACGCAAAACAGATACAGCGGTGCCTTTAGCAGAAACGCTATCTTCTTCCCGTCCCTGACTATACATCGCAGCTTGTCATCCTCCTCTGCGAAAATAGATATAAGAGCTTGGGCGACTCCCATTAGGTTCGTTATGGTGTCTTCTGATGTATCGTCCGGTTCGCTGAATACGGGTTTACCAGCGTGAGTGAGGACGTAATATCGTCTTGGGGTGTATGCGCGTTCCGCTACTCATCAGCCCTTTCCTCTTAGCAAGCAGGAATACAGGACATACCCGGAGGTGGGTCGAGAGTATGTATTTCGTCTATAAATTCAGCTTCTTCCAGAGTATAACAATCAGGACTTACCTCGTATTTCACTAGCCCTTGCTCCGGCGGCATTCTTCCAAGGTTGCCCACCACCCACGTTCTCACCAATAGTCGACCTCCTGACCAATTCCCTCAATCCTTTGGTCGCATCCCCATCATGCCCACTGACCATTTCACCCTCGACATCCACCCCATCCACCTCAACATCCTCTAATGCCTTTTCCTTGCCCTTTCTCGAAGGGGAGCTTCCTCGCGAGCCGGAAGTAGTCATCTGAGCCGGTACAGTGAGGGAGTAGACCGACGCTGTTATCGAAGTCGAAGATGCGAGACTTGCTCGTCCTGGTGTTCCAGGTGCAGAAAGTGTGCGCTGGACGACCGGTGGTAACGGCTTCTGGCCCATTCCATCCTGCTCGTTGTCCTGGGATGACTTGCTAGAAGGAGGATTCGAAGCTGAAGCATGCAGCGAGCGAGTTCGTTGACATCCGCCCGTACCCGTCTCTGAGTATCTAGGATCCTGCGATAATAGTGTCCGACTAGGTTCAAGCTCCTGATTCGCTTCGACCGAGATGGAAGATATCTGCGAGGTCGTCCTATGTGCAGATGGTCTGAATTGTGATTGAAGGCGCTTGGGAAGGGGCGAGCTGGTCTTCGCCTCTGGACTCATTCTGAGTATAGGTAGAAGTGCAAGAGAGTGATAGTGAGTGAGACGAGTGGGGTGATCAGGTCCGGGTGGAGGGAGGACGCGTAGTGACGGGCTGTAGGGCAATACAATGATCATTCTATCAGCATGCATATATAATCCATATCGATGGACATGGTCTCAAGAGTGGCTCATGAAGTCTTGTGATCGGTCAAGTACATACTACGAGGTTGACGGCACATGATGATCACGAAGGCAGTGGAGCAGTCCTTTCAATCAATCATCAATCTTTTACCTTTCTTCTTCCCCTACAGATCCAATCACATTCGTCCGAACGAGGTTCCAAGAGCTCGCCATACCCCTACTCAACGATACCTCTGTTCAAGCGGCAAGCAGGGAGCGGATCGTGAATCATCAAGTGAAGGAAAAGCGGTTCTGAACAGCCACCATGCGACTCTACGTAATCAGACATGGCCAAACCGATCAGTATGTCTCCTGTTCCAAACTACTATTGGCCAACACTGATATCCAAGCAATGTAGCAGGTATAATACAAGGCCAAATAGACACTCCTCTGAACGATCACGGGCGACATGAAGCCAGCTTAGTCTCGAAACGATTGGCCAAAGAGGGGTTTACAGAACTCTGGTCTTCTTCATTATCAAGAGCCAAAGAGGTATGCCATGTCGATGTCTCAAGACTGAGTGAGTAAGAGGTCAAGCTGATAATATGGCTAGACGGCAGAGATTATTGCTGAACCCCACCAACTCCCTGTGAGGACCCATGAGGGACTGATGGAACGCGGTTTGGGATCTTTAGAGGGTCGTAGACGATTACCTGGAGAAGGTCTACCAAGTGATATAGAAAGTAGTGATGCGTAAGTCTTCCTATACGCACTAGTATCGAACCTCTCTCGGGTGACTGAGACGCAGTACAGGAGCTGATAAAACAGGTTTAGGAAACGTATATCATCCTGGTTCACCGAGTTCCTCTCGACCCACCAACGAAACCCCGGACCAATCTGTATAATCTCCCACGGAGCTTACATCACCACATTCGTCTCTCTCCTTTTATCCCCCCTATTTGGATTCACACGGCATGAGTCAGTAAATACCGGCAAGGGGTGTCATAACACATCCATCATGACTGTTGAATGTACCTACAGTGGAGGCAAGTGGGAGGGGGAAGTGGTTGGGTATTGTGATATTGAGCATTTGGTCGAGCTGAAGAGAGTTGATGGGTCATCTACCGTCGCCGACGATCTCAAGGGATGAGATGTGGGACATGGCGTTCACGGAACTGGTGATGGTATGTAGCATAGCTCGGAAACTTGTATTTTGCATTGAGTAATTCATTACATCGATATAATGTACCTACAACAAACTGATATACCGTCTATAGCCCGACATCCAACAGTCGCCCAAAATATCACACACCCTCTACGCACTTGTAGCGAGCGGAGTCAACACTTTACTCTTTTTCCTCATCTTCATAGCTTCATCCAGGCGATCAGCTTCCTCCTGCGCCGTCAATCCCAGCCCAGCAGTTTGGTGCTCGAGAAGCGGACTGATGGCATATCCTCCAGCGCCGTGAACTTGGTCTTGTTCATGCTCATCGAACTCACGCCGGCGTGCAGCCCATTCAGCTTCTGACTCGACATCGTTGGAACGAGGGAAGGCGGTATTGATGGGTGATGGGTGGGCGGTAAGGAGTGATGTGAGGTTACGACCGTACTCGACAAGCTGAAACACGAGCCTGGACGTCAGTCTACAACTAGCGATGAGTGAGTGTGGTTTGACTTACGAGACGTTTGGGCCAATGGAACTGGATTTGGCCTTGACCATGTCGTACGTATCCTGCATACCTCGGAGATGACCAAGTTGATCAGGCAATAGTCCAGCTACTGCTAACGACATGATGTAGGCGATGACCAGTGTAGCCGAGCGAGACACTCCACATTGGCAGCTAGATCGTTAGCGATAGCCCGTACCGTCCGGAAAGGTAGACATACTGTATGAGAACAGGGACATTTACTCGCCGAGCCTCTTCCATCCATTGCATAGCGTCCCAGAATCCCCACTTGTCCTTCCTCTCGGACGCTTGGCGGATATTGATAATCTCGTCCAGCGAAGCGTGCTCTGGCATATCCGCCAATCCACCCTCTCCATGACCCCATGACAGGTGTGCGTATTCGACTTTTGGACGTCCGGGTACAGCTTCGTAATCCGTCACTTTGAGCTTCTCTTTACCCTTTCCCTTGACTGAGGTGAATGGATCATCAATCTCTTGAGCGACATTGAGGATCCGAACGGTGGATGAGGAGCCAGCATATGATTTCCAGTGGAACACGCTATCTTCTGCACCGAGGAATACACCGGGTACGAGCTCGATAGGACCGTTCGCATATGGCTCTTCCTGATGTTCGAGGAGTGGAGGCGTCGACGGTGAGGTGTAGGTAGATCCAGGGGGCGAGGAGGATGATGAAGAGGCGAATTGCATTGCCGAGTCCTCTGATATGGATGGTACGTGGCCCATGGGATAGCCCAACGATGCCGAGCGAGACGACCTGGCATCCATAGAATCGCCAATGGACTCTGTACCGGATGAACTGCTCCTCAGGCGGATCTTTGGTCTGATGGTTCTTGATGGCACACCCCCTGGCGTAGGTGGGACATCGTTACTCTGGGCTGGGGGCTGGGTGACAAGTGAGAGTAGTGATGGACGCGATAGATTCCGTGGCCGGCCCATGGAAGGAGGTGCCATTGCCAATGATGGTGTCTTTGGTGGACCAGGGGTGAACGGTGTCGAATCCCTGGTGGTATCTGATACGAGCGAGCCGGTAGATTCGATCTGGTCGGCAGCGGGGATGGTGTTTGTATTGGGCAGGGTGAGAGACAACGAGAGTCGCTTGGGGTTACTTCGTTTCATGCTCAACACAGGTGGGAGGGTAGCGGGTGACGGATTGTTGATACCTGATGAAGCGAGAGCGGGTGAGTTCATGGAGATGGCAGATAATCCTTGACTGGCTCCATCCAATGAATCCACTCTATCCAATGATGGTCGATCCATATTGAGCGTCGCGAGAGATGGTATCGAAGTCGGATTCAAGGTCGAGAGGGAGACCTGGTTCATGGAGATAGTACTCGTCAAAGGAGTGACTGAAGGATAGTACTGGGTAACGATACGGGGTAATGGTCGAAATGTCGAGACAGTAAAGGCAGCTCGGTCGAGGCGGGTGCGTTTGAAAGGTAATTCAATAGGCGTCGAAGGGATATGAAATGATCTCTTGTTGCCTTTGGTTACGTGATGGATAGGGAGATGGGTATGGGTAGGTGTAGGAGGTGTATTGGGGTGAATGGGTGATAGTGGCGTAGAGCTTTGATTGAGGTTTGTATGATTCATTGTTGGACCTGTATGAAGAAGGAAGTGATGAGCGCTCACTCCCCATAGGACTGGTATATATAGTGTGATGATGCGGGTAGACGATGGGAATGTACAGTATTGTCCCTTGATACGACGTGGTTGAAGCGAATAATACACGTAGTAAAGCGTATAGACAATGGAGTCGAAAAAGACAACAAGCTGAAACTGTACTACGGAGTGGAAGGATGCCCGTCGAGTTTTAGAGTTGAATAGGTACCGTACAGTACAGGCGGAGTATATACAACATGACACCGTCACGGTAGCAAAGTGAAGGTGGAGTGTGGTAACGGGGAACGGAGCTAATGATCAAACTTACCATGATGGCCCTGTGAATATATCCTGAACCTTCCATGTTTTATTATATCTCTCAGCAGCCTTTGTTTTGTATCGTATCTGGAATCTCGTAGTCAAGGTAGACAATAACGCAGTCGGAATCGTAGTCGTTGTAGGCGGTGAAAGGGTAAGGTATACCTCGGGGCGGTGTTACACCTTTCAGTATCGATACGATCTATCTGCTTGTCTGTATGGACGATGATATTACCAGCTTCGGCGTTGCGGAGTGGAGTGAGATTGCACCAGGAAGATCAAAGGGAAATGATGAAACACGTCCTGTCCTTTCCCTTCCTCTCGGCGTGTATTTCCCTTGTTCCTATCCAACTCGTGTTTGTGTTTTGTTGTTTATCTGTACAACCGTAGGGTAGTGCAGCAAGATAGGTAGTAGGAATAAGACTCAGTGAATGGATACAGAAGCTAGTAACGCACACCCACCACTGCCTTTCTACACCTTCACTTGCTTGGTATGCATAGCCATCCACTATCCCCAAACAAGATTTACACTCTAATCCTAGATTATACGCGCTAATCATTCCCAGTACCCTGAATAATCAATATTAAATTCGCCGCCCTCACTCCAAACAAAAAGAAAAGGCGGTGCGCGGGCAATTATTGCTTCCGATAACACTCTATTGTTCTTCATCCTTCGCTAATCAGAGGTTCCTCTCGATCACTTTCATGTTCCGATCAAATTACGAGATGGATACGAGTGAGAGAGACTGTCCTGTGAGGGAATGGGTATGAAGGGAGTGATGAATGGGCCAAAAAGACAGGCCGGCAAGAGGCAAAAAGTCACGGCAGCCTCTGACGGGGCTCGAACCCGTGACCTTGGGATTAAAAGTCCCACGCAATAGCCAACTTTGCTACAGAGGCAACTGATCTTCGCCAAATCGTGTACAATATATAGATTTGCGCTGACATTGACAAGATGAGCGGAGGCTCTCGGCATCGCCACAACGTCTATGCACGCTCTGGCACTCCGGGTGCTCCCTTGGGTGTTGAAAAAGTCTTGCTTTCACCAGTGTGGCTCGCAGAAAGGTCGGCAAAGTTGATGATACGCCTCGATCAGAGTGACGGCGATTCGATCTCCTTGCGCCTGCCAATTCGTTTCACTGTGCATTCAGCGTTTCCGTTTCTGTAGTGCCTATGTGACGATCTCTGCTGACACCCCATGCAGCATGCGGTGCCAGCGAAGGTGGAGCCGCAGTACCACCTATTGCAATTGATTACCCTGCAATCGAGGTGAGGTGCAATACGGCTCGGTGTGAGATGCTGCTGGCGCCAGTGTCAATACTATTTCTGCATACTGTATATTGCATGACTGCTGATATGTCCACTCGTGCCCGATGCGCGACAAGTCAATATAATCCTTCGTGATCCTTCATAACGTTACATATCTCCACCGCTTCCCCAACTGATCCCTGCCTACACACCCACCGGCTGTCCAGCTCCTCCAGCACTAGCTTCCATACCGGCCCCACCACCACTAGTAATAGGAGTAGCATGTTCCACGACCAATTTCTGCCCACTATACATCCTGTTAATGTCTGCCGACCTCTTCAAAACTTCCAACTCGGCAGTCTTGGTTTCGTAGAATCTCGCCAGCATATTGGGATCAGGTTGTGACATTGGAGTAGATCCTGGTTCGGGGTCTAGTGCTGATAAGATTGGTTTGAATGTCTGGTGGGTTCGATAGGTGAAGAAGGAGTGGAAGTTGTAGGAACCGAATCGGGAGGCTGTTGTCAAGGTGGCGTTGTACAGGGATTGAATTTGGGGGAGGGTGGGTGCTGGTGGCATCTTGGCTGTGGGTCTGTTTTGGTCTGGAGCTGGTTCGGGGTGGTTTTGAGGGTGTTGTTTGGAGTGTTGTCAACGTCTGATTGATAAAGTTGATGCCATTGCAATCATTGCTACTGACCAACTTTGTGTCGATCTGAGCGGAATCAAATTCACATACTTGGTACGTCACGAGGTGTCCTGTTGCCGGTCGTCAGCTGTCCACCAAACACCCTCCTACACTTCATACATAACACCAACAATCACCATGGACCGGTAAGTACATCCTCAGCCCATACTTCTCGACTAACATTCAGCGCGATTGAAGAACTGCTCAAATTCCTCCCACCGGACATTCAAGCTATCGTCCGCAACCCACCCTCCCTCTCTGTCCCTTCCTCATTCATGCCGATATTCCGCCTATTCTCAAGCTGGGGCTACCTTCTAGTAGTCGCAATTGCATTTTACGTAGTCTGGACCGTCATCTCTGGATTCGTCGGGACGTTCTATCGATTCTTCCGATTTTGGGCGAAACTAGCTCCGGTAATAGGATTGATTGGTTGGTTCATGTCTCAATCGGGTCATGGGAGTTTACCAGAGGTTATGGAGTTGGTCAAGCAGTGGACTGGGATTGGACAGCCGAATGGTGCGGGAGCAGGAGGAGCACAAGCACCTGGAATTGCTCAGCTGGCTGGGATGTTTGGTCTAGGACAGGATTCTACCGCTGGCAAGAGATCAACAAAGAGGACGACGCGATCGAGTACGAGGCAGAAGAAGGGACAGGCAGATGCGGGAGTCGGATTAGGTGACCTGGCCGATATTCTCAAGTCGGCCACTGGGAACAATGCAGCAGGTGGTCTAGGAGGAGGGGTGGAGGAGGGTGGATTACAAGATATAGTACAGGGCTATGTGAAGAATGCGGTTCTCAAAGCTTCGGGTCTCGATTGGTTATTCGGCCAGACAGAGCCAGAGCAGAAGAAGAGGACGAGGTAAAGCGGGAGTGGGTAGTATAGTAATATCTTGGCCTCGGTCATCGTCATACATGTATCAGATAGGCACACTGGACAGGTGAGGTGGAGGTGATCCACCATGTTTCAGAATCTTACAATATTTGATCGACCTCTTCCTCTGTAAAACAGCATCATGCCAGTACCAACAGAGGTCACCTCTGAACCGTCTACCAGTACGCAGCCAGCCTTTCCCGCTCTGGACCATTTCCGGGTAAAGAATATCCCACCTGCAGCATACTAGTGCGTCATCACCTCTTCGCAGAGCTGATGGTAGTATACCCGATTTCATCACTGAAGAGGAGGAAGCATACCTCACAGAAAGTGTAAGCAGCTCTCTAGGAATCGGGTAATATACGAGCTGATACTATGCAAGATCAAAGACAGCCCGAAACCGAAATGGAAGACCGTAGGCACTGGAAGGAGGTGAGTAAGCGCTTATCATATTCGAATAGAGCTGACGATAGGCTACAATACTGGGGTGAGCTGACTTTGAACCTACAAGCAGGAGGTGACTGATGTCATAGGAGGAAACATGACCAAGAATGGGGTCTTGTTACCAGAACCTATGCCTGATTTCCTCACCACTTTGTGAGGTGCTCCTTGTAGCATCCGCCAATTCAAGTGCTGATCTGATCCCAGCCCTGACATCATTGAGCGTATCGAGAGCTTCCTCAACACTTCAGCATTAGAATCGACACCTGGAACGGGTCATGTACAAGGAAAGCAACCTCTGGAGATCAACCAAGTTCTGATCAACGAATATCAAGCTGATCAAGGCATTTCTGTGAGTCATCATCACTGATTTGCATCTGGAGCTAAACGGCTGTCTAGCCACATGAAGACGGCCCGGCTTTCCAACCGCTAGTCTGCACCCTATCCCTCGGATCACACACAATCCTCGATATCCACCACTACCTATCCCCCACCACACCCTCCCCACCAATGATCTCGACTCCAGGTCGAACGGTAGCAGCCGTCCCTCTTGCTCAACTCCTCTTATTACCTCGATCACTCCTCATCCTCTCGTCGAGTCTGTACGCATCGCATCTCCACGGTATAGCAGAGAGGAGGGTGGATGATATAAAGGATATACCGGGAGGTGTGGCCAATATGGATCTAGTTGGGGATGCGGAAGTTCTGGATGGGCTGAGAGCGGGTGATTGGAATAAGGAGAGAGGAGAGAGGATAAGTTTGACTTTTAGACATGCGGAAAAGGTCGTCAAGGGCGGTGCATTGGGGATGGCGCTGAGTGCGATGAAGCGGCCTTGAGCTGGGCGTTGTAGTCCATGCAGCTTAGAGAGCGATGTCCTGCTATTGGTCTGAGGTCCAGACTGATCATCGCAGCGGTTGTAAGGCATACCGCCGTTTGAAGGGTTTGACATGTGATGCCCAGAATTGTCGTCACCGGACAAGGGAGGGACTATGAATCGATGTTTCCTCTCGGGTGGTCGAGTGAAGGGCCGACTCGCTGGCAATTTGACCCCTTTGGGCTTCAGAGATGCCCCCTTGGTATCGGCTGACACAATAAGCATCACGGTCTCAGACGATGGGCCAAGCGGCTTACTATAACCAAAGTGAATCATACCCCAAACTCCTCCAGGATCTCATCCAACACCGTCCTGACCTTTTCCTTCTTCTCCTTCATTGCTCCGTCTTGCCGAACACGTCTCTCATGATCCACTGGCACAGGCACCGCATCCCTCCCCAGAGTCGGCGAGGCAAAGACATCACTCTCGCTCCCACCTAGAGTGGGAGACAAGAACGATATATCCGGAATCATCGGTTCTTGCAACCCCTCCTCATCCTCCTCTTGATCAAATGACCAATCGCCCTTTTCTTCTTCCTCTTTAGGTCTTAGATCCAGTCCCTTTCGCTTGGCGACTACTGCAAATGCCATGATCATCACTTCCAATTCCCTTTCCTGACCTGCTACCACTCGTCTCGGGTCGACTAGGGTGAGATCCATAGCTAGTACATCATCCGCCAGGACACCTAATATGCATTTGATTACTGAGATCTCGTCCTCGGTGGTGGCGCAGAGTCGGATGCTGTGAGGCAGGTCGAGTCGGTATTGAAGGAGTGACTCTAGGATGACGAGTAGGAGTGAGGGGGAGACGGAAGAGAGCGTAGGCGGGTGAATTGGGATATGCAGAACTTGAAGAAGTTGATGCAAGAGCGGTAAAGCTGGTGTTGGCATGCGACTGAACCCTAGCGGGAGAATTATATTGTATTAGATTATATGTATTGTAGGGTATCAGAGATCAGGTAAACAATTGAACATGCATCTTTTGATTAATTGTCTCTTTCTATTGTTTACGCGTCGCGTGTTTTACGCCCTTTTATCTCATCTTCCCCACTCTATACTCTGACTCCTTGGCCCGAGAGGAACTTTTTCAAGTCTCCCAATAGCTCCAACTGCTCTTCCAACGTCAAAGAAGTAACTACAGTCTGTAATATCGATCCTGGCGAGACGTTCTGGATTCGGATAAGGGACGAGTAGTAAGTGTATGCAAAGATTCCCATCATGAACCTGGATATTAGCTTCAGTCCAATGCCCCAGAGATCGCAGGCTCACTGGCAATCCATCCTATCGGTCATTCCACCGTGACCTGGGATCGAGTGTCCGAAATCTTTGATATTGAATGCCCGCTTGAAACCTGATGCGAAGAATCCACCGAAAGGAGCGACGAGCGAGGCGAAAGTAGCCATTACCAAGCAGTGGATCTGGAAGGGGGCATATTGGATGACTGGTGCGGACCGTCCAAGCTGGATCATCAGTACTGCATCTTGACTCGACGGGGATTGACTGACCGTAGACTCGATGAGGTGTCGGAGGGGTGCTGCGATTGGTAGTTCTCGCCAGACAAAGACTGGATTGGGCTTGCAAGTGACATTTGAGAATGCGTTTGCTCCCAAGTCTCGAGCAGGGCAGATCATATAGTTGAATCGCATAAAGAATGTTCCCCACTACTCGTCAGCGGTTTTCTGTGCGAGGAACTTGGGCTTACAGCAAGAGAGAACAAGAGGGTACAGAGGAAAGCACCCATGAAGCCCTCTACCGTCTTTTTAGGCGACAACTTGATCAATGGTGTTCGACCGAATAGTTTCCCACAAACGTAGGCCATGACGTCGTTACAGATGACAAGGGAGGCAGGAACAAAGAACCAGATCATTCCCTCGAGGATACTGTTGACGATAAAGTGGCTCGAGACGACAATGAGGAATAAACTGATGTGGACCCAGCAGAAAAGGGCGAACTGTTGTCGGAGATGCTGTTTCTTTAGGTTGGCCACGAATCCGACGAATCCTGCTTGTCAGTTGAACTGCCTCGATATGGAGCTGTTGAGCTTACCGACGGTGTAGAGCATGAATGAGATGAACCGATGATTTCTTGCGAAAGGGATAAAGTAGGCATCGACAAAGACAATGTGTTTAAAGTAGTAGATGATCGATTCGCCGTAGAGAAAGTAGTTTGCGACAGCAAAGAAGTACCTGAAAGTCAGTCAAGCCACAACCTGACGAGACCTGGCTCACCAGTTGAGACTCTTTGACCAGTTGTCTTTTTCGTCCTCTGGTCCAGCCTGCTGTGCGCCATCTTTTATCAGCTCGCATCGTTGCGTCGGACTTACGATCTCGGAGATTGAACAGAGCAGTGACCTCCTTGTACACCAAAGCCTGACAAAGCATGACCAGCAGAATCATGTACGGGTGTCCAGCACAGAGTAATCCAATAAATCCGAAGATCATGATGAATGTCCATACAGTCCTCTCGATGACATTCTGATTCTTCTTGACTGGAATAATCTTCTCTCCCTCTTTTCCTTCCCCAGGTGCGATTCCATCTTCGAACTTGACCCCATTCTTTGGGCTGGCGGGTGCACCTGAAGGTGTTCCTGGACCTGATGGAGTAAAGTCTTG
>Ga0308160_10005047_pt1 | contig 13878 bp, 5 predicted proteins | sample PhyFR1_FD_201036 | JGI IMG/M metagenome (GOLD analysis project Ga0308160, IMG submission 201036) | Phyllosphere microbial communities from UC Gill Tract Community Farm, Albany, California, United States - DLSLF.R1 | ecosystem: Host-associated > Plants > Phyllosphere > Unclassified | place: USA...
CAAAGCTCAACCACTGGACGTTGTTCGGCATTGTGCTCGATGACAATGTGATCGGCGACCTCCCCGGCGCCATCGTCACAAAGTATCCACCTTGAATAGCCCGCCCGAGCAGGCGTCTTCAAATTCTTCTCTACGAGATGATGGATGCTGTTAGCGGCCTTCCTCTTGGTCTCCGCTTGAAAATTCGTAGATCCCCAGTCCCAACTGGTTTCGAATTCGAGAGGCGGCAAGTCATTACGGATCGACCGCGCGCTATACGTCAATGGCCCCTGCACGGTCGTTCCGTCAAGATAGTAAACACTCACGGGATTGGCCTGAAACAGCTCAGCAAACGTCCTCCGCTCCCCGTTCGGCCGAACTAAGTGCGCGCCTCCAGGTTGCCCTTCAATGGAACCGTCAGGTCGCTGAATCCCTTTCCAGATTGCAGCAGGAGAGCCATGCCGTGTCACTTTGAGGCTGAGACTAGTTGAACTCGAAGCCACAGAATCATCCACCTCTATTAATAGGGACTCGAAACCATAGCCGTCGCTGGTCTGCCAACCGCTGCCCATGAGTCTCCAGTCGATCTCCACAAGGAGCACCTTAGTAAGTGGAAAAGAGGAGGTCCGTTGTCCCCTCGCCACTTCGGGAAGCAAGGCGCGGCTACGGTGAACCGCAGGTGCCCTGTAGCGGGCAGCGAGTTCGTCCGTGAACGCGGCATAGTCACGAAGTGACAGATGGCGCGACTCCCAGTACTTCCCCTTCGCGCTCGCAAAACCTGCCGTAACCCTTTCGGACCCTAACTGGACTTGGGCCATTGCATGCCCAAGCGCCCTACTATTAGTGTCAGCTTCCCTCATACCGCGCTCAACCTGTGTTCCTCCGAACATCGCATAGGCGGGGGCCCCGGCAGCACCGAAAAACGTATTCCTAACCCCTACGGATGAAACTGAATAGCGCCGCAATACGTCAAAAGAAGCTTGGAGTGCGGCTGGATTAGCACCCATTAGCGCACCTTTGGGATCGACCATTCCGCGCAATTCGGTGGCTACCCGCTGGTCATCGGAGTTAATTAGCAACAAACCTGGCAGAGTTGGATCTGCCGAAGGCTTCCATGTCAGTAAGTGAAGACTGAATTGGGATGAGGAAAGGCCGGACATCTGTTGATACCACTGGGGTGTTTTCTGTCTGCCGGCGACTAGTATGAGCGTACTCCGGTCCGCACTCAACGAACTGTAGATAAGTGTGCTGCCGCCTACTACGTCTCCTTGGGCCAGCCCGGCGGGAATGGTGCCTACAGAGAAGCTTGGTTCGTATTCGCTGCGTGGGGGCGCTTCCAACACAACTACTCGAACTCTGGGTCTAATTGCTTCGAGCGAGATTGATGCTGGCGGTGACGAAAAGCCCTTCAAGTACTCGTGTTCCTGCTGCAGCGAAGAGGCTGCAGCATCTGCAAGCATGGGCAAAAGGTCCTGCCAAGACGCATCCTCTTGATAAAGCGAATCCACCGCGCTGCCAATTTCCGAGAGCGTTGTCTGGTCAAGCTCGAAGATTACCGCCGATGGCTGCGGGGCAACATCGCTTACCCTTGCTAAGCGCCCGATAAGCTGAACAGTACTTTGAGTGGTGAGGTGTCTGTCGTGGTATGCCAGCAATCGTAGGTTTGGAATATCTACGCCTTCGCCCATCATATTTACGGCTACTAGAGCCCGGTTTTTGCCGGATCTCCAACTCATGGATGCTTGGTCCTGTTCCAATCGCGACATGCGGCTGTGGATGACGGCTGGCTCTACACCGAGTTTCGCATAGAGTTCTTTGACGGCTCTCGCTCTCTCAAGAGATGAAACACGGATCAACATCCTGCTCTTTGAATGTTCCTGCGATTTCAACAGGCTTATGGCCTTGAGTGCAATAGCCTCGTCTCCGCTTAAGCCAACCGAGGGATCTGCGGCGACACCGACTGGCTCCACTCGCTGATAGGTACCGTCCTCGATTGCACTTCTCAACGGGTAATGAAAAATTAATTTGCCCGAAATTGGTTGTCGGTCGCGCCGGGTAGGTGTGGCTGTCAGAAGGACGATGCGTGCTGCGTCAAAGAAGTCCGGGATAGCTCGCCAAGTCCATGCCGGTGCGTGATGAGCTTCATCAATGATGACTAGATCGAAGAAGTCTTTTGGAAACCGGTTATCGGCTCCGGACCGAGTGGATGTAAGGGAGGCCGGTATAGCAACAATGACGTCGAAGTCCTCCAACTCTTTCCAATCACTCCGGTTTCCAACGAGCGCGTGCACGCTGGGGTTCGCGGAAGTGTTTAGCGCGCCGATCCCTCTGAGTCCGTTGTTCGTCTTGTAGGCAAGCACGGTTTGGGTTCGTAATTCCACGTTCGGAACAACCACAAGGATGCGGCGTGACTTGGCCAGGTAGGGCAACGCCAATGCAATAGCAGTTTTCCCTGACCCCGTCGGCATGGATATGAGCGCCGGTTGGTCCGGCGTCAAGCTCCAATGAGCGATAACTGCCCCTAGCGCGCCGATTTGCGATGGCCTCCAGCGGGGAGTGTCGGGATAAGTGAGCAAGGAGAACTGGTTCTGACCGCGGTAGTGCCCTTCTTTCACGGATTTTTGTCGCCCTTCACGATACCCCTGCATTGTCTTTCTCGATCAAACCACAATCCCGAACGCTGGTTGCTCGCGCCAACTGCTGCCCGCCGGTAGCGTTACGTAAGTGGCTCCTTGAGGCAACGCTGACTTTTGGACTTCCTCCTGCGCTTACTATGCGGTGGACCGGCGCTTCAGAGCGTCTTACAGCACATCAGTAACAGCGTGAGCAAACGTTTAGCAGTTGGGAAAAGGACCTGAGAGAAGGTAGGGGCAGTTCACAGACAGCCAGGTCAGGAACGCTCTACGTCTGATTTATGCAGGCGAACCTGCGGCACAAGTTGCGCGGGACTTAGGCATGTCCAGAGCAACGTTGTGCCGCAGTGTCAAGGGCTCCAGCGGAAGGCCTAATGGGAAAATGCACTACATCTCAACAGGGTGAGTGTAGCTGACGGTCGTGCCTAAATGTGGGAGACGATGGATCAAACATCCACCCTGATTGCGAATTCGACCACTCAGTCAAAGCTCCTTGCTCGTGGCCCTAATGCCCAGCTGATTCAGTCGCTCTTGCATTTGCTCCGCCGCCCCTGCTCGGACCACCAGCTGGACTGTGCCTTGAAGGTAACTGATTTCGCGCTCGTCAAGCGCGATGTAGATGTCGCGGAAGAGCCCAGCGAACCCGTCGGAGCCGTCCGGGCTCGCCAGGAGGTTGCTCGTGAAGGAAAACGCCAGCTGCCTGTCCTTTGCAGGTGCGTCCGGTTCAATATCTGGGGAGACAGGAGCATCGCCACCCGAAGTTGAGCCATAGCCGCTACCCGGTGGTTGGTGAGTTCGCGGCTTAGCCGGCTGCTCCGTCGCCGTCGCCGGGGCAGGAGCGCCGCCATTTTCCGCAAGCTGAGGCTTGGACAGCCGGAGCCCTGTGCTGGCGAGATTTACCTGATGCGGCGCCGTCACGGCCACCTCCGTACCAGCCCCGTCAACAATCGAGAGTAGTCCTTCGGACACTGCATCGTAGATTGCCTGTTGCAGATCCTTGTTACCGTCGTACAACAATGGCAGTCGTGGTGCGCTATAGAAAGCGGCACGAATGTCTGACAAGGTGCGCCCATAGTCTTGGTCCCGCAGGTTGTGCAGCAGCGCTCTGGAGCCAAACTGTCCTATATCAAAGACCTTGTCACGGGCCGCGAGGGCCTTCCAGACCATCGTTCCGTCCAACGCGGTGAAGTTATCGTCCTCGAAGGTGAGCTGATCGAGGTACCGTGCTCCCTCTGGATCTGGCTGGGCTAGATACGCGACGTGCTGATAGGCCCGCTTAAGGGCCTTCTCCAACTGCTCGCGAGCGTTGGCAAATTCCTTAGTACCGGTCGCCTTCAGTTCATCGTCGGCTTGAACTTCGGGAGCGGCAAGCGCCTTCTGCCGGGCCAAGTATTCAGTAGCGACCCCGCGAACCAAACCACGTCGTTGCGTGTTAACTACGGCAAAGACCGCACTGCTTGCCCACTGTATCGGCAACTGCTGCTCACCGTGGCCGAGCCCCATGGCAACGGTGATCGCGTCAAGGGTGTTGGCCTCCATCCCATTGCGAAGGCTGTACTGGGCTGGGTCGAGGACGATCAGTCTGGTTGTGAAGGCGGTGTCGAGGCCACCGGTCGAAAGTACCTCGCGCGGGGGTCGCTGCGGGTCGGCGCGCACAAACTTAAGCTCCCGAAATGGCCCACTTGCGGCGAGCTTCTGAGCAAACTCCGCGATCACCTGATCCCGTTCGCCCTCGGTAATGGTGCGGCGAATGTTGTTCACTAACATGCGATAGGTCAACCGGGTGGAGAGCCAGTAACGGGCGGGCTTGTTGTTGCCTTGGCCGGGAACGATGTCCAGAGCGCTCATTCCGCGATCAGGGTTTACCAACTCCTCCACGACGCTGTCCGCGTCTGTGATGGTGTAAGCGGTGCCTGGGACGCTCGTGGCCGCTTTGACCTCGGGCGCGCTGGCACCGCGGCCGCGACCCGGTCGGAGTGTTCCGACTATGCTGGCGAGAAAGATGAAAGTAGCGGCGCGTTCGGCGGCGCGAGGATTGATGTCGCTCCAGTTCGCCAGCGTAAGCCGCTCGAGATCCTGGCGCCTTGCCGTCCCACTACTAGCGTCATGATTGACGACCTCGATCTCAGCCAGACTGCGGTAGTTCGCGATCGTGCGATCATCCTCAACCAGGCCGCTGCCAAGAATTGCCTCCCGGACGGAGCTATCCGACAAGGGAAGGTCCCCGGGCCCGATGAGCGCCGGAACCCACTCACCTGCCTTGCCGCGCAACTGCTGGGCATATACGGTTGCCGCAAAGATACGCATCGTGGAGCGCACCCGCTGGAACCCCGTTACCTTACTCCACTCCTCCTTGGCTAGACTCATGAGCATTGGATGGAATGGATAGCAAGCTGCCACTTCCTTGGCCCAATTACGCCGCCATTCAGCCCCCACCGGTTCCCACACGTGCTTTACCCAAGACTTGTCCATTAAGACTGGTTCGAACATCTTGGCAGTCGCGTCGAGGACCTCAGTGGCAGGATCCGCATCAAAGAGCCTCCGACGCAGGATGTCGGCGAAGTCAGCCACCTCCGTCACAGTCGCTGGAGTGCCATTGCGCTCCAGCAAACTATTCAAGTCATCGCGGCGCTCTCGCGCTGCCTTTGACAGAGCTGTTTTGTCAACGTCCGAGGCGATCATCACGGCAATCATCGCGACGTGTGGAACGTCGTTGATCACGTCGAGTAGCGCTCTTAGAAACGCCATGTCTTGGGCAGCTAAATCGGGCTTACTCGCCCCATCAAGCCCGTTCCCGATGTAATCAAGGACCTCGTCAACGATGATCAGAACTGGCCGGTTTACTGCCCGTATTGCTTCTGCGATCTTGTTTTTATCGCTCCAGTACGGCTGGTAACGCTCAAAGAGTGAATAATCTTTCGAAAAGAGCCGCCACAAAAACCGTTCGTACAGGTTGAGCGCTGGCCCGTCGAGTTCCCTAGCTGCTGCGCCCGGGGTCATGTTGTCGCACGGCAGTACGACGGCGTGCGATCGGTCCAGGTCGGCAGAAAGCGGACGTCCCATTTTGGCCTTCGCCCGGTCCGCAACCCGCTGACCAAGATCGGTTGCCAAGAAGGCTTGAGGATTGGCGGCGAGGTGGAATGCGCCGATACAGGCGTGCGACTTGCCGCCGCCCATGCCCTGATCCAGACGTGTCACCGCCCGCGCCTTGAGGTAATCGTCGCCGCCGCCGATACGAACGGCGATCTCGGCGAGGAGGTCTATCAGCCTTTCTGTTGGGTGGGTGATGTCGCCGTAGTAGCCAGCATCGGCATACGGCGGCCGTTCGTTGCCGCTGCCGTGCACCGCCCGGAACAGCGACATCTGGACGTCATCGATTTGTCCGGAGGCGCTGAGGATCTCGGAGCGAATCTTCAAGGTCTTCCACCAGGGCGTAACGCTCATGTTCAATGTAGTCCTCCCGGCCGGCCATAGGTCAGTTCTTGTGAGATTCCCGCAGCCATCAGATCAGCCGCAACTGGGCATTGTCTTGACGCTGACGTCGTTGCTTTTCTTGCTCGTCCGCTGCAATATTTTCAGCAGCTGAGCCAATGCCCTTCTTGGTCCTCAATACACGAGTAAAAGCGATTGAATCAGAATCGTTGTCGGGCAAGCGATCGGCTAAAAACTGCACAGCCGCCCAAAGGTAGGTGTCATCAGCGTTGCGTTGAGAAGAGACGAGTACTGAGCCCATCGCTTCCAGCCCATCCTCCGATGCAGCGGCGAGCGCAAGCGCCACGTCGATGACTGCAGAGTCGGCGTCGAGCTTCCCCTTGAACTGGAGAGCTGAAATAAACCTCACGCCCTTTTCAGAGTCGCTAACAAGGTCCCGCACAGCGCTTAGTTCCAGGGAAGCCGCCAGCGCCTGCCAGCGTAGCTCGGATTTCGCTTGAACTTGGCGGCCGTAGAGGCGGACCCACCAAAGCGCGAAACGGGTTCGGGCGTCGAATGTTTCCAATGGCTGATGGTTAATTTCCACAGCCATAGCATCCTGAACCGCCCCTCGGGCCAACGGCAGAAACGTGGAGATATCCACTTGGTTACCCTTGGCATCCAACACCTCGCTATAACGGCCTACTACTTCCATTGCCGGGCCAGCAGCAGCCATAAGCATGTCCGCCGGCGCCAGACCCCACCTTTCCCAGTCCGGGTAGCGCGCTCTGATCACCTCTTTGATTTCTGACTCAACAGCACCTTTCCGTCCTGGTGGTCGGCCTTCCGGAGCGCGGCGACAAGCCATCGTCAGTGTGGTTTGGATGTTTGCCTTGCCTTGGCGACCACCGGATTCAGTGTTAGCAGGCCACGACCCAGTCATGACCAGTCCCGCTTGTTGAATCGAGGAGAGAAGCCTTTTCCACACCTCAGGCTCTCCATGACCAAAGACGATGGAAACTACGCCGTCGGTCCGTACGACACGGGCCATTTCCCGAAATGCTTGAGCCAGAAGGCGATCGTAGTGGTCGCGCGTCCGGTGCTCATCTGGTGCTTCTCCCCGGACGCGCTTTACGATGATCTCTTGCTGCTTGTCCTGGCAGCCGTTCGTGTCAGCCGTAATCGCGAATTCCGGGATGGCACGGAATAGGAACCTCTTGAGCCAAGCGTAAAAGAGGTCCGACGAATCACTGTATGCGATCATCTCGTCGTAGGGCGGGTCCGTAACGACAGCCGCCACGGACTCAGAGGGTAGTTCGACCGCGACGGCACTGCCCTGAGAGACCCGAGTTGGACGGACACTTTTATCTGTGAAGAGTCCCTTGAGGGAAGAAAGGGTACCTGCGCTTGAGGCAGCCCAAGTGCTCGGGCCGTCCCCAATTCCGGTCTCAAAGAAGTCATAAGAGAAGGACAACGACCCCTCGTTTATGAAAATACCGGCGACGCATTGACGATTGTGATGCAGCCATGCGCTCCGAGTGCTGTAGCGGAGCCTCCGAACGACAGTTGCGGCAACATAACTCATCAGCGCACCCACGTACGCGGCGCTCAAACCGGCTTGCTCGCACTCATCACTGACCTCCAACGAAACTCGAGCAAGGCGAACATAGGAAAGAGTCTGGCGGTCTCCCATCAGATCCCCGTAGGTACGCGCGCCGTAGATAGAAGGTCCAATGATGTTGTTGTTGCCCGCGGCGATCCGTTCATCCGGGACGGCCGGCAGAAACGGCGTGAAATCTGATTCCTTACCCAGCGCCTCGCCTGCCTTCTCGGCTGCCTCTATTTCCGCGTTTGTCGGCGCCCGATATGACTTACCGTAAGTGTCGTCGAGATCCGCAACTACCAGAAGGGCGTCTTTGCCTTCTCCCTGATCGGTTAGCCGACGGTGTACCGCCAGCGGATGCACATGACTGCAGAAGATGCAGCGTGCTGATTTTCCTGCCACCTTTCGTCCGTCAACAACCGCGTTCAGCAGCGTGGGTTGATGACGCGGGAGTCCGTCGTGAACGACCGCACGAAAGCCTGACCCCGACTCTGTCGGTTCTATATAGAAGGATTGTCCCGGATCAACTCGTTCCGGCCGACGCGAATTGCCTGGCTTCTTAGAAGGAGGACGCAGGTCGTACTTTCCGACCAACGGAAAACGTCTACCGCACTCTTGGCATGGCAAAGTGACCGCCCAGAGATAGCCCCATGGAATACGCCCATCTACCGCCGGGTAATACTCGGCCATGCTTTTTGACCACCGTCTGCCAATTTCCTCAAGCACGGTCTCAACATCCCGCAATATCCGGGGAGTCATTTCCACCAGCTCGGGGGCAGCATTCGCTTCGAACGGCAGAACCGGTTCCCCTGCCCAGTTTCTGTACGGATAGTCTGTCAGCAAGTGACTCGCGAGAGTCGCGACTGGACTGTAGTCGACAGCGAAGGATTCGACACCGAGACGGGCAGCCTCCAGCGGAATCATCCCTCGACCACTGAATGAATCGAGAACTGACGCGCCCGCGGGATTTGATATAGCGATCTCCCGTCGCAGCTCATCCCATGCAGCGAATCTGCCGGTCATGGCAGCGTGGACAAGTGCCTGCAGTCGTTCTTGCTCGTGTGTTTCGTCTGGCCACTCCAGGAGCGAACAAATCACCGCGGCCTTTGCTTGAGCGGTGGGTCGCGCCGCAAACCATGTGAATACCTGGCGCTCGGCGTTGCCGCTCCCCCAACCGGCGATGCTGCTAGCTGAGACATCGGAGGACGGGAACCAGCGTTCGATCATTCGGGTCATGCGTTGCTCCCTGGGGCGTTTTTGAGAGTGCTACCGGGGACGCGGAAAATCGCATCGCCCGTCATGTCAGTGGCGAAGAGGGTGGCGGGGTCCTCATAGGCCCCGAAGAACCGGCCTTGGCTGTCGGCGCACCGGTCGACGACGTATAACCAGTAGTCTTTCCGGTGCTGCGTTGCCATGAGAACCTCGTTTCCGGTCATGCGGATTCCATCACTGGCGGCACTACCCAGAACGCCCTTGACCTCGATGTGTCTTACTTGGCTGTTGCGCCGTGCTTCGAGGTCATAACCGCGTCCTTCGGTGTGGACATCCTCAATAACCCAGCCATCGTCTTCAAGCAACTGCTGGACATGTCGCATCGAGACGAGTTCGGCGTCAATTTCTTCCCGGCGAACGACGTCTGCCGCTGCAATGATCCGGATCCGGCCGACAAGCTTGGGCTCGGTCAACTGTACCTTCGCGAGCCGCTCAAGTTCCTGTATTCGCTGGTCAGTCTGGGCCTGCAGGCGGCGTCGGAGAGTAACCCGGGCCTCCCGATCTTGAATGTTCTCAGTGATGTTCAATGGAAGATTATTTAAGTCCTTCCGGGCCTGAGCGAACCAGTCCGAGCGCACCTTCCGGTGCTCGGCTACCGTGGCCGCGGCGACGTCACGGGCAGCCTCAAGCGCTCGACCTTCCCTTGCAGGGTGCGGTGCCGAACCGTATTGGTCTGCTGGTACGAGGTTGGCTAAGGTTTCCCACCGCACCGCACGCGCATTCCCGCTGTCGTCAACTTTGATAAGAGTCGCCCACATGCTAGCCCGTTTGCCGTCACTTTCGGTCATGGTGGCCTCGTAGGCATAGAGGTCATAGGGGGTCAAGCTGGTGGGGTCGGCTGCCGCCCCCGACTGGTGGAGGTCATCGGCCAGGTTTTTCGCAGCAAGGTCGATTAGGGCAGTGAACCCTGGCTCGCCCGGTCCGAGTGTGATGGTATCCCCCACGTCGATGCTTTCTTCAGCCTCCCTGAGTGCGTCTCCGCTGGTGGCGACGTGGACGTGGGTTTCCCCGCCGAGGCTGACCGCAAACTTTCCCTTGGGCAGGGACAGACGCCGAAAACCGGCACCTGCTGCGGTTGGCGCCGAGTGCAGCACGTCAGCCGCAGATAGACGGTCTAGGTAGGCTTCGACGATCGCGGGGTTGATCCGCGCGAACAGGTCACGTTGGAGAAGGGTAAGGGCAGCGACGGCGTCGACTTGGCTGGCCAACCTGCGCTCACTGTCGCGCACTTGACGGGCAACCCTGGTCAACTCCTGAGTTTGGACGGCCCTTGCCGCGTCGATCGCCCGCTGTTTGCGGACTTCGTCGTTGGCGTACAGATCCGTAAGCCATCTGTCGTAGTCAACACCGGTGATCTCAGCGACTGCCGAGAGGCTGTCGAACATCTGGCCGCCCAGCTCATTGGCGGCAGTGACGAAGTTGTCCAGAAGTCGCAGGAGAGTCTCGCCCTCACGAGTGTCGGTGGCAACCAGGTTGTAAAGGAACACGTCGCGCAATTGACCGACACGGTGGATGCGGCCCATCCGCTGCTCCAACCGAACGAGAGACCAAGGAATGTCGTAGTTGACCAAGACGTGGGCAGCTTGCAAGTCGATGCCTTCGTTGCCGGCATCAGTGGTGACGATGATCTGAAACTCACCACGCATAAAGGCTTTACGGACCTCGTCCCGCTCCGGCTTACCTTGCCGACCTGAGTAGAGCTTGGCTGTGTACCCCTCGGCATCCAAGCGTCGTACAATCCACTCGGCCGAATCGGCATACTCCGTGAACACGACAGCCTGCTCTCCGTTGCCAGCTAGAACGCCGTGCTTGGCGAGACAGTCGTCTACTAGACGCTTCCACTTCGAGGGCTGCCACGACTGAATGCCAATGGTGGCTTCAATCTCGTCGACCAGGGTCTTGATGCGAGCCCGTTCAGCCTTGGCTGATGTCGAACCAGTGTGGATCACCTTAGCCTCTTCAACCTCGGCCTCGTCACCTTGGCCATCGCTCTCGACGATGAGAGCGGCTTCGGCTTCGCTCATCTCACCCATGTGCTGCTGCCGCCGTTTTAGGGTCTCTACCAATGCAAAGAGGCTGGAAGCTGCCCGCTTGCCGTAAACCATACGGGCAAGTGGCTGCGCACCCGGGGGGAAAAACTTGTCGACCATGTCGATGGCGGACTGGTAATAGCCATACTCGGTCGCCGACAGGGGAATGCTGTGGTTGTGGGCTGTACGGCCCTTGAAGAGCCTGGTCTTCCCGTCGTAGTCGACCAAGTCTTCTTTCATACGGCGCAGAAAATGTATCGGCCCCGGGCGCAGGGGGCTGAGCTCAACCTTCGGGTCACTGCCAGGATCCGGATAAATTGCAGGGTCCACCAAGTGAAGCAGGTGACGGAACAACCATTCCTTGCCTCGGTGAGGTGTGGCAGTCATTAGCAGTGCCCGCGGCGTATTCTTAGCCAGCAGGCGGCCCACTTGGTGAAAGCCAGCAGCCGTTGGGGTCAATCGGTGGGCCTCGTCGAACACCACCAAATCCCAGCCGGCTTTATCGGGGCGGACGGCTTCCTGCACGGCAGGATTGACGGCGGCAAGCTCCAGAGAGACCACCCATAGGTCATTCGAGTTCAGAGCATCTTCGCGCACGGTAGCCGAAGTCAGTTGCCGGAGGCCACCGCCTAGCAACCGCTGAAAATCGTCAACCCATTTGGTTGCCAAGTTGGCAGGGCACACGATGAGGGCTCGTCGCACCAGCCCGAGCCGTTGCATCTCACGGATGTAGAGGCCCGCCATAATCGTCTTTCCGGTGCCCGGCTCGTCGGCGAGCAGGAACCGCAGAAGCGGCTGGGGCAGCATAGCGCCGTAAACAGCGGTGGTTTGGTGAGCATACGGTTTTAGCGGAGTGGAGGCCATCGCGCTGGTTTCGGCATTTGTAGAAGCAGCATCCATCCACCGCGTCCACAGCGCTGCAAGAACCCGAGAGGATGGAGCGCCGCCATCCTGACGAAGCACTTGGACCGCCTCAGGACCCTCAATGTCAAAGCGATGCAGGGTCCCCGATTCATCTGCGGCAAAAATAACAGACTTGCCGGAAGGCTGCGCCACGACCATGTCGACGATCAGAGGACCGAGGTCAGGCTGCTCAGTAAGTCTCAGGCGGACCCCGGCTTCCAACCATGACTCAGACATGAGCGTTCCGGAACAGGTTATGGCGAACGGTTACGCAGATGTATTCTTTCGGTCCGAACCACCCCCTGTTGGCGATCTGCGCAACATAACCAACAGCGGAAGCGATCATCCCCCTAGGCCCTCCCTCAATCAAGATGTCACGCTTTCAATCAGCGCCGCTGCCATGCAAAACGAGACAGCCTACATCCAGCCCCTTGCGAGGATATTGCAATTCAGACTGGGGAGCAAAGCGGCCTAGCACTACGCCAAGCGACAGTTCGGCCAACAATACTCCATCAGGCTGTTCAGGACAGTGGCGCTCAGGAGGAAGTCCTGAGCAAACTCCCCCGCTTGGATCTATGTGCGTCTGATGCCACAGCCATAAAGCTTCCTGCAAGCGTTGGCTATTCGCCGCTACTTGCCGCTCCCTGTCATCCCCGGCCAGTAGCAAGCTTGAAGATCGCCTTCTCGACCTGCACCATGGTTCGACCGTGCGGTTCGCCCCAACACGACACCAACTTGAGGTACTGGGCATAAGAAGCCGTCGACTTGTCCAAGCGCAATGTCGTTTCATTCCACAACCAGCTGGTTATCTTGTCATCGAGAATGGGCGCCGCTGCCGCATCGTCAGGACCATCAACCGCGGACGCGAAGTACAACCACTTAGTGAAGTACGTCGCCCGAAGTGTTTGATAGCACCTTCGTTATTCATGAGGCGGTACGCTTCTTCGGGTCCGGCGTCCCTAGCGGTTTGGGCACCCGCCTCCAACCGGTCACTCACTGATGCGACGACTGGAAGGGCTGCCGGTGGCTGACTCCTGTCACCAATTTCGGTAAGTACTCAACGCGTGCGAAGGGCCCCTCGACCTGATGTCGAGCCACAGCCCCAGACCATCGCGGAAACGAAGGCCGACAAGACCCTACCGGCGTCAAGTTCGGACGCAACTACGTCTCGAATTATCTGACGGTCAACCCTGTCGGGCAGCTGTTCCAGTGCTGCCAGGACCTCGGGTCTGTCGTGCATGTGATCGAACCACGGTTTGCGAACCCTAGGAAAGGAAGCCTGTGGGGTCGGCTCCCCTATCAGGGGAGCAAGGAGCGTCGGCGGCATTTCTCTAGTCATAGTGCCATCATCGCGTCTCTTTGCCGGTCGATAGGGGAGCGCCACAAAGCAGTCAAGGACAGTCGGCCGGCTCAGCCCGCAGAGCGGCATGCGCCAAGACAGGAGATTAAGAGAGCCATCCCCCACGCTCCTTTGAGAGCCACGGACTACCAAGGCCATACCAGAGGAACGCCTCAGAATGTGCCTGTTTTCGTATGATCCAGACTGAACATGGAGCTTCATCCAAAACGACTAAAACCCCGCTATTCCCTTGAAAATATTGGGAACAGCGGGGTTTTAGCTGGTGGCTCCGACCGGCGTCGATCCGGTGACCTTTCGATTTTCAGGCGGAGGTTCTACTTCAACTGCTGCAAGGCAGAACTTTGTGGCGGCAGTAGTAAGTCGCCCGTCGGGAGTGCCATCCCCTGCCGGCGTCTCCGGACCCGCCCAAGCCCCACGACGGGCGGCCAGGGACAAAGAGTGACCCGGCGGGCATTTCGGGCGCCAGAGGGACCTTGAAGGGCTTCCTGCACGACCACAGCCCGGCCCGGTGCCGCGAGCAGCCATTTAACAGCCACCTGCTGGAGAATGTGGCTCTCTTTCAGGGAATTCGAGAGACGCATCTTGTGGACGTGTGGATGCGGGAGACAGAAAAGCCCCCGGAATCTCGGGGATTCCGGGGGTTTAGCCTGTAGCAGTGGGGAGGCTCGATCTCCCGACCTCACGATT
>Ga0308160_10005051_pt1 | contig 13872 bp, 14 predicted proteins | sample PhyFR1_FD_201036 | JGI IMG/M metagenome (GOLD analysis project Ga0308160, IMG submission 201036) | Phyllosphere microbial communities from UC Gill Tract Community Farm, Albany, California, United States - DLSLF.R1 | ecosystem: Host-associated > Plants > Phyllosphere > Unclassified | place: USA...
GAACGGGGAGCCGTCGCGGTGGAATTCGCCCTACTCGCCCCCGTCCTGGTCATGCTCTTGCTTGGCATCATGGAGTTCGGGCGCGCCTACAACGTCCAGGTCTCGCTCTCCAGCGCCGCGCGTGAGGGAGTGCGGGTCATGGCGATCACCAACAATCCCACCGGGGCCAGGACTGCAGTCAAGAACGCCGCTGTGGCAGTGCAACCTGCGTTGACGGACAGTAATATCACCGTCACGCCCAACGTCTGCACTTCGGGGACACAGGTGACTGTAAAGGTGAGCTACACGCTCTCGACGCTGACGGGCATCGCGGGGCCGTTCCCCTTGGAGGGCACGGGGGTGATGTTGTGCGGCGGCTGACCGGTCCGGCGACCCGTGCTGACGAGCGCGGTGCGATTGCCATACTCGTGGCCCTCCTCATGGTGACGCTGCTCGGCTTCGCGGCTGTGGCGGTCGACGTCGGCATGCTGTACGCGGAGAGGACACAACTGCGCAACGGGGCCGATTCGGCCGCCCTGGCCGTTGCCCAGAAGTGCGCCAAGAACCCTAACGATCCGGACTGCGCCACCACGTCGTCACTCGCCAGCGGCCTTGCCAATGGAAACGCCAACGACGGACTCAGCAACATCCAGTCCATCGTGTTGGACAAAGCCAACCGCACCGTGACGGTAAACGCCGGCTCCCAGGAAGCCGGCAAGGAGCCAAACCAGGTTTCCCTGTTCTTTGCCCGCGCTCTTGGCCTCAACACCGCTCAAGTCTCGGCCTCCGCCAGCGTGGCCTGGGGCAGCCCGGTCAAGGGCAGCACCGCTTTTCCGGTTGCCTTCTCCATCTGCCAAGTGCAGGGCTACGTCGACGGCACACTCCAACTGCTTCAGAACCACGGAAGCAACGCCAACGCCGACTGCAACTACGGGCCCTCCGGCGCCGCAGTCCAAGGTGGTTTCGGATGGCTGGTCAGCGACCCCGGCATCTGCGGCGGCCTCATTGACCTCGCCGCCTCCGAAAGCGGCAGCGACCCGGGCAACAGCTACCCCTCTGTCTGCACTTCAACCCTCAACAGCTGGGCGGCCAGCATCTCTGCCGGCAAGGAGGTCGTGGTGCTCCTCCCCGTCTTCAACAAGGTCTCCGGCACCGGCTCCGGCGCGGTCTACGGCTTGATCAGCTTCGCGGCTTTCAAGGTCAAAGGCTGGAAATTTAGCGGTAACAACTCGCTACCCGACTCCTTCCAAAATACGACCCCCACGGTCCCGTCCTCTGTGGCATGCGATGGAAACTGCCGAGGCATCATCGGCAGTTTCATTCAATACGTCTCGCTGGCTGACGGGTTCACCTTCGGTCCGGTCGACGCTAACGGAGCCACTATCGTCCGGCTGACGCAGTAAAAGTCTTCCCCGTTATCAAGATGTTCAGGAGCAGTTTTTGAAGTCACGCTTATTGGCAGGCGTTGCGGCAATCGTGATCGCCGTCGTCGGTGCCATCCTCGTCGTCAGTTACGCCCAGGGTGCAGACAGCCGTGCCGTCAAGGACCTTGACCCCGTCAGCGTCCTGGTGGTCCAGAAAGCCATCCCAGCGGGGACCCCGGCGGCGAGCCTGCAAGCCTTCCTCACCACGCAGGAGCTCCCCGGCACCGCTGTTTCCAAGTCGGCGTTGAAGAACCTGGACGGCCAGGGCGGCAAAGTCACGTCCGTGGAGTTGCTGCCAGGCGAGCAATTGGTGGCCGAACGGCTGATCCAGCCCGAGGAACTAAAGGCCAGCGGCGCCGTCGAGATCCCCAAGGGGCTCCAGGAAGTCTCCTTCCAGCTCGAACCCCAGCGCGTCGTCGGTGGCCGCATCGCCGCCGGTGATCACGTCGGTGTTTTCATCAACCTTAAGAATGGCGGAATCGAGGGCAAACCGGAGAAGGAAACCACCCAGCTGAGCATTCACAAGGTGCTGGTGACCTCCGTGCAGCGGGCGCCAACGGCCACGCCGAGCCCGGCGCCGTCAGCCAACGGCTCAACTGGCCCTGCACAAGACACCTCACTTCCCACCGGTTCCTTCCTCATCACCGTCGCCGTAAACGAGCCAGATGCGACCAAGATCGTCTATGCCTCCAACTTCGGAGAGGTCGCCAGCATCTGGCTCAGTAAGGAACCCTTGGACGCCACAGAAGCCCCCCGCCCCGGAATCATGACCCGCCCGGAGGTATACAAGTGAGCCGCTTCGTCCTCATATCCCCCAACACCGACTTCGACGCGCGGCTGCGGCGGGCGGTGGGCGGCGGACTGGCGGGCGGCGTCCAGACCTTTGCCGCCGTCGACCCCGCCAACCCGGGCGAACTCTTCGCCAAGCTGGACCAGGAACGCCCCGAAGTGCTGATCATCGGACCGGACGTCCCCGCCGAGGACGCGCTCCGTCTGGCGACGGTCTTCGACGTGCAGCTGCCCGAACTCAGCGTGATCCTGGTCGGGGAGACGGACCCCGACGTCGTCCTGCTCGCCATGCGTGCCGGGATCCGGGACATCCTCAGCCCTGCCTCGGACCCGGCACAGATACGGGTGCTGCTGGAGCGCGCATGCCAGTCCTACGCCAGCCGCAACCGCACCGCCGCGATCCAGAACCCTGACGCCCCGCGCGGCCTGGTGATCGGGGTCTTCTCCCCCAAGGGCGGCGTCGGCAAAACCACCATCGCCACGAACATTGCCATCGGCCTGGGCAAGGTCGCGCCGATGAGCGTCGTCGTGGTGGACCTGGACCTGCAGTTCGGCGACATCGCCTCCGGGCTCTACCTCAACCCCGAACACACCGTCACGGACGCCGTCTCCGCCTCCGCCAGCCAGGACTCCCTGGTCCTCAAGGCATTCCTCACCGTGCATCCCAGCAGCATTTACGCGCTGTGCGCGCCGCGGACCCCGGTCGAGGCAGACAGCATCACCCCGCAGCAGGTCAGCCGCCTCATCGCCCAGCTGGCCGAGCAGTTCCAGTACGTCGTCATCGACACGGCGCCCGGGCTGCCGGAGATAGGGCTGGCCGCGCTGGAGCAGTGCACCGATGTGGTCTGGGTCAGTGCCATGGACGTCCCCAGCATCCGCGGCCTCCGGTCCGGACTGGACATCCTTCGCCGGCTGGACCTGCTTCCCGAGACCCGGCACGTCGTGCTGAACATGGCCGATGCCAAGTCCGGCCTCAGCGTCCAGGACGTGGAGGCCACCATCGGCGCCCCGGTGGACGTCAGCATCCCCCGCTCCAAGGCCGTGGCCTACTCCACCAACCGCGGCATTCCCGTCCTCCAGGACGCGCGGAGGGACCCAGCCGTGAAGGGGTTGCAGCAACTCGTCGCCCGGTTCGATCCGGCCTGGCGTGCCAAGGCCCAGAAGAAGCTGCACCGAAGGGTGGTCGTCTAAATGAAACTCTCCGAACGCCTGTCCGTGGCAGAGGGCGGCCACGTCCCGTCACCCCCGCAGCCGGCTCCCCCCGCGCCACACCCGTCCCCCATCCCGGGCGGTCCCCTCCCAACCGAAATCGGTGCACAGGCCGTCCCGGCGCACGCCACCGCCCCGCAGGGTCCGTCCCGCCTGGCCGCGGCGGCGCCGTCGCACGCCCTCGGCGAGCACCACGACGGCGGCCGCGGCGCCCAGCCGGTGGACGCCTTCGCCGCACTCAAGGAACGCGCCGCCACCGCCCTGTTCGAACGGATGGGGACGCGCTTCAATGACTCCGCCCTGAAGGAAGACGAGCTGCGGGCTACCGCCCGGGACGAACTGATCCGCATCGTCGACGCCGAACAGGTTCCGCTCTCCGCCGAGGAACGCGGTCGGCTGGTCCGCGACGTCGCCGACGACGTCCTCGGCTACGGACCGCTCCAACGACTCCTGGACGACCCGGCCGTCACCGAAATCATGGTAAACCGGATGGACCAGATCTATGTTGAACGCAAGGGCCAGCTCACGCTCACGGACTCCCGGTTCAGCTCCGAGGAGCACCTGCGCAAGGTGATTGAGCGGATCGTTTCCAAGGTGGGCCGCCGCATCGACGAGTCCTCGCCGCTGGTGGACGCCCGACTCGAGGACGGCTCCCGCGTCAACGCCGTCATCCCGCCGCTGGCCGTCGGCGGGTCCTCGCTTACCATCCGTAAATTCAGCAAGATCCCCCTGACGGTGCAGAACCTGATCGAGTTCGGCACGCTCACCCCGGAGATGGCGGAGCTGCTCAACGCCTGCGTCAGGGCCAAGCTGAACATCATCGTCTCCGGCGGCACCGGTACCGGCAAGACCACCCTGCTGAACGTCCTGTCCTCCTTCCTGCCGCACGACGAGCGGATCGTCACCATCGAGGACGCCGTGGAACTCCAGATCCAGCAGGAACACGTGGTCCGGTTGGAGAGCCGTCCCCCGAATACCGAGGGCAAGGGCGAGGTCACCATCCGCGACCTGCTCCGCAACTCTCTGCGTATGCGGCCGGACCGGATCGTCGTAGGCGAGGTCCGCGGCGGCGAGTCCCTGGACATGCTGCAGGCCATGAACACCGGCCACGACGGATCGCTGTCCACCGTCCACTCCAACTCCCCCAGGGACGCCGTCGCCCGCCTGGAGACGCTGGTCCTGATGGCCGGGATGGACCTGCCCCTGCGCGCCATCCGGGAACAGATCGCCTCCGCGGTGAACCTGATCGTGCAGATCTCCAGGCTCCGTGACGGCTCCCGGCGCATCACCCATGTCACCGAGGTCCAGGGCATGGAAGGGGACATCGTCACCCTCCAGGACGCCTTCGTCTTCGACTACTCCGCCGGCGTCGACAGCAGCGGACGCTTCCTGGGCAAACCGGTGGCCACCGGCATCCGCCCCCGCTTCATCGACCGCTTCGAAGACTTCGGCATCTTTGTCTCCCCGAGCGTGTTCGCGACGCCGCTGGCCCCCGCCGGGCGGGGGTGACCCTGACCGTGATTCTGTACGCCGGCGTCGTCCTCCTCGTCGCCGCCATCCTGCTCCTCGCCATCGCCGTCGTGGCCCCCGGCGCGTCCCGGGTGCCCCTTGACCGACGGCGGCCGGTACAGGCTGCCGCGGAGTCCTCCCTCAGCCGCTTCGCCGGCTCCGCCGCAGGCCTGGCCGAGGGTTTCTTCGCCCGCCGCAAGATCCGGCTCTTCAACCGGGAAGCCCTCGAGCAGGCCGGTCTCCGCCTGGGTCAGGGCGACTTCTACGTGCTGCTGCTCTCCGGCGCACTCGTCGGAGCCCTGGCCGGCCTCCTGGTGGGCGGCCCCCTCCTCGCGGTACTCCTGGTCCTCCTCGCTCCGGTGGCGGGACACCTGGTCCTCACCTTCCTCGCCGGCCGCCGCCGTTCCCGGTTCGATGACCAGCTCGGTGACACCCTGCAGCTGCTCTCCGGCGGCCTGCGCGCCGGGCACAGCATCCTGCGGGCCATCGACGCGGCCGGCAACGAATCGCAGAGCCCCACCGCCGAAGAGATGCGTAGGATCATCACGGAAACCTCGCTGGGCCGTGACCTGCTCGACTCCCTGACCGACACCGCGGACCGGATGCAGAACGAGGACTTCGTCTGGATCGCCCAGGCCATCCAGATCAACCGCGAGGTCGGCGGCAACCTGGCAGAGGTCCTCGACCAGGTCAACGAGACCATCCGCGAGCGCAGCGAGATCAAGGGCCACATCAAGTCCCTCGCCGCCGAAGGCAAGTTCTCCGCCTACATCCTGATGGCCATGCCCGTCGGCATCGTGCTCATGCTGATGCTGGTCAACCCCGGCTACATGAACGTCATGTTCACCAACCCGCTGGGCTGGGGCATGATTGCCGCCTCCGTCATCCTGATGAGCATTGGCGGTCTGTGGATGCGCAAAATTATCGACCTGAAGTTCTGAGGCCGCCGTGAACCCCATCCTCCTCGCCGGGCTGCTGCTGATCTGCCTGCCGCTGTCCTACCTGTCCTGGTCCGTGCTCTCGGTGGACCGGAAATCCCAGCGCGCCATCCGCCAGATGCTCGCCCTCAGCACCGCACCCGTAGAGGCCACCGAGACGCGCAAGCGTGACGTGCTGGAGCGGCTGGGACGCCGCCTCACTCCCCCGGCCTACGTCCGCAAACTCGACCACCTGTTGGCCCTCGCCGGCCGGCCGGCGTCGCTGCCCCTGGGCCGGGTGCTGGCCGCGAAGCCGCTGCTCGGCGCCGTTGGTGCCCTGCTGGGGCTGTGGTTCGCCAGCACCCCCGCGCCCATGCTCAAGCTCGTGGGGCTTTTCGTGATATTGCTGGGCTACTTCATCCCCGACCTGCTGCTGTACAGCAAGGGCCAGGAACGTCAGAAGGCCATGCAGTTGGAGCTGCCGAACACCCTGGACCAGATGCTCATCTCGGTGGAGGCGGGCCTGGGCTTCGAGGGCGCCATGGCACGTGCCGGCGAAAACGGCAAGGGCCCCCTCGCGGAGGAACTGGTTCGCACCCTGCAGGACATGCAGGTGGGACGGAGCCGCCGCGAGTCGTACCAGGCCCTCTCCGAGCGCACCAGCATCCCCGAACTCCGCAGCTTCGTCCAGGCCGTGGTGCAGGCGGACACCTATGGCATCGCCATCAGCCGGGTGCTCCGGATCCAGGCGAAGGTGATGCGCGTCAAGCGCCGGCAACGGGCCGAGGAGAAGGCCATGAAACTGCCCGTGACCATCCTGTTCCCCCTGCTGTTCTTCATCTTTCCGGTGCTTTTCATCGCCATCCTGGGCCCCGCGGTCATCAACGCAATCAACACCTTCAGCGGACACTGATGCTGCCTGTGGCGGGCACCTTCGGGCCCGACAAGGTTCCCCGCAGGGTTTGCGCAGGATCATCGGGCGCCCCGACGGCCGCCGGGCCAAGCGGGTACCGTAGTGCCATGTCTCTTTCAGCTGCCAGCCCGGAAATCCCTGCGTCGGGGGCCGCGACCACAGCCGTCACTCCCGACGACGGCGGGCGTCCGGAGCCTGCGGCAGCGCCCCTGATGGACCCGGGCGCCCTCCAGGACCTGGGCGAACAGGTCAACAGCGCGACGGTCGCGCGGGGCTTTGCCCGCGACTACGCCCGGATGTGGGAGCAGCGCTACGACTCCCTTGCTGTTTCCCTGGAGCGCCGGGACGCGACGGCGGCCCTCGACGCCGTGCTGAGCGTGAAAACCTCGTCCTCGATGGTCGGCGGCCTGCGCCTGGCAGCCCTGGCCACGGAGCTGGAAGTCCTGGTCCGGGAGGGCCTGCTGGCGGAGGCCGAGGCCAGGCTCGGCGAGGTCGCCGCCCGGGGCCGGGAAACCGTCCAGGAATTGCAGTTCAGCTACATCCTGATGGAGTGCTAGGGCTGCGCAGGCGCGAGCCGGTAGCCCACACCGCGGACCGTCTGCAGCCAGCGGGGCTGCACGGCATCCTCGCCCAGTTTCCGGCGCAGGTTGCCGATGTGAACCTCGACGGCGCGCTCATCGGAGTCGCTGATGTAGGCGTCGGCCCGGTAGTACTCCCCCCGGACCACGCGGACCAGGTCCGTCTTGGACCGGACCGCGCCAGCGCCCTTGAGGAGCGCATGGAGCAGGTCGAATTCGCTGCGGGTCAGCGACAGCGGCTCGCCGTCGACCGTCACGGAGCGCATCTCCGGATTCAGCGACAGCCCGTTGTGGCGCAGCACGTTGTCCGGTGCCGGTGCAGGCGCGGCCACGGCGCCGCCGGTGTCCCGGCGTGGGCGGCGCATCATGGCCGCCACGCGGGCGCGGAGTTCGCGCGGCCGGAAGGGCTTGGTGAGGAAATCATCCGCGCCCGTGTGGAGCGCGGTCAGCGTGTCGAGTTCATCGGTGCGGGCCGTGAGCATGACGACGTACGCGTCGCTGAACTGGCGGATCCGGCGCAGGACCTCGAAACCGTCAATGTCCGGCAGCCCCACGTCCAGGGTGACCACCTGGGCATCCTCGCGGCGGACGACGTCCACGCCTTCGCGGCCCTCCGAGGCCGAATGCACCTCGAAGCCCGCCTGCCGCAGCACGGCTTCGACGAGGTTCCGCACATCGGCGTCGTCTTCCACGACCACGGCCACGCCCAGGTCTGTCATGCCACCCTCACATCCGCTGCAGTTCCGCTTCCACCGCCGCCACCGGCCCGGGGCGCCTCCGCCGGACGGGGCACCGCCGCGCCAAAGACCCGCAGCACGTCCTGCCACCATACCCAGCCGGGGACCGAATCCCGGGCTCCGGCACATTTTTGTTCAGCAGTCTTCGTATGTTTTATGTCAATTTATTTTGACACGACTGTAAACTCAGGCTTCGTGAGAGGAGTGTTGGTCTTTGGGTGAGTGGCGGCTGGTTCATGACGTGCGGGTCCCCCGTCGCCCGACCACCCTGCACACCCGTCTTCGCGTCCTGACCTCCCAGCTTCCCCTCACCCTGCTGCTCACCGCCGGCCTCGCCGCGGCGCCCTCGGCCTGGGACCTGCACCTCTACAGCGGTTGGGGCCAGGCCGCCGTCGCCGCCCACGCCGCTCTCCTCCTCGCCTGCCTGGTGGTGCCCTGGGAGCGCCTCCCGCCCCTGGCAACGCTGTGGATCCCGGTGCTCGATCTCGCCGCCATCGGACTGAGCCGGGTCGCCGCCGCCGATGAGCTGCCGGGCCTCGGGGTAGTGTCCGTCCTGCCGGTGGTTTGGCTCGCCTCCTCCCGGCTCTCTCCCGCCGTCACCGCCGCTCTGAGCTTCTTCGGCCCGCTGCTGGCCGGACTTCCGTGGTTCTTCGACGCCGGCCCCGACGACAGCCCCGGCCGGATCGCGACCGTCGCCCTGCTGGCGTTGACCACCCTGGCCGTGGCGCTGGCCATGGAATTCGTCAAGGGACAGCTGGCCCGCCAGCAGCGCCGCGTGGACTCGAAGGAGGCGCAGCTGCAGGCGCTTCTGGCCGAGAGCCGGGAGCGGGAGCGGCTGCTGAACACCATCCTGGACACGGTGGACGTGGGGATCGTCGCCGTCGATGCCGAGGGGCGGCGCCTGCTCACCAACAGCTGGCAGAGCCGGCTCGAGGCGGGCGCCGCGCCGCACGGCGCCAGCACCGCCGTGCACCGCGGCTGGGAGGACCACCTGCTGCTGACCGGGCCGGACCAGCGGACCCCGCTCCAGCCCGAACGGCGGCCCATCCGGCGCGCCATGGCAGGGGAATCCTTTGCCGACCACCTGGTCTGCTTCGGCGGGGCCCCCGGCGGCCGGGTGGTCTCCACCGGCGCACGGCCGCTGCGCGACGACGACGGCGGCTTCGGCGGCGCCGTCGTGGTCTACAACGAAGTCACGGGGCTGGTGAACGCCCTGGCCGCCAAGGACGACGTCGTCGCCACCGTCTCCCACGAATTCCGGACGCCCCTCACCTCCATCATCGGCAACCTGGACCTTGTTCTCGGCGAGGAGCTGCCGCCGTCCGTGCTGCGCCGCATTGAGGTGGCCCAGCGCAACGCCGAGCGGCTGCTGGCCCTGGTCTCGGACCTGCTCGTGACCGCCAGCGCCGCCGTCCAGTTGCAGCCCCGCCGCACCGACCTCGCCGGGCTGGTGGAGGCCAGCATCGGCTCTGCCCAGGCCCACGCGCACGCGGCCCGGGTGTCCCTGTCGATGGAGGCCCGGGAGCCGTTGTGGGCGAACGTTGATCCGCTGCGCATCAGCCAGGCCCTCGACAACCTCGTCTCCAACGCCATCAAGTACTCGCCCGACGGCGGGTCCGTGACGGTCTCCGGCTGCGCCGCGGAGGGCCGCGTGGTCCTTCAGGTGCGGGATACCGGGATCGGGATGACCGCCGCCGACGCCGACAGGGTGTTCACCCGCTTCTTCCGCAGCCCGGCGGTGCGCGACGGCGCCATCCCAGGGGCGGGGCTTGGGTTATCCATCACCAAGGCGATCGTGGAGGGACACGGCGGGTCCATCACCTGCCGCACCCGCCCGGGCCACGGCAGCACCTTTACCGTCGAGTTGCCCGCCGACGGGCCGCCGCGCTCCTTCTAGCCGCACCCTGCCAACCGAAGATCAGGGGTGGCCGGCGAAGACGCGCTACTCGCGCCGGGCGCGGGTCAGCTCCGCCCGGGCCAACAGCCCTTCCGCAGAGGGGTAGGCCACCTCTTCCAGGATGAGCGGATGCGGCGGGGCTAAAACGGAGCGTGCGTCCCGCTGCCGGGCCAGCAGTCGTTCGTACAGCCATCCCGGAGGTTGCTCACCGGCGCCGACGAACAACGCCGAACCGATAAGGGCCCGGACCTGGTTGTGGCAGAACGCGTCCGCCTGAATGGTCGCGACAATGACACCGTCGGCCCCACGGGTGAAGTCGAAGCGCTGCAGCTCACGGATGGTGGTGGCGCCCTCCCGGGGCTTGCAGTAGGAACGGAAGTCCTGCAGCCCCAGCAGCGGCGCCGCACTCTCGTTCAACAGATCCGTGTCCAGGGCCGTCTTGTGCCAGAGCGTGGCGTGCCGGGTGACCGGGTCCCACCGGGGTGTGCCGTCGGCGATGCGGTAGCTGTAGCGGCGCCAGAGAGCGCTGAACCGGGCGTCAAAGCCTTCCGGCGCCAGCGCCGCGCGGTGTACCTCGACAGCCCCGGCGAGGTCCCCCATGCCCCGGCGGAGGGCGCCGCGGAGCCGGCGCAGCATCGCCGCGGCCGGGTCCAGCCCGGCGCCGCGGGGAAGCCCGGCCCATTCTGCGGCGGCCACGTCAAAGTGCACCACCTGGCCGCGCGCGTGCACACCGGCGTCGGTCCGGCCGGCGACGGTGACCCGGACCGGCCGCCGCAGCAACAGGGCCAGGGCCTCCTCCAGGACGCCCTGGACGGTGCGCCGGCCGGGTTGGAGCGCCCAGCCGCTGAACGGCGCCCCGTCGTAGGAGAGGTCCAGCCGGATACGCAAAAACCCGCCGTCCCCGGTAAGGGGGACAGCGGGTTCGTGCTCGTTCATAGACCTAAGTCTATAAGAAGGCGGTCAGCGAATTACTTCGCTTCCTTCTCGGTCTCGGCGGGAGCTTCCTCGGCGGCCGGAGCCTCTTCGGTTGCTGCTGCCTCGGCCTCGGGGGCCTCTTCGGTTTCAGCGGCCTCGGTTTCGGCAACCGGAGCAGCCTCGTCCTTCTTGTCGGCGTCGCGCTTGGCGGCGGTGGTGGCCTCGGCAACCACGGCCTGCTTGGCGGAAACCGGCTCCAAGACCAGCTCGATGACAGCCATGGGGGCGTTGTCGCCCTTGCGGTTGCCGATCTTGGTGATGCGGGTGTAGCCGCCGTCGCGGTTCTCCATCGCCTGGGCGATGTCGGTGAACAGCTCGTGGACGACGCCCTTGTTGCTGATCAGGCCCAGCACGCGACGGCGGGAAGCCAGGTCGCCGCGCTTGGCGAAGGTGACCAGACGCTCGGCGTACGGCTTCAGGCGCTTGGCCTTGGTCACCGTGGTGGTGATGCGCTTGTGCTCGAACAGTGCGGCAGAGAGGTTCGCGAGCATGAGGCGCTCGTGAGCCGGGCCGCCTCCGAGGCGCGGACCCTTAGTGGGGGTAGGCATAACTATTTCTCCTCATATGGAAGCCTGCGGACCGTGCACGCTGCGGTGCGTCCGATCCGCCGGCCAAGATCTGTTTTAGAGCTCGTCGTCGCTGAACGCGGCGTCGTCCTCTTCGATGGCTGCGGCGCGGGCTGCAAGGTCGAAACCGGGAGGGGAGTCCTTGAGGGACAGACCCAGCTCAACAAGCTTTGCCTTGACCTCGTCGATGGACTTCGCACCGAAGTTACGGATGTCCATCAGGTCAGCCTCGGAGCGGGCAACGAGTTCACCCACGGTGTGGATGCCCTCACGCTTGAGGCAGTTGTAGGAACGGACGGTGAGGTCCAGATCCTCGATCGGCAGTGCCATGTCCGCTGCCAGGGCAGCGTCCGTCGGCGACGGGCCGATCTCGATACCTTCAGCTGCGGTGTTCAGCTCGCGGGCCAGACCGAACAGTTCCACCAGGGTGGTACCGGCCGAAGCAACGGCATCGCGCGGGGCGATGGCCGGCTTGGTCTCGACGTCGACAATCAGCTTGTCGAAGTCGGTGCGCTGCTCGACACGGGTAGCTTCCACGCGGAAGGTCACCTTCAGCACCGGCGAGTAGATCGAGTCGACCGGGATGCGGCCGATCTCGGAGTCGCCGGACTTGTTCTGAGCTGCCGACACGTAGCCGCGGCCGCGCTCGATGGTCAGTTCGAGTTCGAACTTGCCCTTCGAGTTCAGCGTGGCGATGTGCAGATCCGGGTTGTGGAATTCGACGCCGGCCGGCGGAGCGATGTCCGCGGCGGTGACGACTCCCGGGCCCTGCTTGCGCAGGTAAGCGACAACCGGCTCGTCGTGCTCGGAGGAAACCGACAGGTTCTTGATGTTCAGGATGATCTCGGTGACATCTTCCTTGACACCCGGAACCGTGGTGAACTCGTGCAGCACGCCATCGATCCGGATGCTCGTGACAGAGGCACCGGGGATGGAGGAGAGCAGGGTACGGCGGAGGGAGTTACCGAGGGTGTAGCCGAAGCCCGGTTCCAGCGGTTCAATGATGAAGCGGGAACGGTTTTCGGAGACGACCTCTTCGGAGAGGGTGGGGCGCTGTGCAATGAGCACTTAGGTTTCCTTTCGGCGAGCATCCGCTATATGACGCAACACAGGTGGTGGAAAGATCGGTCTAATGGCTTAACGCCGCGGCGCTTGCCCGGACCGGCGACGGTCCGGGCAAGCACGGCAGAGCATTAGACGCGGCGGCGCTTCGGCGGGCGGCAGCCGTTGTGGGCGCTGGGGGTGACGTCCTGGATGGAGCCAACCTCGAGGCCAGCGGCCTGCAGCGAACGGATGGCGGTCTCGCGTCCCGAGCCCGGTCCCTTGACGAAAACGTCAACCTTGCGCATGCCGTGCTCCTGGGCGCGCTTGGCAGCGGCCTCGGCGGCCATCTGAGCGGCGAACGGAGTGGACTTACGCGAGCCCTTGAATCCAACCTCACCGGACGAGGCCCAGGAGATGACAGCACCGGACGGGTCCGTGATGGACACGATGGTGTTGTTGAACGTGCTCTTGATGTGCGCCTGGCCCAGCGCGATATTCTTCTTGTCCTTCTTACGCGGCTTGCGAACCGCGCCACGAGTCTTCGGGGGCATTATTTCTCCTACAGAAAGTTATTTGGGGGAAGCGAACGCTGTCGGCCCACAAATGCCTGGTTCCCTGCAATCGCGAAGCGATCTCAGGGGGCACTTGGGTTTTAGCGTCCGGCCTTCTTCTTGCCGGCGACGGTGCGCTTCGGGCCCTTGCGGGTACGAGCGTTGGTCTTCGTACGCTGACCGCGTACGGGCAGGCCCTTGCGGTGACGCAGGCCTTCGTAGCTGCCGATCTCGACCTTGCGGCGGATGTCGGCGGCTACCTCGCGGCGAAGGTCACCCTCAACCTTGTAGTTGCCTTCGATGTAGTCACGCAGCTGAACCAGTTCGGCGTCGGTCAGGTCCTTGACCCGAACGTCGGCGCTGATGCCGGTGGCAGCCAGGGTTTCGTGTGCACGGGTCTTGCCCACGCCGTAGATGTAAGTAAGCGCAATTTCCAGCCGCTTTTCGCGGGGAATGTCTACGCCAGCGAGACGAGCCATAGTGGCGGTACTCCTTGAATAAACCGGAGGTCGTAGGCAGTACACCCGCACGGTGTGTGCGGCCCCAGCCTCCGACCGGGGGTTAGCTGTCCGGACTCGTTGATGCTCAATGTCCCAGATCAGCTTGTGCTGCCTTTTATTTACTTGCGTGGGTTAGCAACCCGGGGTTCTCCGAAGCGGAGAATTAGCCCTGGCGCTGCTTGTGGCGCGGGTTCTCGCAGATCACCATGACCCGGCCATTACGGCGGATCACTTTGCACTTTTCGCAGATCTGCTTGACGCTCGGCTTGACCTTCATGGCGTTC
>Ga0308160_10005052_pt1 | contig 13870 bp, 12 predicted proteins | sample PhyFR1_FD_201036 | JGI IMG/M metagenome (GOLD analysis project Ga0308160, IMG submission 201036) | Phyllosphere microbial communities from UC Gill Tract Community Farm, Albany, California, United States - DLSLF.R1 | ecosystem: Host-associated > Plants > Phyllosphere > Unclassified | place: USA...
CAGCTGGAAGGCATCAACAACCGCATCAAGGTGATGAAACGGATGGCCTACGGTTACCGCGACAGCGCCTTCTTCTTCCTAAAGATCAAAGCCGCGTTTCCCGGAAATCCGTGAAGAACCTTTTTTTTGCGTGCGCCGGATACTGAACCTTGGGGTCACAATATTCGTCCTGCCGTGCGGACGCGGGTGTTCGCAGGCGCAACAGCGATGGACGGAGGGCAATGATGCGGGCTTACCAGATTCTTCCTGGCGATGGTATCGACGGGCTGCAGTGCGTGGATTTTCCCGAACGTGAACTGGGCACCGGCGAGGTGCGCGTGCGCGTGCATGCGGTGTCCCTGAATTACCGCGACCTGATGGTTGCGACCGGCAATTACCTGGTCACCGTCGACGATCCGATCGTTCCCTGCTCGGACGGCGCCGGCGAGGTGCTGGCGGTGGGGCCGGGCGTGAGCCGGGTGCAGGTCGGCGACCGTGTCGCCGCTTCCTTCTTCCCGCACTGGCAGGATGGTCCGACCGGGCCGGACAAGGTGCGCCACGCACTGGGCGGCGACATCGACGGCATGCTGGCCGAGGAAGTCGTGCTATCCGAGGATGCACTGGTCAGGATCCCGCCGGCGATGAGTTTCGTGGATGCCTCGACCATGCCCTGCGCCGGCGTCACCGCCTGGAACGCGATCTTCGAGTCCAGCAACAACATCCGTCCCGGCGACACCGTGCTGCTGCTGGGGACCGGCGGCGTCTCGGTGCTCGGCATGCAGCTGGCCATCGCGGCCGGCCTGAAGACCATCATCACCTCGTCCAGCGACGAGAAGCTGCAGCGTGCCAGGGAGCTGGGCGCGCATCACACGATCAACTACCGCACCTTCCCGGAATGGCAGGAAGAGGTGCTGCGCCTGACCCATGGCGTCGGCGCGCACGTGGTGCTGGAAGTGGGCGGCAAGGGCACCGTGAACCGCTCGGTGGCCTCAGCCGCGATGGGCGGCAGCATCGCCATCATCGGCGGCGTCAGCGGCTTCGGCGGCGAGGTCAATCCGGCCACCCTGCTGGCCACCGCCAAACGCATGGTCGGCATTTTCGTGGGCAGCCGCAGCATGCTGGAAAAAGTCATGCGCTTTGCCGATACCAGCGGCCTGCAGCCGGTGGTCGACCGCGTGTTCACCTTCGATCAGGCAAAAGAGGCCTACCGCCACATGGAGTCGGGCTCGCACTTCGGCAAAGTCGTAATCGCCGTAACGTGATGTAGGGTGGGCACCCCGTGCCCACGCAAGGCTAGCGCCGAATCTGCACCAACTCGATCTCGTACAGCTTCGGCCACAGCTTGCCGGTCACGTACAGCTTGCGGTGCTTGCCATCGTAGGCGATGCCGTTCAGGACCGCATCGACGTTGCTGGTACCGCGCTGGGCCGGCGGCAGCAGGCCGGTGAGATCGATCCAGCCGACCACGTTGCCGCTGGCCGGGTCGATACGCGCGATCGCGTCCGTGCCCCAGACATTGGCGTAGATCTCGCCCTCGACCACTTCGAGCTCGTTGAGCTGGGTGATCGGCTTGCCCTCGGCCGTCACCTGGATGCGGCGCCGCTCTTCCAGCGTCTTGGGGTCGAGGACGCGGATTTCAAAGCTGCCGTCGCTCATGTAGACGTTGTTCGCATCGCTGGCCAGGCCCCAGCCTTCGCCCTTGTAGTTGAAGCGGCCCTTCAGTGCGAAGGTTTTCGCATCGTAGATGAAGCCGACGTTCGACTGCCAGGTCAGGCCGACGATGACGTCGCCGACCGCGGTCGAGCCTTCGCCGAAGTACTCGGCCGCCAGGTCCTTCTTCTGCAGCACCTTGCCGGTCTTGAGGTCGACCCTGCGGAGCGAAGACTGGCCCTTCTGGCCGGTGCTCTCGTACAGCTGACCGTCGCGGATGAACAGGCCCTGGGTGAAGGCCTGCGGGTCGTGCGGGTAGGTGTTCTTGACCACGAAGCCGTAGACCGGCAGGGCGGCATGGGCGAGGCTCGCGCCCGCAAGCAGGACAGAGGCGAGGGCGATCGATGCGAATTTCTTCAAGATGACTCCTGGTGCGGTGACGGCATTAGTATGCCAGCAACGCGCCAGGGATGCGCCGGTTGACCTCAGCCTTGCGACTCTGGCGCGGGTGGCACGCCACGCTTGCCAGCCGCCGCGCTGCGTACCATGCCGGCGATGCCGTCGTAAGTGCGCGCCGGGATCGCCAGCTGCAGATGCTCGCCGCGTTCGGCCAGCACTGCCTCGGCGGCCGTAAAGCCGGATTTGACGGCGCCTTCCATCGTGCAGGGCATATGGGTACGGGTCCAGTCGCCGGCCAGCACCAGGCCCGGTACGGGACTGCGCGCCGGCGGGCGCTTGCGCTCGAAGCCGACCGTGGGGCAGGGGATCGCCATCGGGATGCGGTGGATGTCGGCGTGGACCACCTTGGCTTGCGCGGCCAGCGGCGCGAATTCGGCGATCTCGGCGACCGTCTCGCGGACGATCTCTTCGTCCGTCATGCCATGCGCGCGGTGGCTGTAGATGATGTTGCTGGCGATGACCGTCGGGCGGCCTTCCCAGCCATGGCGGATCTGGCACAGATCATAAAAATCGTAGTTTAGGCGCCGCGGCGACCATTTGTGGGCGAAGAAGCGTTCGGTTTCGAGGTCGCGGTCGAACCACAGGTAGCAGGAGATGTAGGGACTGGGCTCGAACTGATCGAACTGGTCGAACGGCGCCTGTGTGGCCAGGCTCGGTGGCAGCATGTCGAACAACTGCTGCGGCGGCACGGCGCTGACCGTGGTCTCGGCGAACAACTTGGTGCCGTCGTCCAGCAGCACGCCATCGATGCGGCGGTCGAGCAGCAGCGACGCCACTTTTACGCTGGTCAGCACGCGCCCGCCGGCATCCTCGATGAACTTGGTCGCCTGGTCGGTGTACAGCTCGCCCAGGCCGACCGCACCGAAGCCGAAGTGCAGGTCCTTGTAGCCGGACAGTTGGGCGTGGACGCGCAGCAGCGACGCCGCCGAGCAGCGCTCCAGCGGCACGTTGGTCACGACCATGGCCGCGAAGCGCCACCACCAGTCGATCATGTTGTCGCTCACGCCCTCCTGGCGCAGGAAATCGAGGGCGCTGATGGCGTCGAGCTGCTCGACCTCTTCCTCGCCGAATTCCATGCCGCGCAGGGCGGTGGGCGCCATCGACAGATAGTCTTCCAGGTGCAGGCCCGGCGCCTTGAAGATGCTGGGCATCAGGCTCATGGGCGCCGGCAGCGACGCGTGCTCCAGCGCCAGGGCTTGCGGCTGGCTGGCGATGGTCAGCACCTTGCCTGGCTGCCAGGTGATCAGGCGGCTGGTGCCGAGGCGCTCCAGGAAGGTCAGCATGTTGTGGTATTCGGAGTGGAAGATGTGCGGGCCGATGTCGACCACGTCGGAGGTAGCCGCTTCCGCCCAGCTCGATGCCCGGCCGCCCAGGCCCGGCGCCGCTTCCAGCACCGTCACTTTCAACCCGCGGTCGGCCAGCGCCACCGCACAGGACAGGCCCGCCAGCCCACCGCCGATCACCACCACCTGTTCCTGATTCATGCGCACGTCCTTCCCATTTGAGCGTCCGCTCATGTTCGGTGAAGCAGGCTGGGGCATCGGTTAGGGCGCGCACATACGGCAGCGCTGGATGGTAAGCTTGCGCCATCATGCAAAAGAAGATCCTGACTTACCTGCAGCTGCCGCCCGGCGCCGAACCACCGAAACTCGACCACCTGTCGCCCTTCCTCGCCATCGTGCTGGCCGAGGAGGAAGTCGACGAACTGTGGCAGGCCGAGATCTGCCGCTGGCTGGTGGCGGCCGGCTGCCGCTACGTTCTGGCCTGGGGCAAGGATTGCGAGGCCTGGCACGACATGGTCGAGGACGCGGCGCTGGAAGCCTTCGATTACGAGGACGTGCCCGATGAGCACAAGCTGATCGCGACCTGGCACGAGGACGAGGAACGCGAAGAGGTGTTCTGGTTCGCCAAGCACCGCGCCGCCCACCCCAGCCACAGTTTCAAGGCCACCGTCATCCTCGATATCGCGTCTGTCGGCCGCAAGGACGAGATCGAACAGGAATATAGCGCTGCCTGAGCGCCGACGCCTGAACCGGGCAGGCGTGCGCGGCATCACCGGCATCGCGCAGTAACATGGGCCATGGCTACCGACACCTTACTTCGCATCGACGTCTGGAGCGACTACGTCTGCCCGTTCTGCTACCTCGAACTGCCGGCCCTGCAGCGCCTGCAGCAGCAGTTCGGCAGCCAGCTCGAGGTGGTCTGGCGTGCCTTCGAACTGCGTCCCGACCCGAAACCCACGCTCGACCCCGACGGCGACTACCTGCACAGCACCTGGAACCGCGCCGTCTATCCGATGGCCGAACAGCGCGGCATGCTGTTGAAGCTGCCGCCGGTGCAGCCGCGCAGCCGGCTGGCGCTGGAGGCCGCCGCCTTCGCCGATTCGCACGGGCGCTTCGCCGCCATGCACGAGGCGCTGTTCCGCGGCTTCTTCGCGCAGGGCCGCGACATCGGCGACATCGACGTCCTGTGCGCAATCGGCCAGGAAGCCGGGCTGGATGCCGCCGCATTGCGCCAGGCGCTGCAGGAGGGCCGGCATACGGCCGCGGTCCTGGACGACGAACACCTGGCGCACCGGCTGGGTGTGTCCGGCGTGCCCATCATGCTGCTGCGCCGCCCAGGCGCCCCCTGGGAGCAGGCGCTGGCGCTGCGTGGCGCCGTCCCCTACGACACCGTCGAACTGGCCGTGCGCCAGGTGCTGGGACAGCTGTGACGCGTATCCCGGCTTTGCGCTAGGATGCGGTCTGCACCTGCTGCTCAATAAAAGGAACCGGAATGGACAGTATCGACCTCGAAGTGCTGCACGCCTGCGCGCAATGGCTCCGCGACGGAATCCCTTGCGAGTACGTGACCGTGGTGCGCACCTGGGGCTCGAGCCCGCGGCCGGAAGGCGCGACCATGGCGATCCGCGCCGACGGCCAGGTGGTCGGTTCCGTCTCCGGCGGCTGCATCGAGGACGATCTGATCGCCGCGGTGCGCGAGCACGGCATCACGCGTACCCGGCCGGAAGTCATCACCTACGGCATCTCGGCCGACGAGGCGCACCGCTTCGGCCTGCCCTGCGGCGGCACGATCCAGCTGGTGGTCGAGCCGCTGGCCGCGCACAGCCGCATGGAAGAACTGCTGGCGCTGGCCCAGCGCCGCGTGCTGACCCGCCGCACCCTGCACCTGGACAGCGGCGCGGTCGAACTGGCCACCGCGGCCCCGGAAGACCAGCTGCGCATGGCGGACGGCCGTCTGGTCACCGTACACGGCCCGCGCCTGCGCATGCTGATCATCGGCGCCGGCCAGCTGTCGCAGTTCCTGGCCCAGATCGCGGTCGGGCTGGAATACCAGGTGACGGTGTGCGACCCGCGCGAGGAATACCGCGGCAGCTGGACCCTGCCGGGCGTGGACGTGGTGCACGCGATGCCGGACGACGTCGTGCTCGAGATGAAGCTCGACAGCCGCAGCGCAGTGATCGCGCTGACCCACGATCCCAAGCTCGACGACCTCGCCCTGATGGAAGCGCTGAAAACCGAGGCCTTCTACGTGGGCGCGATCGGCTCGCGCGTCAACAATGCGCGGCGCCGCGAGCGCCTGCGCGAATTCGACCTGAGCGAAGCGCAGATCGCCAGGTTGCACGGCCCGATCGGCATCTACATCGGCAGCAAGACGCCGTATGAGATCGCGGTGTCGATCCTGGCCGAGCTGACCGCCGTCAAGAATGGCGTCGCGCTGCCGGCCCAGATGTCGGTCGAAGGCGGCAAGGCGCTGGCCGCCAATGTGCCGGCCAATCCGCTGGCTGCCTGATCAGGCGTCTTTCAACAGCAGTAGCGCCAGCACCAGCATCGTCGTCCCCGTAAAACCTTCGATCGCGCGCCAGACCATGGGCCGGCCCAGCACGAAGGCGCAGCGGCGCGCGCCGAGGCCGAGCACCGAGAACCACAGCAGCGAAGCCGTCATCGCCCCCGCCGCGAAAGCGCCGCGGTGCCCGCTGGCGAGACTGCTGCCGACCGCACCCAGCAGCACCACCGTATCCAGATAGACGTGGGGATTGAGCAGCGACATCGCCAGCACCGTGACCAGCGCGCGCCGGGCCGTCGGTGCCTGCTGCGCGCCAGTTGCCGGTCCCGTGGCGCCGCCGCGCAGCGCGCTGGTCCAGCAGCGCAAGCCGTACCACAGCAGGAACAGGGCGCCGCCATAGCGCGCCGCCGCCAGCAGCCAGGTCGACGACTCGACCAGGCTGCCGAGTCCCGCCATGCCGAGCGCGATCAGCGTCATATCGACCAGGATGCAGGCCGCCACCGTCAGCCCGACGTGCCGGCCGCTGACGCCGGTGCGGATCACGTGTGCGTTCTGTGCGCCGATCGGCATGATCAGGCTGGCACCCATGCCCAACCCCTGTAGAAATACCTGCTGCGAAAACATGTTGTGCTCCTGTCGATGAGACGCACAGGATGGCTGCCCGGCAGGCAATCTTCAATTACATTAACGAAATCTAATGTATCGTAAATTTTGCTAATCCATTTCGCCCACCCATGAAGATCGATCCGCGCCGCAGCGAAGCCTTCCTGGCCGCCGTCGACAGCGGCAGCCTGGAAGCGGCTGCCGGCCTGCTGGCCATCACGCCCTCGGCCGTGTCCCAGCGCATCTCCGCGCTCGAGCAGGACCTCGGCACGCCGCTGCTGATCCGCACCCGTCCCTGCCGCCCGACCGCGCCGGGCATGCGCCTGCTGCAGTTCCTGCGCCGGCGGGAACTGCTGGAAGCCGAGTTCCTGGCCGAGCTTGACGACGCGACCGTGCCGGTGCGGGTACCGCTGGCCGTCAACAACGACACCCTCGCCACCTGGCTCCTGCCGGTGCTGGCGCCGGTCCTGGCAGAGGAAGGTCTGCTGGTCGAGTTCGTGCTGGACGACCAGTGGCACACCTTCACCCTGCTGGAACAGGGACGCGCCCTGGCCTGCATCTCCGGCGAAGCGGAACCGATGCGCGGCTGCACGGTGACGCCGCTGGGCACCATGCGTTACCGGCTGGTGGCATCGAGCGATTTCGCCCGGCGCTGGTTCCCCGACGGTTTTACGCGCGAGGCCGCAAGAAAGGCGCCGGTGGTGGTGTTCGACCGCAAGGACTCGCTGCAGGCGGCCTTCCTGCTGCAGCATTTCGGCCTGCCCGAGGGTTCGTATCCGTTTCACTACGTGCCGGCCAGCGATCCCTTCGCCGACGCGATCCGGCTCGGCCTGGGCTATGGCATGCTGCCGCTGGAGCAGTGCGCCGACCTGCTTGCGGCCGGCCAGCTGGTCGACCTGACGCCGGATCTGCACATGGACGTGTCGCTGCACTGGCATGCCTGGCGAATCCAGCCGCCGCGACTGGAACGCATGGGCGCGGCGCTGGTGAAGGGCGCGCGGGCGGTGTTGCTGCAGCCTTGAACTGAGCCAGGTAGGAATTTGTTACAAGGCCATGTCCGCGTGCTACGCTCCTGCCGCGTTAAAGCAGCATCACTCGAAGGAGAAAAACCATGAAACGCCTGTTAGCCGCCGTCGCCGTGCTGGCGACCTTTGCCCAAGCCGCCTCTGCCGGCGAGATCACCCTGTTCACCGACAGCGACTTCCGCGGCGCCCGCATCACCATCGACCGCGACGCCTACAATCTGAACGACATGGGCTTCAACGACCGCGCTTCGAGCCTCATCGTGCGCTCGGGCGTCTGGCAGGTCTGCGAGAACAGGGATTTCGGCGGCTACTGCGCCGAGTTCGGGCCGGGCGAATACCGTGGCCTGCCGCGCTTCAACGACCGCATCTCGTCGGTGCGTGAAATCTCGCGCGGCCGCGGCTACGACCGCGACGAGCGTCATGGCGGTCCGGGCTGGCGTGGCGACCGCGACGAGCGCCGCGGCGACTGGCGCGACGAGCGTGGCGGCCGCGGCGACGCGGTCCAGCTGTACGCCGGCCCGCGCTTCGAAGGCCCCGCCGTCAGCCTGTCCGGCGACCTGCGCTCGCTGAACGACGTCGGCTTCAACGACCGCGCCGGCTCGATCGTCATCCACGAAGGCCGCTGGGAATTCTGCGAGCACGGCGACTTCCGCGGCCAGTGCGTGGTATTCGGCCCGGGCCGCTATCCCTTCCTGGAAGGGATGAACAACCGCATCTCGTCGATGCGCCGGGTGCGCTGAGCGCGCTCAGGCAAAGATGCCGCTGCGCGGCGCCGCTTCGCCGTCCAGCAGGGCGCGCAAGGTAAAACGCAGCGGATAGATGCCGGCGGGCGGCTTGCCCAGCTCGCTGGCGGTACTGGTCTTGTAGCGCAGCGGCGTCTTCTCGCCGTGCGCGGCATAGATATAGGCGCCATCGGCAAGCAGGCTGGCGCCTGCGAAGGCGATGCCATCGCCGGTCGACAGGGCGACGATGCCGACGAAAGGCGTGCCGTCGGCGGTCATGAAATCGGCCGCCACCGACAGCGCATCCGCTGCGCGCGGAATCGTGGCGCGTTCGAGCGGACGGATCCAGGTCTCGTCCTGCCCCTCATCTCCGGCTTCGTCGTCGGCGAATTCCCAGATGCTGAAGGCGTCGAGGTCCTCGCGCGTGAGGGCTTCGACCGGTTTGCGGGTTTGCAGGGTGATCTCCATTGGCGTACTCCTGGGCTTGGCGATCATGGGAGTGTAGAGCCATAGTTGCATTTATGCAATGTTGGTTGAATGGGCTCGATTTGCTTGTTGTGGACGGTCAATAGCTGGGTGAAGGATTTGGCTTCCAATGCTTCGGTTGCCGACAGGAACTCACCCATGCCCGCACAAATTCCATCCTTTTTCTCCGACTTTACCCAGACCACCCGGCTGCTGCGCCTGCATACACCGCTCGGGCCGGACCGGCTGCTGGCCGAATGCGTCTATGGCGAGGAAGCCATCAATGAGGCTTATACGTTCACCATTGGCGCTCTGTCGCTGGACGCCGGCATCCGGCTGCGCTCGCTGGTAGGCCAGCCGGCGCTGCTCGAACTGCTGACGGCGAATGCTGGCGCACCGCGCGCATTCCACGGCATCCTGACGGCAGCGGAACTGAACGGAGCCAACGGCGGGATGGCACGCTACACGCTAACCTTGCAGCCCTGGAGCGCGTTTCTCGCCCATACGCGCGACAGCCGGATCTTCCAGGACCTGAGCGTGCCCGACATCCTCGACGCGGTTTTCAGGGCGTGGCAGGGGCGTGGACGGCTCATGCCGAGCTGGCGCTTCGACCTCGCCGATCCAGGCAGTTACGAAAAGCGCAGTCTGACCACGCAATACCAGGAAAGCGACCTGGCATTTGCGGAACGCCTGATGCGCGAAGAAGGACTGTTTTACTACTTCGAGCACGAGAGCGATCCGAGTAGTTCCAGCCTGGGCAGCCATCGGATGGTCATTGCCGACCATAACGGCAGCTTCCATCCCAACTCGCAGTCCTGCGTGCGCTACACCCAGCCAGGTGCGGTGATGAAGGAGGACAGCATGGATCGCTGGCGCTGCGCGCTGAAGCTGCAGAGCAATGCGGTCGAGCTGTCCAGCTGGGATTACCGGTCGCTCGGCCAGCGTTCCGTTGCTTCGTCTTCTGTGCAAACAAGGACGCCAGCATTGGTGCTTCGCGACGTACCAGGTCCCTACGCCTATCCCAGCCGCACACAAGGGCAGCGCCTCGCCGACCGTCAATTGCAGGCCTTGGAAGCGCGCCGTGAAGTCTTCACCGGCGCCGGCACCGTGCGCACGCTGACGCCCGGAACGACGTTCACGCTCGCCGGTCATGCCGTGCACGATCTGGAGGACGAGAACGCACGCAGCTTCCTCGTGATCCGTGCATGTCATCTGATGCACAACAATCTGAGCGCCGAGATGAAGGCACACATCGGCAAACATCTCGGCGAGCCGACCCTGGTGGAAAGCGTGCAAATGCCCGCCAAACCGGGCGAGCGGCCGCTGTACCGCAACCGCATCGACGCAATCCGCAGCAGCACGCCATACCACGCCGACTGCAGGCTGCATCCACGGCCGACGATACGAGGCCAACAGACCGCCGTCGTGGTCGGCCCTGCCGGTTCGACGGTGCACACCGACCGCGATCACCGAGTGAAGGTGCAGTTCCATTGGCAGCGCGGTACGGACAGCCACAGCCGGCTCTTGCATCCCGATCCCGATAGTCATACCGGCGCTCCCGGCGACGACAGCGCAGGCACCTGGATCCGCGTCGCCACGCCGCTGGCCCCCAGCGCCGGCGCGAATTGGGGCAGCCATGCGCTACCGCGGGTAGGTCAGGAAGTGCTGGTCGACTTCCTGGAAGGCGATATCGACCGCCCCGTGATCATCGGCGCGCTCTACAACGGCGCCGGCGCCCAGGATGCGCAACACAACACCCGCCACCACGGTGCGGGACCGGTCACCGGCAACGCGCCGGCATGGTTTCCGGGCGCAGCCGGCGGTCACGCTCATCCGGCCGTACTGTCCGGCCTGAAAAGCCAGGCGATGCAGGCCAGCCAGTTGGGAACGGGCGCCTACAGCCAGCTGGTGTTCGATGACAGCCCGGAGCAGGCGCGCGTAGCGCTGCAGCGGCATGCCGGCGCTCACCAAGGTACGGCGGAACTGAACCTTGGGCACTTGCGGCACCAGGTGGACAACGCGCGCATGCAGACGGTCGGCTTTGGCGCGGAACTGAAGACGGCGCATGGACTGGCCGTGCGTGCCGGTCAGGGCATGCTGTTGTCGACGGATCGATTGGCGGGTGGTGCGCACATGGCCTCGCGCGAGGCGCTCGTCCAGATCGATGCCAGCAAGGATCTGCAGGAACGCCTGGCGGCGACGGCGCAGAAACACAATGCGGTACTACCTGAGGCGTCCCTTGCCATCCCTGGCATGCAGGATAGCGCGGCGGTGCTTGGCACCATCCACGATGACGCCACCGCCTACTCGTCGCCACAGCTGCAGTTGTCCAGTCCCCTCGGCATCGTCGCCGTCACGCCTGCAGACGCGGTGCTGGCAGCGGGCGCCACCACGTCGATCTGCGCCGGACAGGACATCAATTTTGCTGCACAAGGAAACAGCTATCGTGCCGCGGTGGCCGGGATCAGCCTGTTCACCTATGGGAAAGCAAGCGCAAAGGAAAAGCCGAACCAGGAAACCGGGATTCGCTTGCATGCGGCAAGCGGAAAGGTGAGCAGTCAAAGCCAAGCCGGGGAAACGCGCCTGACCGCCGACAAGGGCATCAGCGTGGCCAGTATCGCTGCCAGCGTCCGGGCAGTGGGCAAGCAGCATGTGTTGCTGACGGCGCAGGGCGCATGCCTGAAGCTGGAAGGCGGGAACATCATGCTGCACGCGCCCGGCAAGGTGGAGTTTAAGGCGAGCATGAAGGAGTTGGCGGGGCCGCAGGATGGCAGCGCCGAGCTGCCTGTCCTGCCGACAGCCAGGGAAATCTATAACGAAGCTTTCGTCATCAGGAACGAGGAGACGAAAGAACCGATGGCCTTCGTGCGCTATCGGCTCGAGTCGGCCAGTGGCGTGCGCATTGAGGGCATGACCGATGCCATGGGACGCACGCAACGCATTTTTACGAAGAGAAGCGAAGAACTCAAGCTGTACCTGCCCCAGGACGAGTGATCACATCGGAGTTCCTATGAGCGAAACACATGCCGTCATCAAATCCGCCTCCACCACCACGCCACGCGAGACCTATATCGAAGTCGACCACGCGCAGCCAGATGACGGCGTCCTGCTCTACCGTCCGGATGACAATTCCTTCATCGCGCTCTACCCCGACGAGTGGCGGGACTGCCGCGCAGACGGGCATCAGAACAAGACGGCCATCGAAGAACTGCAGGATGCCAACCGGGCAGTCACAGAAAAATCGCTCATCCTGCAGAATTTGCTGCAACAGCCGAATTCGGCCAAGGCCGACATCGCGCAGGCCCGAAAAGAACTTGATGAAGCGCTGAACACGCTGTCGCAAAAGAGCGAGGCGGCCAAAAAGTGCATCGAAGCAATCACGGACCAGAAAACCGACCCGAACAAATTGGTGGAGCTGCTTCCATTGACGATGAAGCGCATCGAGGGGAAGACGCATACGCCCATCTATGTAAGCGCTAAAAAGCTAAAAAGCGCCCTCGAAGACAAGCGGGTCTACATGGTTGAAGGATCGGCTGAACGCAAAAAAGACCCGAAAGAAAAAATCTTCAACGGTATGACGCTCAATGTGAAGGAGGTGCGCAAGCGTATAGGGAATCAGGTTCGGGACCAGGCCAAATTCGAAAAAAAATGGAAATGCGCGCCAAAGGATGCCGATCATTTCAGTGGGATCCTGACCGATTGGGCCAAAGTCATGGGTGCTTCGGCCACGTCATTCCTCGAGCGTGGGCAAAAGGAAATCATCGAGGGCATCTTTGGTACGGATAAGAGTGATCCCGACAATCCGTACCGTATGGTCGACATGAAGCCGGAAGCGCAACTCCTGCGATGGACGGCAGGCGCCGGCGCCGAGGTGACGTTCATGCCTTGCCAGGGCAACTTCTTCGACAAACGGGACAAGAACATGGCCCAGCGCTTCAAGCGCGCAGCCAAGGCGGCGCAGTTCAGCGTCAAGGCCAATGCAGAGGCTTCCTTTGCCGTCGGTGAGGCCAAGGTCGAGACCATCATGTACTTGCCGCATGCCGCGGGGTGGCATCTGGATACGAACGCGCTCGATCATCCGCTCGATCTTGGTTACTTTCGTTTGCGTGGCGATGTGACCTTGTATGCGCTCGCTGGTGCAAGCGTTGCGCTTGAGGCGGACGCATCCCTGATGATCACGGGAGACAAACAGGGCCTCAGGGGTACGCCGAAGAACAAGGCAGGTGCCAAGGCAAAGGTGGGAGCGAAGGGCGAAGCCAAAATATTCGCCGGGCTAAAGGAGGGTGTGAGCCTGGCCGGCGCCTTGCAGTGGCTGAATCCGGAAGGGTTTGTGAATCCGGGGAAACCGAAGAAGGCGGACCTCAATAAGGCGATTGCGGCGTATGTGGATGTGGCGTCTGTCAGTGCCGACGCTGCGCTGATTCAAGGGCTTGCGGCTAGCCTTGGCTTTGAGTGTGCTTATCGTAACGGGAATTTCGTGGTCGCCGCGAAGGCTGGGGCTTGTCTTGGTTTGGGCGGTTCAGGCAGTGTCGGTGCGAAGGTTGGTTTAGAGCAGATTGCTCAGTTCTTCATGTGTATTGTGCATCAGTTGAAACAATCGGACTTTAAAAGAATTCCTCAGTTGATGGCAGAAGCGCATTTTTATATTTTTAATAAAATAATGTATTTAGCCAGCACCAGGGGCAGTTCACTAGAAAGCTTTGTTGGAGCTCGCTTAGTTTTAATTGAGGAGAAGTATGAAAATCTTATCTCATCACTTCAACAATCCGGAGATAATTTTATAAAGCATCTAGAGCACAACATAAATTCTGGCTGGGGATGGCATGCCTATCTACCACCAGAATCTCGAGGCGCATTGATAAAAAGCCTGATCGAGGCAGCCAAGAATAATAACTCATCAAGTAATGACTTGCAGAAGCTGGCTGCATTTTTAATTAACGAATTACTATCGACAACGCAGTCCACCAGACACCTTGAGAAGACTTTGGAACGGGTGACTTTTACAATCGGTGAGCGATCGGACCGGAGCTCTGCAGTTCGGGCGATCAACTTGATAAGAGACGGTTTGAAAACTCAGAAGCAACTATGATGTCCAAATGGTCCTCTTCGACAGGAGTACGCCATGTGGACAGCAGAGCAACGAACACGGCATAAGGTGCGGATTCCCAAGGAGCGCAGGGG
>Ga0308160_10005053_pt1 | contig 13869 bp, 14 predicted proteins | sample PhyFR1_FD_201036 | JGI IMG/M metagenome (GOLD analysis project Ga0308160, IMG submission 201036) | Phyllosphere microbial communities from UC Gill Tract Community Farm, Albany, California, United States - DLSLF.R1 | ecosystem: Host-associated > Plants > Phyllosphere > Unclassified | place: USA...
GAACCAAGGAACCGTGCAATGAGCTATGTAGCCGTCTACTCCATCGCCACCCCGGACACCCCGAACAAAGTGTTGACCCATGCCGACGACATCCAGTCGACCCTGGCCGAGCACGGTGTGCGGTTCGAGCGCTGGCAGCCAAGCCCAATCGAGAAGGGCGCCAGTGCGACGCAGATGATCGCCGCGTACCAGGCGCAGATCGATGCTCTGGGCTACGCCGCTGTTGAAGTGGTCAGCGTGACCCACGACCATCCACAGAAAGACGAGTTACGCGCACAGTTCCTGGATGAACGTACCTACAGTGAAGATGAAGTGCGTTTCTTCATCGCAGGCCAGGGGCTGTTTACGCTGCACATAGGCGACTATGTGTACAGCTTGCGCTGTGAGAAGAATGACTTGCTGATCATCCCGGCCGGTGTACCGCACTGGTTCGACATCGGCGAAAACCCGCACTGTGTGACACTGCGTTTGTTCAACACAGCCCGAGGCGTTGTGCCCTCCTTGACCGGTGATGCGATTGCCACCCGCTTTCCAGGGCTGGATGACTAAGCATAGATAACTGAATGTTCAACCCTGGCAAGTTGGAAGTTGCTGTGGGAAGAAACTTAATTATTTGTAGGGCAAAGCTGTTTGTTCGGTGCTGTGCGCTTTGATTCCACTCTTTATGTAACTCTCTGTTCGGCGTCAATGTTTATGCCATCTGTCAATGGGAGGAATCCGAAAGATGGCAGCGCATCAGCAGATATAAGGAGAGAACAATGAGTGGCCCCGAGGAGACGTATCGCCCGTTGGTTATCGTGCCGACGGCTATCAGAAAACGCATGAGCTTGTCCGGCAAGCCCCTGACTTCCACCGAGCTGGAAATCCTGCGATGGGCCTCCGAGGGCAAGACCGTCTGGGAAATCAGCCAGATTCGCGCCACCTCTGAAGCCACGGTTAAATTTCATCTGCGCAACATCTACGGCAAGTTGGATGTCACCAACCGTGTACAGGCAAAGAATGAGGCCGCCCGCCAGGGCTTGTGCTGAAGGCACAAAAAAGGGTCGCGACGCCAATGGCGCCGCGACCCTTTTTTGCGTTTGAATTCGCTCAACTCGAGACGCCCATTGATGCAAGAGCCCTTCTGCTTCTGTTCACGCACTTAGACAAGCTTTGTGATGTGTATTTGCGCCGGAAAACTAGAGTTCTCGCCTTCTTGTCGGACGTTTCCCAAAGATGCTGTTGCCGGTCATTTTCCATTGCGGGCACCCTACCGGGGTTCTAGTGTTGGCATGTCGCTGCCTATCCGCGACTCGGCTTTTGCAAGTGCCATTACCCTTTTGGCATACCTGTAAACACTTAGACAAGGAGCAAGCCATGAACCAGAATATCCAGAAAGGTGCGACCGCACCCAATCATCAAGACGTAGAGAAAGTATTCTTCAGCAAGGAAGAGTTGCAGGTCTTGAGCGATGCCATCAAGAAGTCCAAGACCCGTGTTTCCGAAACCAAGGCTGCGAGCTGCGCGTACCACCGTTGAACTGACCCCGAAAAAGCAAGAAAGTCCTTTCTTGCTTTTTCATTTTTTGGGTACTGAGTATTCAGTTGTCGATCAGGGAGGTGGACATGAGGGCGATCTTTATCGGCCATCAAACGTGGCTAGTGGAACATGGAAGTACAAGGATCCTGATTGACCCGCTGTTATGTGAAGACTTCGGGCTAGTCGACGAGCACCGGATCGAGATCTATCCGCCGCGTACCGTCGATGCCGCCGCACTTTCCGATATAGACCTGATTTTCCTCAGTCACGAACATTCCGATCATTTCGATATCAAGTCGCTGAATCTGTTACCACGTTCCGCCCGGTTTGTGGTGGGGGCGACCATTGTTGAACCGGTCAAACAATGCATCCGTGACCTCGGGTTCACCCTTACGCAAGTCAACGACACCGATCAAATGCGGGTCGGCGACTTGAGCCTACGCTTCTACCCGGCGGATCCGAAGACTGCCTTCTGGGAAAGCCGGGTCACCCAGGTGCATATCGAGGAGGCCGAGCAGTCGAGCGGTGGCATCTTCATTGCTGTGGATGCCCTGGTGTCCGAAGTGTTCAAGACCGATATCGTCGCAGGACGACTGGTACCGCCCAAGCTGGTGATCGTCTCGAACAACTCTAGGGTATCGCCTCCAGGAGCCTTTCAGTCCCTGGAAAACTGGGGCAAGAACGCGAGTGACAGCAACCGTAAAGTCGGTCCGTTGGGGATTGGTGTGCTCAGCGCCGTGCTGACCAGCTACATGGACGATTTTCCGGTGCAACCCGAGAACATCGCCCTTTGCGGCGGTGGGTTCATCAAGCGCCTGGGCGCTTTCGCCGCTTTCCCGTTTTCCGATCAGCCGACATTGAGCCGCTTGGCCAATCAGCTCAGCCTGGACACCAATATTGTCGGCCTGCTGCCAGGCGAAGCCTTTGCCCTGGACACTGATCCCAGGCCTCAGGCGGTTATCGACTGGGTTCAGGTGGATAAGGTGCAGCACAACTTGCTAATGGGGGAGCTGGACCAGTTCATCGATGCCCGCAAGACCGTCGAGGTGGTCGCATCGGTACGCCCGGACGTGCAGGACGCCGAGGCGTATGAAGAGTTGCTGCGACGTGCGCAAGCCGAGCTGCAACGCCTGGCGAAAAGCCTGATGTTGTTTATCACCGGACGCAAGGTGTTGGCGATGTCTCACTACAACGGGTGCAAGCTCGGGCCGAAAAGAATCGTTTTCAGTTTTGTCGCCCATGCCCTGGGGCGTCAGGACAGCTATGCACTGAATCTGATCAGCGGCCAGTTCGAGGCTGAGGCGCATAACCAGCTCGAATCGCTGGTGGGGCTGTATCCCTTTGGAGTATGCCTGCCCTTGGTGGACTTCATCGGCATGGTCGAAGGGGACCTGCAGGTCTGGGACATCGTCGGCGTTTCGGTCCAGTCCTGGTTTGAGACCGGCATCTTCGATGGCCTGATCCCGTTCTTCTACAGCTATTACGGCGAGAACGGCAGCCCTGAGCTCTTGGCGAAAATCATCTGGCGCAGCATGCGCAATCTTGAGGTGTGCCCATGCAACTGACGATGATCGGCCACGAAAGCTGGTCACTGCAGGCTGGTGATTGCCATGTGTTGATTGACCCGGTGCTGGGTGGTGGCTTCGGTTCCGATACTGACCGGCAGTTTGCGATAATCCCGGCGCGCAACGTCGATCTGCAGCGTATGCCGGCGGTGGATGGCATTGTCTTGACCACCGAGCACCTGCAGCACTTTCACCCGGCCTCCTTGCGCCGTCTGTCGTCGGACTGCGGGCATTTGCTCAAGCGCAAAGTGGTCTATGTCCCGGAACTGTTTCCCGGCGCGGCCGAGGCGATTGTCCGTGCATGCGGTTACGAGGTGCGGCGGGTCGATACTCAGGCAGAGTTCGTTATCGGCTCGCTGAGGCTGCGCTTCTACATGCCCTTCACCGAGGTACTGTTCTGGGACAGCCGGGTAGCGTCGCTGCATGTCGAGCATCAGGGCCGCGAGGCGGTGTTCATCCAGTCCGACACCCGAATCGCCGACGCCTACTTTGCCGATGTCAATAATGGAGCCGTTGCCTGGCCCCAGGTGATGGTTATGACCAATAATTTCCAGTGCAGCGGGACGCAAGGGCCGATTGGCCTGGACAACCTGTTGCCGGTGCCGGACCAACGCTACACCCGGCTGTCCGGCTTGCGTCTGCTGGACGAAATCGTACATAGACCGATGCGCCGACTGAACCAGGTGCCGACCCTGCTCCTCGCGGGCAATGGATATCGCGATCCCTTTGGCAAGACGCATCACCCCTGGTCGAACCTCGAACTTGCGCAGATCTGTAGCGAACTGTCTTTGTTGCGGGCGGTGCACTCACTGACACCCGGCGAAAGCTTTGACGTGGCGCCGGCTCGGCCTGGCGATCCGGCTGGCTGGATCTGCGCATCCGAGGAACAGGTAGGGCCCTGCCCACCGAAAGGGCGACGCCAGACGGTCTCTCTTGATACACAGCGGATCAAGGCCCATCTCGACGAAATGGCCAGGACCTGGCTGATTACTCGCTACGGCCAGGTCCTGATGGCCCAGAGCAACTACCTGGGGCGCCCCGTTAGTCCGTGCCGTGCGGTGCTGCAATTGATCCGGGACGACGGCGCCGGTCAACAGTGGGTGCTGGATGTGTCCAGGGTCGAGTTCATCGAGGTGCCGGACGAAGGCGAGGGGGCGATCAAGCGTTATCCCTACGGCATCCGTGTCGACCATGGCGATTTCTGCAAGCTGGTTCTCGGCGAGTTGCAGATATGGGAGCTGCTCAACCTGTCGGCATCGCAGTGGTATGTCTGCGATCGCTATGACAGCCCACTGGCGTTCTGGCTCGAGTATTACAACGAGCAAGTGGACTATGGACGTGCCTTGCGCAGTTATGAGCTGTCCCTGGTGACTGCGCCATGAGCCGGCAAAGAGCCTTTGAGCATGTGCATCTCGAACTCCTCGGCGCAGCTCAGGTACAGCAGCAGCGACAGGCGCTTGCCGAGCTGTTGGCCGAGCGTTATCAGGTTCTGCGGGTACTTGGCCAGTCGGTGAAGTCCCTGGTCTGCTCGGGCGTGTGCATGGCCTCGGGCGAGCAGGTGGTGATCAAACGTTATTTCGATGAGGCGGCCTATACCGCCGAAGCCAGCGGATACTTGCTGTTCCGCTCGGGGCCGATCGCAGGCATGCGCTGTCAGGATGCGCGGCACCAGGTACTCGTGCTGGAGTCTCTTCAAGGGCGTTTGCCCGGTCCGGCCGACCTGCCTGAAGTGATCGCGGCCTACGCGGCGATGCATGCCACGGCCCTTGCGAATATCCAGCGGGTCATGGGGCACCGCAGTACCCCTGAGTTTCTCGATCCCTGCCTGTCGTCGCGCTGCCGTTTGCCGCCGTTCGACCTGCAATGCATCAGCGTCGGTGACTGCAAGTCGGAGCATCTGCTCGTTACCGTGGATGGCGTGCGCATCCTCGACTTGGAGACTCATTCCCTGCAGCGCAGTGTGTGGTTCGACATCTTGTCCTTGAGCCGCTTCCTGGGGGTGGGGCCGGTAAGTTCGTGGAGTCTGGAGGAATGGGTGGCCCGTTACTGTGAGTGCCGGAAGATTCCCGCCCACTATTATGATCTGCAGAAAATCCAAGACTGCCTGCTGCGTGTACAGGCCCTGGAGCCTGGTCGGGTGTACTGCGAGGAGGCGCTGTCGTGAAGTGGATGTACTGTTTTACGCCGACATTACGCTATCAGCCGTTCGCTCGCTCCGAAGAGCGAGCTTTCGCCGACGGCTTTTTCGGCCTGGCCTTCAGCCTTGCGCCCTGGGCGGTCGGCGCTTATGTATGGGTGTCGTTGTTGCAATACGCCGTGCCGCTGTTGTTCATCTACAAGCTGAGCACACTGGTGGCGGCCCAAGGCATCGTCGATATTGTACTGACGGACACCGTGCTCCTGGCGTTCTTGGCCATCAGCGGTTTTTTGCTGATGGTGAGCGAGCTCAATCTGGAACGCTACATCTCCCTGACGTTATGCCGCGAGTTCGAGCGCCTTCTGGCGCGCAAGATGCAGCCCCGTGTAGATGTGTCGGTGCTGGAGCGGGTGGTTTCGCGGGATTTCAGCGTCATTCTCGATGGCATCGGTGCTAGCGTTAACCTGTTGGCTATTCCGGTTTTCCTGCTGCTTTCAATCCTGCTGGCGTTGTTGGTCTTTGGCACGGCAGGTTTCTGGGCGGTTGCGGTGATCGGTGTGTTCCTGCCGCTTTCCTATCTGCTGTCCTGGCTCTCAGACCGCAACTACCAGCGGATCATGGATATGGCGGCGCAGCGTATCGAACGGTGTTCGGCATGGTTGCGTAAAGGCCCGTGGCTCAAGCAGTTCGCCGACCGGACGGTCTTGCAGAGCATCGAGCGGACACTGGGGGGCGAACGCTGCCTGCGCAACCTGGATACTCTGTTGCGTGGTGCCGACAGCTACATCATCGGTTTCGGTCGCTTGATTCCCTTTGTGTTGCTGGGGCTGCTGGGCACCTCGGAATCGGCCACGGTCTGGGAAGGGGCGATTTTCTGGCTGAGCATCCCGTTGCTGGCGTCGGTGCTAGCGCTGCCCCGATCCTATGTGAGTTACAAGGCCATCGGCCGCTCTCTGGAAGCACTCAATGGTCTGTATCAGAATTCCTCCAGGCATTCGGTGCTGCGACCCGCCGCCGCCGATCTGGCCCGGGGCGTGATCGAGTTCGATGCCGACTGGCCGGTCTGGCCTGCGAAGCTGGTCGAACTGATTCCTGGCCCGCTGGAGAGCCAGCGCGAGGACCTGCACGCCTTGCTGGGCGCTTTCCGGCTGGTACCCGAGCTGGGGCCGAACCCACAGCAGGTCCTGCAGCTGCCCATCGAGCTGGACGGGAGCAATCTCTCTGCCGGACAACGCCTGCGCCTGCAACTGCTGCGCGGGGTGTTTCTGGCCCGTGCCCAGGACGGAACCCTGAATATCGACCACGACCTCTCGGCGTTGGACGCTGCGGCCGCGCTGGCAGTGAAAGACGCCTTGGAGTGCCTGTCCTGGGTAAGCTTCAGCCCATCGGCAGCAAGAGCGATAGCGCAGCGCAAAGGCTCACCCGTGCAGGTTAGTGAGCGGACGGCTTCGACGGTGCCGGCTAACTGCCGGGCACTGGATCGCTTCAGTCTCGGCGATCTGTTCAAGTATTGTGGCTGGGGTGTGCTGATGTTGATGGTGCCGGCGCTGATGATGAGTTATGCCGCCAACCTGACGCTACCAGAGGCAGGCTTCTCGCCTTGGCAGGTTCTGTTGTATGCCGTGGTCGGGGTAGGGGCAGGAATCGCTGCCGGGCTGTTTATCGAGAATCTGTTGCGCAGCCGCTTTTCCCGCTTGTTCACCGATGGCTTGCGAGACATTCGGGTCACTGGCCTGGCCGATGCGCTGCAGGTGGTTTCTCGCGACGTCACCACGACATTCGAACGTATTGCCTGGTATGCCCACGACATTGCCTGGATTATCGCGCTATTGCTGTGCAATGGCGTGGCCTTGTGGATGGGGTTCGGCCTGTTCGGCATCGCGGTGGCGCTGCTGTTCAGCGGCTTGCTGGCGGGGTTGTACCGGCTTTCGATCAACGAGCTATATCGGACCCGGGTGGAAAGCGTTAAGGGATTTGACTCCCTATTGCGCTCGGCCCATGTGACGTTTTCTATTTCCCGGGCCGGTGGCGTGGGTTTTGAACGCATGGGAGATTGGCTAGCGCTCACTCAGCGGGGGACGATAGTCGAGGGGGTGAGGCATTTCTACACCACTCGCATGCGCAGTGTTATCACCCGTACCGTCACGGCAGCCAGTTGCACTTTGCTCAGCGACCTAGTGATTATTCTGGTGGCCCTGATGGGCTGGCTCTACCGGCCCAGCGATTCGGCTTTTGTGCTCGCGGTCACGGCTTTGTTACTGGTGCGTTCCGATCTGGCCAATGTGTTTTTGGCCGTCACAGGTTTCAAGTCGCAGTCGGTGTCGGTGGAGCGTCTGCAGCATTTTGCCCGGCCCAAAAGCTCGGTGGTCGTGGCGATTGCTGGGCAAAGCCTGAGCATTGCTCCCTTTATTGCTCAACATGCCTATCGTGCCCTGAGCCTGGAACGGAGCCGGTTGTATTCGCTATCGGGGCACTCCGGTTCTGGCAAGAGCGATTACCTCAAGGGCGTGGCCGGTATCACCGACGTGATCATCGAAGAGGCGGGCATGGTGCAGGCCATGACATCAAACTGCTATTACCTGGACAGTAATTCCCAGGCGCTGCTCGGCGGTGAACCCGGGGCAAGCGGCTGGCTGGATACTTGGCTGAGCGCGTTGCCGGAGGACCACCATCATCTGTTGTTGCTGGACGAGCCGTTCAGTGCTTTGCGCGCGGAGCAGTTGGCCGAGCGTGTGCAAGCGTTGCACCTTTACGCCGAGCGTAGCGGTAACACCCTGGTGCTGGTGGATCATCGTTGCCGACTGGAAAATGACATAGAGCTCGGCGAGCTGGTAGTTGATTGCCCGGAGCGAGGAAAGACTCATGGATGAGCCGATTCTGTACTTGGGCGACCGGGGGTTTCTTAAACGTTACGGCAGTCCTTACTCGGCGCAACAGGTCGAGGAGATCGCGCGCAGGGTTCTGGCCAAATCCGGACTGGGCCTGGCCAGCGGCGACTGGTCCACAGCCAAGGCTGTCAGCAATGCCTTGGCTGGGGGCGCACGAACGCGGCATATCTATCATTCGCGGTTTTTGCTGCGAGTCACCGAGCAGGCAACGGGGCAGGGCGTCAGTGTCCGTCAGATCCAGGCCAACCCGGAGTACTACTACACGGCTCCTGGATATACTTTCGCCGCCGATGCGCAACAGATAGCCGAAGACCTCGATATCATCCACTACTGCCAGCCGGGCCTAGTGACCCTGGGGGGCGACTGGCTGGACATTCTGCTTGCGCAACAGCAATACGCGCTGCTCGAAGCGATCCTGCAACAGATGGAGGCGGCCATTGCGATTGCCTCGCGAATTCTCCTGGGGTTCCACCCCAGCGCCGGCTTCCTGCAGGTGTTGAGAGAGCGATCGTTCGCCGGCGCCGCGGTGCCGGTCAACCTGCTGAACATGCAATGCCCAAGCTACGCCGGCTACTTGCGCCAAATCAAGGCCCGATCCCGCCTCTACGCCGTGCATTGCCTGGCGGGCGGCGATATTCCGCTGGCGCCTGCGCTGCACTACGCCTTTCATCATCGGCAGGTAGACGCTTGTATCGTCGGCGCTACCCGTACGCGGCATATCGAGGCATTGACGGCCTGCGAGGCTGGCTTCAGGAGTTCGATGAGATGAACGTGATTCTCATGCGCCGTGCGAGGAAGTTCGATGAGGAGTTATTGCAAAACCACCTACATACGCTGCAGTGCGCACATGGTGACCTGCTAGTTCTGTCCGGGTGCTCGACCTGCTATGTCCCGGTCCTGTCGCTGGCTGGCAGCTTGGGGATCCAGACCCTGGTCTTCGAGCAGGAGTTCTACGATCCGCAGCAGGTCTATGGGGCTCGCAAGATGGATTGGTTGTTCGATTCCTATGCTGGTCGCTACGGTAGCCAGAGCCTCAACACTCTCTACCATGTATTTGCCATCGAACTGGAAGCGATTCTGCACCGGTACAGCGAAAGGACCCTGGTGATCTATCTCGACCAGTTACTGCTCGAAATCGCATACGCCGTACTTGCCGGTCTGCCATTGAAGATGCTCCAAGGCTTTTCGCTGTACCTCGAAGAGCTGAGTATTGCGATCCTCGCCAGGGTTCCGTTCAAGGACGGGTTCCAGACACTGCTGCTGAAATCGAATGTAACGCCGGCGCAAGCCTTCGTCGGCAGGCCCGAATTGAAACTGGTGCGGTAATGCCGTCTGCCTGTTGGAGTGATCGCCGTACCTACCCCTGATTGACGAGAAAGGAGTGTTCATGGACCCGCAACGCAAGGACTATCTGGCGACAGAGGCGGTCTACACCGGCGATTCACTGCGCATCGGCAACGAGTACGTCATGCATGAGTGGGAGAGGCCACTGATCCGCAGGATGGTCGAGGACCTCAAGCTCACGCCTGATGACCGGCTACTGGAAATCGGCTTCGGCATGGGCATCTCGGCCAGCATCCTGCAGGAGTTCGGCCCGGCGTCCCATACCATTGTCGAGCCCCACCCACAGGTGCTGCTCCAGGCCGAGCGCTGGAAGGGCGTACGTAAGAACATTCAGTTGCACCCCGGCTACTGGCAGCAGTTTGACACCAGCAGCCAGCGTTATTCCGCGATTTTCTTCGATCCGTTCGCCGATGAAATGGCGGCGGTTGACAACGAAAACCTCAGGTTCCTTAAGTTTGCCGCGCAGTCGCTGCTCGATGATGGCGGGCGCCTCGCCCTTTTCTGCATCCGGACCTTGCTGCCACTGGAGTACCAGCGTGTGATGTTCGAACACTATCGCCGCGTGGAAATCAGTTCCGTGCAGGTTGCCCCCAGGGATACGGCCAACCCCACGGGGGACTTGGACGGAAAAATGATTTCAGTCGTGCTGCACAAATAGCAAAAGCCTCGAGTCAGCCATCCCAGGTCCGCTCGCCGGACATGCTTGGCTCGACAAAAAAACCATTGGTAACAATAACGGTGATAACGGTGAGCAATCTTACAGCGTGTCTTGGCCTAGTCGGCCTTATCTGGTTTTTTGGCAGCCATGCATGGGCTCAGACTCAGGCCCCGACAGCCCCAGCCTCGGCCGCCACCTCCTCCAGCAAAGCAATGACCATCATTTTCGAGCCGCCCAAGGGTCAGGAAGAGGCGTTCCTGAATACCTTCGTCACCTCTCAGGCTGCGCACATGCAGACTTATGCTGGTAAGTCGAAGGAAGGGGTCAAGGTGATCAACCTGATCCCCACCGAACTGGGCGAGCCGCTGATCCACATGATGATCTACCGCGACCCTGCGACCTTCGAGCGAGCCAAGCGGATATTCGCTTCGCGCGAGGCCATGAGCGGGTATATCGACGGCCATGTGAAAGCCTACGGCGGTTACCACATTCCCAAGGAGTACCTGCGTTACACCAAGGTGTACATGAGCAACGTACTCACTGAGTAGTCGACGGAATGACTCGGCCGCCGATGCAGCGGCCGATACACAGAGAGAGTCCAGGCTATGCGCGTGGTTATCGGGGCGTTGTTGATTGGCCTAGTGTTTTTTGCAGTTCCCAGTCTGCAAGCAGGCAGTCGTGGCGAGCTCTTCATGTTGAGCAACGGTTGTATCAATTGCCACGGTTTCGAGGGACAGCGCACGCCGGGGGCGATTCCTTCGCTGGCCGGCCAGCCCGAGGCCTACCTGTACAAGATCCTGGCGGCTTATCGCGACGGCACTCTCAAAGGCACCATCATGAACCGGGCGATGGAAGGGTACGACGACCAGACGCTCAGGCAGTTAGCCGAGTATTACAGCAGCCTGCCGAAAGAATCGCTCGGGGGGGCCGTGTCCCAGGCACACAAACAGGGTGAGCGGCTGTACGCGCAACACTGTTCCAGTTGCCATGAGGAGCAGGCAGATACGCCGTATGTGAAAGGACAGAATGCGCAGTATATGCAAGGAGTGCTGAAGGATATGGTCACAGGCCAACGAACGATGCCAGAGGAAATGACCAGTGCGATGTCTGCCCTCAAAGGCGAGGAGTTGCAGCAGCTTCTGGGGTATCTACAAGGTTGCGCGCAGGGGGCACTATGTCGATGAACCCACAACGCAGGCTGCTGCTCAGGTGGCTGGCCACGGGCATCGGCGTTTCCTCGATCCAGGCCCTGGCCAGACCTGCGGTGGCCGTGACGGCCCACTCTTATGCGGTAGTGGTGATCGGCGGTGGTTTTGCCGGCGCAACTTTCGCTCGTACTCTCAGGCGCCTGGACGCCAACGTCGGCATCACTCTGGTCGAGCCCAGCCGGCAGTATCACTGCTGCCTGCTGGGGGTTGAATACCTGGTGGGCAAGCGGGACGAAGAAACCCTGGTCTTTGGTTACGAGCAGTTACGAGCCGAGGGCATCGAGGTGGTCCATCAGAAGGCGCGCTTGATCGATGCCAAACGAAAGCAGATCAGGCTCGCGGACGGTTCGGTGCTCGGCTTTGACCGCTGCGTAGTGGCAACGGGTATTGGCTACAAGTACGACAGCATCGCCGGTTACAGCGAGGCGGTGTCCAGTCGTGTACCTCATGCCTGGGGCGGCGGCGAGCAACTGCGCTTGCTCCGGCAGCAACTGGAGGCCATGCCCAACGGCGGCAATGTGCTGATCTCGGTACCCGTGGACGATTACCGCTGCCCACCCGGGCCGTATGAAAGGGCCAGCCTGATTGCCGATTATCTCAAGACCCACAAGCCCGATTCTCGGGTGATCGTCCTGGATGCCAAGCCGCGGTTTGCCAAGCAGGCGCAATTCGAGCAGGCCTGGAAACGTTTCTATGGCTATGGGAGTAAGCAGGCCACCATCCAGTGGGTCGGCGCCTTGCAGGGGGGGACCGTGCTAGGTTTCGACGAAGCCAAGGGGCAGTTGCTGACCGAGGGTGGTCCGGTCAGCGGCCATGTGATCAATATCATTGCGCCCCAACAGGCTGATGATTTTTCACGGCACAACGGCCTGGCCGCAGAGCATGGCTGGTGTCCGGTCAACACCCAAACCCTGGAATCCCTGCTAGTACCGGATGTGCATGTGATCGGCGACGCGGCCTACGCCGAGAAACTGCCCAAGTCGGCCTTCGCTGCGACATGCCAGGCCAGGGTCTGTGCCTTAGCCATCCATAGCCAGATGTACGGCCTGGAGCTGCTCAAGCCGCAGTATATGAATGTCTGCTACAGCCTGTGTGGCGACAACTATGGTATCTCGGTGCTCCTGCACTACCAGCATGACGCAGCCAGCAATGTCATCGAGATCCAGACCTTGCGGGTCACACCCCTGGACGCCAGCGATGAAGATCACCGTCGTGAAGCGCTGTCGACCTACAGCATGTTCGACAGCTTGGTCAAAGAGGCATTTGGCTAGACTTGGGACCACTAAAAGGGCTGCGGGACCGAATAAAAACGCCCGATACAATGCATCGGGCGTCGGGAAGAACCAGGTGTAAACCTATTCAGGACTGGATACTGTCGCTTAGGCCGAATGATAAGTCGGCAGCGCAAAGCGGTTCTGGCTTTGCAGCATCGAAATCTGCGGCAGTTCGCTGGCTTGTTCAGCCAAGTCACGGCGAATGGCGCTGATCACCCAAGTCAGTTGGTCGGCAGTGTGCAACTGCTGATAAGAGATCGAGCGCTTGACCTGCTTACCTTCGCTGTTGCGCAGGGTCAACAGGATGCCGCCGTCGGGACGTGGCTGGGTGGTGACGTCGTAGTTGGAGAATACCGAAGCGAATTTATCTTGGATCAGGCTCATGTCTATCAGCTCCATTGGCTCAAGTTGGCAAGCATGGAGTGATAGGTGCAGTGATTGTGCCAGTATTGGAATTTATAGAAAATCCTTATAAATCAGGCATTTATAAATTTATAGGATTTTCATTTTCGTGCAATTTGCATGAAGGGCCATCGTGCATCCTGCATTTTGCGCTATCCGCCCAATGGTTTTTCCGCAAGGAGCGGAAGGGCTGTAATGATACTGACCGCCTTTTGCTCGGAAAAATCCACATACACGATATAGGCGTATCCCCCCGCTAACTACGATGCGAAGCGAGCCGCTCTTGATCTTGCTCTTGATCTGCTTTTGATCTCAGGCGCCCCGTTAAACCACGCTGGCCGAACGCAGGCTTGAATTCGTGGGTAACCCGGCAGGACGCCGGGTTAGCCGCCCCGCGCCATGGATGGCGCGTGGCGGCGGCCCACGGATTCAAGACTGTGTTCGGGCACACCGAGCCTAGGCGAGGTGTCAACCATGTGTCCGGTCCGTACACGCTTTTCAAAAGTGAGCCGCCGTCAGGCGGAACCCTAAGTGGCCGTTACCGCAGGAATGGATATCTACACAATCCAACTGTGTCGCCTGTCAGGCCGCCTTCGCGAGCAAGCCCGCTCCCACAATTGGATCGTGGGATGTCAGGTAGAGAAGTGTCGGCTGGTAGGTCGTCATCGCAGGCAAGCCAGCTCCCACAGTTGGAGCGCGGGGCGGCAGGGAGATAAGCATCGGGCAGCCGCCACGGGATACAAAACTTTTCAAATCCCGCGTGTACAGCCAAAGAACCGCTGACGTATTTTCCGCTACACCAGTCGATGTACCTGGACCAGACCAAGAATAAGAAAAGGGACGTCCCGCCATGACTCACCAGCAAAACGACATGA
>Ga0308160_10005054_pt1 | contig 13868 bp, 12 predicted proteins | sample PhyFR1_FD_201036 | JGI IMG/M metagenome (GOLD analysis project Ga0308160, IMG submission 201036) | Phyllosphere microbial communities from UC Gill Tract Community Farm, Albany, California, United States - DLSLF.R1 | ecosystem: Host-associated > Plants > Phyllosphere > Unclassified | place: USA...
GCCGTCCTTCGATAAACAGTTCGTGCGCGATTACCTGGAAACCTTGACCGAGTGGAAGAAAACCCCGCCGGCCCCGGCGCTGCCGCAGGACGTCATCGACAAGACCCAGGCCAAGTACTTCGAAGCCATCGAACGGCTGACCGGCGACAAGCTGAAGGCCTGAACGATGACCGATCAAACGAATTCGGAAACTGCGCCCCTGGTCGGCGTGATCATGGGTTCCAGCTCCGACTGGGACGTGATGCAGCACGCGGTCAATATGCTCAAGCAGTTCGGCGTGCCTTATGAAGCGCAGGTGATTTCGGCGCACCGCATGCCGGACGAGATGTTTGCGTATGCCGAAAGCGCGCGTTCGCGCGGTTTGCGCGCCATCATCGCCGGTGCCGGCGGCGCTGCCCACCTGCCGGGCATGGTGGCCGCCAAGACCATCGTGCCGGTGCTGGGCGTGCCGGTGCCGTCGAAATACCTGCGCGGCGAAGATTCGCTGCTGTCGATCGTGCAGATGCCGAAGGGCGTGCCGGTATCGACCTTCGCCATCGGCGAGGCCGGCGCCGCGAATGCCGCCTTGAGCGCGATCGCCATCATCGCCACCGTCGACGATGCGCTGGCCGGCAAGCTGGACGCGTTCCGCGCCCAGCAGACCGCCGCCGCCAAGGCCATGATTCTTCCTGCTTAAATCAGATGAGTGATTCCTCGTTCCTGCCCACCGCCAACCCGCCGACCTGGCTGGGCGTGATGGGCGGCGGCCAGCTCGGCCGCATGTTCGCCCAGGCGGCGCAAGCCATGGGTTACCGCGTCGCCGTGCTGGAACCGTCGGCGGATTGTCCGGCGGGGCAGGTGGCCGAGCGCCTGGTCGAAGCCGGCTATGACGACGCGGCCGGCCTGGATGCGCTGGCGGCGCAGTGCCTGGCCGTCACCACCGAGTTCGAAAACGTGCCGGCCGACAGCCTGTCGCGCCTGGCCGAAAGCGTGTTCGTGGCACCTGGCGCCCATGGCGTGTCGGTAGCCCAGGACCGCGTCGCCGAAAAGGCGTTTTTTGTCGCATGTGCGCCGAAGTCCGGCGTGATGCCGGCGCCGCACAAGGTGATCGCATCACAAGCGGACATCGATGCCATCGACGACGGCCTGCTGCCCGGCATCCTGAAAACCGTGCGCATGGGCTACGACGGCAAGGGCCAGGTGCGCGTGCGCTCGCGCGAGGACGTGCGTGCGGCCTTCGAAGCGATGGGGCAGGTGACTTGCCTGCTCGAGAAGATGCTGCCGCTGGCCTATGAAGTCTCGGTACTGACCGCGCGCGGCGCGGACGGCGCGTCGGTCGTGTATCCGATCGCCGAGAACGTGCACCGTGACGGCATCCTGTTTACCACCACCGTGCCGGGTCCGAACGTGTCGGCTGACTGCGCACGCAAGGCACAGGAGGCGGCGCGCGCCATTGTGGCCGAGCTCGGTTACGTCGGCGTGCTGTGCATCGAATTCTTCGTGCTGGCGGATGGTTCGCTGGTCGTCAACGAGATGGCGCCGCGTCCGCACAACAGCGGCCACTACACGATCGACGCCTGCGTGACGAGCCAGTTCGCGCAGCAGGTACGGGCGATGGCGCGCTTGCCGCTGGGCGATTGCCGTCAGCATTCGCCGGCGGTGATGTTGAATATCCTGGGCGACGTCTGGTTCGACGGCGACAGCGAGTCGGCGCGCGAACCGGCCTGGGACCAGGTGCTGGCGCTGCCCGGCGCCAACCTGCACCTGTACGGCAAGGACGACCCGCGCCGCGGCCGCAAGATGGGTCATGTGACTTTCGTGGCGCCGACCCTGGCCGAGGCCCAGCAGCAGCAGCAGGCTGCCTGCGCCATCCTGGGCATTCAGCTGTGACGCGCATTGTGACCGATATGCAAGACCAGGCAATCATCCAGGCCGCAGCCGCGCTCGAAGCCGGCCAGCTGGTCGCGTTCCCGACCGAGACCGTGTACGGCCTCGGCGCCGATGCCGAGAATCCGGCCGCGGTCGCATCGATCTACGCGGCCAAGGGCCGGCCCCAGGATCACCCGGTGATCGTGCACGTGGCGCCGGGCGCCAGCCTCGATTACTGGTGTGCCGAGATTCCGTCGGAAGCCCGCCAACTGGCTGACGCCTTCTGGCCCGGTCCGCTGACCATGATCCTGAAACGCGCGCCGAACATCCCGGACGCGGTGTCCGGCGGCCAGGACACGGTCGGCATCCGCTGCCCGTCGCACCCGGTCGCGATCGCGCTGCTGCAGGCGTTCAAAAATGGCAAGGGTGGCGTCGCGGCGCCGTCGGCCAACAAGTTCGGCCACGTCAGCCCGACCACGGCCCAGCACGTGCGCGACGAGTTCGGCGACGATCCCCGCCTGGCAGCAGTGCTGGACGGCGGCCAGAGCGAAGTCGGGATCGAGTCGACCATCGTCGATTTGTCGCGCCTGGCCACCCACGGCCCGGTGCTGCTGCGTCCCGGCCACATCAGCGCCGAGGCGATTGCCGCCGTCATCGACCAGATGCCGGCACGTCCGGACGCGGCGGCACCGCGCGCCTCCGGCACGCTGGAATCGCACTATGCGCCGCACACGCCGGTGGCGATGCAGGACACGGCCACGCTGGGCGATACCTTGTCTCGCCTGGCCGGCGCCGGCCGCAAGGTTGCGCTGATCCATTATTCGGCGCTGCCGGCGGTGCACGCCGCGGTGCAGCTGCCGGCCACCCCGGAAGGCTTCGCCCACGCCCTGTACGCGGCGCTGCGTGCGATGGACGGGACCGGCGCCGACCTGATCCTGGTCGAGGCGCCGCCGCAAGACGGCGCCTGGCTCGGCGTCAACGACCGCCTGCGCCGCGCGGCGCACGGGTCGAGCGGGATCGTGCACGGGCTGATAAACAACACTCCTGCGTTTTAATCCAGAGCAATACTGTTCAAAAAATGATGCACGGTGCATGCTTGGCGTACTGCTGAGTATGCAGCGTGCATTTTTTGCTGCCTGCCCGTGTTACCGTCTTCTTCTCTGCTTTAACGATCCATGCGTCCGTTTTCCACCCTTGGCCTCACCCTCGGCCTGGGCATCCTGCTCGCCGCCTGCAGCGGCGGCACCACCACCGGCGGCACGCCGACCGGTGTCCCGAATCCCGATCCACTGCCCGTCCCAAGCCGGGGCAGCCCGGTGACCCAGGCCGCCCCGGTCCCGGTCACCGCCGCCGGCAACGCCCTCACCACGCTGTCGCCGGGCGTGCTGGCCGGCTTCCTCGAATCCGAACAGACCGGCACGCTGGCCGTGGCCGGCCAGCCGCAGTGTTCGGTGTCGGTCTACCGGGTACGCTACAACACCGTCGGCGGCGCCGGCGAGGCAAGCGATGCCAGCGCGGCCATCTTCGTGCCGTCCGGCGGCGGCACGTCGTGCAGCAATTCGCGGCCGGTGCTGCTGTACGCGCACGGTACCTCATTGCAAAAGTCCTACGACATGGCCGACATCGCGAACAATACCGAGGCGCGCCTGGTCGCTGCCGTGTTCGCCGCCCAGGGCTTCATCGTGGTGGCGCCCAACTACAGCGGCTATGGCGGCTCCTCGCTGGGCTACCATCCCTACCTCGACCGGGTGGCGCAGTCGGCCGACATGATCGACGCCCTGCGCGCGGCGCGCGGCAGTTTCAACGCGATCGGTGCGCGCGATTCCGGCAAGCTGTTGGTGAGCGGTTACTCGCAGGGCGGCTATGTGGCGCTCGCCACCCAGCGCGCGATGCAGGAGCAGGGCGGTGGCGAGTTCACGCTGACGGCGGCGTCCGGCATGTCCGGCCCGTATGCGATCAGCCGTTTCGGCGACGAGCTGTTCGGCGGCGCGCCGCGCAATGGCGCCACCGTGATCGTGCCGATGATTATCAACGCCGGCCAGCATGCCGGCGGCGCGCTGTACCGCACGCCGTCCGACATCTACGAAGCGCAATATGCCGGCAGCATCGTCGACCTGGTGCCGGGCACGCTCGGCAGCGGCGACCTGGTCAGCCAGGGCAAGCTGCCGGCCAGCGCCCTGTTCGCGGCCGACTCGCTGCCGCAGGGTGCAGGCTATACCCAGTATTTCGGTGCCAATAACCTGATCCGCAGCGACTACCGTGCCGGCTACCTGGCCGACCTCGCGGCCCATCCGTGCGATGCGAGCGCCGCCTCGCCGCTGGATTGCGCCCCCGCGCACGCCTTGCGCAAGTGGCTGGTGCGGAACGACCTGCGCAGCTACACGCCGTCGGCGCCGACACTGTTGTGCGGCGGCCACGACGATCCGACCGTTCCTTACTTCAACACGACGAGTGCGAGTGCCTACTTCCAGGCCCGCGGCAGCCGCATTACCGAGCTCGACATCGACGATACGCCAGGCTTGAGCGACCCCTTCCGCACAGCGAAGGCCGGCTTCGTCGCGGCCAAGGCGATCCTGCGCGCGGCGTCCGGCAGCAGTTCGGTCGAGTCCAGCTACCACGCCGGCCTGGTGGCGCCGTTCTGCATGGCCGCCACCCGCGATTATTTCCAGCGTGAACTTGCACGATGACGTGCGGCAAGATTCGATATCACAAGCCCAGCAGCGTTGATATAATCGCCGACGCTGCCGGAGTCATCACTCACTACCGGCTGATTGTTGTTGTGTCTCATGGACGGCCGGGAAACCATTTTTCTATACAACCGGTCTGAACACTGGCATAGTAATTGTAATACGAATAGCACGGGCGTTCGTTTTAGAGAAAAACGTTTCAAAGAAAAATCACTTTAGGAGACAAAATGCGTAAGACCTCGTTTGCGCTCGCGCTGCTGACCGCAGCCGTCCTGACCGCCTGCGGCGGCACCGATCCGCGCCCCGGCGACCAGTCGCCGAAGACCAAATTCAGCCAGCAGGTCGCGTTCGGCGACAGCCTGTCCGACGTCGGCTCCTATGCTGTCGGCGGCGTTGCTGCCCAGGGCGGTGGCCAGTACACCATCAATGGCGACATTACCTCCGTCAATGCTGAACTGACCGGCAAGAACTTCACCGCCGTGCTCGCTGCCCAGCTCGGCCTGCCGGCGCCGTGCGCCGCCCAGACCGGCTTGCAGGGCACGTCGTCGACCAATCCGGCGCTGAATTTCTCGGTGCCGATCGTGACGAACGCCAATTGCTTCAACTACGCTCAAGGCGGCGCCCGCGTGACCAATCCGATCGGCCCGGGCAACCGCGCGCTCTCGGCGGCTAATGCGTCTGTGGTGCTGGGCGCTACGACGGTGCCTGTCGTGACCCAGATCGCCAATCACCTGGCCAAGACCGGCGGCAAGTTCAGCGGCACCGAACTGGTCATCGTGACGGCCGGCGGTAACGACGTGCTGGAACAGCTGGGCGAGCTGTCGGCCGAGGCAACCACTGCGGGCGGTACCGCGCTGATCACCAGCCTGATCCAACAGCTGGCACCGGGCATCCCAGGGGGCGGGGGCGTGGACATCGTCAGGAACGCAGCCGGCCAGGCCGCCGCCGCGCCTGGCAGCACCCCGCAAACCATCATCGCAGCCGCGATCGGTGCCGCTGCACGCGCAGGTCACCCGACTGCTGTCGCCAACCAGGCCACGATCGGTGCCACCGCCGGTGCCGCCGCTACCGCCGCCGGCCTGCAGTACTCGGCCGACCATGGTGCGGACAAGGTCAAGGCCCTGGGCACCGCCGGTGCTGAACTGGCCGTGCTGGTCAAGAACCAGATCGTCGCCAAGGGCGCCAACTACGTGGTCGTGAACAACCTGCCGGACGTCTCGATCGCGCCGTCGGTGCTGCAACAGTCGGCCGACACCCAGAAGCTGGTGGCCGCCATGGTCTCCGCCTTCAATACGCAGCTGAAGACCGGCCTGGGCGACGACGCCAAGATCCTGTACGTCGACCTGGCCACCGTCAGCCACGACCAGGCCGTCAATCCGGCACCGTACGGCCTGACCAATACCAAGGACTCGGCTTGCGTCCTGAACGACCTCACCAAGAATCCTCTGAGCTCGTCGCTGGTCTGCACCAAGAACAACCTGATCAGCGGCGACGTCAGCCACTACATGTTCGCCGACGGCGTGCACCCGACCCCGTTCGAGTACGCCCTGATCGCGCGCTACATCCTGCTGCAGATGAGCGGCAAGGGCTGGATCTAAATTCACGATAAAAACAGGAGATTCCATGAAAATTCGTACCAACGTCGTGAAACTGCTGGTCGCTGCGGGCGCCCTGGCCCTGGCCGGTAGCGCTGCGGCGCAATCGAAGGGTCAATTTACCGTGTCGGTCGGCGCCAATCAGCTCAAGCCGGACGTCGAAAGCGGCGCCATTACCGCGCCGGCCCTGCCGAACTCGATCGGCGACGTCGGCAAGGACACCCAGCCGGTCGCCGTCATCACCTACGGCCTGACCGACAATATCTCGGTCGAGACCGCCGTCGGCACCCCGTACAAGCACAAGATCTACGGCGCCGGCGCGATCGAAGCGGGCGGCGAGCTGGGCTCGGTCAAGGCCCTGCCGGCGATCGCCCTGCTGCAATACCGTTTCTTCGAGCCGAACGCGCGCTTCCGCCCGTACGTCGGCCTGGGCATCACCTACGCCATGTTCCAGAAGGAAACCGGCTCGTTCCGCATGACCGCGCTGACCAATCCGGGCGCCGGCGTGCCGACCACCTTCAAGATCGACGACAAGTGGACCGTGTCCGGCCAGATCGGTGCCCAGTTCAACGTCAACGAGAAGTGGTTCCTGAACGCGTCCTACATCAAGACCAAGCTGCGTACCGACGTGCATTTCTCGACCAACCAGACCCAGCACATGAAGCTGGATCCGGATTCGTTCATCCTGTCGGTGGGCTACAAGTTCTGAGCCTGCCCGGCCTGATGCACGACCAAGACCCGCTTCGGCGGGTTTTTTCATGCATGGAATGGGCAGCCGTGAACAGGCAGCGCCGCTGACGCAGCCGGCGCGGGCCTGCGTGCGCCCAGCAGCAGCCGCAAGCCGCCTGCGGGACGCAGCGTCACCTGCATCTTCGCCTCGGGCGCGGCCGGGCCGGGCGCCGCGCGGCAGTTCGCGCGCGGCCTCGTCCTTGCGATGCGGGGCGAAGCGGTCCGGATCGACCTGCTCTGGCTGGGAAGCGGTTCAGCAACTGGTCGCCCTGCAGTGCGCTGCCGCGCGTATCGCGCACGATGAAGCCGCGCACGAAAGCCGACGCGTTGATGGACGGCTGGTACAGGCTTGCGACAGGCATTCGCAGGGAAGAAGGCGCATTCATGAGCGTTATTGTGGGATTGTTATCGCTTCGAATATAGAACAATCGCGACATGCTGTGCAGAAACTGCAGGCGTAAAAAAACCCGCACGGGGCGGGTTTCGATAGCGCCGGGCTATGGTCAGAACGCCGCGATGCCGGTCTGCGCCCGCCCCAGGATCAGTGCATGGATGTCGTGCGTGCCTTCGTAGGTATTCACCACTTCCAGGTTGACCATGTGACGGATGATGCCGAACTCGTCCGAAATACCGTTCCCGCCCAGCATGTCGCGCGCCATGCGGGCGATGTCCAGTGCCTTGCCGCAGGAATTGCGCTTCATGATCGAGGTGATCTCGACCGCCGCCGTGCCTTCGTCCTTCATGCGGCCCAGGCGCAGGCAGCCTTGCAAACCGAGGGTGATCTCGGTCTGCATGTCGGCCAATTTCTTCTGGATCAATTGATTCGCAGCCAAAGGCTTGCCGAACTGCTGGCGGTCGATCGTGTACTGGCGCGCGGTGTGCCAGCAGGCTTCCGCCGCACCGAGCGCGCCCCAGGCGATGCCGTAACGGGCCGAGTTCAGGCAGGTGAACGGACCTTTCAGGCCGCGCACGTCCGGGAAGGCGTTTTCTTCCGGGCAGAACACTTCGTCCATGACGATCTCGCCGGTGACCGACGCGCGCAGGCCGAACTTGCCGTGGATGGCCGGGGCCGACAGACCTTTCCAGCCCTTCTCGAGCACGAAGCCGCGGATCGCGCCCTCGTCATCCTTGGCCCAGACGACAAAGACGTCGGCGACCGGCGAATTGGTGATCCACATCTTCGAGCCGGTGAGCGAATAGCCGCCCTCGACCTTGCGCGCGCGCGTGACCATCGAGGCCGGGTCGGAACCGTGGTTCGGTTCGGTCAGGCCGAAGCAGCCGATCCATTCGCCGGTGGCCAGTTTCGGCAGGTATTTCTGCTTCGTCTCTTCGTTGCCGAACTCGAAGATCGGCACCATCACCAGCGAGGATTGCACGCTCATCATCGAGCGGTAGCCGGAATCGACGCGCTCGACTTCGCGCGCGATCAGGCCATAGCTGACGTAGTTCAGGCCCGGGCCGCCGTACTGCTCGGGGATGGTCGGCCCCAGCAGGCCGAGCTCGCCCATCTCGCGGAAGATCGCGCTGTCCATGCGTTCGTGGCGGAAGGCTTCCAGGATGCGCGGCTGCAGCTTGTCCTGGCAATAGGCCGCGGCAGCGTCGCGTACCATGCGTTCTTCGTCGTTCAGCTGCTGGTTCAGGAGCAGCGGGTCATCCCAGTGGAATTGGGCTTTGCGGGGCGAATCGGAACGGGTCATGGTTATCCTGTCTCAGAAAATGCTTGAATGATCGGTGGGCGGTCTGCGCCGCCGCGGTGCCTGGTCATTATAGAAATCCGGACGGGCGGGTGCTTTTCAAACTGCGACAGGCATTTTCGTTTTCCAGCTGAGCGGTGGCCTAGGTACTGCCGAATTTTCCGCCATGGAAGATCAGCGCCGGCTGCGCCTGCACCGCGCAATCCTCGACTTCGCCGACGAAGATCACGTGGTCGCCTTCCGGGTAGCGGCTGCGGTTGTGGCATTCGAACCAGGCACTGACGCCCTTTAATATCGGCTGGCCGGTGCGCGACAGCTCGAATTCGGCATTGTCGAAAGGATTCGTGCCGCGCCGCGAAAAAAGGCGCGCCAGCTCTTCCTGGCCGGCCGACAGCACGTTGATCACGTAGTGTGAATTGCCGCTGAAGATGGGCAGGCTGTTGGCGCCGTTCGACAGGCTCCACAGCACCAGCGGCGGCTCCAGCGATACCGAATTGAAGGAACTGGCAGTCAGGCCGCGGTAAGTGCCGTCGGCCAGGCGCGTGGTGATCACGGTGACGCCGGTGGCGAACTGGGACAGGGCCTGGCGGAAATGCGCGGAATCGAAGCCGCGTTCGGTGGCGCGGGGGGAGCTGGTGTTCATCCGCGCATTATGCCACCAATAGCACTCTGACACCTTTCTCTTGGGGCTGGCTTTCGATTACAGTAAAGCCATGCGAAACAATTTATTTGTCGAGGAGGTCGTATGAGCCAGCAGTCGGCCACTGAAGTGGCCATCCTGGGCGGCGGCTGCTTCTGGTGCCTTGAGGCGGTCTACCTGGAGGCGCGCGGCGTGACGCGTGTCGAGTCCGGCTACATGGGGGGCGACACGCCCGATCCCACTTATGAACAGGTGTGTGCCGGCACCACCGGCCATGCCGAAGTGATCCGCCTGGAATTCGATCCGAACGTGATCAGCTACCGGGATATCCTGGAAATCTTTTTCACCATCCACGATCCGACCACGCTGAACCGCCAGGGCAATGACGTCGGTACCCAGTACCGTTCGGTGATCTTCACGACCTCGCCGGCGCAGGAAGCGATGGCGCGCCAGGTGATGGCCGAGATGGCGTCGGTGTGGGACGGGCCGCTGGTAACCCAGCTGCTGCCGCAGCAGCAGTGGTACAAGGCCGAGGACTATCACCAGAATTATTTTGCCCAGCATCCGCTGCAGGGCTATTGCGCGTTCGTGGTGGCGCCGAAGGTGGCCAAGTTCCGCACGATGTTCACGGAGCGCCTCAAGTAGGGTGGGCACCCCGAGCCCACCCTGCCCATGACGCAAGGTTCAGCTATACATATACCGCCGCGACCACGGCATCTGCGCCGGATCCTGCCCCGCCTTGCCGCACACGATCTGGTACAGGCTGATCCAGTCGTGCGCAAACGCATACGCGCAGCCGGCCAGGTAGACGTGCCAGATGCGGAAGGTCTTCGGTTCCGCGGTCTGGCGGATGCGTTCTGCATTGCGTTCGAAATTCTCGGCCCAGAGCGCGCAGGTGCGGGCGTAGTGGCGGCGCAGGTTTTCCACGTCGCGCACTTCGAGGCCGCCTTCCTGCATGGTGCGGATCACGGTGGACAGGTGCGCCAGTTCGCCGTGCGGAAACACGTATTTGTCGATGAAGTCGCCGCCGCCGTAGGGACTGGAGCGCTGCTCGATGTCGCTGGTGGTGATGCCGTGGTTCATCACCACGCCGCCCGGCGCCAGCAGCTTGTTGACCCGTCCAAAATATTCCGCCAGGTGCTGCACGCCCACGTGCTCGAACATGCCGACGCTGGTGATGCGGTCGAATTCGCCGCCGACGTCGCGGTAGTCCTGCAGGCGGATCTCGATGCGGTCCTGCAGCCCGGCCTGCGCCACGCGTTCGCGCGCCAGTTCGAACTGCTTCTCGGACAGCGTGACGCCGACGCAGCGCGCGCCGAACTTCTGCGCCGCGCGGATCACCAGCGCGCCCCAGCCGCAGCCGATGTCGAGCAGGGTGTGGCCCGGCTGCAGGCCGATCTTGGTGAGGATGTGGTCGATCTTCTTGACCTGGGCCGTGGCCAGGTCTTCGTCGCCGTTCTCGAAATAGGCGCAGGAATACACCATGGCCGGATCGAGGAACTGGCTGTAGAACTCGTTCGAGACGTCGTAGTGATAGCGGATTGCTTCCGCATCTTTTTCGCGGGTGTGCGGGGACACCAGGCGCAGCGCGGCGCTGGTGACGCGGTTGGGCGTGCGCGCCGGTTTGCCGGTCGATTCGGCCAGCGCGTTGCCGACCTGGATCATGTCGGCCGCGCGGCCTTCGATCTCGAGCGCACCTTCGACATAGGCCTCGCCCAGGCTGTCGAGCGAGGGCGAGAGCAGGTAGCGCAGCCCGCCCGGGCTGGGGACGCGGATCTTGACGCGCGGCGCTTCGGCCGACAGGTCGATATGGTCCCCATTCCACAATTCCACCCGCAAGGGCAGGTTGAACTTCTCACGGATGCCTCTGGTCCAGGCAGACAACTTGATCTGGTCGAACACGCGTATTCCTCCGGCTGTGCCGGCCGCGTGCTTGGGACAGGGCCGGCTTACGGTTGCAATCGTTGCCGCGTCCAGCTGCCATCTTCCTGCCGCGTATACACGATACGGTCGTGGAAGCGTGAACGCCGCCCCTGCCAGAACTCGATCCGTTCCGGCACCAATCGAAAACCGCCCCAGTTGGATGGCCGTGACGGTGCTTCGCCGTACTGGCGCGCCGTCTCCTCGTAGTTGTGCTCGAGTGCGGCGCGGCTGGCGATTGGCGCGCTTTGTTCCGACGCAATCGCCGACAACCGGCTCTTCAGCGGCCGGCTATTGAAATACTTGTCGCTTTCTTCGGCGGTAGTGCGCTCGACAGTTCCTTCGATCCGCACCTGCCGTTCAAGTTCACTCCAAAAGAATAACAGACATGCAAAAGGTTTGCTGGACAGCTCCTTGCCTTTCTGGCTATCGTAGTTCGTGTACCAGGTGAAACCGCGCGCGTCGAACTGTTTGACCAGCACGATGCGCGAGCTCGGCCGCCCGTCCGCCCCGACGGTGGCCACGCTCATCGCGTTCGGCTCGTTGACTTCGGCCTTCAGCGCTTCCTCGAACCAGCGCGTGAATTGCAGGATGGGATCGGTATCCACATCGTTCTCGTCGAGACTGGCCTGGCCATAGTCCTTGCGCAGGTCGGCCACGCGCTCGCCGATGGCCTTCGACGCCGGCTCGCAGGCCGAGGCGGTGGCCGCGTTGCCGCCGGCGGATTCGCTGCTGCCCGGCTCGATGTTGCGGCGCCGGCGCATGGCCTGGCCCAGCTGCGCCATCTGTTCCGGGCTGAACAGGCGCACGGCCATCGGCGCCATCGTGCTTTCCTCGCGCTCCATGTGGCTCAGGTAACGCTGGCTGAAGCGCTGCACGGTGCTGGCCGACAACTGCGTGCTGCTGCCGCCGGCGATCAGGGTCAGCTGCTCGTGCAGGTCCTGCCACATGGCGTCCATGTCCTTGTGGTCCTGCAGGATGGTCGGCGCCAGCGCCTGCAGCGTGGCGGCGTCCTCGCCCTGCGCGACGGCGTGCAGCATCGGGATCAGGTCCTGTTCCTCGTCGTCGTGGTGCAGATGGGCGGCCTTGTCGAAATACTTCAGGACCGCCTGCGCCGCCTGGCGCGCCTGCTCGTCGGCACCATGTTCAGGCAGATGTGTGAGCAATTTTTCCAGGGTCGCGAGCTGCTTGCGGATGCGTCCGTGGCAATGCTTGAGGACGGCGACCGGCTGGTCGAAATCGGGAGCGGGGTCGGGGAGGAGCTGGGTCATGGTGATTGTTGCGGGCAAGTGAATTTGACGCGAAAATTTGATTGACTGAAAGTTATTTTAGAGCAAGGAGCGCGCTTCCGTCCGGTAAAATGGACGGCTATGACTACCAATCCCACTTCTTTCATCGAATCGACTTTCGAAGACGAGGTCGACTTTGGTCGCCGCTTCGGCGGCATTGCCCGTCTCTACGGCGAGCGTGCACTGGAACGCTTTCGTGCGGCGCACGTTTGCGTGGTCGGCGTCGGCGGCGTCGGCTCCTGGATCGTCGAGGCGCTGGCGCGCAGCGCGGTCGGGCGCCTGACCCTGATCGACCTCGACAACGTGGCCGAATCGAACATCAACCGCCAGATCCAGGCGCTGTCGTCGACGGTCGGCATGCCCAAGATCGAGGCGCTGAAGCAGCGCATCGCCCTGATCAATCCGTATTGCGAGGTCGAGCTGGTCGAGGATTTCATCGACCCGGAGAATATCCCGCAGATGATCGGCACGGGGCGTTTCGACTATGTGGTCGATGCCATCGACAGCGTCAAGGCCAAGGCCGCGCTGATCGCGTATTGCAGCGAACATGCGATTCCGCTGGTCGTGATCGGCGGCGCCGGCGGCCAGATCGACCCGACCAAGATCGAGGTGCGCGACCTGGCCCGTACCGAACAGGAACCACTGCTGAAAAAAGTACGCAAGGTTTTGCGTTCGCGCTACGGTTTTGCCAAGGGCGAAAAGAACAAGTACCACATCGACGCCGTGTTCTCGATGGAGCCGCTGCGCTATCCGGAAGCCGGCGCCGCCTGCGCCGTCGACCCGAACAGCATCACCGGCCTGAACTGCGCCGGCTTCGGCTCGAGCATGGTCGTGACCGCGACCTTCGGCATGGTGGCGGCCGGGCACATGCTGCGCAAGATGGCGGAGGAGGCGAACGCGGCTGTGGCGCTGCCCGTGGCCGTGCCGGCCCCTGCTCCGGTCGTCGAGACTGACGACGCTGGGCAACTGGAAGAGGCCTTGTTATCATAGGATCAGTTTCTACTGATTCTTGAAAGAGGCACCATGATCCGCCGTATCTCTCATCGCCTGGCCCTCGTGAGTCTGCTCCTGGCGGCTGCAGCCGCCAGCGCCCAGGACTCGACCCCATCCGCCGCCGGCCAGGCTACTGCCGCCACCCCGGACAGCACCCAGCAGGCCGCCGACGCGCCGGCCGAACAGGGTCCGAAAATCCAGAGCACCGACATCAAGGTCGGCACCGGCAAGGAAGCCGTGGTCGGGACCACCGCCGTGGTCAACTACACCGGCTGGTTCTACCGTCCGCTGGCCGCCAAGCAGCGCGGCCGCAAGTTCGATTCCTCGCTCAATCCGGGCCGCACGCCGCTGGAATTCCAGGTCGGCGCGCGCCAGGTCATCAAGGGCTGGGACCAGGGCGTGGTCGGCATGAAGGTCGGCGGCAAGCGCACCCTGATCATCCCGAGCGACCTGGCCTACGGCAAGCGCGGCGC
>Ga0308160_10005055_pt1 | contig 13868 bp, 23 predicted proteins | sample PhyFR1_FD_201036 | JGI IMG/M metagenome (GOLD analysis project Ga0308160, IMG submission 201036) | Phyllosphere microbial communities from UC Gill Tract Community Farm, Albany, California, United States - DLSLF.R1 | ecosystem: Host-associated > Plants > Phyllosphere > Unclassified | place: USA...
AAATCGAAGGAGAAAAAGGCAAAGCAAGACGACGACTTCTTGATGGAGTAGGTGTTGCATCTGTTTCTGTTTCTGATGACTCGAGCTGATGATTAGCTACATCCTTAATAGGGGCTGGATTGACCGTTCGGAGGAAAAGATCCCGACATACGACGAGATCGTAGGGAAACGCAAAGCCAAGGCCGAGGAGGAAGAGGAGGATCATGAAGTCGAGCCTACGGCCGGTGGACCAAGTCACCCATGGGGTGATCTCGATGAGGAGGATGACTTTGATGAGAAAGCTGAGGAATTCGAGCACGCATACAATTTCCGTTTTGAAGAGCCGTAAGTCCTATATGCCTTTTTATAATTGTGCTATACCTGACAATTAGGGGTTCATCAAATATCCTGACTCATCCCCGTGATATCCCTTCCCTCGTCCGCCGAACGGATGATACTCGAGCGACAAAACGGGCAGAGAAGGCAGAAAGGAAAGCAGCTGAGAAAGCTGAAAAGGAAGAAGAAGCCCGTCGGCTCAAAGGTGAAAAACGTAGAGAGATGGAAAAGCAGATGGCTAGTCTACGAAAGGATTTGGGGATCAAAGAGGGTAAAGGAGAAGTCGATTGGGATGAGCTGGAGAAGGTCATGGACGGGGACTTTGATGAGGATGAATGGCAGAGGGTTGTGGGCAAGATGTTAGAGTCAAGGGACGAAGATGTGAGTAATTTTTCTTGATCCATTGCATGTCGCGAATGTAGCTGATGAATGCAGGAGGAGGAAGAAGAGGACGATAATGAGAAGCCGGAATGGGACGATGATGTTGTCGAAATGGAATATGAAGAACCAGAGGACGAAGAGGTCCAGATGCACATGACATATGTACCAGCCGATGACGCCGGTTATCCAGATGAAGACGAGGGGCCAATCAATATGGTCAGTCACCTTTACATCCTGATATCAAACCATATGCTAATTGTCAGGATGCCGACTTTGATGGAGAGCTACCGACTAAGAAACGAAAAAAGAACAAGAAGGGCAAGAACAAGGCTGTCGAGCCTGAGCAAGAGGAGGTGGAAGATGAAACCCTCACGGTCGCAGACAAAGCCAAGAAAGTCAAGAAGGCAATGGAAGAGTACAAAGCTCTAGATCACGAGGACATGGTATGTCACATTCACACTCTCATGAGAAAACATGAGCCAGTGACTGACCCTTAGATTGGCGACATGCCAACGCGATTCAAGTACACTCGCTCAAAACCCACTGCATTCGGCCTAACACCTGCCGAGATTCTGTTGGCGACAGATAAAGAGCTAGATACAATCGCTGGTCTCAGACATATCGCTCCATATAGGAAACAAGGTCTAGGCATGCAAGGTAGAGGGATTAGTAAGAGGATCTACGACTTGAAGCAAGTTCTCAAGAATCGGAAATGGGGAGAAGAAATGGAGGCCGATGAAGATGGGAAACCGAGGACGATGTCCAGGGATGCTGGTTGGAGTGGCAAGAGGAAAGCTACTGCTGATAAAGATGGAGATGATAAAGAAGGGGAGGCGACTAGGAAGAAGAAGAGGCTGGGCAAGAACCAGAGAAAGAGGGAGAGAGAGGCTAATGGATGGGTCGCGCCAGAGGGCGGACAGGCAGGAGCTTCAGCTGCTACCGATTCGAGTAACCGTTTCGAGACCGGCGAGGCTGAAGAGAAGTCTATCCCAGCTACAGCTGCAGGAGACGGAGAGGGTGAGAAAGAGGCCAAGAAGAGACGTAAGAAGAAGAGTAGTCAGAAGCAAGATGAGCTCAAGATCTTTGACTAGACTAGACTAGACTGTACATGTGACATGATATGTCATTTCATCATTACTTCGTCATATCGTTACAAACATCACTTGCGCCGTTTAGACGCTCGATCATCCTCTCTGCGTCCTGGGCCGAAATCTGTCGATGGCCCACCACCTCCACTAGCACCTCGTATAGATAACCCGGCCGGTTTATCGTTCTCTCTAACCTTCGCTGGCTCCTTGTCTCTCTCTTTCTCTCTGTTGCGGTCTCTGTCTCTGTCCCTATCCCTATCTCTGTCCCGCTGCGAAGACGCATGTCCCCTATCATTCTGCTGCCCGTGCCCTCTGCGCGAATCATGTCGTCGATCGTCCCTTTGTCCGCCCTTATGTCGTCCATCTTGACTACCACTAGCCTGTGAGCGAGGTGGAGGACTGAGGAGATCCCGACTTGGTCCAGCTCTAGGAGTGTGCGATACTGATGCTGACGTAGGTGGCTGTGGAGGCCGAGCCTGATGCGCTTCAAGCTCTTGGCGGAGTTTTTGGACTGTTTCGGCGTGTTGTTGTAGATCCGCACTGAATATCAGTACTTGACTTATACAGGCATATCAAAACGTACTCTAGTGAGGTGATTACTTTCTGGGAATCTACCAATTAGCAACAGTAGTGAATATGCTTCACAGAAAGGCTTACCTGCCAGAGTTCTTTCCCATTCTTCTGTATCCACCCGTCCAGCTTCCAGTAACAAATCTCCAAGCTCCTCATTTTCCTTGACCAGAGCCCTCACTCGATCCACTACCGCCTTCAAGTCGAGTCCTTCTCTTCCGCCCCCCGCCGGACTCGTGGACAGTGGCGCAGGCTGCGAAGGGTCCACTGTGATCTTCGAAGTCGTTGCTACAGAATCTAAGCCGAATGTATATCGCATAGCTTGATTATCGCGTGCCAATTCCGATATATGATGCCGCATGACATCCAGGACTGGTAGTAGAGCATGAGGGATCTCTATCTTCTCTTCAGAGGTGCCAGCTGAGGGGACTGGAATAGTGGTAGAGGAAGCACGGGCATGTTTCGCTTTCATAGCTTTCAGCTCGGCCTGATATCAGCTCATCACACCCCCAGAGGAGAATGACTGACAGCTAGACTATCCCTCTCTCTTTCCAAGTCCAATACCTTCTTGCCTAATCGCAACTCGTTGGTGGTCGGTCTTTCGACGTCGGGCATGACAGACAGCCTAGACATTGGTCTATCCAGGTCTAGGATATCAGCTCTGGAACACATTTATTCGCCTCTCCCGCGGATACCCGAAGTCATACCAGTCTCCATACCCTCGACCTCTAATTCTAGATCATCATCAATCCCTTCTAGATCTAACACGTCCATCCTGCCTTGCTCTAGTCCGTATGCTTCTTTCAGGCCAGATAGAGGTTCTTGACCCACTCCATCGGTTCGGATGTATCCGATCACCTCAACACCTCCACTCTACTCGTACCCCCTCCTCCCGTTAGGACCACAATTACAGTCGTCGAGGGCTGAGGGTCAGATGACAGATGATTGGCTTATACGCAATCAAAGTCCCGGACAGTCTGCCTCCTGATGTTAGTCATCTCATTACTACACTAGCTAAGATGTAGCTGAATGAAAGATCTTCGATAAATTGCTGAGCTACCTTGAACCGGACTCTCAGGCTAGGATACGGAGATACCATCACCAAGAGGATGCTATTCGTACGTTCAGACCTACTTGTTACTCATGATGGTATTGAGGTAGAAGGCTCTCTTTTCGGGAAGCTAGCTCCAATTTGGTATCTCCTAGATACTGGACTTCTACCACGAGTGTTCCTTGAATTCCTTAAATTCGGCCTAGCGGGCAAAGGCAAACCAATCATTGTCAGCTCACCCAGCTTCAATGAAAACCTGAAGCTGACGAGAAGGTCGGGCCGGGCTTTGAACCCAGGATAGAATACAATATATCCCATGATGGGGAGTATGTCCTTTTTGGAACAACTAGAGGAAAGAGGGTAGGAGTGGATATCATGAAGATCCCTCTTACTCCGGATGAAGTGGAAGAAGCACTTGAGGACCATGTATACTTTCCCTTGTTTACTTTATGGTGACGAGCTGATAGCTAGATGACACTATCAGAAAGAAAAAGCATGTCTCTGCCCATGTCCTCAGGCGAGAAAGCAGAGAGATTGACAAGGATCTGGTGTATCAAAGAAGCCTACGTGAAAGCGATAGCAGAAGGTGTAGGGTTCGGACTACAGAGGATTGACGTTTCTCTCAGCGACAGCGACAGTGTCAATGGCAATGACAAGAAGATCCTAGCTGAAGTCAAGGTAGATGGGAAAGATATTGACAAAGATGGCTGGACTGTCGATCTGGGAGTACTAGAGGAAGGGTATATCTGGGCCTGCGTGAGCGAGTCAAGCGAAAGAGCAACGCCCAAGATCGTCCCGTACCAACAGATTATCGATGTCATGCAGTTATGATCTGACCCAACATAGCGATGTCAATTTGACGATGACCGGTGAGCTAGATTGGAACCAGGTATCGATACATATGCAAACATAAAATACAACTTCCAAGTAGACCTTCAATTTTTCTCCCTATATCCAATCATGCTAGATGGGGCTAGTGGAAACCAGCAGTAGCCTCTAATACCCTCGCCACATCACCTCTAGAAGCCGCTTCTGCTTTCCCATCTACCCCAAATCTCGTCACTTGCTCGTGAACAGTGCCGCCTTTCAGTACCTTTTCTCCAACGCTTCCGGTTCCGATCTCCATTCCGAGGTACTTCTGTACGCTTAAAATTAGCATGAACGTCGAAATCTGCACAGAGGGGAACACGTACAAATCGCCATCGACAAACCCAGCAGTATCCCGCGGAACTAACGGTTTCCCACCTCTTCGGAATTGCCGCCATGAAACTCCCCCTGGACCTTTACTGTACTTGTCCATATTCCTCTGTAGATCATCTAGGATCTTGGCAGACGGTAATGATAATTCCCCAATCATCCCTAACCTTCCATCTGTAGTGGCATAAATGAGGTCTGGGGTGATTATATCCGGAGCAGAGGCAGAAGGGGCGAACGCTCCCGGTGTGAATTTAACGATCTGCTCGTGTAGACCGAATGTTGCGGCTGGTTCGATCCTATCCCTCAAGCGGAATGTCAGGATATTCGATGAGCCCTATTAGTCAGTCTACGCTCGTGTCGTACGGGCAATAACTCACATCGGCAACCACAACACCTTGTCCCCTATCCTTGATACCCGCAAGTGCAACGACCTGATGAGTAGCCATGTCCCGATCATCCCCATAAATCATTCCACTCTCATCATCAACTTCCAGCATCAACACACTCCTCATTCCATCTCCAACAATCAATTTCTCTTCAGCCTGATATTTCGAGGGTGGCGCGGTGAAGAGTGACTGAGCGATGAAAGTACTAGAGAAACTCGATAATTCGGTCAAAGTATCGTTTTCGAAGCTCATAATAGACACTTTGGAAGCGGCGGCGTATGCTAAGAATTCGTGAATTAAGGTGATATCGTTGACTGCTCCGACTGTTGTCATTTCGGCGCTGATATTCAGGGACCAAGTATTGTTGGATCGATCATGGACAGGGTCAAGGAGGATGAGACGACCTTCTTTGGCTGGACTTGCGTTTTCTTCGTAGACCAAATCAACAGCTTCGTCGTCCGACAAAAGGGCTGTACCGACGGCGATGTAATGGTGTTCGTTCAGCATAACCTCAGAGATGCTTGATACTTCTTCACGCAGTCCCAAAGGCAGGGTTGCAAGTGCTGTAACATCAGCTATGATCCGAGGGGAAGTATACGGACTTACTTTGCAGACTGTCCTGATCCCTCAATTCGACCCAGGTAGTTTGCCAATAATCACCAGTGACAGCATCAATCGTTCTCTCGACCACACCAGCTGCGATAGCCCGATATGTCGAGGACCAAACAAGATTAGTTGCCGATTTATGTTCTGTATCCAAAGTCTGGATATGCAACTTCTTCAAACCGTCCACTTGAGATATCGATAATTCGGTTGGTGATGCCAACACCAGACTCTGACCTTGCTCGGTCTTGATGGCTGCTGCAGCCACCAGGCCAGTAAGGCTGGCAGAAGAAAAATCGACCCGGTCACCATTCAGGAATATGATCGATGTGCGATCGCTGAGACCAATAGCGAGGAGCTCGTCTCCTGAAGCAGTACGACTTTGGATGGGATGTAGGCTCAAAGGCTGTGTTCCAAGTGACGAGATCTTGCGATCGCGAAGACTGAGTGTTGTGGGAGAGTCGGGATCGAGCTCGTACACCACCAGTGAACCGTCGCTGAGTCCACCTAATAGCTGCAGTGACGATGCACTGACCGAAGATCTCAGCATGAGCGAAGAGGCGAAGTACGATTCCTCAAGAGTCGCGAGAGGTGCAGACCCCGCACTGAGTTGGTCGGCGGTGTATAGCGAGATCATGTTCGTCCAAGTACCAACGGCGATGATAGGAGATGACTCATTGGTTATGATCGCTACAGCAGATATCTCGGCACCGACATTGGCAGACCTGCTCATTAGCGCCGGCTTATGTGATCTGATCAGACAAGACATACGCAACTCGTTCTAGGCTCGCTGATGTGGCTTTGAGGATATGCACATCCCCACCCACGGTCGAAGCTACGATAAACCCCTGGAATATCTGGGCAGAGGTGATCTCGGCAGGAGCTTGCCAGATCGCTGCACTCTTGCCTGCTTTCAGGTCTTCCCATAGCGTGACTGCTGTAGCGGTGGCGTGTATCAGAGTTGATGTTCCCGGTAAGATGGCTGCTGCTAGCGTAGAGCTCGAGCTAATCTCACTGGCGAGGTCGATCTCCTCGACGTCTGGCGATAGTCTCAATAAGGCGGTCGTTGAGGCTGTAGAATATAGTAGACTCGATGCGCTACCATCAGCGCTAGTGGATGATGATCACGTACCCATCCCCGAGATCCAACGACCACACATGTTCGACGCCTTCCAAACCCTCAATACACGCGACTCGTTCTAGCCCGGCACCACTGCGGACCACACGGAGAGAGTTGGCATTCGAAGATCCCGACGCAATGACCAGATGAGACTGGAACATCAATATTGCCAAAGGAGTAGCCAAGGACTTACGGTACCACCACTCTGGTCCCCGACCGCGCAGAAATCCTTCACAGGTGCCAAATTGACCCATCGCTCCAACACTTCATGCGACCCCTGCGAAGGCTCACTGACGACGATAGAGCTCGGACTTGATGATTCCTCTTTGCCTTTACCCTTTAGCCTCCTTCTAGGGCTAGAAGAAGGTGCTGCAGGTGATGATGGTGGACCTGGGGGTGGTATATCGAGGCACAGTAGTGACGGATCGCCACATGCTGATGCGCAGAACAAGTGGGTGGGACCAAGGGGAGTCAGGGACGATGCAGGCGCCGCTAGACCCATGTCTGCTTTGCCTACGTTCACGGTTCGGTCATATTCGTTAGCGTTGTTGAAAGTCCAAGACAATCCTGTGAGTCGCCCAGAGTCGTCGCTGATGAGCATCTTTCCGCCCTTCGTAGATGATTCGATTGTAGTTGCGCTACAAGTCAGCTTGGTATTCGCAAGGGAGAGTCAGCTCACGATAGGATGGTACCGAAACCCTGCCTGATCCTCCATACCGGAGCAATTTGCCATCGATTTCCATCTGTCGTACTGGATTTCCTCCTCTTTCCAATTTGTTTCATCTCGCTCTGAGGACTTCTGTTGACAGCATTAGCCCTTGGCGATGTAGCGGGCGAGGACGAGCTCAATTGCTGCGAGGCGTCTTTCCTTTCAGTCTGATGGATCGAGTACAGTACTGAGTACTCGTCTCCTACTACCAGTGCAAGTCTTTCAGACCCGAGGGTACCAGCTGGAATAACGTGTCTGGCGCCAGGACAGGAAAAGGGGATTTGACCATAATCAATCTCATCGTCTGATGCGGGAGACGATTGAGGGGTAACTACGTTGATCGGTTTGCCAATATCCTGGAAAGATTGAGTGGTCGTGGATAAAGATCGGAATTGGAGTTGAATCTCGCGGTGAGGGGTCAAGGATAGGATCGATATTATCGGTCCGTGAAGTGTTGGTGGTCCACTGTGAAATGCTAGTGACAGGAGGTTCTGTTCCCGGACGCTGCTGATCAGCGCACAGCCAGACGATACACGCGCTGGCTCACTTGATGTTGAAGGTCTCTTTGACCCTGAGTCGTTTGTCAGACGCAGACTCATTCACCATTCCCGGCCGAACAGCACTCGACCTTCGTCGCTTTAGATCTTTCTCCTTCTCGATCTCCAGCTCCACACATGACAAGACACCCACCCATAGACTGATCAAAGCTGTACTTCCATCAACGACTACCCCTCTAAAGAATTCTGCTAGACGCAGAGAAGGCGTTGGAGGATTCAGTGAAGTGAATGAAGCCACGACCAGGGATGAAGTGGAGGGATTGAATGTGAGGACTAGGATTTGGGCATTGGGCGGTCCCAACAAGACCAGCAGATGTGGTCTTGCATCCTATACATCAGCTTGATTCTATGGTAGATATGCAGCATACCTTGATGACGACCTTCTCTATGCCGACGATAGATCCCCATACTTCCAGATCGGCCTGGAAGACCAAACCACTCGGTCCGACGTCCCAGACTTCTACTCGATCAGGTTTAGCGACTACCAGTGACGAGGAGCCAGTTGACGTGAGATCCGAGACTTGGAGTGACTGAAGGATCGGGGTGGGCGGTTGAGCCTATGGGGATCAGCGATGATGTCTGCCTCCACTTTTGGCATAACTTACCGATGCGATGTAGAGCATCTTGCTGAGAGTCCTTTGAGCAAGCCGGTCAGATCAGAACTGGCCTACACTTTGAGACTGCGAGCGCGGTGTACTGTCGATAGTGAGTACTGCGTGGAAGACGGTATGAAGTACGAGGTCTAGTTATGGGCATGAGCATCAGCATACTGTCACTTGGGTGGACAGGGATAGCTTCCTCCACTTTGTCATTTGATTCCGCTTACTCTATAACCGTGCCTGGATTCATGATCCCATCTTCAACTTTTTGGGCAGCATATACAGGTAACGATTACAACAATGTCAACAGCAACAACAACAACACCAACTCAGGAGGAAATTGAGGAGTTTCTACTGTCATGTAGATACGGTGAAGTTGAGGAAGCTCAGGCTTTCGTCGAGAAATTCGGACAAGCAGCTGTCGAGGGTGCAAGGGATGATAGGGGAAACTCGGCTGTACACATGTGTTGTGGGAATGGTCATGTTGGTACGTTGGCTGTCTGTAACCCTGTATGATGGACGTTGATGTCTACAGAGGTTCTGAAAGCTCTCCTTCCATACCTGTCGAAAGAGGTCCTAACAGCTGTCAACGAGAACGGGAGCCCACCACTACACTGGGCGATCATGAACAATCACGTAGCAATCGTCCAGCTTCTGATAGAGGTACCCGAGGAGAAGGGAGGTGGTGTGCCTCTGCTAAAGGTACGCTCATATCATATACTTGGTTCTGAGGAACAATTTACTGACAATGTAGCAAAAGAATCGATCCGAGAGAGATGCATTTTCAGAAGCACTATTTGCAGGAGAAGGAAAAGAGGAAGTTGCAGGATGGATCGAAGGATACCTGTATAAGAAGGAAGGACCTGATGGTGGTTATGGAGAAGATGGTATGGGGGATGATGGTAAGGTCGAGGAGGATGGAGACGGGGAGATTGATGGAGTCGATGAAGTCACGAAAAAGACTGAGGAGGTCACGCTGAAGGACGCTTAGATTCATGTGTGGTATGTAGTCTATAATGTATCATATTCAGGCATAAAAGGGCCCGTTGCTCTCGAGTGCGAGAGAGAGGAGACGGTGAACGACTTTTACGCAGGGCATGCAGTCTCAGCTTAAGATGAGCTCAGGATGAGACAGACTATTGGTATTCTCAATCAGCAAATGTCCCGAACGAGATCTGATCATCGTCCCATCCTGCATCAGCCGCAAGCATCGGGGCACAGGTACAGATTGGTAGACCATGCAACTTTCGGATGCACATGGTCAATCAGAGCTTGTATGATCAGTCTCCAGCGTGCTTTACTTAAAATCCGGTCAAGTGATGCTCAGCGTCTCGATAAGCAGACTCGCTTGAGCTGCTTTTGGGCTGACTGGGTAATGATGCTGAGGTGTCCGATAGAGGCTGTGTCTTGAGTAGATACATGATATACATCTCCAGCCCGCAATTGTTTGAAGCTCGTCTGTCCGAGATTTGCGTCAATCCCGCCATGTCAGGAGCCATAGTCTACTTCTTCTTCATCTGGGATCTTCTTCCTTGTCCTGTCTCATCAGCTTGAATTCAAGGGAATACCACTACAGGATAGTAGCTGTAGCGAGGCATGTGTGTAGAATGGGATAACGGAGAAAAGAATGAACATACCCTTCTTTGGTGGACCCTTTCCAATAGCATGCCTCTGCGTCGTCTCCATCAACCTGACCCGCTCTTTGTCATCCATCACCCATCCCGCTCCTTCTCTCCTCTCTGCCTCTAGGTAATCCAATCCATGAATCTCCTCACTCGTCCTCAATTGCCTAGCCACGCTCCTGACACTTCCCTCACTCTCCTTCTCAACCTCAGTCGCCTGTACTTCCCCCTCCGGAATATCCGATTCGATGGCTTTCGTCTTCAGTCTTGATGAAGAGCCAGCTGAAATACTCCAATTTGCGTATTTGTTATTTGGCAGTGAAGAGTTCAAGGTGGCTAGTTTTGGTAGTTTCGGATAATATTTCACAACTGCCGATCCACGAAGTGGTTTACGTAGATATTTCGCACCCGTGCGTGCGTTCGTGGGATTGTGGATCGTGTTGAAGATTTGAGATCGGATGGCCGATACTGTGTTATGTATGCTTGCCATGCTGGGCGATTTGTGTTGAAGATGGACATAGACTGAACGAAATAAGGTCGAGACAGAGATGACTTTTTAGTGGTGTCTTAAATAAGTTTCACCTCTCACATTATAGAACAGGAGTACAGATGCAGCATGCACGAAAGCGCATCGAGGATAGTAAAGTAGCATCCAAAACGATAACAAAGACGAATATAAGGAGGCGTATATCATAGGCAAAAGTCCATTCATCAACATCGGCATAACATGCAGTCATCGTCCCATCGTACCTCAATCTTCACTCGTATCCTAGGCGGTGTGGCCGGACTCCCAATCTCCCAAAGTCAGACTCGCTGGCTTATAGGAAGAAAGCGGCGAGAGCTCCAAGGATAGGAATAGCGGGAAGAGCTACATTGGCAGCGGAGTTGGGGGTGGTGGAAGGGGTCTGCATTGTCAGTCTTTGCCTCGTGTGTCTGCGAGATTCGACTTACAGCGTTGGGGATACCGCCGCTGGCATCACCGGCGTTGGCACTGACAGCTCCACTTCCAGATGAAGTGGTAGTGCTCCTGGTCATGGTAGTAGGAGTGGACATGGTCATCATCATGGTAGTGGTTGAGCTGGAACCAGTTGATGAAGATGCAGAACCGGCCATTCCAGATGAGGTGATGTTGAATTGACCAGATTGTGCGTAGATAGCCTGGTTGTTTCGGGAAGTAGAGATCAAGTTGATTTGGAATCCAGTTCCAACGGGCCAGTCACCATTGGGGAATGAGACCGAGGCAGAGTTCTCGGTGTTGGCAGCTCCGGTAGATTGCTCCATGATTAGAGTGACAGGGGCGTTGTCAAGGAAGCCAGACTGAGAAGTCAGCGTCTCGTCATTCATCGATCCACTGCTCGATCCTAGGATGCGTCTGATGATCGACAGGGCCCGTGCTCAAACTTGACTTACCTGGTTGTCGAGAACAACTCGGAAAGATTCGGTATCGGTACTGACAGCCTCCCAGGAGATTGTCTGAGATCCAGAAGTGCCCCAGACGGTATCATCATCGGGACTGGTGACTTTGATAGCGTTGGCGACGGCCAACAGGGCGAAGGTGGAGATGATGGTCTTGGTAAACATCTACGCGTCAGTCAGCGGCGCGTCCACAAGGATGTCCGACGCAGCTTCCATACGACCGAGGGTGGAGAATTAGACGTACATTAGTTGATTTGTAGGGGCTAAAAGAGCGTGAGGTAGCAGTGGTATATGCAGTAGTTGGCGGGTAGGTATATAGTATTTGATGAAGGTGACAGAATAGCGAGACCAAGAGGATTTTGATGCACACGGACAAGTTATTTTCAGGTACAGGATACACACACAGGTTGTTTACTCTTTTACCCTGAGTAGACACGGTATTACCCTGAACCGCGTTCCTCCCCCGAGATCTTCTAGCCTCTACACAATCATGACTTTACCGACAAGAGAGAGAGAGAGAGCGACAGCATGGGTCGCTCGGTATCCCGGTCTGGGGCGCGGATGAGCACCGCACGCGGCGAGAAGGGAGTTTTTGACTCAGAGGCCACCGACCGCTTGCACAGCGCAGGATGGATTGCAATCAGTCCAGTTCAGTCCTTTATGAGGTAGAGGACACCATAACTCGGTCGTGTCATAGAGCTGGTGCGACTACGAAGAGCAGCCCAACGCGCATTGGGCCAGACACCTCATAGTGCACGCAGAATACGGGACGACTGCATGAACTCTGTCAGGATCGTGTGGCCCGAGGCGAGTCACAATTCTTCATATCCACACATTTACACAGCTTCCGACGTACTAACTTCTGTACAGTAACGGGTCGCTGCCTGTCTACGCATCTCTCCATCCATCAGGATCGAGGTTGAATTGGCTGGCGTCTGTCTGTGGCTTATGTGGTTTCAGCATCTGTCCATAGTCCGAATTCCTGAGGGATGGTTGCGACATCATGGTTGCGAATCCGGACGGCTTCCCTTCTGGTATGTGACACTCGCAACGTGTCGTTGTACTTGAGTTGGCCGTCATTCTCGAAGGCTCTTCCTTCCCAGACCTCAGCTCTGACTTGTTGAATGTGCTTGACCCGATCCATTGAGGGGCTGTGTGAGCCGGTCTGACGGAGCCGGATGCTGTTTATGTCACACTGGATGTCAGCGATTTCCTTCCAGGTCGGCCAGCCGCATCAGCGCGTCGCGAAGCTGTGCTTACATAGATGTCTTTTCGCTCCCTCTACGGCGGTATCCCTGTCTGCTGGAGCGATATGACTGCGTGGGATCGGTAGGGGTGGGGGTATGTCCGAGGCGGAAGTCGAAACTGTTTGCATCTCAGCGCTGTCGGCCCCAACGAGGTCTTCTGGCATAATTGAGTGGCGTGTCATTGTCGATCGAGTGGGCGAAGCTGCGGCCGGAATAATGAGTTCGAAAGCAGAGCGAAGACCGCCGATGAGTAGCCTTATATGAGTAGCCTTATATGTCCGCTGAGTTCTTCGAGATTCAGTGATGTAAAAGGTAAAAGGACAGTACAAGAGCGGAATCACGGCCCTGCCCAGACCCTCAACATATCCTTTGATCCTTGTCTTGTGAGGTCAAGAAAGGTAAACTCTCTGCACCGCATTGGACAACATATGCATCCAAGGTAATTTTAGCCTATTTTAGCCTATGATCAAAGCCGTTTAAGCCTTGGTGACGAACTCGACACCCTTTTGGATGTTCTTCTTGAGGCTGCATCGATCAGTAATGTCTGAGAAGTCTGAAGAAAGTACTCACTCAGGGAGACAAGCCTTGAGGAGCTCCTCCTCCTCGGCAGACATAGATCCGACGGGGTGGATGTTCTTGACACCCTCTGTACCGAGCTCGACGTTGGATGCGAACCACTCGACACCCTCCTTCTCGTACAAGGGAGACTTGACGAAAGTGGGCTCAACAACACCACTCTCACCGTTCAAAGCTCGGATCAAAGAGTTGGCGAATCGTGCACCGGCTAAGTCGTGTCAGCTCGAATTATTCTCAGTTGATATGCTAAGACTTACCGAAACCCATGGAGAGGGTAGCGGATCCGGTACCGGCCTTGGCCTGGACGACCTCGTCACCACCGAATTGGATCCTCTTGACGAGGGCCTTGTACTCCTCACCCTTGACATCCTTTCCAATGCTGGTCTGAGAGAGTAGGGGGACAATGGTGACACCAGAGTGACCTCCGACAA
>Ga0308160_10005056_pt1 | contig 13868 bp, 17 predicted proteins | sample PhyFR1_FD_201036 | JGI IMG/M metagenome (GOLD analysis project Ga0308160, IMG submission 201036) | Phyllosphere microbial communities from UC Gill Tract Community Farm, Albany, California, United States - DLSLF.R1 | ecosystem: Host-associated > Plants > Phyllosphere > Unclassified | place: USA...
CGTCGCTCGCGTCTAAGCTCGACGCGTCGCCGGTCGAGCACCCGGCCAAGGTCGCCGCCGCCGCCGCCAAGCCGACGCGTGAGGAGCTCGAGAAGCGCTTTGTCGGCGACCTCGACTGCGAGGAGTGCGACGAGCCCATCCTCCAGGAGACGTGCGTGCTAGTTTCTTCTTCTCCCCCTCGAGCTCATTTCCGAGCGGCGAGGCGCGTCAGCCCTCGGACGCGTCGACGCGACTCGGGCAGCCATCGGGCGCGCCTTCTCCCTTTCATCCAGCCCGCCTTTTGCCCTCCGACCTCTCTTCTAGAATGCCGACTGACATGCCCCTCTCCGATCTTTTCCCAAATCAGCAAGAAGCGCTTTGTCCTGTTCCCCATCAAGTACAAGGAGATCTGGCAGGCGTACAAGAAGGCCGAGGCCTCGTTCTGGACGGCCGAGGAGATGGACCTGTCGAAGGACATGGCCGGTTCGTCCCCGTGACTTGACGCTTCTCTGCCCGCAAGAACTGACTCTGATGTCTGTCTACTCGCAGACTGGGAGAAGCTCACCGACAATGAGGTGCGTGCTCTCGGACAATATCAATCCAGGACACGCGACCCCGCCCGGCTGACACAACCTCCTTCCCCCTCTTTCCTCCCACCTCCAGCGTCACTTCATCTCGCACGTCCTCGCCTTCTTCGCTGCCTCGGACGGCATCGTCAACGAGAACCTGCTCGAGGTCCGTCCCTAGCACGAGGCGCGAGTTCGTCACAGCGCCCGATTCTGACGCGCCGTACCACGCCCCCTCCCTGTAGCGCTTCTCGTCCGAGGTCCAGTCGGCCGAGGCCCGGTGCTTCTACGGCTTCCAGATCATGATGGAGAACATCCACTCGGAGACGTACTCGCTCCTCATCGACACCTACATCAAGGAGACGGAGGAGCGCGAGTTCCTGTTTGACGCGATCGAGACCAGTGCGTCTCGTCTGCCTGCATCCCGATACCGGCCGAACCGTCACTGACCGTCGAACCCTTGGACCCCTCCCCCTTCATAGTCCCCTGCATCGCCAAGAAGGCCGAGTGGGCGATGAAGTGGATCTCGAGTGACACGTCGTCGTTTGCCGAGCGGCTCGTCGCCTTTGCCGCCGTCGAGGGCATCTTCTTCTCGGGCTCGTTTGCCTCGATCTTCTGGCTCAAGAAGCGCGGCCTCATGCCCGGACTCACCTTCTCCAACGAGCTCATCTCGCGCGACGAGGGCCTCCACACCGACTTTGCCTGCCTCCTTTTCTCGCACCTCAACCGGCGGACGCACCCGTCCATCATCGAGGCCATCATCCGCGAGGCCGTCGAGATCGAGAAGGAGTTCCTTTCCGAGGCCCTTCCGGTCTCGCTCATCGGCATGAACGTCACGATGATGTGCACGTACATTGAGTTCGTCGCCGACCGGCTGCTCGTCGCCTTCGGCAACAACAAGGTGCGCGCTGGGTGTGACGGTCGCGCAGCGAGAACACGACTGACTTTTTCCCACCCCGTCCGTCCCATGCCAGTTCTACAACGCAACCAACCCCTTTGATTGGATGGAAGGAATCTCGCTTCAGGGCAAGACCAACTTTTTCGAGAAGCGCGTCTCGGACTACTCCAAGTCGGGCGTCAACCAGTCGACCGGCGACGGCAAGGTCCACGACGCCAAGGCGGCCAAGACGTTCACCATCGAGGAGGACTTCTGATCTTTGCCCCCCCCCCCTTCACGCTCCTCGCCCTTCCCTCTCACGACACGTCTGCCATCCCACCCCCTTGTTGCCTTCATCTCAAAACATCCCCCTGCTCCTGTGCCTTCCCTGCTCCTTGACGACCCCTTTTCGCTCCCTTAACGATCTCAACTTCCTTCTCATCGCCCCCTGACTGTGCGGCCTGATTTATCGATGCTCTCTCTCTCTGGTGGAGTCACACGCGAGCGGCGTCGCGAGACACCGGGGAACCGTCAAGTGAAGGGCGGCGGCAGAGGCTGGCAGTGAATGCTCATTCGTCGCAGCAGGAAACGTCACATGCGATCGAGGGCGACGGAGTGCAGAAGGCGGCAGGCAAAATCGTGCGGCGCGAGGGTTGGTCCGAGGACGTCAGGTAGGAGAGCGGTCTGCGAGAGAAGGAGAAGGATGCAAGGGCGTCAGAAAAGGAGGCAATCCAGGATAAGTACACGGAAAGGTGAGGGACGCGCTTTGGTATGCGTTGAACGAGGGCATCAGCGGACGAGAGATGTGACCGGTGCCGCCGGGAAGATGCTGGGCTGAATGCAGTGCCCGCGCTTGTCCTCGAGCGCGACTTGGAGGTGGCGCGACAGGAATCTGGCGACAGTCTGCGCTTGGGCGTGGGCCTCTTCGTCCCACCGCGAGGCTTCCTCGTTGGTCAGGACGAGTGTGCGTGGGCGCCTGCGGTCGCAGAGGAATTCTCACATCTGCTTGTCCAAGATGAGGACCCTCAGAATCAGTTTTAGACACCAGTCGTCGCCCTCCCTATGGAAGACGATCCGCGTCGACAACGACGACGTGATAGGCGGGGCCGTCAGATTGAATAGGACGTCCCGAGTCGTCGTCAAGCCGGGAATCTTGAGAAAGGTGTCGATCGCGAGCTCGAGCAGAGAGGAACAATGTAATGTATTGGGATGTTGAAACTCTCTTCAATCTGCTGCTACTTAGGGAAGAAGTGCAGCGTCTTGAGCTGAGTGCCGAGGACTCCGAGGGCTCTGAGGACGTGCGAGGTGTTCCCGTCGGTTCAATCGCCCTTTCCTCCGCAGATGCGGAGGTCGGCGAGGTTGGGTGGGCGAGTGGGCGTCAAAAGCGAGGCCATCAAAGACTGGGGATCTGAAGTGCAGAAGTGCAGGTCGAGCCGCACGATCGACGAGAGATTGAACCAGGCTTCGAGCGGGGAGTCGTCTCATAGGTCGAAGCCGTATTCGACCGGCAGAATGACTTGAGTATGTTGGAGCCGTTGCGGGTACGGCGCATCTTGTGCAAAACTTGGCTAAGCAGGAAAGGGCGACAGCGCCTGGAGGCTAGCCAGTCGACCCAGCTCAAGCCATAGTGCACGGACAGGGCGGTTGGCCGTAAGGTTGACAGTCTGGTCGTAGTGCAGCTCGCTCACGAGATCGGCCGAGAAGGGCGACCAGCGGACGGTCCGCAGGAATGCGTGTTGCCGAGGCCATAGCTCCTGGGTCGTCTCTTGGACCGCACCGGGACCGTCTCAAACGGGACCGTCGAGGATGAACTTGTCGAAGACGACGCGCGCATATAGTAGCGGGGCCGTGATAGCATAAGTAATCAGGTGCGTCAGGGCTGGCAGTCGAAGAGAAGCGATCCTAAGGTCAGAGACGACCTGACGCACCTGCCAGAGCTTGCAGACGACAAGCAGAACGCGGAGGACGTCCAGTCTCCGGACCATGGCCTCGAGGTCGTCTTCGTAAACGACTCCGACGACCTTCTCGACCGCAGCCTGTACGATGGCGAGCTGGATCTCGTCTGGCAGCCGCGAGAGGGAGCGGCGTCGGCTGCGAAGGGTCGTCAAACATCAGCACATGTATCGAGCCGGACGAAACGAAGGGACACGAGAGACGTACGACATCCTCGCGAGCTGACGACGCAGGCGGTGCGAGCGGCAAGACGCGGGGCCGGGCTTGATGGCTGAGCGAAGGCTGCGAGCGCTGGTGGACGCTTTGGAGCTTTGCCAAGCGGGCGAAAGCCGGATGACGCGGGGTGATGGTGCTGATGGCAGCTGTACTTTAAAATGAGCTACTGGGATGCCCGGGGACGTGGTTGGAAGTCGAGGAGGCAGCTCAGCGGCGATAGGCCGACTGAATCGGCGTTCGCTCGATGAAAGGGGGACGGTTGGACCGCGCAGCAACCCTCGAAGCACCCGCCTCGACGTAAAGTAAGTGCACAGGGGAGAGAGAGCCTGACTGGCGGAAAACCAATGTTTTAAACGGGAGCTGCACTCGTAGCGTGAATTCTCGTTTCATTTATCATGGCGCTCTGCCTCAGCCGAGACCGACGACGCGGCCCTGGCCCTTGATCTCCATCGGCAAAACGAGCACGCCCTCGGCGCTCTCCCGACCAGCATCAAGCGCACCAGCCTTGCGCTGCTCGATGACAAGCAGCCGGCCTTCGTACGGCCTGAGCGAGTCGTCGGCGGTGCCAACGGTGAAGTGGGCGTGCTGGAGGTCGGGCACGTCGGTGAGGGTGGGCGTGTCGGCTGGAGCACCGTCCGAAGGCCGCAAAGACGAAACGACGAGCGACATGACTTTGTCGGAAAAGACGAGGTGCGAGATGAAAAACTCGAACAGCGGCGGCTGGCCATCGGGAGCGGTCGGGTTGGCGAGCGCAACACACTGGTCCCAAGTCCGCTTCCAGGGGCCGACGGCAGCTGGGCTCGGTCCGTCACTGCTGCTGTTGGCGGCCTGCTCCTCGGCGAGCGAGAGTAAGGCGAGCCGCTCGAGCTCAACCTCGGTCTCGTGAACGAGCGTGATGTGCGGCCGTCCGGTGGCGCGTCGATTCTCGAGGAGCCGAGCGAGAAAGGCCTCGGCTGCCGTCTTGACATCGTCACCGGCGGTCGAGTTACGGATGACCTCGCGCGTGAGCGACGGCAGGTCAACCTCGGGCGCGACGGCGTAGTAACGCGTGACGTCGGCCTTGGCGGCGTCCATCAGCGTCTTCTTAACGTCAGGGTCGTACGCGCCGACCTGCTCGAGGACCTGGCCAATGCGCTCCTTGGACGGCAGCTCGAGCGCAGGCATCAATTCCTTGAGCCGACTGAGGACCGTTCGCAGGTTGTCCTCGAGCGAGGCCTCGACCCGGAGCTGGATGACCTCGTCGCACTCGTCCTGCGCGAGCGGCTCGGCCGTCACAAAGAAGCGCCAAAGGATGTCCTCGTGCCGACGGACATTGCCCGCCTGCGCACGAAGCGTCTGATGCCGCTCGCCCCGGGCCGAGATGCGCGCCGAGCAGAGGCGGTGGAGCGTGTGCTGCGGCAGCGGCTGTAGCGGGGGCGAGAGAGCAAAGTTGAGGGCGATGAGCCGCGGTGGTAGGTCCCTGGACGCCGCCGTGGCCGTCTTCTCGAGCTCCTCGCGGTGTTGGGCAAGGTGATTGTTACTGACGAAGAGCGCGACAGTTTGATTCAGCCGCGAGGCAGCCAGGTAGCCAATAAGCATGGCCACGACGACGCACCGGTCGGCATACACGACCTCGTGAGTTGCGAGCGCCTTGCTGACGTTGCGGTTGAACTCGGGCGCCGTCTTCTTTGTCTTGACATCGTCGCTCTGCTCGTGGCCCCAGCCAAAGAAGGCCTTCAGCGCGAGGCCGATCGCCGTCTTGCCTGCAAAGATCAGCGTCATGTGGTCAGCCTCTGAGCAGCTCATCGAGGGACAGCAGCAGGACGGACCGCAGCCGGGAATGGCGACCGGGATGAGCAGCGTCTTGCCCCAGCTGCCCTCGGCCGGCTGGCCGGAAGCGCCCGACGTCGTCTTCTCGCCCCGTTTCCAGCGCGACTTGGCCTTCTCTTCGGCCAGCATGGCCGCGCCCTCGTCGGTTTCGAGCCAGCGGAGGAACTCCTCGCGGACGCGGATGATGCCTTTGCCCTGGGCAAACTGGGCGTACCATTCCGGGTTCGAGACCATCGTCCGTCGGACGAAGAAGACGTAAGGCGTGCACTCGGGGTAGCGAATCTGGGACGGCGGGACTTTGACTGGATCCTTCGAGATCGGCGGACCGCTCGTCGACGACGAGGCGACCGGCAGACTGGACGTCGGCGCCGACCTCGGCGCAGACGCCTTCTCCTTCTTGGCCTTTGCCTTGCCGCTCTCGACAACCTCGCCCCGCGCCTTGCGAGCCTTCATGTCGTCCCGCTCGCGCTTTTTGCGCTCCTGCTCGGCCTTGAGCTCGGGAGTCATGACGAAGCCCTTCTTGGCACCGGCGGCCGAGCCCTCGGCACCGGTCCAGGCCGTACCCGCCCAAGCGCGCGAGGGCTGGTCGACGATCGGTAGGAGTGACTTGGTGATCTCGCGGAAGGCGCGATACAGGAGGTAAGGCTGCGAAAACTTGACCTTGAAGAAGAAGGGCGAATCGGCCGGGTAAGGTGGGCGGGCGGCACCGCTGCTTGAGGCAGGCTTGTCGTCGGCGACGGCGCAGCGGACGACGAAGCCCTCGACCCGCTCGCCATCCCACTCGCCCTTGTCCTCGACAGCGCGGACATAGTCGCGGACCTCGCGGACGGTCGCGAGCTCGACGAAGCGCGTCTCGATGAACCCCCACTTACGGGCGAACGTCGCGACCTCGGCCGGCGGCAGCGAGTCGAATGCCGGCGTCAGCGGCGAGAGCCCGTGCAGGTGGAGACCGGTCAGATGCGGTGGATAGGGGATGACGTGCTCCTCGAAAGTGTCGTCGCACAGCTGTTCTCGAGAGAGCGTCGACCGGGGAGCAGGGGAAGTCAGTTGCGAGAGTGCCGTGCTGCGCGGAGCCAACGCCGACGACAAGACCAGGGGGTCCATCAGAAACGCACCTCGGCGACGGCAGAGATTTGTCGCTTCCAAAGCTCGCCTGCGAGCTCCTCCTCGGTTCGACCAGCGCGGCCGAGATGCCTGGCGACCCATTCGCGGCCGACGCGGGCATGGCCGCCGCGGTAGCCCTCCTCCTCGTCGCGCTCGCTAACGGTGTCGAGCGCGTGCTTTGAGGTGACGAGGAGTGTGCGTGCGTCGAGTGCCGAGATCAAGATGAGGCAGCCGTTCGACTTGAGCGTGAGTGAGTAGGGACCCGACGTCGATGCCTCGATGGCCGACCACTTCGTGACGGGACGAGATCACGACGAAGGCCAGTCAGCCCACGGCTCCGGGAGCGTCTCGAGCTGGACGGAGAGGAGGCACGCTGACGGACGCACAGAGGTGTAGGCGACTTCGTCGACGTTGAAGAACTTGTCGTAGCCGCGGCCGACGACGCGGTGCTCACCAGCGGCGTCCTCTGTCGTGAAGAGCCCCCGAGCGAGCGTCGGGAGGACGGCCGTATGCGAGCGATAGAGGTGCTCGGCCACCTTCCAAGAGGTGACAACCTCGCCGGTCGGCGTGGTAAACGGCGTCGACCTGACGGCGCGCTCTGGCAACGATGGGTCCGGCTGCTCCAGCGCGGCGACAAGGGCCGTGGCCAAGGAGGACGGGACGGCGGCCATTTGCTGCTGCTGTTACAACTGCTGCCTGAAGGAAGAGGGCCTTGCGAGTCGAGGTCGAGGGCAGACGGAGTTCGGGCGACCTCTCGAGCGTCGGCCGGCGAGGTGAGGCTTCGCGACGCCATCCCGACGTTGACCCCCTCCAGACTCCCGAGCCCTCTCTCTCCTCTTCCCTCAGTCTCTCTAGATGTGGCCAAATCGTCCGCCGCACGGCGCTCCGCCTCTGCACGGCCTGCCGCCGCCGCCGCACATGATGGGCGGTTCCCGGCCCGACTTCTCGCAGCCGCCGCCGGGCTACCACGCCGGCATGCCGCCGCCGACGTTCCGTCCCTCGGGGTCCAACATGGGACCCTTGCCCCCGCGGATGCCGCTCCCCCCGACGCCGATGAACGGCGGCGGCGACCGCGGCTGGGGCACACCGCCCGGCGGCGCTCGGGGCGGACCGGGCATCGGCGCTGGAGGACCGTCCTCGAGCAACGGAGGCGGCGGCGGCGGCGGCGGAGGCGTCCCACAGGGCGGCCAGACGACCCTCTTCATTGGCGGCATCAGCCCAGGTATCAGCGATGAGATCCTCGAGCAGCTGCTCAACGTACGTCGACCTTCTTCCTGCCAGCTGACCGGGCTAGCTATCGTTGCGGTCACTGATCGTCGTCTGTCTTCCTCTGCCTGCTGCCTCGCCAGGCCTGCGGTCAGCTGCGAAGCCTGAAGCGCGTCCGCGGCGCGACCGGCAAGCCCCAGCCCTTCGGCTTCGCAGAGTGCGTTCCTTCCACCCCGTTTTCGTGCTTGCTGCTCGTGCTGACGCTCAACATTGTGCATTCAGGTTCGAGGACCCCGATGCGGTCCTCCGTGCGCTCGTCGTCCTCAATGGCATCGAGCTCCCCAACCTCGAGGCCCGGTCTGAGCCGGGCAAGAAGCTCATCGTTTGTCCCAGGCTCAACTTGATCTAGCCGCACCTGTGCTCATCAAGCTTTCTTTTGCAGGTTAAGGCGGATGAGAAGACGCGGACCTTCCTCGACGAGTACGAAAAACTCATGCTGCGGACCGAGGTGCGTCCTGCCTCTTCTCTCGTATTTCTCCCTGCCAAGCGATACGCCCCAAGTCGTGCACTGACACGTTTGCCCGCCCGTTCCCCTCAGGCCGACGACGAGCTCGAGGCCTCCTCGGTCCGGTCCATCACGCATATCCTCTCCTCCCTGACATCGTCGACGCCGCTCCCTCCGACGTCCAGCACTGCGCTTACGTCGGTCGCGCCCGAGGCCTCGGCCGCGGTCGCCGCTGCCGCGCCAGGCGGCGGCTTTGGCTCAGGTGGCCCGCCACCAGCGACGAAGGACGGTCGGCAGGGCGTGACGAACGATACGCCGCATCACCTGCGCGACCTCGCCGCCGAGGACCTGCCCGAGGACAAGCGCGACGGCGTCCTCTCTCAAATCGGCATGTTCCGCGGCTCACAGGTCGAGCGCGAGCGCGTTCGGCGCAAGCAGGACGAGGAGCGCGAGCGCCAGCGGATCGAGGCCATCGTCCGGGAGGAGGCGCGCGCTCGCGAGCTCCGCGCCCAGGCGGCCGCGGCAGCGAATGCCAGCGGTGGCGGGGGACGCGACGGCGACCAGCCGCCGAACCCTTATGCGTCGAGAAGCGGCGTGCACGACCCTCAAAGCTACAACCAGCCGGTCGCTTTCGTTCCTGCCGGCGGCGCGCAGGCCAATGGTCGGTGGCCGAACGGCTCGGCCGGTGGTTCGGCCGCGCCCGAACGGACAGATGAGGAGGAAGAGGCGGCTCGCAAGGAGCGTCGGCGGCGGACCCAGCTCGAGACGAAGCGCGAGGTATGGGCAACCTGCTCCTCCTACTTCTCGACCTGTCATTATCGACTGACTGTACACTCTCTTCCCGCGCGCGTCCGATAGCGGGAACGTCGGCTCGAGCAGCGCGAGCGTCAGAGGTTCCAGCATCTCGACCGCGAGGCCAACGTCGACCGGGTCCGGCTCGCTGACGAGCAGCGGGCGGCCGACGGCGCGCGCGAGCGTGAGGAGCGCTGGGACAGCGACGACGATGAGACGCGCGGTGTCTGGGTTGCTGATCGGTACGTTGTCTCTGCGAGCCTCACTACCTTCCCTATTGCCCCACACAGCACTGACCTGTGACGAACCATCCAGGACCCGATGGCGGAGTCAGCGCCAGCTCGTCCGCCGGCGTGAAGAAGAGGCCGACACGGCGGACGCCCTGGCTGAGCAAGCCGAGCTCGAGCAGGCCGCACGCGAGGCCGAGGCTTTGCTCGCTCGACGGGCGGCCGAGCAGGCCGAGCTCGCCCAGAAGCAGAAGGCGGCCGGCATCCTGACGGACGAGGTCGCGCCCGTCAAGCTCTCGATCGGCGGCGCCGGCGGGCATCATGGGCCGGCGGGGTCGACCTCTTCTGCTGCTGCTGCCGCCGCCGGTGGGTCGGGCGGAGCAGGAGGAGCGTCGGGCTCGAAGGCGTCAGGTGCCTTCGGCGAGGATGAGGACGACGAGCTCGCCGCTTCGCGCCGGCGGAGGGTGCTCGTCAAGCTCGATCCACTCGAGGGCCTCTCGGGCGCTGAGCGCGAGCAGAAGCGCAAGCGCATCCTCGACGGCGTCCGGTCAAAGCTGCCGGCAGGGGACGACGAGAAAGCTATCTTTGCGGCAGAGATTCCCTGGGCTGCGCTCACCGATGTACGTCTTGGCCGTCTCACCTCCCTCCTGACACCCCTCATTCCGGGCCTCCAGGCTGACCACTTCGCTTTCGGCCCGGCAGGACATCATCACGACGCGGCTCCGGCCGGCTGCGCGGGCCGGGCTCGAGCGTCTGCTCGGCGAGCTCGAGGACGAGGACCTGCTCGATTTCGCGCTCGACCACGTCCGCGAGCGCAAGGCCGGCCCGGCCCTCGTCGAGGGGCTCGAACCGGTTCGTCACCAGCTGCCCATCCTTCAGCCTTTGCCCGGAGTACTGACCTTCCCTCTCTTGATCCTCTTTCCCAGGTTCTAGAGGACGACGCGGGCACGTTTGCGCGCGCCTTCTATCGGACCGTCCTCTTTGAGGCGCTCGCCGCGGACGAGGGCGTCGGCACCGAGGGCGTCAGCCTATGAGAAGGCCATGCCTGCTCTGCGATGCCCCATGCAATACGTCTGACTTTGCGCAGATCTGGGAGGGCCGTCTGGGGAAGGAGTTTTGTGTCGTGACGAAGATGGCATCGACTCGGCCGGCAGTTGCAGATGAGCCGGGGCGCGTCGGCGAGCGACGGCGGGGTTGAGAGGCTGCTGCGCCAGAAGCGGCCCTCGCCCGCCCTTGCCGGCGGTTTTTGCTGGCCGGCTCGGATGGGGCGCGCGCGCGGGCGGGCGCGAGCCGTTGGCTGGGCCAGCAGAGAGGCCCACCCGTCTCCCTCTTTGCCAGCCCCCCCACCCCATCCCTCCATCCTTCGCTCGTCTCGCCATGGTCCTGCCCTCGCTCGCTCGTCTCGCCCCGCGCGCCCTGCGCTCGTCGCTCGCCTCGGCCCCGCTCGTCAAGCCGGCCGCCAAGCTTGCTAGCCCGGTCTCGGTCGGAGCCTTTGCTCAGGCCTCAAAGCGCTGGGCCTCGGCCACCTCTGCCGGCCACGAGGTGCGTGCCCTCCCTTGCACCTGTCGGAGAGGGCGGTCAAGCCAAAGGTCGATGGGACAACGAGAGTCTGCTTACTAACGCCCGCTACCGTCCAATGCTCCTGCCCTCCGTTGTTCGTCCGCTCGTCCATCCCGGTCCCCCTTCCGATGGCCACTTCGCCGCGCGCGCGCGATGCCCCCCACTCAAAACGACCTCCCCTCCCAAAACGCGTCTCTTCTCGGTCACTCGGCATCGCCCGGCTCTCTCCATGCTCCGTCCCTGCCGCGCCGGCAGATGACCGTCCGGGACGCGCTCAACATTGCGATGGAGGAGGAGATGCTCAAGGACGAGAACGTCTTTGTCATCGGCGAGGAGGTCGCCCGGTACAACGGCGCCTACAAGGTGCGATCCTCCCACTGTCCTCCTGTCTTTCTTGCCCGCCGTCTCTTCCTTCGCCTCTCCCGTCTGGCGGTCGGTTGTCGGCATGCTGCATGGCGAGAGCGCGACCAAGAGTTGGATTGGCCCGTAGCTGGCTCCGGCAAAGTCGTCCGCGACCAGGGACCTCTTACCCACCCTCTTCCGCCGGACGGACCCCGTCCACCTTGGTAGAGCAGGAGCCCGTTCTGACGCTCTCTTCCCCTGCTTCTTTGCTCCAACCTGCTCTCCGATCCATCTCATCCTCGCCCGCTGCCCGCTTGGTCTGCCCCCGCTGTATCGCCACCGTTCTGCCCCTCCCCTCGCTCGCCACCGGACATAGGTCACCAAGGGCCTGATGGACAAGTTCGGCGAGGGCCGTGTCATTGACACCCCCATCACCGAGTCTGGCTTTGCCGGTCTCGCCGTCGGCGCCGGCCTCGCCGGCCTCCGGCCCGTCTGCGAGTTCATGACGTTCAACTTTGCCATGCAGGCCATCGACCAGATCATCAACTCTGGCGGCAAGACCTACTACATGTCGGGCGGCAACGTCCCTTGCCCCGTTACCTTCCGTGGCCCCAACGGCGCGGCCATGGGCGTCGCCGCTCAGCACTCGCAGTGCTTCGCCGCCTGGTACGGCTCGGTCCCCGGCCTCAAGGTCGTCTCACCCTACTCGGCCGAGGACGCCAAGGGTCTCCTCAAGGCCTGCATCCGCGACCCCAACCCGTGTGTCGTTCTTGAGAACGAGCTCATGTACGGCGTCTCGTTCCCCATGTCCGAGGAGGCCATGAAGGACGACTGTGCGTGCCTGCAACCTCGCCCCACTCTTTGTTGCCCTCCCTTTGACCCCACCGCTGACCCTCCCACTCCCACGCCCTCAGTCGTCCTCCCCATCGGCAAGGCCAAGATCGAGCGTGAGGGTACCGACGTCACGATCGTCGGACACTCCAAGTCGGTCGGCCACGCCATCGAGGCCGCCGACACGCTCGCCAAGGAGGGCATCAACGTCGAGGTCATCAACCTCCGCTCGATCCGCCCGCTCGACATCGAGACCATCATCAAGGTCCGTTCGCGAGGAGGCCGTTTCTTGCGCGCACAGAGAGACTGACGCCCCTCTATCTCTTCCCGTTTGCTCGTGCAGTCGGTCAAGAAGACCGGTCGGCTCGTGACGGTCGAGGGCGGCTTCCCGGCCTTCGGCGTCGGCTCCGAGATCATCGCCCAGCTCGTCGAGTCCGAGGCCTGGGACTACCTCGACGCCGCACCCGAGCGCATCACTGGCGCCGATGTCCCGACACCCTACGCTGCCAACCTTGAGACGCTTTCTTTCCCCGACACTCCGGTCATCGAGAAGGTCCTCCGTCGCAACGTCTACGGCGCATAACTCGGCCGCGCAGCCCTTTTTGCGCTCCTTCCTTGCTCCTCCTCCTCTTCACGCACCCTGGGTCGTCGATCTTTCTCCCTCAACCAGTCTCTACCCGCCCTGCTTGCCGCGCCCCTAGAAACCGTCAAGGGCCAAGAGTGACCCCCCGCTTTGCCCCCAACCCCGACGGCTCGCACACCCTCCCTTCCCTTTTCCGTAACGCAATAGCCCATGCCGCCTTGCTGCCTTTTCCTTTGCTGTCGTTGACCCTTTGCTCTCGTCAAGAGGGTGAGAGACGAAACCGGCCCAGTCTGAGCATTTGCTCGTCTGCGCGCACCCCGCCTCATACTCGTGGCCGGCCCGTCACTCTGCAGGCAAAGACTAAGCGTCTTCCCCTCCGACCTTGGATACGAGAGGGAGCTTTCGAGCCAAGGTACAGCCCTTGCGCAGATCTATCCCGATGTAGGTCGCCGGCGCCTGAGAGGCAGGCAAGCAGGTCGAGTTGAGAAGGGGTCATTCGTGTACTAGCGAGGCGCGAACGCCGCAAGAGGCAGCGCGGCAGGAGCGCAAGCGGCACGTAGGGCGGGGCGAGGGTCGACAGGACGATCCGTGGTCAAGAGCGAGGGTGGCAAATGTAGGCGACACGATGGCGAGTAGGCGTAGGCAGAGGCAGGCGGGCGAGAAGGAGCAAGACTGTCAGCTCGCTGTCCGCCTGCTTCTCGTGTGAGCTCAAGGCCGAGCACCCCTTCCTGGCACGTGCACCCATGCCAGAAATGAGACGCCGGAGGGCGAGATGACGCACCTGCGAAATGCCTTAGAAGGCCAGCGGGTCCTTCGGCTTGACGTCGGCGGCGGCGCCGGTCGTTGGCCGGACCTGCTCCCAGCCTTGGTTGCCGCCCTTGCCGCGCTTCATCTCGGCTGCCATCTGTTTCCAGTCGACGAGACGGACCTCGACGAGCTCCTTGACGCCGAGGATCGCGCCGGCCGTGTTGGGCGTGAACGGGTGGAAGACGGTCCGGTCCTTGCGCGTCAGGCCGAGGACGCGGAGCGTCCGACCGATCTTCTCTGGCAGGCGGAGACCCGACCGGCGAAGCGTAATGCGGTAGTGGGTCGGCTTCTCGGCGTGAGGGGTCGCCCGCCGGACGGAAGCCGGGATCTCCTGGACGGCAGGATGGGGGTACTGGGACCGGAGCGGGTGGTAGAAGGGGTAGTGGGCCTTGGGCGGCGCCTTGCGCGGGGCAAGCGGCGGCGGCTTAGGGTGCTGGGGGTGCCGGAGGCCCATGGCCGCGAGCGAACTCGAGGGACGCATGGCCGAGAGAGAGGTCGAGTCGGAAGCTTG
>Ga0308160_10005057_pt1 | contig 13865 bp, 18 predicted proteins | sample PhyFR1_FD_201036 | JGI IMG/M metagenome (GOLD analysis project Ga0308160, IMG submission 201036) | Phyllosphere microbial communities from UC Gill Tract Community Farm, Albany, California, United States - DLSLF.R1 | ecosystem: Host-associated > Plants > Phyllosphere > Unclassified | place: USA...
GTCTTCGGGATACGTGGTGTCTGCGTAGCTTGAAGGGACCGATGCTCTACATGGTGAGCCGAGTCACCAGAAAGAAACCCAGGGCTGACTTTGGCAGTACAGCATAGCTTCCAACTTACGGTCTTGAAAAGCAATTGGCTTGCATGACATCTGTAGACTGGCATTGCCAGTACACCAGTCTTCTTTCCTGCATAACCTGTGGGCTTAATCCCCACCGGAAGCCATCCCGATGGAGGCCCATGGCGACTACCAGGCGCATGTTCAGTCCCCACAGAGGCCATGCTGAGTCTCCATTCCTTCCCCCTTCCGTCTCTAGAAGAACGTGTGCGATCACGTGCAAACTTCGTAGCGCCGAAATGGTATTGTGCTGGAGAAAGTCACCTCGGGTAAGGCTTCGTTTGGCCAGATCCACATATTCGGTGGCTAGAGGATCATTCGCGTCGAGCTCGAGATTGTGTAGCGTTCCCATCGCCAGAATCGCATATAGAAGACCGATTTCGTGGTGATTCACCTTGCGGTCCGTTAAGGGGTAAGGAACTTCCACGTAAGTATAAATCTTGGCGACTACCAAATCGAGATCCCGACGAGGTATGACATCGTGTCTGGGTCTCAGCAGTCCTCATGTTGTTACGCGCGCTGCCGTATACTTACTGCCAGGCGAAATAGCGGAAATACGAGTCGATTGTCCGTACTGCTTCGCTCTTGGACGGCAAGCGCGATAACAATTGTTCTGTACTCAGGTAAGTATGGAAAGGGAACCCATCCGGAGCCATCTGTCTCGGCTCATGCGGCTCTGGAGAGGCCATACGCGATATCGCTTGGGAATCGGTAGGTAAGATCTCTTGCTGGCATATCAGCCCAGATGTGTGCGTTTTCGCTCACGTCTTTCAACCAGTCGCTGCCTGCGGTCGGTCCTAGGTACTTGGACCGGCCTCCTTTGTCGATCATTAGGGTCCCAACAGGCTGCGCATCGCCAGTCGATGTGGAGCCTGGTATCGACAACTGAGGAGACTCGTGCATCGCCAACGGCTGAGACATTCCTCCCATGATGGTCACAGTTCCGGGTTCGAAACGGACTGTATTGGTAGCTCGTCGTTCCTGTTGCTCTGCCCCTGTCAAGGCCGTCTCTGCCACAATCTGGCTGCCCTTCTCGTGCTTGCGTTTCATGGGTAGGTGCCAAAGGGAAGCTTGGTTCTGTTCGGCCTCGGTATCGATATTGTCGGGAGCATCGTCGTGTTGGGTAGATACAGTCTTTTCGAGATCTTGTGAGCTTGATCGTGTAGCACTGCTTTCTCCCAGCCTTTGCTCGAGAGCCTCCAAGCGTAGTAGTAATGCGACGTCTGTGGACCTACAGAGCGATCAGCTTGAGCCCTGACATCGACACGGATCCCCCGTAATGGGAGCGACTAACTTGCGCGTGCTACTTCGAGTACCCTCTGGACAGATTTCGGGGCACTTTCGCTTGACGCAATTATTGCAAGGTACTGCAAGTCAAATTCTGCAGAGGGGCAAAGAGAGGAGCATGATATTCACCTGATCGGTCACACTTCAGTTTCGTCCGGCGACATTCTACTGCTCAGTGACCAGTCAAGTATGTCCGTCGATTCACGTACCTGCGCAGTTGAAAGTCTGCCGCTGCTTTCGCTTCTTGGCTTGTGGAGGCTCGGACATTTCAGTTGTGGTATGGGGAAAGTACAAGAATGAGCGGCAGTGTCTAAACGCGGTTCACCGAATCCGGCAGTCCAGTATCTCCAGATTCGGGCTTAATTATAGCCGATAATGGAGAACATTGAATCCCAGAGTAGCAATTAAGGGTAATGGAATCTGACCGGTAACACCCGGGCGACCTACTGCGGACACGCCAGCACTCTCGTAGATCCTTGGCGATGCGATCCCCTGTGCCCTAAAGTGAGAGGCCGAAAATTAAGACAGATGTCTGTACTAGTGTTGTCACCGGCTGTAACACCTGTGTCATTGACGAAGCCGATCACCAACTTGTGCTGCTCAGAGTCTTTGTGCCTGTCTTTATAGCAGGAATCGGACGGAATGTACAGGTCTGCTGGTCATTGGTGTTGTTAGATTCATGTATACCTCATGAAGAAAAGCAGCGGCATACGAATCACTTCCTTGCATCAAATTGCCAGTAGAGTAGTGTTGTACAAGATTTGTCCCGCCTCTCACCTGCGACGCGATTGTGGTGTACACTGTATACTTTCATCGCGCCCATGGGAACTCCCCGGACAGCCCCTTGACCCTATTTAATGGTGTGGGAGCTATGCCAACTCCGAGCTGTATAATTGTCAGCATCCACATAGCTGCACCTCAAGTCTGATCCTCACATTTCCATTTGGGACGACACATTTTTCTCATCTTCATTTGGTGGACTCGCGGGTTGCGCAGATTCCTGGTCTTGCATCCTTTTCTTCATGGCGATCTTCTCAGCTCGAAGCTCCTCCGATTTTTTAACTCCAAAGCCGTCCTGGAAAATGATCTGTACCTCATCGACCGAAACACCCTCTTTGACATGTCAATCGTGCTCTGCTTCCCAATGATACTCTACTCACTAGTCTCAGGATAACAGAAAAAGACAAAAACCCATCCGATGATAAGGAATCCGAGGTAAAGACCAAAAAGACCTGCTGGTCCGATTGATTCCAACTGAGTGAGGAAAGAGACTGAAATCACCAAGTTGGCCAGCCAAATGACGACCGTGGAGATCGCAGAGCCGACAGCGCGGATCTCGAGTGCCAGGAATTCGGATTGATACCAACTGAGATGGGAGTAAGAGCATCCGTAGCCGACCACAAACAGAGCGATCGCGCCGATAAGTGCTCCAGCTAGACTGCTATCGTACGCATATCCGTTGACTAGTTTGCCGCCAGTGGGTACCGCCATGACTGTCAGATCAGTATGAGAGTGGCGGAAGGAAGACGCAATCTAGACTGGGACTTACAATGGACGGAAATGACAGCCCAGAGTAGACCGATGGCCATGATAGGCAGACCGATCAATGCGAGACGTCGGCGACCCACTCGATCGACCACAGACATCCCGATGAACTGTAGATTCAGCACAGCTTTTCATGTCTTCAGTACAAGTACTCACCACAAACAATGCATTTATACCAGATGGGATGAGACCCACAGGGGCGCTTTGGTCGAACCCCAAAAGACCAAAGAGTGTGCCCGAGTAGTATAGAAAGACGTTAAATCCTGTGAGCTGTGTAAACATGTTGAGCCCGCTAACCGTTATAATGGGTCGTCGGTAGGGTTTATGGGTCCAGAGTATCTTTGTTCGTTGCCAGAACGACATTGACCGTTGCATTTGCGTTGACGCCTCGACGTTGTTGCGTGCGACAAGAAGTTTGAGTTGGATGATTTCCTCCGGAGCGCTTCTGTAAATCTTCCTCAAAATCGCCAAAGCTTTGTCTTCTTGACCTCGCATGATCAGGACCCTCGGAGATTCCGGTAGCCAGTGCATGAGGCCGAGTTGAATCACCGATGGTACGACACCCAGTCCGAAGAGGATACGCCAGGCGTTGGGTACGTTGGCCATTCCGGCCCCAATTCCACTGGCAACGACTTGACCGAAGGGAATGAAGAAGGCGCTAAAAATGAGCAGAGCCCGTTGATAGACAAGCGACTCGACCACTCACTTGGTGCCCAGGCATCGACCTCGGATGGCTGTCGGGGCCAGCTCGGTGATGTACAAGGGTGCAATGACAGCGGCGCCACCTACACCTACACCCAAAACAATTCGCCCCGCGATGATCTGCCCCACTGAGTAACTGGTGGCAATCAGGATAGCACCCGCCGTGAAACTTGTCTCTTCAGCTTGGGAAGATGTTTCAGAAATAACGACGACTCACGCGACATCGGCAATCAGAAGACTCATCTTACGACCCAGCTTGTCAGCCATGGTGCCAAGGATGGCGGCCCCGAAAATGGCTCCAATAGTGGTACCAGCGGTCGTAATCTCGGTCTCAGAATATGAGAGGACATGTCCCAAGTCGTCGCCCACAAGTGGTAGAGCGGTACCCACGATACCGGTGTCGTACCCAAACAAAAAACCAGCAATCGCGGCCTTTGTAATCAGTGATGAGTCGGTCACGTTTAGCCGACAAGACTTACGGCCAAAATGACCAGGACAGTATAAGAAGTGACTTTGTCTTCATTCTCGGCTCGGACCAGGGACTCGTCCTGAAATAAGAACCTGCACGATGACTTAAGCGTTCTGCTCCGAACTCACAACGATGAAGTCGACTTGTCTGTCTGCAACCTGCTCGAGATGTTGGGATTGGCGTTTTCGCGCCTCTTGGGTAACCATTCTGTTGAAATGATCAGAATAAGGACGAGATATGGATTGGCTAGCCGCTTGAGGCCTACCTTATATACGTTGGTCCCGGTTGAGAGGGAGCTCCGCGTCGATGTTCGATATCGACGTCAGCGTCGCTGTGGGGAGTCGCAGCCCCTCCCGCCGCAGGTTTGGGCCGTCTCGGCTTTCGGTGTTATCTATCAGCGGAGAACTTTCGACCGCATGCGGATTTCTCGATTTTGTGTCCGAGTAAAGCCTAAGTAAGATATGCCCCATGCGAGCCGCTTGTTTCAGATGACGAGCCAATTCTCATACCGACTCCCACATTGGTCATCTCGCACTGAACATGGTCCCAGTTTGCGAGAGTCTAGACGGATGCATACCAATGATACAATCAACGTGAATACAGCTGTCAATCTGTACAGCAGATTGGTAAGAATGAGAGGTAAAAGCTAGATATATGCACGGGGGTTGAGCCAGGCTGTCAGAGACCCCCGTCTCTGTAAGATCTATGCCTTGCTGGGAGCAATAGCGATCAAGTGGGTTTCAGTCTCGTTATGAGTTGACTACGATATTCATTCTTTCAAGAGTTTCTATGCTACGGCTAGCTGTTATAGACCTACGGGATCTATGTTATATCTACTAAGCGAGGCTCGCTTACGTGATCACGACACAGGCATAGAACAATCTCTCAATATCGCCGTCTAGGTGTGGAGACGATTTGCTTTCCAACCGGTACGGGGTAGAGCCCATGACTTCGTTATTGATGCTGTCAAGACAAAGGGCCTCAAAATGGACGTTGCGTCCAAGAATACGGGAACGCGATTGATAACAAAAGATTGCATGCAGCAACAAAGATTTCTATTCCAGAGAAATTGCGTTGCTTCGAGGATCCTCCGCCCCACCCCAGGTGCACATGTTCCTCCAACCACCGTCCACCTTGATGACTGTATCATTCATCATCGAGTTCTTCAGGAGGAAGACAATGGCATCCGCAACTTCCTGCGCTTCGGAGAGTCGACGGGGGAAGATGCAAAGAGCGTCCATCTCACCCAAAAAATAAGGCTGCATGATCAGCGACAGGCGGATGGGACAACGGGTCATTACACATACACGTCTTTCCTCGGTTTGAAGAGCGGATGCCACTACAGCAGGCGAGACACAATTGACCCGGATACCGAAAGGACCCAAAAAGTCAGCCATGCCCTGGCTGATACCTAGGACAGCGGCTGAGGGAGTCAGATATAGGACGTTGCTTGAGGATGAGTGTTAAGGCCTGACTCACTCTTAGAAGTCCCGTAACAAATACATCGAGCAGGTACTGGGTCGGCGACAACAGAGGTGATGTTGATTATACACCCTCGCTCCTCTGCGACTCGAGGAGCGAAAGGTCCATTGTCAGGGTATTGAGAATTGATTGCATCTGCAATACAGGAGTCGACGACAAAGGTGCCAAAAGAGTTGACGTGCATGACCTTCTGGAAGAACTGCCAGTACGTCAGAACGAAGTTTACAGGATCGGAAAGGGTCGTAAGAACTCACGGGAATGCTGTTCTTTAGCTTGTGATCCCATTTCCTCCCTGGAGCGATAGCGGCGCAGTGCACTCCTCCGAAGAGCGAACCCTTAGGAATTGCCTTGAGCGCAGCATCACAAGCTGCAGAGACTTTGTCGGTGTCGGTGATGTCGGTTTGGAAATAGAAGGCACGTTCGGCGTGGTACTCCTTGATTTTAGCCTCTCCAGCCCCGGGATCCAATATGTCGAATACCTAGGGTTCAGACTTCCATGATCAAATAAGAAGGCAAATATTAACCCACGACTGCGATACCCCCTTCAGCGATGATGGTCTTGGCGGCTGCACCGCCGATAGAGCCGGCACCTCCGGTGATGATGAAAGCTTTCCCTTCCAGTTTCATGACGTGAGATTAAGCAAGGAATATCTGATTTACTGGCTGTTATAGAGCTAGATCGGGGATGGGGTGCTGAAGTGCTGAAGTGTTCGATCTTTCCAGATGGTGTCGGTACTTATATGGCTTTCGAGCAAGGAGGATACGATACCATAAAGCCGGCATCGGACAACCTTTTGACCGTCCTATGGAAATTAGCCATATCCTGTCTGAAATCCGAGTTCGGCTATCGGTACGCGTCGGTCGGGTATATATGGGGGTGTATTGCATTTGGATGAAGCTACATCAAGTGTCTGAGACACACTCGCCCTACACGATATGTCACTCAGGACCTCCGAATGCGCGTGGGGTATCGCCACTGCGTCCCTGGGGATGCACACAAATCACACACTAGAAAAAAAGTTCAAAGCCATTCAAGAAGCCGGTTTCCGGAACTGTGAAATCGGTCTTGGGGAGTACTCAGCGTGGGTGAGGGCTCAGGTCCCCAGTCTGTGAGTGCTCGAATAGTCTACCGGGGCGAAGTACAGCCTGACTCGAGTTCACAGGCCAGCCACTACTTGTCCGCCGAAGTGGTGCGAAGGCGGAGAGCCGGACCCCAGTGACGACGAGATTTGGGCCGCAATGTATTCGCAAGCAGGTGTCCTAGTCGCACTGGCCAAGGAGTATGAGCTCAAGATCCTCATGCTCCAACCGCTCAATCAATTTGATGGGTGGCCGAAAGGTCATCCCAGGAAGGAATGGGCGTTTCGAAAGGCTGAAAGGTGGTTGACGACGTGTTCGAAAGTGGGAGTCGAGCAAATACAAGTACGCCAGAACCCTATCCGGTTTCCTTGACTGACCGCGCTCGTTAGGTCGGATCCAACGATTTCGCTGAGGCCAATGCCTCCGACGAGGAGACTGCTGAGGACCTGCGATGGCTCGCCGAATTTGGAGCTCGGCTTAATCCACCGGTCAAGATCGCTTACGAGTCATGGTGCTTTTCGGAACGGGTTCAAGATTGGGAACACACTTGGAAGATCGTTCAGCTTGGTGTACGCGTGATGTTCTATATCTCGAAGCAAGATCATATAGGCTCACACAGCTCAGAATCATCCCAATCTTGGTCTCTGCATGGACACGGCCCAGTTCCCATTGGCGAAAGAGTACGGCTGGAACCCTCTGACTGGAGACGGTTGGTCTGAAAGGCAATATCAGGGGATGCTTGCAAGAATTCGATCCATCCCATGCGACAAGATCTTCTATGTCGAGCTGTCGGATGTAATCGCACCTTCAGTTCCCCTTTACGCCGGTAGTCGGTACGACGAATGGGCTAAGCAAACTACTTCAGAGAGGAACGACCGCTTCATCTGGGCAATTTGTGGTCGTCCTGTTCCCTTGGTTGGCCGTAACGCTGGTCATGGCAATGAAACAGATGAGGACGTCGGAGGAGCCCGAGTCGTCGAGACCCTAGAGGCGATCCTCAGCACCGGCTACAAAGGTGCGCCAGTGCTCCAGCCCGTATCTCGTTCTGATTCGCAGGACCACTCATGTTTGAAGTGTTCGAAGCACCTTTCATGGAGCGCGGCGACCTGGATATACCACGTCTGTATGCTGAGGCATGTGCGACGTCGAGAAGAGAGCTGGTGAATTGTCTGTCGGATAAGGTTGGTCCGGTTTGATCATATCAGCACCCGTATCGTACTTTGAATCGGTCATTGTCTCCTCCGAGGAGTCGATCGTGATGCATCATTGACTCCGGGGCGGCGCGGGTGATGTCCGTCTTGTATCTGATGGCTTCACTATGTCCGACTTTGATCCAAGCGGACTTGTGTTTATAAGTGACAATCACCGGGCGCGACACGATCATACAACTTCTCTTGTTGAGTATCACCTAGCAATGCGTCTGATTGAGGTACAAGAGCCAGCACTACGCGTAGGCGACACTCTTGGCGAAGGTACGCCCATCGGCCGAGGCGAATCAGAAGACTGTACTGATGGTAACAGCGCCAGTCTGGGACACCATCCGACAAATTTTGTTCTGGGTGGACATAGAAGGCAGGAGAGTCCACTCTTACCATCCTGGGTCGACCAGTCACACTTTTCGCAATTTTGGGTCCAAGATCTCGGCAATTGCATGTACGGACAAAGACGATGGGGTTAGTCAAGATTGCGTTTCCTCTTGTGCGATACCGTGTCTTTCGCTGACTTCTCAGTTGATCGCAGCAGTTGATGAGGGGTTTGCCTTCATCCCTTTCACCTCGCTCATCGCGTCCGGCGACACCGATGGTGAGCTAGAGATCATGCACACTGTCGAGCTGGAATCCGGTGAGAAGCGTTTCAACGAGGGCATGGTGGATCCGGCAGGACGTTTCCTGGCGGGAACAATGGGGCATGCACATGGGACCCACAATGGGCGGATGTTTGCCCTCACTCGGGGTGATCTCAACCAGGAACCAATTAAGAAGGGGATAACTTGTACCAACGGGATGGGCTGGGTAGATGATGGAGCCACGATGTGCGCCGTTGTCTCGCTTGACCTCGGCCAGTTGGGTTGATTCGCAGGTATTTCACCGACAGTTGGGACAAAAAAATTGAACGTTATGATTACGATGTGGTGAGCCCAATCGTTCTAGTTCCCTTTGAGCACCATCAGCTAAGCCCTCTCAGTCCAGTGGCCGGATGTCAAATCCCAAGGACTTCTCCGTGGATCTGCCCACAGGATATGGCTGGCCTGATGGTCTCTGCATAGATACCGAGGGCGGAGTGTGGACCGCCCGCTGGGCGGCGGGCAAAGTCATACGCCTTAATCCGGATGCGGAGGTGGATATAGTCATTGATTTCCCCAGGGCTTGGAACATGACCAGTTGTGTGTTTGGTGGTACGTGCGAAGGCTGATTCCGCTGGAGTCGCCTTACACAAGCTGACAATACAGGGGCGGATATGGACGAGCTATACGTGACATCCGCGAGCACGGACATCGAAGGTGGAGATCAGCCAAACAAGCCCGATGGCGGCAGCTTGTTCGTTGTGAGAAATACCGGGTTCAGAGGCAAAGAGAGATTCCGGTATATCCGATGAAGGCTTTACTCTAATTACTTAATGCATAAATGACCGATTCTCGGACATAGCAACCTCGCACTCTTTAGACAGATTTCGCAGGGCTGAGCCGATTCGGCTTGATCCTGAGCGTTTCGTATGGCCGCAAGACAAGTGAACTGGGATACATAAGGAAGACATTAAAGGATTCGACGGCTCTTCAATCCACTTCCTACAATACCGCCATGAGTCCTATCGCAATTCAAGATCTTTCAAGTGCCTCCGTCGACCCAACACCTTCGTTGAAAGCTCGTGTGGCAGCCAGTCACGCGGCTGTGAACGATCAAAAGCCAGTAGCAGACGATTATATGTACGACTTCAAATACAACGCACCGTTACCATTCATCGGCAAAGAAGCCATCGAGGTCGACGATTCCGCCGTTCAGACCCTATCCGAGGCTTTCGCCACCGACCTGTACGCTGCTCTGAAGAACAATGATGCAAAGGCTTTCTCCGGGCTCTTCTTGCCCAATGGTTAGTACAGAGACGAGCTTTATCCACAACCGTGTAGGACTGACAAGTAGGTGTTTGGCGAGACAAAGTCGTATTTACCTGGGAGTATCGCTCTTTCAATGGCATAAACAACATTACACAGGCAGCTCAGTATTTACTTCCCTGTACCAAGGTCCTGAACGTCGCTCTCATCTCCCCGGCCCCCAAAGTCGAAAGACCTTATCCTGATTTGGAGTATATCCAAGTCAACCTCGCCCTCGACACTGACGTGGCTGGGGCTTCCGTAGTTGCCAACTTGGTCAATACGCCTTCCGGTCTCAGAATTTGGACAATACATACAGCTATCGAGAGCCTGCACCAGTATCCAGAGCTGTCGAACCGAGACGGTCATATGATCGGGGATTTATCGTGGCACAATCAGCGTCTAGCAGACCACGATTTTGAGGATCATGAGCCGGAAATCGTCATCATTGGGGGCGGTCACAAGTACGTGTCTTATGCCACGTTGCTATGGTATTGCGCTTACCCTTGCCAGTGGGCTGATGATGGCTGCTCGCTTCAAGGCACTTGGGGTGCCAGCGCTCATCATTGAACGCAACAAGCGGATTGGCGACAATTGGCGGGGACGTTACGAGGCACTATCCCTTCATTTCCCCCATTGGGCAGGTATGTCAAAGTGTCTTCTCGCGGATTGCTCGAGCAGTGAAAGCTGACTGCAGACCACCTCCCGTACATGCCTTACCCTGAGCACTGGCCAGTCTACACGCCCGCCGGAAAGCTTGGCGACTACCTTGAGTGGTATTATTCCGCTCTTGAGCTGTACGCATGGTGCGATTCGACAGTGGAAGGAGTCGAACAAAAACCTGATGGATCATGGTCGATCAAAGTGTCGCGAAAAGGGCAAGATGACCGAACTGTAACCCCAAAGCACTTGGTGATCGCCACTTCGCTTGCTGGTGTGCCCATGTCACCAACGATTCCTAATCGAGAGCTATTCAAAGGGACGGTCAGACACTCCACCGAGCATGATAGTTCGCGGCACTGGGTCGGCAAAAAGGTTTTGGTTGTCGGAACGAGCTCTTCGGGGTTCGACACAGCATACGACTTTGCCAGAAGGAATATAGACGTCACTATTTTGCAACGATCGCCAACCTACATCATGTCTTTGACCAACGCTGTCCCAAAGTTTCTCGGCTCGTACGAACCAAAGAATGGGGCCCGTCCGAATCTCGACATGACGGACCGACTATCGTATAGTATGCCTGTCGGGCCTGGAGAAGAGCTGGGTCGCCGAGCGGCGGAAGAGTTAGAGGAAGCAGATGCCGAGATGCTTGCCGGACTACATGCCCGGGGCTTCCAGACATGGCGTGGTCAGCGTGGTACCGGAGTTCAAACCCTCGGCTACACCAAGAATGGCGGTTTCTATTTCGAGGCAGGGGCTTGCGAACAGATCATCAACGGCAAGATCAAAGTCCAACAAGGTGCGATCGAGCGATTCACGGAGAATGGAGTCGTCTTCACGGATGGTCACCAAGATGACTACGACCTAGTGGTACTGGCGACTGGCTTCAGCAACACCATAAATTCCGTGAGGTCCATTGTTGGAAGTGAAATCGCGTCCCGCTGCAAGCCAATTTGGGGTATAGATGAGGAAGGGGAGCTCAACTCGGCCTGGAGGGACTGCGGTGTCCCTAATCTTTGGATCATGGTGGGCACTCTTCAACATGGACGGTATCACTCCAAGAAAGTCGCTTTGCGCATCAAAGCAATGCTCGAAGGAGTCGCCGGTGAGAAATATCAGAGATAGGACATTGATTCGATGTTTACCAGTTTCGGTCGTTAGTATTGGTCATTAGAGCTTCTCATATGTATCTTCTCATATGTATCCAATGCCTCATACCAGCTTCGGAAAAGCAAAGTGTTGCACTGTCTGGAGGCAAGCTTCGCATTATTCTTGACATGTTGTGATTGCTGAGATTGTAATTGGCTACAGAGGCACTAGGGGGTCTGAGGCACAAAGAATTGGTGAGAAAATTGGTTAGTCAATCACATGAGCTAGTTCCGAGGTCTAGAATATTCATGGGATACGACCATTCGCTGTTAAAGCACATTATGTACATTCTTGCGTTACATTCTGAGCTTCAGTGCTCAGGATGTACCGGAACGACGCCTCACTGCATTACACTTCATGAAATGCATATCCTGCACAAGCCCAAACGTCTAGCTCGATTGAAAATACTAGAATTGGGCCTACTTCACGATGGGCCAAGCTGAACCATAACTGTCCCAGCAATCAGCTTGGCGAAAATCTCTGCACGATCCCGGTGAAGATCGTGTGAAGCCCCGCCGAGCACGTGAAGAGTAATGTGAGGGAAATTTTCTCGCAAGCAACTGTGATTCGGTTCACCGTAAACACCGCCAACTTGAGGATCCGCTGATACGACGATAATCTCGGTGCCAACGAAGTGCTCTGTCCCAACGAGTAAGTCGTGAGAGCAAGCTCCCCTTTCGACCGCCTTTAGTCTGTCAGATTGTGAACACAAGCGATGTATAGGTACAGAGCAATCGCTTACCTTGAACAGCCCATAGACTGCATCAGGTTCTGTCCGTGTCAAGCTCCAACGCTTTAAAATAGCATCTTGCCTACTCCAACCCGGCAGCTTCACCAAGTCTTCCTCCAACGGAAACGGATGAGCCTCACGCGTCATACCCTCTTGTCGGGAATGAGGATAGGCAGTGCAGTCCATATCTAGCACAGGATCTCCTAATACAGCCCTGGTCGGATAGAGTCTCGCTTCCAGCAAGTGGAGTACGGCTGCAAGAATCGTAGATCCAAAGGAAATACCTGCCACAATATCATAACGCTGGTTGTGTTTCATATGGTCGTGCACGTGGTTCACGAAGCTTTGAAAGCTGTACTCCTTGAGCTTGGCACCGAAACCGTGCCCGGGAAGGTCCAGCGCTTCGACCGTCTTTGCGGAGCATCAGCACAGAGTATGGTCGAAGCAGCAGAACCACTCACCCAACCTACATCACCGTCAGCTAGAAGCAGCGACATCTAAGATGATACAATGCCAACTCACCACTCTTAGCTAGTGACTCGGCCACTTTGTACCAGATCATACCCGACGCTCCTGCGCTGTGCACCAGTAGGATGCGCTTTTGCCCATCGGCTGGTCCCCAGGTGATCATATTGGCACCTGTTCTGCCATTGCTTAGGAGCGCAATGCTTCATAAAGTCAGGCCCCAACGGCCCGGCTGCGCAATTCCGATAATTCGGGTTTGCCGGACATATCGTGACGGCGCTTTGACGGAGATAATCCGTCTCAGATGGACAGAGGGCGGGAATGTGCACATTAAAGCCCATCGTATGGAGTCAGTGACCCTGATATCAAATCTGATCTCATGTGTTCGAGTGTATTCAGTCCGGTCCAACGGGTTCCCAGGCGATTCTAGGCCATGATGTAGGCCGGCCCCCGTAAATGTCTCGTTTAAACAGCTGTATTTAGCCGGTAGGCACCGGTCACGTGGTCTCTCAGTCTATGCTCATCCCGGTTACACTTAGCTATCAATCGAGCTCATCCGTACATGCGTACACATAGCTGTGATGGATACAGCTAGAAAGACATTCGAGATCAACAATGGGGTCAAGGTGAGCTGGCATTGGCTTTTGCACTCCATGTATTGGTCTAACAGAGCAGGGAATTGATCCCATCGACTCACTCTACCTATACTCGAAGGAAGAAGAGAAAGTCCTAGTCGATCAAGAACCGTGGAAGACAGAGTAGGTCCCCTCACTTACCATAAGTATATACTGAGATGTAGTCCAAAGTACTTTCACACCGTCAAGATCTCAGCTGTAGCTCTAGTCAAAATGGTACGCCCCTCGCATCAATGGCGCTGACGATAGGTAATCCATGCTCGCTCCGGAGGTGATTACGAGATTATGGGAGTTATGTATGGCAAAGTCAGAGATGGGGTTTTCTGGATCATGGACGCTGCTGCCCTTCCGGTAGATGGGACAGAAACGAGGGTGAATGCTGGAGATCAGGCGGATGAGTATATGGTCCAATATCAGGAATCAAGTGGACAGGTTGGGAAGAATGAAATGCAGAGG
>Ga0308160_10005059_pt1 | contig 13860 bp, 22 predicted proteins | sample PhyFR1_FD_201036 | JGI IMG/M metagenome (GOLD analysis project Ga0308160, IMG submission 201036) | Phyllosphere microbial communities from UC Gill Tract Community Farm, Albany, California, United States - DLSLF.R1 | ecosystem: Host-associated > Plants > Phyllosphere > Unclassified | place: USA...
GCGATCAGCGCGCGTGGCTTCCACTGACGACGGGCTAACGTGAAGCGCACCATCCTGCGACCATGTAGTTCCACGGCACGCCCGCGCGGTCAAACTCGCCCTGGTCCTTGAGATGGCCGGACGAGCAGCCCCAGAGCATGACGGTCGCGCATCGGCGGAGGTGGCGGATCTTGCGCGACTGAACGTACTGCTCGGCCCCGCCGTGGCCAAAGTAGCTGCGCGGCACCGTGTGGAAGGGGGAGTCAGCGAAAGCTGCGGTGTAGAGAAGAAGGGCGCGACGTACACGACGACATCCTTGGTTTGCAGTGCATGGACGAGCTCCTCCTCGCTCGGCGCCCGGCCGACGATGCCCGTCCAGCCGAGCGCGTCCATCTTGGCCGTCCAAGGCTCGAACGTCTTCTGCGTGCGGACGAGGTCACCGCTCGGGTTGAGAATGTAGAGCCCATTGGCGCGGTTGAACCTTGGTCGTAACGGCGCGCCGGCCGCCGACGGTGCGATGGTCACGGCCTTATGGAGGAGGACCCGGTCGTCGAGGAACGGCGTCGAGGGAATGCGGGTGACCGACTGGCCCCGAAGCGAGGGCAGCGACTCCCACGGGATTGGCTGGCAATGCCGGTCGAGAACGAGGTAGATGTTGCGCTCTGCGACGGGCGACGTCGCCTCGACCGGATGGTGCTCCTGCTCCTCAAGGATGGTCCGGACGTCGACGACGAGCTGCGAGGCCGAAGGATGGTGGCAGCGGATCAGCGATGTAGGAAGAAGGGAGAGCCAGAGCGCCGGCGACGTACCTGATCGACATCGACCTCGGCGAGGGCAACCGCCTGGCCGTGCACCTGATAGAGGTCAAGCACAAAATAGACAAGGTCTTCGAGCTCCTCATCCCGGCTCGTTGAGCGTAGCGTTGCAAAGCAGCCGAGCAGATTGTCGTCGATCTTGACCTGCGGACCTGACCGGCGAGAGGAGGAAAGGGCGCGGGAGAAAAGCTCCTCGACCTTGGTCCGGAAGGCAGCGAAGGCTTGCGGCCCAGCCTGCGACGGCCGGTTAAAGATTGACTAAGGCCAAGACCGGATGGGGATTGAGGTGGCGTCAGTTCTGCAATAGATGAGACCGACTGGTGGGGGAGGCGCACGCGAAAGGCGCCGAGCCAGCAGAACTCGATGTTGTTCAGCAGCTCCTCCATTCGCTTATCGAGCGACCGGCGCTCGGCCCACCAGTCGAGCTTGCCCTGCTTGCTGTCGACGTCCTTGGCGTTGCGGGCCGTGTCGTTGCTCTTGGTGATGATCTCGGAAAGCTCTTCGGTTGCGTCGGTGAAGGAGAAGTGCTCGTCCTCGCCCTCGCGCCGGCCTTGGCGGTCGAGCGGGAGGCTGAAGACGATCGGCTCGTCGTCGGACGAGCGGCGAGAGATGAACAGCGTCGTCAGGTCGTCCGAGACGCTGATCGTGATGACGCAGCAGTCGGCTGGCAGTGCCGAAGCCGGTTGCTGCTCGAGCGACGTCGCCTCGTGCCGGGCGGCGATGCGGCCCCAGACGGTCTGGCCGGCAGGCCAATCGATTTCGTGGTCGACATTGTCGAGGCCGGAGGTGACGGGAGCCTCCTCTTTCTGGCCGTGCGGAAGCGGCCACGAGAGGTCATCAAGACGCCGTGGCGTCTTGTTAAGGATCGCCTCTAGGAGCTCGCGGCGGAGGGTGACGGCGGAACAATGGTCTGGGGGCGAGCCGCTGGGTGAGCAACTATCGACGCGCCCATGAGCTTGTTGATCGACACGTACCGAGGCACCAGGCCGTCTTGACCGCCAGCGGGCCGGCGTCCTGGCCCATCGACGTCTGCAGGGCGCGCAGGGCGCTGAGCGAAAGACAGGCCTCACGGACCTGCTGGACGCGGCCGGAGGCGCGGCTTTGCTCGAGCGCCTTACAGAAGGCCTCTTCAGCGCGGGCGAGGGTGAGGTTTGCATCCTTGCGCGCCTTGCTCGGCCGGACCGAGGCACCGACGAGGAACCCCATCGGGATCGAAATGGCTTTGTCCGGCGGGCAGATATCGTAGTCAGCAGAGCGGCTCAGGTCTGACGCAGAGGTCGCGTACGCACTCGACTCGGTCAAAGAGCTCATCGTCAGATCCGCCTTGAAGTCATCGAGTGCCCGACGAAGGATCTGTCGGGCGTCGTGGCTCAAGTCCTCCGACTGCAGGGAATGAGGGGTGTCCGGGTCAATGTTGGCTGAACGGCTTTCGTCTTTGCGTCGCACTCACGAGGGTGGCCGGCGTCGAAGCGTAAGACTGCAGAGGGCCAGACAGTCGCTTGCCGGCGCTCTCCTGCGCGTTGAGGCCGAGGAGGACCAGGGCTGCAAGGGAGTGTGACTGGTCAGCCGCAGCGCTCTTCTTGGAAGCAAGCGTATGACGCAGACTGACCTTTTTGCCGCAGAAGAGAAGCCAAAAGGGGCAGGTACACTGGCTCGAGCGGCAAGACGGCGGCCGAGATCGGATAGCTGCAAAGCTCAGAAAAAGTCAGCGGCGACGGACGACTGTGCACGTCGATGGCGGGGTACGCACACCATGTCGAGTTGTTCGAACGCGGTCTCGGCCTCCACCAAGAGCCGAAGGGCGGCGTCGTACGATGCCTGGGCGTCGCCAAGCTCTTCACAGAGCTCGAGGATGCCGCCCTCGGTGCCCAAGAGGTCGGCAAGCAGAACGCGCTGATCCTGATGTGGGCGTTGCCGGCAGTCAGCGGCAGCCGCAAGGTCGGACCAAGTGGGAAAGCCTCGCACCTGCTGCACAAGAGCACGAGTCTCTTCCACGAGCGTCGCCGCCTCGTCCGCCTTGCCAGACTGGAGAGCCAACAGGGCCCGCCGACTAACGGCCCTACCAGCCATGGTCGGCGACCCGCCGTTCGTCGCCAGATCACAGAGCTGCTGCAGGTATAGGTCTGCCTCTCTAGGCGATCCGCGCTGGATGAGCCTCATCGCGAGAGAAAGCAAGCAGTTGAGGAGGCCCTGGATCGAGGACGAGAGAGAGACATGTCAGTTCTCCGGGTCTCGACGCGAAGCCATCCAGTGTCGGCGCACCTCTGACGATCTCGCGCCGAGCGAGTTCAGTCGCCGTTCGATGGGGACCAGCTCGTTCTTCCTGGCCTCGATCGAGTCTTTTGAGGGCTGCTCAGCTGCAGGCACAGCTGAGGACGGGGAATCGACCTGGAATGGATTCTCGAGCGAGGGTGACTCGGTCGGCGTCGCGACCGGCTTTGGCGTCAGCCGAGCAACGTTCTTGACGGCGCTGTTCCAGAGCCGGTGCGCTTGCGAAAGGGATGTGGTCGCCAGCGCCAAATTGCCCTGCGAAGCAAGTGTCCGAGGAATCAGCAGCGTCGCTTGTGGCGCTCAATCCGACTCGTCGCCGGTGGCGGGGACGAACCTCGAGCAGAAAGATGGCAGCTGCTGCCTCGTGGGCCATCGCCGCTCGCTCAGTCTTGGCCGTCTTTTCCCGGAGGCGCGCACTGCCGACGAGCTTCGGGTCATACTGGATGTCCTTGGACGCGGTCAGCGCAGCCTGGTAGGCAGCGATGCTGCGCAGGGCGACAAGACGCTTGTTAGTAAGCGTTCGACCGCCAAGATCTGACCTGGGGGGGGCGGTTCTGTCTTACCTAGCATCTTTCTCGCCCTCATAGGCGAGGAACATGCTGTACCGAAGCAGGAAGACAGCCTTGGCGCCTGCTGTCGCACTGTATCCCTCAAAGGGCTTCCCGATGAGGGGAAGCGCGGCGTCAAAGACGATCGAGGCGCGCGAGATCTTGCTGAGCCGAGCGTACTCGGCGCCGAGAGCGCCACACGTCGTCAAATGCACTGTGCAGGACAGGGCAGTCAGCTCTGTGCACGAGCTTGGTAAGTCAAGGAGCAGTGAGACCCACTGTCGAGATACTGCGGCTTGTGCAGCGTCAGGCTGCGGATGAGCTTGAGGACCTGGATCTTGCCGCTCGGTTCACCGAGGAAGCCGAGGAGGTTTGCCGTCGTGTCTGCGCAGCGCGACATGGAGAGACCGCAGTCAGCGCGCACTCGGCTTTCAGCCGATAGAGCATAGTCGACAAACCGAGCAGATCAAGAATGCCATCCAGGCCCTCGACGGCGACGGCAGTCACAGATACCTCGGCTTCGGCGACCGCGACCTTCCGTCGAGGAGTTTCTGCGGATGAGAGTTGTCGGATGGTCAGCCAGCCTCGCAGACGTCGTACCCTTCGGCTGACTTCGACCCTCGTCGACGCACTCGTTGGGGCCTTCGGGGGCGACTTGGGTACGACAGCCCCGCGAGCGATCCGTTTCCGCGTGGTGGCAGGCGGTGCGGCGGCAGGCTGCTTCGTACTATCCCGCAGCGCCAGCTTGCGCACCGGCGTCCTTGCCTTCTCCTTCTCAGGAGACGCCTCGTTACCAGGGGCAACGATACGAAGGTAGCGTAGCCCCTCGAGCGCGTGCGTGAGGACTGAGCCTGGGTCTGGTGACGTCGCGTGCGCGAGCTGGGCAAGCCATAGGTTGGCCGAGCCGAGACTGAGTGGAACGACTGGAGTCAGTCCGACGTCGTCGCCGAGGTCCTGCGCACGAAGGGCATGACGGCAAGCGACGTCAGCATCGACTGATAGAGGAGACGGCGGCAAGACGCGAGTAACACTGAGTGACTGACCTGTGCAGTTGCGCACGCCTCGAGCTCGTCGGCAAGGGCTTCGATGGAGACGATCTCGTCCGAAGCGCAGGTGGCGAGGCATCTGACCTTTTCCGTGACGATCCTATGGGGTCGGCGGGGTCGACGTCGTTGTCAGTTTCGCTGAACGAAAGGAAGATCAGCCTATGCGCGAGTCAAACGCACCGCAGTCGCCGGACGGGGTGGGTCTTCAGGTCGTAGAGCGCTTCGGCGTCGGCGATGAGCGACAAGGCGAGAGCGGCAATCCCGGGCTGGCCTAGAGCCCCGCTGATGACCGATGACTGGTACTCGAGCAGCGCCCCCATCGCGCCGTTCGAGATGTCCGGCTCCACGCCGGCCAACAGCGCGCGCACCGAGATCTCCGACGGCGGCAAGGCGAGGTCAAAATGGGCGACGATCGTGAGGCGGTTGATGAGGGAGAAGAGGAGCACGAGCGGCGGTTCCTGGAGCGCGACGATGGCGGCGGGCGACAACGTGGTCGCATGAGCGGTCAGGGTAGCGAATGTGGACGCTGGGATTGAGCGGACGCCCGAAAGAAACGCCTTGTAAGCGGCCTACATTGACCGGAGTCAACAGAAGGAAAGGTCAGGTCGGCGGGTTCCTTCTTGCCCCGACAGTAAGAGAAGCAGCCGCACCGTCTTGTCATCTTTCTTGAGCCAGACGGTGCCGAGCAGCTCCCAGCGCTTGCCGAGCTCGCTGCCAAGCGCCGCCCAAGGAGCGTCCGCGTCGGGCGCGTCGGAGCCCTCCCGTGGAAGCCGGGACTGCCAGTCCAGCGTTGCCTCCTGCGCGACAGAGCAGCCGACCTGGAGGAAGGCGAGGCCGTCGATGGCGCGACCCTCCTTGTAGATCTTGCCGCCGAGGTGATAGGCCGTTCCGCTCAGAAAACGCTTGAGCTTAGCACGGTCCTCGATGCTGAGGGCGGCCGAGGGCAGAAAGGCGAGTGCCCGGTTGATAAACGCGAGACTGGCCGCATGCGTCGGCCGCTGGACCGGATTGAAGGTTGTCCGCGCGAGCAGCAAAAGTGTGTCGGCCGACGAGTAGATGAGGTCGCAAAGTGCGCGCTGCAAAGCCTCAGTCATCTGCAAGGGCGGTTGAGCGTCAGTGAACGGCAGACTGGCTGCAGTATTGTGCAGCAGTGACGCACCTCAGAAGCTTGCCGCACGGCATCCTCGGTGAAGAGGGCGAATCCGTCGAGGACGTCCGTTGCCTCCTGGCGAAGAGCTTCGTCGGAGGAAGCCTCGAAGAGTTTGGTGCATGACTTGCGAAGGCGCTCAAGCCCGCGTCCGACGGGACCCAAGTCCGCAGATGGGCAGGCGCCGCGGAGCCGAGTGAGAACGGATTGCGCCTGACGGAGGTCGAAAACCGGATTATCTGCAGTGCCAAGAGTCGGTCAATGAGAAGAGCCTGAGCTCTCGGTGGGCGGCGCAAACTCACACTCATTCGACGGCGTTTTGAGCTGCGTCTCCAGCTTCAAAGAAACCTGGGCGAGGATCGTCAGGGCCTGCGGCACATTGACGAGGTCCTTGCGTTCGAACGTTCGCTTGGGCGCCGGTGTTGGGCAGGGCGAGCCATCTCGGATCTTGAGCGCCTGCAGCTCGCCGGCTAGCGTCTCCGAGTCAGCTGACGCGTCAGGACTACCGACCTCGAGGAGCGTGACGATCGTCTGGAGGGTGTCGGCCTCGCCCGCCTTGGAAGCGACCGCGCGCCAGAGCTGGATGATGTCGTCCCATTCCTTGCCCTGGCGCCACTCGGGCCCTTTGTAGGCCGACCAAGCGACACGCTTGGCCACCTCGGCACTGACGAGCGCGTACTCGTCCGGCCCGGGCCCGCATTTCCCGAGGAACGACTTGACGAAACGCACGAGCTGGTCCCAGTAAACGGCCGGCTTGAGCGTGTGCACGTACTGCAGGACGTCGATCGCGCTCGAGCGCGAGCTGAAGATCGACAGCGCCGTCGACGTTGGCGCAGCAGGAGGCGACGAGAGCGCTCGGACGAGCGGCATGAGCAGCGGCGGCAGTGTTGCCGGTGGGATTGCCGGAGCCAGAAGGTACACCGATGAGAGAAGGGCGGGTGTCGCCGGATGGAGCGGCGCGAGTGAAAGGAGAGTTGCCGAGAAGGAGAGCAAGAGGTTGGCCGTCGCTGGCGTGAGTGCAGCGGGTTCGCGCGGGGGCGGCAGCGGAGCTGGTAGAGGCATCGCTGCCGGGCCGGCGACCCTGGCGGAAGACGACGCCGAGGACGCTGTCGAAGGGACTCGTCTGCGTGCTGGAGTCTGCGGCACGGCCGACACGATTGGTCTGGCAACGGCCGTCGTGCTGGTCGGGGCCGGTGATGGTGTCGACGAGGACGCGTAAAGGCCGAGGATGATGGGCCGGCTCTCCCTAAGCAGCGTCAGAGCCGCCTCCTTCTGTCAGGCCAGCCGGGGCATCCCGACGATGTCAGCGTCAGTCGAGCAGACACACCAGAGACGGGCTACTCACAGCGCCAACGGTCCCCAGTCGACTGGCTAGGCCCGCACAGGCCTTCTCGATGCCGACACGCTCCGTGTCCTTGGTCAAGCCCTTCCGCAGCACGCCGAGCGCCAGGCCGGCCAGACTGACGAACGTAGCGATCGCCTCTTTGGGAGCAGCTGCCGTCGCTGGCGCGGCAAGCAGGCTGAGCAGGGCGTTGACGAGCTGCATGCAGAACCTGATAGTCTCGGGCCTCGGCGCCGGCGCCGGCGTCGGGGGCGGCGTCGGGAGCGCCGCCTCGGCCGTCCTCGTCCTCGCCCGGCTCGAACCTGCGGCGGCAACAGGAGGTGCGGTCGCTGGGGTCCGGGTCGACCTGATTGTCTTGGCAGCAGGTGTCTTGAGCTCAGAGCTCGAGGGTCCCGTCGGCGGCGGCGGCGGCGGTGGGAGCGGCGGCTCGACGAGCGCCTCGACTGCCTTCTGGAGGCTCGGACGGAGCTCGCCAAAGGGCTCGCGGACGACGAGCGCCGCCAGGACCTCGTCTGGCCCGAGCAGCGGACCAGTGGGCTCGACCTTGGCTGCCTTGGAGACCGCCGCAGGTGCCTTCCGGGGCGGCATCGCGTCGGGCGAGGAGAAGGGAGCGAGATGAAAGAGAGAGGCAGGTTGCGTGGTGCGTGTTGCCGTCTGCTCAACGAAGTCGGACGCGTCGGCGTCTGCAGCTCGACGCGCGGGCCGGCTGTCGTTGCCCGTCATCGACTCGACCCCTTGTCGCCCTCCGTCCCTGGTCCTGATTCTCTGCCTGCTGCTTAGATGTAGGAGCGAGGCAGTCTTGTGCACGTGTACGAGAGCAGACGATGGAGTTGACGAGACGCTACAATGAGTCAGGGAGGAGGCTATCGTCGAGAGACGAGTGAGAGTAGGAAAGAAGGTGGGTTAACGGCGAGCTTGAGGAAGATCGGCTTTTAGCGCGTCGCTCGTGAGTCGGACACATCAGAAGCGCGAGAGGTAGAGCGCGCAAACGACGTAGCCGAGGGTGACTGCAGGTCAACAGAGAGCGGATCAGTATCAGTCAGCCAGACGAACGAAGCCAGGCGGAACGGAGGAGGTAACGCACGCGGCGGCGTCAGGATGCCGTACGAAATCCAGATGGTCTTGGAGATGAGGCTCTCGAACGCGTCGCCCGAGCTGGCCTGCGTGATCTGGGCGAGCGTGATGGCCGGCGGAGACGAGATGACGAGGACGGCCGTCGCGATGAACACCGGATCCTCGGCCACCTCGAACGGGTCGTAGACGGCGAGCAGGGCGACGACGGGGATCAGGAGCAGCGGGGTGATGATCATGCTGAGGGCAGAGGAAGATGGAGGCAGGAGGTCAGTGTACCGAACGCGTTGGGTTCGAGGGTGCGGGCGCCAGCAAGGAAGAAGAGCGCACCGCGAAACGACAGCGACAAAGATGGTGCGCTTCTCGCCCGGCGTGCTTGCCTTGCGGCGGAGGACGATCTCTTCGCCCTCCTCGCCGGCAAGCTGGATGGCCGGCTGTTTGCGGCTGAAAGGCCGCTTCCACCAGGCGACCTGCTTGCGGCCGGGGTTCGTCATACCTTGGGGTGGGTCGACCTTGTCGGGCCCGTAGAAGTAGGCGCCGAGGACGATGAGCGTGATGGGAACTGGGCGCGGGGTGCGTGGATCGATTGGCCATGTCAGTCAGAGGCCATTTGCAAGGCACGTCAGCTGTGTGAGGTCGGCCAGGGTAGACGACGCACTCGAGCAGGCGCCAGACGACTTGATGGCCGACCGGATCGGACGCAACTTGGCGAGCTCATGCTGCACGGGCGGGACCATCGCAATCTGCGAGCGTGGACAGGCGGAGGATCAGCTCGCCTCGCAACCGAGTCAGGCTTGGGCCGACGACGCACGGCGATCGAGATCAGGGCCGACCACATCGGGACCGTCATGAACTCGTTGGCGACCTTTGCCCAGCGGCGGACAGTCCGGCCGTAGCGCTTCATCCGGCCCTCGCCCTCGGCCTTGGCCTGGACGAGCCGCGCCTCCCAGTCGTCGTTGTCGCCCTCAATGCCATCCTCCTCGTCCTCGTCATCCTCAGCCGAGGCAGGCAGGCCGCGCCGGACCGACGTCGGTGAGTTGGGGAACGAATGGAAGTCGGACGGCCGGCGGGACGGCTTGCGCCGCGGACCGTTGGCCCTCGTCGTCGAGGCCGTCGATGACCGGCGGATGACGTCTGCTGCGACCCGCTGGGGAACGGCATCCTTCCACGGGTCTTCATCGTCAGTCGACGAGCCCTGCGTGTACTCTGGGCAAGGAAGGTAGGAGCACGATTGAGTGAGCCGGTCATGGTCAGTCGCTACCTCTCATATCGGCTCGGGGAAAGGTAGAACGCACTCATCGGCCGGCCGTTGGGGCTCTCGGACACCTGGCTGGCAGTCGTTGTCGACTCGGGCTCGTCAAAGAGCGTGCTGCCCTCGGTGCTCGCACCTCCGACAGCGATGCCGTTCGAGGCAGACTGCTGCCCGTTGCGTCCGAGGAGCTCTCCCCGCTCGGCCTCAGACGACGCAGGCAAGACCTCGTCGTCGGCCATCGTGAGGAGGCGGACGCCAAACGACCACCGGAGCTGAAGGGTGGCCAATGGATAAGGGATCAGTCAATCGTCCTTCCAGGACGACCAGGTCGACCAGAACGACCGGGTTGACCAGGACGACCTGCGAGTGCAGACTGACCATCATGCCGAGGGTCGAGTAGAGGACGAGGTACGTGAGCGCCCGACCGAGCATCGCCTCCTTCGAGTCGTCAGAGTCCCACTGAGACAGGCAGAGCAAGAGGCGGGAGCTTTCGGTCAGCATGGGTGCAGGTGAGGACCTCAGAAAGAGCGCCAGCGCGCACCTTGAGGCCCGGCACCTCGACGACGAGCGACTGCATGAGCGCGATCGGGAGCGAGTTTGAGTTCATGAAGCCCGAGGCGGCCATCGCAAACGCCTTCTGGCTCTTCTTGAGCCGGAAGATGGTGCCCATCGCCCAAGCGACGCCCATCGAGGTGCCTGTGACGACGACGAAGCCGAGCGGGACGATCCAAAGCTCCTTTATCTTCTGCGGGCTGAGCGAAAACGCGACCTTGCTGAAGACTGCGGGCGGGAGCAAGTCGGCAAGCCGGGGTCAGGATGGCTCGCGACGCTTACTTGAGCGGATGGCGAGACGAACGAAGACAAGGCGTGAAGAGCGAGATGTTGAGCCGGTTGAGTTTCTGGAGAGCGGACAGCCGGTCAAGGGGTGGCAAGGCGTTGTCCGGCAGCGAGGGAAGGCAGGAGGTAGGTGGAAGGCGGCGATCAGCGTCGGCGGCTGATAGGCAGCCCACCAGAGCGGCCGCAATCCATCGTCCCTAGCCAGATCCACCAAAGTTCGCGAGCGAACGTACACGCTGGGTCGCCTTGTCGGTAATGCCCGCCCGGGCGAGCAAGAGACCGGCGAGACATCTGGGAGCGGGCGACGAGGGTTTGATCGGGGTCGGCCGAAGGCAGGCAGGCAGCGCACGTCAGCCCCATCGCCAGTGAACGCCCCGGCAGAGATCGCCGCGTTTCTATTGAGGACGAGTTGAAAGGCTTGACAGAAACGCACAGTACAAAGACCTCAAGAATTGACTGCAGGGCGGAGGAGCGGCCGGTCAGCTCTGGTGGGGGGGGGCTCTGGAGCGGAGGCGAAAGCGCCAAGAGACGGACCTCGAAGACGGTCCGGAGGAGGTCGCTCACTGCGAGCGCGGAGAGGTTCGTCAGCGCGGGCAGCGACCCATGTGCAAAGACAAGGGACATACCTGGCACGGCGTCGTGCATACGAGCCAGGAGAGATTTGTGGGGGTCTGAGGTAGCAGAGAGGGGCGGTGAGGGTGAGCGAGTGCGAGGGGGACGAGTGAGGCTGCGGCTCGTCGTCGGCGTCATGGAAAGAGCCCTGGTTGGGTTTTGACAAAAGTCCAGACTGGGAACCAAAGGCTCATCTAGCGAGCGGCGCGTCGTCTCGCACAGGGCCACACGCGTTCGCCACCAGCGGCCACCCCCTTTCAGCTCGACCCGCCCGACCCCTTCGCGACCCTACGACCCGGCCCTCACCCGCAAGTGATGCGCACAGTCGGAGCCATCGTCGCCGCCGGCTGTCCTTGCTCCTTGCCCGTCGTCGCTTCGGTGAGTCTACCATTGCTGCCACCGACGCCGAGGCGCGTGCACGACGCCTTGCCGGTCGGCGTCGAGCCCCTCTCGACCATCGTGTTGGAGATAAAAGGGAGAGAGAGGCTCGGCGAAGAGCTCGAGAGTTTCTTGATCACTGACCTACTTGATCTGCTGTTCCTTCCTAGCGTCTGGCCGCTCACCGGCTCTCAGTCCCTTTCGCGCGCTTCTCCTCTCGGCCCTTCGCCACCGACAGCGGTCCTCCGCCCCTGACCAAGCCTCCCGTCTGGCGGCCGCCTGCCAGCGCCAGCCCGAGCCCGAGTCCGAGTTCCGAGTCCATTGCCAGTCTCAGGACCGACGCCATCTCCAGCATGTCGCGTCCTTCGGGTCCGCCACCGTTGGTCGCGCCGGGCGCTCAAGGGACGACGCCGAACCCCAGGCCTCCTGTCCCGCAGCAGCAGTACCAGGTCAAACCGCCGTCGACGCAGTACTTCCCGCCGGCCTCAGCCCACGGCTCGGCTATGTCGCCAGGGACACCCTTCCAGGGCCAGAACACGCAGACGTACTTGCCCTCGCAGGCTTTCACGCCGACCTCGTTCGGCGCCGGCTGGCAGGGCTCGGTCCTCTCGACCTTTGGCGCCGACGGCCCGCCGACGGGCGACAGCGCGCGAATGCAGGCCGCCGAGGGTCTCGCGCCGCCCGGGTGGGAGACGGCTCGGCAGATTGCTGCCCTCCAGGTCAAGCTCGACCGCCAGCTCGGGCCCGAGTTTATCAGCCAGCGGTCCGGCCAGGGTGGCGCCAAGTTCACCTACATCGAGGGCTGGAAGCGTACGTCCAACCGCGGCTGCTCATCGCAAGCGACGCATTCCTTGTCGGGGATTCCCTATGGCCACCGCTGACCGCCCGACCTGCCCTCCTGCGCAGTCATCAACATCGCGAACGAGATCTTTGGCTTCAACGGCTGGTCGTCCTCGATCCTCGCGCTCGACATCGACTTTATCGACACCGACTCGCAGGGCCGGCACACGGTCGGCGTCACCGCCCGCGTCCGGGTGACCCTCCGCGACGGCGCCTACCACGAGGACTGCGGCTACGGATCGATGGCCAACTCGCGCGACAAGGCCGCCGCGCTGGAAAAGTGTAAGAAGGAGGCGGTGACGGACGCGCTCAAGCGGGCGCTCCGGAGCTTTGGCAACGTGCTCGGCAACTGCCTTTACGACAAGACGTACGAGTCGAAGATCAAGACGGTCAAGTCGGCGCCGGCCACGTTTGACGAGAAGCAGCTCTACCGCCGGCCCGAGTTTGACACGTACAACTCGCGCGCAGGCATCATCACGGACCCGACCGGGGCGCCCCCGATGATCCGAGCGATGGGCTCGACCGACCCCTTTGCCACTCAGGCCTCGACGGCGTCATACGCCGGTGGCAGTGCGGCTGGATCACCCGGGCTGAAGGCCTGGCAGGCTCCCAACGGCGGCGCTGGCCCTCCCAGCCTCGCCAGGACGGCGATGGCCAACGCCAACACGCACGGCAGCCATCTTCAGCAGCGAGCTGCGACGACGACGACGGCGCCTGCTCATGTTGCTCGAGCGCAGACGACGCCGAGCCGGCCGCCACAGAAGCAGGAGCCGCTGGCCGCTTCGTCTTCGCAGCCCGAGGGCGTGAGCGAGATGGACCTCTCGGCCGTCGATTTCGATGCGAGCGCGTACGACTCGTTCGCCGGCTTTGACGACGATGGAGCCGGCGGCTTGCACTCTGCCCCTCGGGCCGCCGCCGCCGCTCCGGCACGCGCGCCGCAACAGCAGCAGCAGCAGCAGCAGCAGCCGTCGGCCGCAACTACGACGACGACAGCCGCATCGAACAGGTGCGCATGTCTGCCTTCAACTACAGCGACGTCTCGTCTTCGATCCTGACGCCCTTTCCCTGTTCTCTTCTCCATAGCGGCCCGCCGCCGATGAAGCACTCGGCGCCGTCGTCAACGACGTCCAACCCCGGCGCAGCGGCTCGGGCAGCCTCGATCGCAGCGGGCAGCAGCAAGGTCGGTGGCTTTAGCTTCCCCGGCGCCGACAAGGTACGTCCCGCGCGCCTGCCTGTCTGTTTTAGGGACACGTTTGCGATCAAGCCGTTGATAACGGTCCATCCTACCCGCTCGCCACAGCCGAACGCCGACGGTCCTCCTCCGGGCGTCAACCCGGGTGCCTGGAAGCGACAGCAGTCGGTTATGAACCTCAACCGAGCCTCGTGAGTCTGCAGTTGCCGGGGGCGTCTACCCGTCCACGCGCGCAAGCGCCGCTTGCTGAGGCCCACATCATCCTCGCGCACCCTTTTCACAGCACGGGACGGCCGCTCTCGGCCGAGCTCGAGAGCGTCCAGGGCACCAGCGGATCGGCGCCGAAGCGGCAAAAGGTCGAGTACGGCGGCCAGCAGGTCTGAAGCCAGCCCTGTAGGCATCACCCTCCTCGTTCCAATTTCGTTGCTTCTCCTCTTTTCACGACGGGCCTATCGCGGCCGCAGCACGTCTCCTCAGCACGCTTCCCGGCCAGAAGGCTCTGCGGCCTCGCCGAGGCCTACCTACCTGAC
>Ga0308160_10005060_pt1 | contig 13859 bp, 18 predicted proteins | sample PhyFR1_FD_201036 | JGI IMG/M metagenome (GOLD analysis project Ga0308160, IMG submission 201036) | Phyllosphere microbial communities from UC Gill Tract Community Farm, Albany, California, United States - DLSLF.R1 | ecosystem: Host-associated > Plants > Phyllosphere > Unclassified | place: USA...
TTCCGGCGTCGGCAAGTCGGTGCTGCTCGGCCTGATCACGCGCCAGACCGTGGCCGACGTGATCGTGGTCGGCCTGATCGGCGAGCGTAACCGCGAGGTGCGCGAATTCGTCGAGAAGTCGCTCGGTCCGGAAGGCCTGAAGCGCGCGGTGCTGGTGGTGGCGCCGGCCGACGAAAGCCCGATGATGCGCGTGATGGCGACGGAAATGTGCCACTCGATCGCAGCCCACTTCCGCGACCGCGGCCAGAACGTGCTGCTGCTGTGCGATTCGCTGACCCGCTACGCGATGGCGCTGCGCGAAGTCGCGCTGTCGCTGGGCGAACCGCCGGCCACGCGCGGCTATCCGCCGTCGGTGTTCTCGAACCTGCCGCAACTGTGCGAATCGGCCGGCAACGGCGAGAACGCCAACGGCAGCATGAGCGCCATCTATACGGTGCTGGCCGAAGGCGACGACCAGCAGGATCCGGTGGTGGACAGCGCGCGCGCCATCCTCGACGGCCACATCGTGCTGACGCGCGAACTGGCCGAGCGCGGCCACTACCCGGCGATCGACGTCGCCCAGTCGATCAGCCGCTGCATGGCGCAGGTGGTCGGCCCCGAACACGCGCAGGCCGCGCGCAAGCTGAAGGCGGCGATGGCGAAGCATGCGCGCGTGCGCGACCTGATCCCGCTCGGCGCCTACCAGCCGGGCGCCGATCCGGAGACCGACCGCGCCGTGAAGCTGCATCCGCACATCGAAGCCTTCCTGTGCCAGGGCACGCGCGAAGACGCGCCGCTGGCACCGTCGGTCGAGCAGCTGAAAGCGATGATGGCATGAGCAAGCTGAATACGATCGAGAGCCTGGGCACGCTGGTACGCCTGCGCAGCACCGAAGTCGAGCGCCTGCAGGCCGATCTCGCCAAGCAGGAAGCGACGCGCGTGCGCTTCCAGAACAGCGTCGACCGCCTGACGGACCTGGCTGTCGGCAGTGGCCCTTCCGGCGCGCTGTCGCCGGTGCTGGCGGCCAACTGCGGCAACTACAAGCAGGCCGTGTTTGCGCTGGCGGACACCCACCGCACCGACCTGCACCTGCACGAGGCCAACATGGCGGTCTCGCAGGGCCGGCTGACGCAAGCCTGGACCCGGCGCGAACTGCTCGGCAAGGTGCTGGCCCAGCAGGAAGCCGCGTTCGCCCGCGAACAGGACCGCGCGCAGCGCAAGCGCGAAGACGAAATCGCCACGCAATCGTGGCTGGCCGGACGGGCCGAATAACCAAAGGAGCAGACATGGCATCAACGATTACCGCACCGGCTTACGACCCGACCACCACCGCCCAGGCGCTGGCGGAAAAGTACACCGCCGCCACCCAGGCCAAGATCCAGACCGACACCACGACCACGACCGCCACCGCCAAGGCGCTGTCGACCCTGAGCTCGGCCATCTCCGCCTTCCAGGGCACCCTGAGCACGCTGACCGGCCTGGGCAAGTCGGTGCTGGCGCAGAGCGCCACCCTGTCCGACACCAGCTTCGGCAGCGCCAGCGCCAAGTCGAGCGCCGCTTCCGGCACCTACAGCCTGTTCGTGAAGCAGGTCGCGACCGCCGGCCAGGTCTCGTACAACGGCCTGGCCGACGGCGCCACGCCCGGCGGCACGCTGAAGGTCAAGCTGCAGGACGAGGGTTCCGCCACCGCCACCCCGCTCACCTTCGACGTCGACCTGTCGGCCGCGAATGCCGACACCGACAAGGACGGCGTGCTGAGCGTGCGCGAACTGGCATCCGCGATCAACCGTTCCTCCGGCAACGCCGGCCAGGTGTCGGCAGGCGTGGTCACCATCGGCAGCGAGACCCGCCTGGTGCTGACCTCGAAGAACACCGGTGTCGCCAACACCATCTCGCTCGACGCCTCGGGCGCGACCGGCACCAGCCTGCAGACCGGCCTGGCCATCGGCAACCGCACCATGGTGACCGCGGCCCAGGACGCGATCGTCATGCTGGGCGGCGAGAACGGCACCGCGATCCAGCAGTCCTCGAACACCTTCACCAACATCGACGGCGTGTCGTTCACGGTCAGCAAGGCCCAGAGCACGGGCAGCACGCCGGTCACGCTGACGGTCTCGGGCGACAGCAACGGCACCACCAAGAACGTGCAGTCCTTCGTCGACGCCTACAACAAGCTCAAGAGCGCGATCGACAGCCTGGTCGACGCCGGCGATCCGGCCAACAACGTCAGCGCCGGCGCCTTCGCGCACGACGCCGGCGTCTCGGCCCTGCAGAGCCGCCTGGTGTCGCTGATGCGTCCGCTCGGCGCCACCTCGCTGGCCAGCTACGGCATCACCGCCAACCGCGACGGCTCGCTGAGCCTGGATTCGGCGCGCCTGACCAAGCAGCTGGCGGTCGACCCGACCAGCCTCGACAAGCTGCTCGGCTCGGCCAGCATCAGCAATCCGAGCGGCGTCGCCGGTTCCCTGAACACCTACCTGAACCAGTGGAGCAACAGCGCCACCGGCCAGATCAAGACGCGCACCGACGCCAACAACGCCCTGTCGGCGACCCTGACCAAGCGCCAGGCCGACCTCGACACGATGTACAACTCGGCCTACTCGCGCTACCTGAAGCAATACACCGACCTGCAAGCGCTGCAGTCGACGATGAACTCCAACCTTTCCATGTTCGACGCACTGTTCAGCAGCGACAAGTCCTGAGAGAGCAACCATGTCCTATCAAGAAGCCTACGCCAGCTATCACTCCACCAGCCTGGATGCGCAGACCTCGCGCGCCTCGCCCATCGAACTCGTCCTGCTGCTGACCGACGGCCTGCTCGACGAACTGGCGCGCGCGCGCGCCCACATCGTCGCCAAGCGCTACGAGCCGCGCGCGGCCAGCATCAACAAGTGCGTCGACATCATCAACGGCCTGTCCAGCTCCCTCGATTTCGAGAGCGGCGGCCAGGTCGTGGCCAACCTGGCCAACCTGTATGACTTCTGCGCGCGCCACCTGCACGGCGCCGGCGTCAAGCAGGACCCGGCCATGATCGACGAAGTCGTGAAGATCATGACCACGATCCGCCAGGGCTGGCACGGCGTCCAGGCACGCAATGGCTGAGCTGCGCCAGGCCCAGCTGCTGCGCATGGGCGACGCGCTGCGTGCCGCCGCCGCCGCCGCCGACTGGGCGCGGCTCGGGGAGCACGTGAACGCGCTGGCGCCGCAATTGCAGGCGCTGGCCGCACGCGGTCCGTGGAGCGCGGCCGAACGCCAGGCCCTGCAGCGCCTGCGCACGGCCCACGACGCGGCCCTCGAGGCCACGGCCGTGGCCTCCGGCGCGCTGGAAGCCCGCCTGGAGCAACTTCGTAACAACAAAGACGGCTGGGCCGCATATGCGATGCACAGCGACACCGAATCAGGCATGAGCCAGGGATGAGCATGATGTCCACCTTAGTCAACACCGCCGCCTCGACGGCACAGGCACAGGCACCGGCTGCAGCGAACGGCGGCGCCGCCGTGCAGGCAGCGCAAACCGTGGCCGCCGGCACCGGCCAGCAGCCGACCGCCACCGCAGCCGCGCCGGCCCCGGCCGCCGCGCCGTTTGCCCAGTGGCTCGACCAGGCCGACGGCGGCGCCGCCCAGCCTTCCCTGCCGGTCCTGGCGGGGAATGCGTTCGCCGCGCTGTCGCAAGCCCTGCAGGCCGCGGCGCCGGCGGATGTCCAGTCCGGCCCGGCAAGCGCCAGCGCGGATGCCGGCGCAACCGCCGCCGACACCCGCCCTGCCGCCGAAGGCGACGACGGTGCCGGCGCCCCGGACAACACGCTGCTGGCCGCCATGGCCATGCCGCTGATGCCGCTGACGCCGATGCAGATCGCACAGGCGGTGCAGGTCGCCCAGGGCGGCGACACGGCCGCGGGCAGCGCCGCCGCCGACCGCAAGCCCGCAGGCCAGGCCGCCGGCGCCGCTACTGCCGCCGTGCAGGGCCTGAACGCGGCCGGCCAGGATGGCGGCCGCCGCGCCGACATCGCACTGGCCCAGCTGCCGGCGCAGGCCGCACAGGCCGCGCGCCAGGACGACGGCGCCGTGCGCTTCGCCGTCCAGGCCGCCGCCGGCCAGGCGGGCAGCCAGGCCGGCGCGAATGCCGGTGCCGATCCCGACGCCCGCCAGGACGGCGCCGCCGAGCGCACCGTGACGGCCGGCACCGCCACCGCCACGCCGCAGGTCGCCGTCGCCGCACCGGCCAGCGCCCAGCCGGGCGCCGACACGGTCAAGCTGGCCGGTCCGCCGACCGCCTGGCGCCAGAGCCTGCAGGAAGCCCTCGGCGACCGCCTGCACGTCCAGGTTGGAAAGAACGTCGAGCAGGCCGTGATCCGCCTCGAGCCGCCCCAGCTGGGCCGCATCGACATCGCGATCCGCCACAGCAACGGCACGCTGGAAGTCAACATCTCCGCCAGCAACGGCGAAGTGCTGCGCCAGCTCCAGACCGTCAGCGACAACCTGCGCAACGACCTGGCCCAGCGCCAGTACACCGACGTCGCGGTGTCCGTGACCCCGACACCGAAGAACAGCGGCGCGTCCCCGTTCGGCGATCCGCAGCAGCAACAGCAGGGCCGCGGCCGCCAGCCGGGCCGCGAGCAGGACGAACCCGGCCGCGCACTGGCCGAAGCCAACCATGCCGGGTCCGCGTTTTCGCTCGGCGGACGCGAGGCCTGATAGCCCATCCTCAGCAGATACGACACAAGTACAAGCACAAGCAAAATGAACAAGAAAACGATTTTGGCCATCGTCGGCGCCGTGATCATCAGCGCCGCCGGCGCCGGTGGCGCCGTCTGGTGGTTCATGCCCAAGCCGGCTGCGGCCGCGGCCGAGGGCAAGGAAAAGAAAGCGGAAGCGGAAAAGAAAGACGCCAAGCCGATGAAGTACGTCACCCTCGACAAGGTGATCGTCATGCTGCGCCGTGGCCCCGACGAAACCGAGGCGCACTACCTGTCGACCGACCTGGTGCTGGCCACCGAGCACGCCAAGGAAAAGGAAACCAAGGAAAACCTGCCGCTGATCCGCAGCCTGGCGGTGCGCACGCTGTCGAGCTACACCATGGCCGAGGCATCGAGCATGACCGTCGACAAGTATGCCGAGAAGCTGAACCACGCGTTCGATGCCAACTACGAGCACGAGCACGCCGAAAAACCGTTCGCCGAAGTCATGATCGGCAAGCTCATCATCGAATGACACCGGGGATATCGTGGGTTACATGACCGACTACGCCGACAGCTATGCCAGCACCGAATACGCCGGCGCCGCCCACCATGCGGCGATGAGCGCCAAGGACGAGCAACGCCACCTGGTCGCCTATGCGCCCCTGGTGAAACGCATCGCACGCCAGCTGAACTCGCAGGTTTCCGGTGCGATGGGACGCGAAGACATGGAACAGATCGGGCTGATGGGCCTGCTCGAGGCGCTGCGCCGCTATGGCACGCCCGACACCGGCTTCGCCAGCTACGCCTCGCTGCGGGTGCGCGGCGCCATCCTCGACGAGCTGCGCCGCCAGGACTGGCGTCCGCGCGCCGTGCGCCAGGACAGCCACAAGATGCGCGACGCCGTACGCGCCCTCACCCGCAAGCTCGGCCGCGAGCCGAACGACAAGGAAGCAGCCGAGGCGCTCGGCATCAGCCAGGACGAGTGGCGCCAGTTCCTGCTCGACGACGTCGCCGAGGAACTGCTCAGCTTCGACGACGTGCTGCAGGAAAGCACCGAGCGCGCCAGCCACGCGCCGGGTCCGGAAGAGCAATACGCGGTGCGGCGCAACCTGGAACACGCACTGGCCGCCCTCAACGAGCGCGAGCAGCGCGTGATCCAGATGATTTACGAGTTCGAGCTCAGCTACAAGGAAATCGCCGCCGTGCTCGACCTGTCCGACGCCCGCGTCTGCCAGCTCAACAAGAGTGCGCTGGCCAAGATGAAAGCCGCACTGGCCCAGGCCTGAATGTCGCACGACCAACAATAAAGGTAACAACATCATGCAAATCTTAGGCATTCTCATCGTGCTGGGCACCGTGTTCGGCGGCTACATGCTGATGGGCGGCACCCCCGGCGCCATCTGGCAGCCCAACGAACTGATCGTCATCTGCGGCGCCGCCCTCGGCGCGCTGGTGCTGGCCAACCCGAAGCACGTGCTGGTCGAGATGCTCGGCCAGATGAAAAAGGTCGCGGGCAAGCACAAGCACGATTCGGAATTCCAGCGCCAGCTGCTGCTGCTGATGTACGAACTGCTGCAGACCGCCGCCGGCGGCCTGAAGGCGCTCGACGCCCACGTCGAGGCACCCAAGGAAAGCCCGATGTTCCAGCGCTACCCGCTGATCCTGGAAGAGCCGAAACTGCTCGCCTTCATCGTCGACAACTTCCGCCTGATGGCGATGGGCAAGATCAACGCCCACGAACTGGAAGGCGTGCTCGAGCAGGAACTGGAAGCCATCCACGAAGAGCTGACCCAGCCGGCCAAGTCGCTGCATAAAGTGGCTGAAGGCATGCCGGGCTTCGGCATCCTGGCCGCGGTGCTGGGCATCGTGATCACCATGAACTCGGTCGGCGAAGGCGCCGAGACTGCCGAGATCGCGGAACACATCGGCGCGGCCATGGTCGGTACCTTCATCGGCATTTTCTTCTGCTACGGCGTGCTCGATCCGATTTCCGGCATGATGAAGCAGCTGGTCAATTCCGAAGCCTCGACCATGGAAACGGTGAAGGTCGTGCTGGTGACCCACGTGGCCGGCAAGCCGCCGCTGCTGGCGATCGACGCCGGGCGCCGCCTGATCCAGCTGAACACCAAGCCCAGCTTCGCCCAGCTGGAAGCCTGGCTGAACGCCATGGCCGAAGGCGAAGACGCCGGCGGCGCCAAGCGTAAAGCGTAACGGAGCCCCCAGTGCAAGCAAATAAAAAAGGCGGCGGCGGCGACCACCATGGCGAAACCATCGTCAAGCGCGGCGGCGGCAAGCACCACGACGACGAGCACGGCGGCGCCTGGAAAGTGGCGTTCGCCGACTTCTGCATGGCCTTGATGGCGCTGTTCCTGGTGCTGTGGCTGATCGCCTCGCAAGATGCGGCGAAGGCCAAGAAAATCGTGCGCGACAACATGGCCAGCGGCATGATCGAAGGCAGCGGCAGCAAGCCCGAGCTTGCCAGCAACCCGAGCGGCAGCATGATCGAACGCTTCGAGATGCCGAAGACCAATAACGGCAGCGAAAGTACCGGCAGCGGCAGCGGCGGCAAGGACTCGGCCCGTACCAAGTACGAATCGGCGTCCGAACTGGCGGCCCTGGCCCGGGCGCTGCAGCAAATGAGCGTCGATGCCGGCCTGTCATCGAATCTTGCCACGGTGGTCACGCCGAACGGCTTGCGCGTGATGTTGCACGACACCGACCGCCAGGGCATGTTCGAGCGCGGCAGCCCGTTGCCGACCACGAAATTCGGAAAACTGTTGCGTGCGATGGCGCCATTGTTCGAAAAAATGGAAAATCAGATGTTGATAGTGGGCCACACTGATTCCTTGCAGTACACTTATAAAGGTCCGATGGGCTATTCGAATACCAGCCTGTCGGTCAACCGCGCACTGGCTGCGCGCGGTGAACTGCTGAGTGGCGGAATGCGCACCGAAAGCGTGCTGCAAGTGGTTGGCATGGCCGACCGCGCGCCACTCGAGGTCAGCAAGCCGGCGGCGGCGGCGAACCGCCGCATCGAACTCCTGATCCTGACCAGTGCCCAGGCCGCCAGCGTGAAGGCGATGTTCGGCACGCCGGGCCCGACCGAATCGCTGACGCAGGACGTCACGGTCAGCAAACCGGGCGAAGAAGCGCTCCAGGACCTGCGCAGCCAAATGGCGAAGAAACCATGACGATCCAATCGAAATCCAGAGGACAACGCATGAAGATCACAGGCGTCTCGACTCCTTCCATCTCCATCACGCCGCAAGCCGGCGCCGTATCCGCTTCGGTGGCGGTGGCGGCCCCGGCGACCGAATCATCATCGCCGCTCGAATCGGCGGTGCTGCAACCGGCCCAGGGCGCGCTGCGCGCCCTGCCCGACTTCGACGCTGCCCGCGTGGCCGAGTTGCGCGACGCCCTGGCCAAGGGCCAGCTGCCGTTCGACGCCGGCCGCCTCGCCGGCCTGATCCAGCGCTTCCATGGCAGCCAGGGGTAACGCATGAGCCGCATGACCCGCGACCAGGCGCTGGCGCGCCTGCTGGACGGCATCCAGGACGACCTCCGCGCCTGCACCACCATCCGCGACGTACTGGAACGCCAGTTCCAGGCCGCGCTGCGCCACCGCGGCGCCGAACTGGCGACGCTGGCCGGCGAACTGACGCCGCAGCTGGACACCATGGAACAGCGCCGCCAGCAGCGCGTGCAGCTGGTGCGCGCCCTGTTCGGCCAGCAGGCCGGCATGGACCAGCTGTTCAGCAGCCTGCCCGACGCCCAGCGCAGCGGCGCCAGCGCCGCCTGGGACCAGCTGGAGCAACTGGTGCGCGACTGCAAGCGCGCCACCACCCGCAACGCCAATCTGATGGCGGAACAGCATTCGGTGATGCAGCGCCTGATGCATGGTGAGGACCAGACCTATGCGCCACGCTGAATTCACGACCTCGATCCCGGCGCTGGCGCCGACCGCCGCGACCCGCCCTACCGCTGCCATCGGCAACGGCGGCGGTAACGGGGGGGGGGCCAACTTCGGCGGCGTGTTCGGCCAGGTGCAGGGCGAAGTCGCCGACTTCATCCAGAACGGCGGCGGCGACTGGACCAGCAGCGCCAGCCTGAGCGCGGAAGGCCGTGTGTGGGCCGCGCGCGCCAGCGAAGCCGGCGCCGCCAATGCCATCATCGGCGACGGCGACAGTACCGCCTCGCCCGACCAGCAGGCCTTCCTCGAGAGTATCGCGCCGTGGGCGCGCGAAGCGGCCGACAAGCTGGGCGTGGCGCCGGAACTGGTGTCGGCGCATGCTGCGCTGGAATCGAGCTGGGGCCGGCGCCCGCTGAAGAATGCCGACGGCAGCTCGACCCACAACCTGTTCGGCATCAAGGCCGGCAGCAGCTGGAAAGGCGACGTCGCCGACAACAGCACCACCGAATACGTGGGCGGCGCGGCGGTCAAGACCAGTGCGCGCTTCCGCGCCTATCCGGACCAGGCCAGCGCCTTCCGCGACTATGCGCAGATGCTGATCGATAATCCGCGTTTCCGCGGCGCGCTCGGCACCGGCAGCGATGCCCATGCGTTCGCATCGGGCCTGGCCAAGGGCGGCTACGCCACCGACCCCTCGTACGCGGCCAAGCTGTCGCGCCTGGCCGGCAAGCTGCAGGGCGTCGGCAGCTGAACAACGCCCCCTTCCCTATCTATTAGTTAGTTGCCGACCGGTTCGACCATCCCCGGACCGGCCACCCGCATGCGCACCACCTGGCCGCTGTTGGCATTCTTTACCCGCACCATGGCGCCGCGCGCGCCGGCATCCAGCGCCTCGCCGGCAGTGCTGACTTCGATGCCGTCGCGGCGCGCGATCATGGTCACGGCGTCGCCGCGCTTGACCATCACGGGACTGCTGAGCTGCCCGCCACGCAAAATGTCTCCTGGGCGCAACATGCGACGTGACATTTGTCCGACAGCATCTTCAGGTGTCGTGATCGGATCGGCAATGTTGGAAATATCACGGCGCTCGATCGTGACTTGTGCATCGGTCAATGCCTCGTTGGCGGCGACCGGGGCCGCAGCGACCGCCACCATGGCCGTCAGGCGCGCGCGGACCACGTACTCGTACCGCCATCCGGGCGTGTCGTTACAACGTGCCAGGAAGCGCATCCGCAGGGGAGAACGGGTATCCAGGGCTTCGATGGCGACATTCTGGGTGCATGGCGGCGCCGCGCGGGTGGTCACGACGGCCACCTCGACCTGCGGTTCGGTCAATCCGGACGCCGCCATTTGTCTTTCCAATTCGGCACGGGCGGCTTGTTCGATTTGTATCGATAAAGGTTGCTGTGCGGCAATTGTGAGGCCCGAAACCAGCACAAGTGTCGTCGTGACAAGGGTTGCCTTACAGAAAGCAATCATTAGAGAATAGCGGCAGTAGAAAGAAATCCGATTTTAACCAATCACATTGCATTGCAGGACAACGGAGATTCCGGACCATGACGTTTAATTTCAAGGATGCACTTGGGGTGCACGCGGATGCGCTGCAGGTACGTGCGGAGCGCACCAAGGTGCTGGCGGCGAACATCGCGAACGAAAGCACGCCCGGCTTTACCGCCCGCGACATCGACTTCGGCGCGATGCTGCAGGACCGTATCGATTCCGAGAATGGCGAGATGAGCCTGGGCGAAGGCGACCCGCTGTACCGCGTGCCCTTCCATCCGAGCGCCGACGGCAATACCGTCGAGATCGGCGTCGAGCAGGCGGCGTTTTCGCAGAACGCTTCCGATTTCCAGACCAGCCTGACCTTCGTGAACATGCAGCTGCGCGGTCTGGCCAAGGCCATCAACGGCCAGTAACCCGGGCCGACAAAGGATACTGAACATGGGCTTCAAGGACATCTCGAATATCGCCGGTTCGGCGATGACGGCGCAATCGGTGCGCCTGAACACGATCGCCAGCAACCTGGCCAACGCCAACGCCGTGGCCGGCTCGGAAGCCGAAGCCTATCGCGCGCGCAAGCCGGTGTTCGCCGCCATGGTCGAAGGCCAGGCCGGCGGCGGCGTGCAGGTGCTCGACGTGGTCCAGAGCAGCGAGCCGCTGCGCCGCGTGCACGAGCCGGACAATCCGAAGGCGGATGCCGACGGCATGGTGTATTACGCCAACGTCAACGAAGTGGCCGAAATGGCCGACATGATGTCCGCCTCGCGCGCATTCGAGACCAACGTCGAGGTGCTGGGCCGGATCAAATCGATGCAGCAGTCGCTGCTGAAACTGGGCGAGGGCTGATCGACATGGTGACCACGACTTCCACCACCAACAACCCGTTGGGCAACAACACCACGGCGGCCGGCAGCGGCGCCGTCGCGCCCCAGGCCAGCACCTCGGAAAACCGCGACATGTTCACCAAGCTGCTGGTCGCGCAGATCCAGAACCAGGATCCGCTCGAGCCGCAGGATCCGACCACCTACGTCAACCAGCTGTCGCAGCTGTCGCAGACCGAGGCGCTGCAGAACCTGTCGACCATGACCACCGCCAACGCCAGCATCCTGCAGAGCCTGCAGACCCTGGCGATGGGCGGCCAGGTCGGTTCCGACGTGACCGTGGTCACCGACCACGTCAAGCTGGACGGCGCCAGGATCAACGGCAGCATCAACCTGCTCGGCGCCAGCAGCGCCACCAACCTGGTCCTGACCGGCAGCGACGGCCAGCAGCATACGGTGGTGCTGCCCGCCCACGGCTCGGGCGAGCAGACCTTCACGATCGATCCGGACGCGCTCGGCCTGGCGCCGGGCACCTATTCCATCCAGGCGCAGCCGTCCGACGGCAGCGCCCCGCAGGTCGAAGTGGCGGCACGCCTGAACAGCGTGCGCGTCACCGGGGCCGGCGTCGTATTGCAAGTGGCGGGCATTGGCGAGGTCGACCCCTCGACCGTCACGGGTTTCAACGGCAAGACGGGCTCCTGAGCGGGCCTCCCCTCCTCTACCGCATCAAAATATCAAGGAATCGACATGAGCTTCGACATCGCACTGTCCGGCATCCAGGCCATCAACGAGCAGCTGGAAACCGTTTCGCACAACATCGCCAACGCCGCCACCTACGGCTTCAAGGCCAGCCGCGCCAACTTCGCCACCGTGATGGCAGGCAGCAAGGCCAACGGCACCGAGATCGGTTCGATCACCCAGAACATCAGCCAGAACGGCAGCAGCACCACCACCGGCCGCGGCCTTGACGCCGCCATCGACGGCCGCGGCTTCTTCGTCAGCCGCGACCCGCAGGGCGGCATGACCTACAGCCGCGTCGGCATCTTCTCGACCGACACCAAGGGCCTCCTGATCGACAGCAACGGCAAGACCGTGCAGGGCTACGGCCCGGCCGTCAACGGCACCCTCGGCCCGATGGGCGACATCCAGGTGCCGACCGGCCAGATCCCGGCCGTCGCCACCACCAGCGTCGCCTTCGTCGGCAACCTGTCGGCCGACTGGTCCAACAAGACCGGCTTCAGCAAGGACGACCCGAATACCTACAACATGGTCAAGCAATCGGTCGTGTACGACTCGCTGGGCACCCAGCACACGATGTCGCAGTACTTCGCCAAGCAGAACGACAACACCGTCAACGTCTACTACTCGCTGGACGGCGGTGCGGTCAGTGCAACCCCGGGCCAACTGACCTTCGACTCGACCGGCAAGCTGACCAACGTCACCAACAACACCATCGACATCCCGCAACAGGGTGGCGCGGCGCCAGGCAGCGTCAAGTTCGACTACACCGGCACCACCCGCTTCGCCGGCGAAGCCACCACCACCACCAACCGCAGCGACGGCTATGCCTCGGGCGCCTTCGTCGGCGTCGAGCTGGCCGGCGACGGTTCGCTGGTCGCCAAGTACAGCAACGACCAGTCGCAGGTGGTCGGCACCGTGGCCATCGCCAACTTCGCCAACGAAGGCGCGCTGCAGGCGATCAGCGACACCAGCTGGACCGCCAACGCCGGCTCGGGCGCGGCCCTGTACAACGTGCCGGGCGTGGGCCTGGCGGGCAAGCTCAATACCGGCGCGCTGGAAGGCTCGAACGTCGACATCACCTCGGAACTGGTCGGCCTGATGACCTCGCAGCGCAACTACCAGGCCAACTCCAAGGTCCTGACCACCGAAAGCCAGATGATGCAGGCCCTGATGCAGGCCCTGTAATCCGGACACCGATCGAACACTGAGCCGACATGGATAAACTGATCTTCACCGCTGCTTCCGGCGCCGACCGCCTGATGCGCGCCCAGCAGGTCCACGCCAACAACCTGGCCAACCTGGACACCGCGGGCTTCCGCGCCAGCATGGAAGTCGCCGGCCACGCCAAGCCGAACGGCGGCTACGGCTACGACGACGTGCACATGACGAACATGCAGGCCGACACCCTCTCGACCCGCGCCGGCAGCGTGCGCGAGACCGGCCGCCCGCTCGACGTGGCGGTCGGCGGCAAGGGCTGGCTCGCCGTGCAGTACGGCGACGGCGAAGCCTACACCCGCTCGGGCGAGATCGAGATGAACGCCGAAGGCGCGCTGTCGGTGCACGGCCACCCGCTGATGGGCGAAGGCGGCCCGATCACCCTGCCCCCGCACACCGCTGTCGAGATCGGCACCGACGGCACCATCTCGGTGCTGACCGAAGGCGCGACCCAGATGCAGGTGATCGACAAGCTGCGCCTGGTGAACGCCGAAGGCACGGAACTGACCAAGAACGAGGCCGGCCTGATCGTCGCCCGCGACGGCGCCCCCCTGGCCACCGACCCCAACGTGAAACTGCGTTCGCGTGCGCTGGAAGGCAGCAACGTGTCGGCAGTCGAGGAAATGGTCGCCACCATGAGTCTGAACCGCAGCTTCGAGATCCAGATGAAGCTGTTCCAGGCGAGCGACAAGATGAATGAAGCCGGTAACAAATTGATCGGCGCTTAACAAGGAAATCCCATGAATCCCGCAATGTTGATCAGCAAGACCGGCGTGCAAGCCCAGGATGCGAAGCTGCAAGCCATCGCCAACAACCTGGCCAACGTGAACACGGCCGGCTTCAAGCGCGACCGCGTCGTGTTCGAAGACCTGTTCTACCAGATCGACGCCCAGCCGGGCGCCCAGGTCGCGGACAACACCGTGTCCAACGGCGTCCAGCTGGGTAACGGCGTGCACGTCGTCGGCACCCAGAAGATCTTCACCAACGGCAGCATCCAGACCACCAGCCAGCCGC
>Ga0308160_10005061_pt1 | contig 13858 bp, 15 predicted proteins | sample PhyFR1_FD_201036 | JGI IMG/M metagenome (GOLD analysis project Ga0308160, IMG submission 201036) | Phyllosphere microbial communities from UC Gill Tract Community Farm, Albany, California, United States - DLSLF.R1 | ecosystem: Host-associated > Plants > Phyllosphere > Unclassified | place: USA...
CCGCTGCAGCGTCTCGAGCCGCTCCTGCACGCGCTTGAATCGCTCGTCCCGCTTGACCTTGGGGAAGGCCGCCGTCTCGACCTTGCTGCCGAGGTCGCGCAGCTCGCGCTCGAGGGAAGCGACCTCGTCGGGCGACACGAACGACGCCGCAGATGAGGCAGAAGACTGCTCGAAGCGCTTCTTGGGCGACGACGGCGTTGACGAGGAAGTGGCGGTGGCGCTCGAGCCCGGGCGGGTTGGCAAGGGGCGGAACGGCGGCTGGTCGACCGGCGTCGAGTACGTCGAGAGCTCTGACTGAGCGCGACGATGGCCGAGCTTGGTCGGGCCGACGAGATGGTCCTTGAGCGGCGGGAGGGGAGGGAGCGCGCCGTCGCTGCGCATCGAGTGCTCGGACGACGGACGAGCGGCGGCGACGGGCGGCATCGACGCCGACGGGCGAGAGCTGTACATGCCGAAGAGGTCGCGGTCGTACCGCCCGCGGTCGGCCGTCGGCTTCTCCGGGAGGTACACGTGCGAAGACGACGTCGAGGTGGACCGAGTCGAGTGCTCGCGGTAGACGAGCGGCCGGCGCTTGTCGTCGGCGAACGAGTAGAGGCCGAGGCCGCGAGGGGACCATGGCGGCGGCGAAGAGCTGCCCTCGCCCGCCTCGGCGCCGCCGGACCTGGACCAGCTGCGCACGGTCCCCCTCGTCGCCGAGAAGCGCGAGCCCGGCGGCGTCAACGTGCGCGTCGACTCGGCGCCTGACGAGCCGCCGTTGGTCGAGAAGTGCGGCGCGCCGTGACGGTCTACGTCGGCCGAGCGCAGGCGGTCGCGCGTGATCGAGATGATGGCGTTCCTGCGGAGAGGTAGGCGTCAAGTTTGGCTCCCTCGGCATGACGCAGAGATGGAGAAGGACGCACTGAAGCGCAGAGACCCACTTGACGCGCTCGCCTCGGCTCTCGCACGCAAAGTCCTTGCGCCGGCCGTCCTTGAGGACGACGACGAAAGGCCTGAGCCCGCCTGCGCCGAGTTCTGCGACCGACTCGTCCTCGACGAGGGCGCACTCGGCGATCGTGAAGGCCCGGCTAGGGCGAGTGCCGGGCTCTTGGTCGGTAGGGCGGAAGTCGAGGCCGGCCGAGGTGAGGACGCTGTAGGGGCGGACCCAGTCGAGGAGCGAGTCGCGGTCGTGACGGCTGTCGCCGTGCTCGCGCAGCGTGAAGAGGTAGCCCTGCATGTCGATAGAGTCAGCGCGCTAAGCGTGAGGAGGCACAGAGAGGTAAAGGGGGACGCACCTCGCACAAGATCAAGCTGTCGGGCGACGGCGAGCGCCTGCGCTCGGCCTCGCCCTGCGTGAGCCTCGTCGCCGCCGCTCGAGCTGAGGGCGCACCTGGCACCGACGAGCTTGACAGAGCTCTGCTCGAGTGCGGCGCCGCGCGCGGCGTCGAGTCGTCCGAGCGCGGCGGCGGGTCCTGCGAGAGCTGCGCTCGAAACGCCTCGATCGCCTGGCGCCGCTCATCGCGCCTGCGCGTGATGCCGATGAGCGGGTCCTCGGGCTCATCGACGGCCGGCGCCGAGGACTGCGAGAGCGAGGCCGAGGCCGAGCCGGTCGGGAAGGTCGCGACGAGCTCGGCGGCGGACGGCGTCGGCGGGAAGGGCTGGCGGGTAGGCGCATAGCGCTTGACGGGCGAGCTCGAGCGGCTCGAGGCCGATTTGGTCGGGCTGGGCGGTGGGCCGTCGAGCTGGGCGAACTGGGCCGCACGACGAGCGACCTCGGGCGAGACTCGCCTCGTCGGGCTCGGGTGCCGAGCGGGAGGCGAGGGAGGTCGCGCGTCGACGAACGAGTGGGAGGCGGTCGAGAAGGACGAGCTCGCACCGCTGCTGATGCTCGACGCCGGGAAGATGGACCCGGTCGACCCGCTGCGCCCGAGGATGTGCGACGTCGCGTCGAGCCGCTTGTCGGGCGCCTCGAGAGCTCGGGAGCTGTGCTCGCTGCTGCTGCTCGTCGCCTCGGGCAAGGCCGACCACGACGCCGGCCCGGGCAGGATCGGCCTCGAGTACGACGGGCGCGCGAAGGAGCCGTCGGCTTGCTGCCGCCCGACGCTGCTCACGCTGCTCGCGAGCGAGAAGCGCTTCGGGAGCGTACCATGAAGAGGTGCAGGCGCCGAGAAGACGGATGAGGCGGGACGACTGGCCGACGAGATCGAGCCGCGCCGCCGATGCTGAGGGACCGAGTCGCGCCAGTTCGAGAGCGTGCTGTGTTCGGTTTGCTCGCTGCAGGTACTACTCGTCAGGACCTGCTCGTGAAGGTGGGAGAGAAGCTGAGGGGAAGAGGGACGCACGGCACGTCCGAGAGCTGGGTAAAGTCGAAGTCGACCTCCTCGCCGGCGCGGCCGAACACCTTGGACGACACGGTGCGCCTCGGCTTGTACGGAGCCTCGTCGACCGCCTGGTCGACGTCCGAGCGCGTCGAGATGGCGTGCGGGTCGCTCGAGCTCGTCGAGCTCGGCGCCCGACGCTCCGACACCGGGTCGGGCGACTCGAGCGCGACGGGCTCCTGGCTCGGCGACGTCGGCGGCGTCGCCGCCTCGTGCGGCGGGAGCGGAAGCACCTCCGACAAGGGCGTGTAGGCCGCCGAGGAGCCGGCGTCGCTCGCGGCGGGAGGCGCCGGCGCGTGCGGGAGCGTCTGCGCTGCGGCGGCAAGGTTGGCCGCTCGGCGCGCTTTGAGACGCTCCATGAGGCCGCCTGCGAGAGCGACATGGACGGGCGAGGTCGGACGAGCCGCAGTGCTGGGGGGTGGCGTCGAGGCCGGCGAGGGGGAGGAGGGGGACGCGGCGGGGCTAGGGCTCTTGGGGCGGAAGGCCGGGATGTCGGCGACCTCGAAGGACCGGCGGCGGGGTGTCGCAGGGCAGGTTGTGGAGGGGGGACCTTGCCCGAGCGCGGGCGTGGGTGCGGGCGAGGTCGGTTCGTGAGGCGGAAGGGGGACGGTCGACGACGAGTTGGGCGAGCTGGACGGCTGCGACCGAGACGGTGTCGACGGCACCGAGGGCGTGTACGACCGGTCCGACGTCGGCTGGACCCGCAGCTTGGGCACGAACGAGCTGCTCGTCGCGCTGTCGTGCTGGTCCTCGCCGTCGCCGTCGTCCTCGCCCGCGCCGCCGAAGGACGACCTGCCGTCGATCGAGTCGGCCTCGTGGACCTCGAAGCGCGGCACCTCGACCGGCCTCGCTCGCGCCTGCGCCATCTCGTCGTCCATCTGCCCATCTCGGTCGCGCTCGAGCCGGCGCCTCTCCCTCGCCGCGCGTGCTGCGGCTATGCGCTCGGCGGCCGACTCGTCCGAGCTGGTCGTGTACGAGCGGATGAGGTTGCGCGTCGAGGGCGTGGGCGAGGCGGAGCGCTCCATGTTGAAGGGTGATCAGGCTGGTCGTCCGTGTGCGGGGGGAGGTGGGTGCGGGCGGCGAGCGGGCGGGCTGATGAGGACGCGAGGGTGCCGAGCGCGGGCGAGGGCGAGCTGGTGGGAGCGCCGGCTGGGTCGTGTGGTGCGAGAGGAGGATGGGAGTAGCTCTGGCGGCTCCACGGACAGGGGCTGCGCCGGGGAGGACTGTGCCGAAGTCGGGCGGACGCCGGAGACGACGTCGGCGACGGACGCCTCGCCCCTGAGTCGCGAGCGAGTGCTGGCGAGCGTCTCGAGCGTCTGGATCGGCATGCTGATGCTGAGCGCGACTGCGCAGAAGGCGAGGCTGGGTCGTGAGCGGATGAGAGAGGACGAAGCCGCCGAGCGGGGCCAGGTGCCGAATCGCCGAGACCAGCACAGCCTCGCTCTCTGCTCAGCTTGCGCTCGAAGACGCGCGACCAGTCAGAAAGAACGACGATGCAGTGCGATGCGGTGCAGGGCGAGCTAAACACAGGTGCGGACCCTCTTTAGTCGGCCAACTCGCTCTTCTCCTCGACCTCTTGGTCGTCCGGCGCCTCGTCCTCGAGGCCGGCGTCCCACTCGTCCGGCACGTCGTCGTCGGTCCTCGCAACGGGCGGAGGAGGAGGCAGGCTCGGCGTAGGGATGCGGCTCGGCGGTGCCGAGGGGGCGGCGACGAGCGAGGCGGGAGCGACGGGGAGGTGACGCTCGAGCTCGCCCTGCGGCGCGACGACGGCGCGAGGAGGCTGCGATGGGATGCGCGAGTCAGCTTCGGACGTGTGAGACGAGTAAGGGACGGAGAGAGAGAGAGAGAACGCACCTTTGCGTGCCCCACGCCGATCAGTTGGCCCCAAGCGTGCCCTGCCTGCTGCGCCGGCTTGGGCGGGCTCGAGCCTTGCCCGAGCGACGCGAACGCGTTGCCCGTCTTGATGCCCTGGTTCCTCCACGCGCCGCTCGCCGACCCTCGGGCGCTCATGGGCGCAGACGACGCAGCCGAGGACGACGAGGCGCCCGCACCTGCCGCACCGAACGACGACGACGACGGCCCGCCGACCGGGGTCCACGAGCCGCGCACGACGCGCCCGTCGTCGCCGAGGACGACTGGGTCGACGCTGACGCAGAAGCCCGTGTCCGAGATGACGTGCTTGAGCGCCGACGAGACGGACGAGAGCTTGGTCTCGAGGTCGAGGACGGGCAGGTCGAACGTGATGAGGACGTCCTCGTCGGTCTGCAGGGGCGTGCGCGAGTTAGTAGCTGCGCAAGAGTGCTCGAGGCAGGAAGAAGTGAGAGAGGAAAGAGGACGCACGACCCAGGTCAGGATGAACTTGAGCCCGCGCATGTGCGGGACGAGGATCTCGGTGAGCATCTCCTCGTCGTAGCCAAGAACGCCCTCGAGGTACAGCGCGTTGTTGGGGTTCTTGTCGGGAAGCGCCCGACGCAGGCTGCCGAGGTTGAGCGTCATCGAGGCCGACTTCCTCGAAGCCGCGAGCGCCTCGGCGAGCGTCGGCGTCGGGATGCCCGTCGTGGGCGTGCGGTGGCACACGACCGAGCGGCGAGGCTCCTCGTCGAGCGACTCGGAGCGCAGCTGGAAGTGGTCGGTGAGCTCGTGGATCTGCGCGGCGAGGGAGGAGGAGGGCGAGGAGAGCAGAGTCAGCACGCACGCTCGGGCGGCCGAGGTTGGCGACGAGCGAGAGGGAGGAGGGACGCACAAATTGGCGCTGGGGCCGCTTCATGACGGGGAAGTGCAAGCTCGGCTTGTCGCCCTTGACGAACTCGACGAGCTGCGCCTCGATCCCGCTCGACCACGCCGAGTTGGCGGCGTAGAAGCTGACGAGCTCGGGCTGGTACTCGACCTCGCGCGTCTTGACCTCGCGCTGCTCGACGCCGAGCGCGTCGGCAAGCTGCGCGTTGCGCTTGGCCGTCGCACAGGCGTCGGTGCACTTGACGAGGCGGCCGGCGTTGCCCTCGGGCTTGTCGTCGCACGCGCCGCAGCGCGCGTTCTGCGACAGGTTGCCGCACTCGCAGTGGACCTTGATGAGCTTGGGGCAGGGCGCATCGGCGGGACAGGCCGAGGGGAAGTGGCACGCTGCGATCGAGAGCGAGGAGGCAGGGGTCAGTGCGCGCTCGAGCGGCTCGACGACGGCGATGAGAGACGAGAAGGGGACGCACGAAGAGGACACGGATGGCCGCAGTGCTTGCGCGGCTTGAGGCACGTCTGGTCGTCGGCGGTCTCGCACTCGCCGGCCGAGTGGCACGTCTTGCGGCAGCGGTGCCAGCCGCAGCGGAGGAGCCTGCACGAGAGCGAGAGTCAGCTGCTGCACGCCGACGAGAAAGGTCGAAGGTGTACGACAGGGAAGAGGAAGGAGGGGTAAGGAAGGGAGGGTGAGAGAGGAGAGAAGGGAACGGCGACGCACTTGCCGCACACGGTCCCGCAGCTGACCTTGCGCTGGTCGGTCGAGCACCGCACGTTGGGCACCTCGCGCTTGCCGCACGCGCACGGCTTGGTCGTCAGGTACGGGCAGGGCGGGCATGCCGGGTCCTCGTGACAGGCGTGTGGGAGCCGAGGGTGACCACCTGCGGGCGAGCGAGCGAGCGACGAGGGGAGGAGGGGAGCGAGGGGCATAGAGTCAGCGAGAGCTCAGGCTGAGAGGAAAGACGCAGAGAGGTGGGAGGTGGGAGAGGCGTGCGAGGAGGGAGAGGGGAAGAGGGAGGAGAGGCAAGGGAGGAGAGGGGGAGAGAGGAGGACGCACACTCGGCGGGCCGGATGCAGGGGTGCCTGCAGTCGATGACAAAGTTGCACGGGATCGGCGGCAGGACGACGGTCGACCCGCAGTGGCACACGAGCTCGTCGAAGTCGGCGCGCAGGCACGGCGGGCACGCGCCCTTGTGGTCGCGCAGCTCGCACGAGTGGATGCCGCAGTTGAGCTTGCGCCCGCACGTGCGGTCGCACGTGTGCATGCCGAGCGGGTCCGTCTGCTGCTGCTCGGCGAGCGCCTCGGCGAGCGTCGCCGGCGCGCGCTTCTTGTTCTTGCCCTTAAGGCCCGCCGTGAGCGCCTCCTGGTACGCGAGCGGGCAGCACGTGCGGTTGCACTGGTGCCGCCCGCAGGCCCTCGTCGCCTTGCACACGCGCGCGCACAGGTACTCGTCCGACTCGACGACCTCGCCCGAGTCCGGGTCGATGCGCGTCGCGCGGTACGGCTCGCCGCAGAGCCGCTCCGTCTTGCTCGAGCCGCACCGGCACACGAGCGGGACGCGCGCGCGGCACGGCGGGCACGCGCCGGCGTGGCACCCTTGGGCGCAGGCGTGCCCGCAGGCGAGCGGCTTCGAGCACCGCTCGGCGCAGAGCGGGATCGGGTCGGTGCAGCGCGAGCGCGAGCGGTCGCCGAGGAGGAGGTCGAGCGGCGTCTGGCTGCACGGGCAGGTCGAGACGACGTCGGGCGAGGAGGGGCAGTGCGGCGCCGCGTCCGGGTCCGTGTGCGGGTGGCACGGCTCGGCGCAGCGGTGGACGCCGCAGTCGAACAGGGCGTCGCACCGCCTCGCGCACGCCCACTCGCCCGTCCACGTGCCCTCGGCGCCGTCGACGCCGGGCAGGCGGCACCCGTCGACGCGCTCGTCGGGCCTCGTCGAGCCGCACAGGCCCTCGTGCGTCTCGCGCCCGCAGAAGCACCGCTTGCTCCTGACGGCATCGCACCCGCCGCACTCGCCGGCGTGGCACGTGCGCTCGCACTCGTGCATGCCGCAGTCGAGGAGGGCGCCGTGTCGCTCGCCGCAGCTCTTGAGCTGGTCCTTGAGCTCGCGCGCGGCGTCCGAGAGGTCGGCGAGGGCGCGCCCGTCGTGGAGCGCCGAGCACCGCACGCCGAGGGTGCGCTTGCCGTCGTGGCACGGCACGTTGAGGACGACGGGGCACGGCGGGCACGGGCCCGGGTGGCACCCGAGGGCGCAGGGGTGGGCGCACCCCTTTGGGCGACGGCGGGCGCAGGGCTTGCCGCACGAGTGGGGCGTCGCCGGCGGGCGCGGGTGCGGGTCGGTGAAGCGGCCGCAGAAGCACGTGTACTTGGTCGGGACCTGGGCGGCCGAGTAGAGCTCGTTGCAGTTGGGGCAGGTCCACCCGCCGAGGAGCGACGCCGGGTCGACCGGGTTGCGCGGGTCGGTCGAGCGCGAGGCGAGGAGCTGGGCGCGCTCGGACGACGAGGTGACGGCCGAGGCGGCCCACTTGTTGGCGCACGCGAGGTGGAGCGGCTGGTGGCACGCCGAGCAGTTCCAGATGCGCGCCGAGCGCGAGATCTCGCCGATGCAGATGGTGCACTCGGCCTCGCCCGACGACAGCTCGGTGATGAGGCGCTCGACGAGCGTCTGGTTGACCGGCGCCGGGTTGTGCGGCGTCGAGGTGCCCGAGGTCGAGGTCGAAGCGGCGGCCGAGGGGACGAAGGGTGCGGCGGCGGCATGGAGGTGGGCCGAGTCGGGGTTGCCCGTCGAGAGGGCGGCGCCGAACTGAGCGCGGCGCGAGTTGGGCTCGCCTGCAGGGGCGAATCGGGCGAGGTGAGAGAGGTGAGGTCGAGGATGAGGTCAGGGAGGAGGTCGAGGAGGAGGAGGAAGTCGAGGTTCGTCAGCGCCGCTCGCAGGGAGCGCACAGCAAGCACAGCGAAGAAGAACGCACCTCTAGGCGCACCGCCCCTGCCCCTGCCCCTCCCTCGTCCCCTCCCTCGCTCGGCGCCAGCACCGCCCGCGCCGCCAGTCCTCCTCGCGGGCCCGTCTGCGCCCTCTGCGCCCTGCGCCGCCTCGCCGTTCGCGCCCGCTCGTGCTGCTGCACCGTTGTGCGCTGCGCCGCCGCGCCCTCGGCCCCTGCCGCGAGCGCGAGAGCCGCCTCGGCCGCCGCGGGTGGCGGACGCTGGAGGAGGAAGGCCCGTCGAGGACGACGTCGTGGGCTGCTGTGCGACTTCTGCCGTCATGTGCTGATGTAGTGGTAGCTGGTAGAAGCTAGACTCGCGCTCTGGGAGAGGGCGAGCGAGTGTGGGCGAGGAGAGAGGTCGACTCGAGGGATCGACTCGCTCTCCGAGGTCAACTTGCCGCCACAGCGACTGGCGCGCACCTCGTACTCGCTTACTCAAGCATGCTCTCGCGCTCGACTCAGCTATAGGCGAGCGCTCGAACAAAGCCGCACCAGAAAGCGCTCGTCCGCCTCGAGCAGTTCGCCCAAAGTGACATTGCTCCGTCTCGCCCTCGCTCCGGCTAGGCTCCTGTCCCGCTCCACCTTGTGCTCCTCCTGCCCAGCTACCTCCCCTCGAGCCCCTCGGCCGCCTCGCGCCACTCCCTCTCCGTGTCGGCGACGAAACGGCGCAGCGTCTCGGTCCTCGCGCGCGCGAGCTCGCGCCCGCGCGCCGTCTTGAGCATGCCCTCGAGGCGCAGGAGCTTGTCGTGGAAGTGGGCGATCGCAGAGTCGTCGCTGGCGGGAGCGGTTGCGGGTGCGGGTGCGGCGGGCGAGGAGGCGGAAGCGGGAGAGGGTGCGGGCGCCGAGGTCGTGGGAGGGAGGTATAGGGGTCGGCTAGTGATGGCCGAGTATGCCGCACAGCGCATGACACCTGCAAGAAGAACGAGTGCGTGTCAGCCCCAGAACGAACGCAGCAGCAGCTCGGCCGGCAGTCCCGCTCGGACTACAAGAGGGAACGAGCGCGAGCTGGACGCACCGAAGGCACCCATGGCGTCGAGCTTGTCGGCGTCTTGAACACTGCGGGGTGGAGGGAGAGTCAGAGTTGCACTATATCCTCAAGCGTCAGCTTGCTCGCGCGGCGAGAGGGCAAGGAGGGAGGAAGGGCCGACGCACCAGTGCAGCTCTAGGCAGGACAGGTGCCACTCGGTCTGGTCGTCGTTGGCGATGCGCTTGACCTCCTTGGAGTAGCTGACGTTGTCGACGACGCGCTCGACGAGCCGTCGCTGGTCGTCCGAGACGTCGTCCTGGCTCAAGCCGGTCCAGAGGTGCTCGTCGAGGTGCTCCCTCGGGGTCGGTACACGGCCGATCGGAAGGTACTTCTTGTCGAGGAGGTCGTGAGCGAGTGCGGCGAGCTCGACGACGAGGAGGTCGACCTGGGCGGACGGGTCGGCGGCGGAGACGGAGCGGGCGATGGCGAGGGCGAGGCCGCGGACGCGAGTGACGTGGTGGAAGTCGTGCGACGGGTCGTAGCGGGCGTGATGGGTGCGGGCGAGCTGCTCTGCGCGCTGTACGGCGAGGGACATGACGGCGGCGAGGCGAGGAGGAGAGGTGGGGAGAACGAGGAAGAGACGGCGGCGGCGACGCTGTGTTGGAGTGCGCTGTCTGGACGAGTCGGTGGCGAGCTACTCTGGTGACAATCTGGGCGGCTCAGACCAGGCGCAGGAGCGTGTCGTGGTGAGGAGAGCTGTGCGAGTGATGAGGATGAGCGCGAACGACGAACGACGGCTCCTCGCCCTCCTTGCTCCCTCTTGGCTCGCACCAAGGCCAGCAGGAGCAGCAGGACTGCCTTCGCCTGCGCCCTACAGAGCCGCACCCGACAGCGCGCCCCCTCCTCGCCTCGTCACCTCGTCGTCCCCTTGCGCTGGGCCTCGCACCTCGCCCGATCGCCCCAGCTTGAGCTCACGCCAGACCGCTCGACTGCGCGACGCCGACTCGCCCGACATGGCACAGGCAGCCCTGCCGCACGCCTACCTCGACCAGCTCAACCGCGACAGCACCTCGCCCCGCCTCGGCTCGATCGCCCCTCCTCCCGACCAGCCCGCCCTCGACACGGCAAAGCGCACCTCGTACCGCCCGCCGATCCCGCCAAAGCCGCCGTCGCGCACCGCCAGCCCCAGCTCGCCGCCGCCCATGGCCAGCGGCAGCAGCCCCGACGACGACTGCGATGGCCAAGCCGCCGCAGCACCGCCGAGCCGCGAGACGAGCCCGACCCTGTGGATGCGCGCCATGGCCCGCGACCGCGGCACCTCGACGCCCTCGCCGCCGCCCTCGACCGGCGACGCGCGCTCGGCCGGCGCGAGGACCCCGCGCTCGCCCCGAGGCTCGCCCATGCTCGGCGGCGGCAGCCCTTCGCCCAGTCGCGCCTTTCCCTCGCGCCCGAGCCCGCGCATGCCTCCCGCCGTCCCTCCTCGCCCGGTCAACGTGTCGGTGCCGACCGCGAGACCCGCACCCGTCGGCGACGTCTTCCTCGACGACGCGCACCAGTCGCCCTCGTCGTCGTGCCCGTCGACCCTGTCCCCCTTTGCCGCCCTCCACGCCTCGGACGCCCCTCGACCCATCCCCACCATCACGACCTCGCCCTCTCGCTCGCCCGACCGCTGGCGCGCCCGCCCACCGCAGCACCCGGGCACGGCCAACGCCTCCTCGTCGACCTCGACCTCGTCCTCGTCGACCCTGTCCTCGTCGGCGTCGTACAACTCGTCGCTCAACACGTCGTCGGCCTCGTCGGCGTTCAACGTCCTCGGCCGCGGCCTTCAGCAGGCCAAGCTCAAGGACCGCCTCGGCGCCGGCGTCGGCTTCGCGCGCGACTGGGGCGGCCGCGGCAAGGGCAAGCTCCAGGACGGCTGGAGGGGCCTCCAGACGCACCGCGCCGGGGCGGCATCCGTCTCGGGCGCGGGCGACGCGCCGTACGCGCTCGCGAGCCCGCCGCTCGCAGGGCCGGGCTCGGGCCCCTCGTTCGCGGGGCTCGACCCGGGTGCGGGTCCGGGCGCGCCAGGCGGCGCAGCGGGCGCGCTGCGCCTCCCGACGACGATTCTCGGCGTGCGAGTGCCCAACGCGCGCGGCGTCGCGTTCGGCGCGCCGCTCGTACCGCTCGTCGAGCGCACTCGGGCCCCTCCTCGAGCGTCGGGCCCGTCGGCGTCGTTCTTCTCGGCGCGCGGCGGCGGCGGCGTCGACCAGGCGGACGCCGAGTACAACGACGACGACCCGGTGACGGGCGCCGACGCGCGGCACTGGCTCCCCGGCGCGGCGTTCCGCCTCCTCGAGTACCTCGAGCTGTGGGGCCCGCGCGAGGAGGGCGTGTACCGCGTCCCGGGCAGGAGCCACATGGTCGCGCAGCTGCGGTGCATGTACGACGCCGGCGTCGGGCAGGAGCTCGACCTGCGCGAGATCGGGCCGGCCGACCTGGACCCGCATGCGGTCGCGAGCGCGTGGAAAGGGTGGTTGCGGGAAGGTGCGTCCCGTCTCTCCTACCCTCTCTGTCGCTCAGAGGAACGCTCGCTGACTCTTCCCCGCGCCCGTCGCACCTCGCAGTCCCCGACCCACTCCTGTCGCAGCAACTCGAGCCGTCGATCGACGCCCTCACGACCGCCGCGCTCGGCCACGCCGCCTCGTCGTCTCACTTCCTCTCGGGCGCAACGACCCTCCCCTCTCGCGGCAACAGCCCCGCAGCGTCGCCCAACCCCGCCTCGGCGCACGTTCCGCCCGACTACGTCGCCCAGCTGCGCACCCTCTTCACGTCGGCGCTCCCCGCCGAGCACTTCTACCTCTTGCGCGCCATCGCGTTCCACCTCGCGCGGCTCGCGGCGCACGAGCACGTGAACAAGATGAGCCTGAACAACCTCAAGCTCATCCTGAGCCCGACGCTCCGGCTCAGCCCCGGGTTCTTGGGTGCGCTCGTGGGCGAGAGGGAGGCGCTCTTCGGCGGCGGCAACGACGGTGCGTCTCTCTCCTTCTCTGTGCGGATCTGCGATGCGCGGCGCGCTGACGCTGCGCCTTCTTGTCTGTGCAGATGGTCGCGCACGACAAGCCGCCGATACCTCCTCGGCCTCCACCTCGGCACCGTCCGCCGCCGCCGCCTCGACGTTGTCCGCCTCTCCTTCGACGAGCCGCTCCTTCGCCGGCGACAAGTGGCTCGTCATCGACGAGCCGCCCCTCTCCCTCTCGCCCGCCCTCACCTCCACTTCCTCCCTCTCAACCCGACCCTCGCCGACGCACCTCTCGTCCAGCAACGACTCGATCCCGACCTCGACGCGCTCCGTCTCGCCGCAGCAGACGCCCATCGCCGACCGCTTTGCCTCGGCATCGACGTCGCCCGTGTCGTCCGCCGTCGCACCGCCGCCGCCGCGAGGGGCGTCGCCCGCCCACTCTTCGTCCTCCACGGCGCCTGTGCCGGCGCTGGGGCCGTCTCTTCCTCCACGAGACCACCTCGACGCCGCCGCATCCGGCTCTGCAGCCTCTCGAGCGCCCTCGTCCTCTCTAACTCTCGCACCCGCCTCGACGTCGCCGGCCTCCTCCCCTCCCGCCGCCGCCGAGTCGTCGCCCAACCCAGGCTCGACGCCGCGCCTCTCGCTCGGCCCCGAGTTCCGCACCGCGCTCGCAGGCCTCGACGGCCCGCTCGACGCGCCGGCGCCCGCAGCAGGGCTCACGAGCGGGCCGTCAGCTGCTTCCTCGGCGACGACGGCGGGCGCAGTGAGCGATGCCGAGACGCTCGAGCGTGAGAAGGAGAAGGACAAGGCGCGCAAGAAGGCGCGCAGGGAGAGTCGGGCGCTTAGCGGCGTCGGCGGGATGCCTCTCGGGGTCGGGCTCGGGTTCGTCACGAAGGCGCCCGTGCGGCGCGTCTACGAGGAGGACGAGGCGCGAGAAGGAGTCATCGCTGAGGGCGACGAGCGGGCGGACGAGGGTGAGGCGACGCAGGTGGGCTCGGAGGCGGCGCAGCGCTGGACGTTGCTGAGCGTCGACGAGCGGAGGAGGCTCTTCGGCGGCTAGACGCCCCTGTGAGGGCTTGGCACTTGTACATGGTAGACGTACCCGGGCTTATCGAGATACCCTCTGCATCGACGGTCACCAATACCTCTCTAAAGCGCGAGCGAGCCAGCTTGCCGAGAGCGAGTCCGAGCAGAAGTCGGCCTTCTCAAAGGGTCCGTGCGCCGAAGGAGCTGCGTCGCCGAGCGAGTCCTCGCACTCCGATCTGTACAGCCTCTCATACACTGCTCGGGGAGACGTAGATCAGGTAAAGTGGGGCCGGGCTCGGCGAAGTTTGCGACCACACACCGCAACGCTTGATGAGTGGGCACGCCAGCCGCCGCTGTCACAACAAACCCCGCTTAACTCAGCTGGAAGAGTGTCAGACTGTAATCGGTTGCGTCATCTGAAAGTCCCTGGTTCGATCCCGGGAGCGGGGAGCGTTCTTTTGCTCGTGGTGCGCTTTTTGCGGCCAGGCGCGCTGCGGCTTGTCTGTCGTGTGCGCTGCGTCCCTACTTTTGCCAGTGGGCCGAGCGAGATAACAGAGAGCACGGCACGCGCGGCGAGCGGTGCTGTGCCTCGTCCTGACCGCGCTCGTCCGGCTCGCACCGCTCTCGCTCCTTCCACCTCGCCTTCTCCGCCTGGGCGACCCGCCGCTCGGCGCAGCCGTCTAGCACACGCCTCGACCGTCTCTCGCCAACCGCCGCACAGCCAGGTGAGCCCAGCCTGCTCCCACTCGCTCCTCGACCGAACGGTGCTTGACATCGGCTCGCACCCCTCGCGCAGGGCCACAGAGCGCA
>Ga0308160_10005062_pt1 | contig 13857 bp, 5 predicted proteins | sample PhyFR1_FD_201036 | JGI IMG/M metagenome (GOLD analysis project Ga0308160, IMG submission 201036) | Phyllosphere microbial communities from UC Gill Tract Community Farm, Albany, California, United States - DLSLF.R1 | ecosystem: Host-associated > Plants > Phyllosphere > Unclassified | place: USA...
GCGCCTGACGAACTGGCTGCCGGGCCTGATCGAACACCGCTGCGGTGTCGGCGAGCGCGGCGGCTTCATCGAGCGCCTGCACTGCGGCACCTGGGCCGGCCACATCCTCGAGCACGTGGTGCTGGAGCTGCAGAACCTGGCCGGCATGAAGACCGGCTTCGGCAAAACCCGCTCGACAAGCGAACACGGCGTCTACAAGATGGCCGTCCGCACGCGCGACGCCGTCGTCGGCCGCGCCGCCCTGGAAGCCGGCCACCGCCTGCTGATGGCAGCCGTCAATGACGAGACCTTCGACCTGGCCGCCACCGTCGCGCAGCTGACCGAGCTGGTCGACCGCTACTGCCTGGGCCCGTCCACCGCGAACATCGTCGATGCCGCCACCGAACGCCGCATCCCGTCGATCCGCCTGACCGACGGCAACCTGGTGCAACTCGGCCACGGCGCCGCCCAGCGCCGCATCTGGACCGCCGAAACCGACCGCACCAGCGCCATCGGCGAAGGCATCGCCAGCGACAAGGACCTGACCAAGAGCCTGCTCGCCTCCTGCGGCGTACCGGTGCCGGAAGGCGCCCTGGTGCGCAGCGCGGCCGCCGCCTGGGAAGAAGCCCAGGACATCGGCCTGCCGGTGGTGGTCAAGCCGGTCGACGGCAACCACGGCCGCGGCGTGACCCTGAACCTGATGACCGAAGCCGACGTCACCGCCGCCTACGCCATCGCCTCGCAGGAAGGCGACAGCACGGCCGTGCTGGTCGAACGCTTCATTCCCGGCAACGAGCACCGCCTGCTGGTGGTCGGCCGCAAGGTGGTCGCCGCCGCACGCGGCGAAGCCTTGTGGGTGACTGGCGATGGCGCATCGACCGTTGCACAGCTCTGCGATAGCCAGATCAACATCGACCCGCGCCGCGGCGACAGCGAGGAATTTCCGCTCGGCCGCGTCGATCCGACCGACCCGGTGATCCTGCTCGACCTGCAGCGCCAGAGCCTGACGCCGGCGTCGATCCCGCAAGACGGCCAGCGCGTGCTGATCCAGCCGAACGGGAATGTCGCCGACGACGTGACCCACCTGATGCACCCCGACGTGGCCCATGCCGCCGCGCTGGCCGCGCGCGTGGTCGGCCTCGACATCGCCGGCATCGACCTGGTCTGCGAAGACATCTCCAAGCCACTGGCCGAACAGCGTGGCGCCATCATCGAAGTCAATGCCAGCCCCGGCCTGCTGGCCCACATCAAGCCGGCCAGCGGCGAGCCGCGCAACGTCGGCGCCGCCATCGTCGACCATTTGTTCGCGCCCGAGGAATCGGGCCGCATCCCGATTGCCGGCGTTACCGGCACCCTGGGCAGCAGCCTGATCGCCAAACTGCTGGGCTGCCTGCTGAACGCGGCCGGCAAGCATGCCGGCGTGGCCAACGGCGAAGGCCTGTATCTCGATGGGCGCCAGGTGCACAAGGGCGACAGCACCGGCTTCGCGCTGGGCGAGCGCCTGCTGATCAACCGGAACGTCGAAGCGGCCGTATTCGAATCGAACGCGCGCAGCATCCTCACCGATGGCCTGCCTTACGACCGCTGCGCGGTCGGCGTGGTCACCGACATGGGCAAGCTGGACGACGTACGCGACCTGCACATCAATGACGACGAGGCGCTGGCGAACGTGGTGCGCAGCCAGGTCGACGTGATCCTGTCCAGCGGCGCGGCGGTGCTGAACGCAGCCGATCCGGAAGTGGTGAAACTGGCCGAGCTGTCCGATGGCCGTGTGATCTTCTACGGCATGGACGAGCAGAATCCGGTCATGGCGGCGCACCGCGCAAGCGGCGAGCGCGTCGTGTTTGCGCGCGATAACCGCATCATGCTGGCCGAGGGCGCGAACGAGACCGCCCTGCTCGACCTGGCCAGGATCAAGCCGGCCACCGTCAAGCACCCGGCCAGCATTCTGGCCGCGACGGCCGCCGCCTGGGCCCTGGGCCTGCCGAATGACCTGATCTGCGGCGGCCTGCGCGCCTTCGACGCCACGCCGAAGAAAACGATTTATTGAAGAAGAGCGGCCCGGTTCCCGGAACCTGGCTAGCCGCCCGCCGCCCAGCGTCATCGCGGGCGGCCCACACTTAAGGATTGAAGTTCATGGAAGTATCACGCGTACGGGCCCTGCGCGGCCCCAACCTCTGGAGCCACCACACCTCGGTCGAGGCGATCGTCGCCTGCACGCCGGAAGAAGAATCGATCGGCACGCTTGACGGCGCATCGAGTACGTTCGAGACGCGCCTGCGCGCGCGCTTTCCCCAACTCGGCCAGTTGCAGCCGCTCGGCCACGACGACACCATCCCGCTGGCCCACGTGCTGGAAATCGTGGCCCTCGACCTGCAGGCGCAAGCCGGCTGCCCGGTCACTTTCAGCCGCACCACCGCCACGCTGGAACGCGGCATCTACCAGGTGGTCGTCGAGTACACCGAAGAAGAAGTCGGCCGCCTGGCCCTCAGCCTGGCGCAAAATTTGATTCAAGCCGCGCGCGATGATGCCCCCTTCGACTTGCAGGATGCGCTCACCCAGCTGCGCGACCAGGACGAAGACGTGCGCCTCGGCCCGTCCACCGGTTCCATCGTGCAGGCCGCCGTGGCCCGCAACATCCCCTTCCGCCGCCTGACCGAAGGCAGCCTGGTGATGTTCGGCTGGGGCAGCAAGCAGCGCCGCATCCAGGCCGCCGAAATCGACGCCACCGGCGCGATTGCCGAAACCATCGCCCAGGACAAGGAACTGACCAAGAAGCTGCTCGATGCCGCCGGCGTGCCGGTGCCGCATGGCCGCACCGTGAGCGACCCGGATGACGCCTGGGCTGCGGCCCAGGAGATCGGCCTGCCGGTCGTGATCAAGCCGAAAGACGGCAACCAGGGCAAGGGCGTGACGGTCAACATCACGACGCAGGAACAGATCACCGCCGGCTTCCACACTGCCAGCGAATTCCGCGACGACATCATGGTCGAGCGCTACCTGCCCGGCCACGATTACCGCCTGCTGGTGATCGGCGACAAGCTGGTGGCCGCCGCGCGGCGCGAACCGCCGAACGTCACCGGCGACGGCGTCCACACCGTGCGCCAACTGGTCGACACCGTGAACCTCGACCCGCGCCGCGGCAACGGCCACTCGACCTCGCTGACCAAGATCCGCTTCGACGACATCGCCCTGGCCAGCCTGGCCACGCAAGGCATGGATGCCGACTCGGTGCCGGCTGCCGGCCAGCGCGTGGTCCTGCGCAACAACGCGAATTTGTCGACCGGCGGCACCGCCACCGACGTCACCGACGACGTGCACCCGGACGTGGCGGCGCGCGCGATTGCGGCCGCCCACATGATCGGCCTCGACATCTGCGGCGTCGACCTGGTGTGCGACAGCGTGCTCAAACCCATCGAGGAACAAGGCGGCGGCGTGGTCGAAGTGAACGCCGCGCCAGGCCTGCGCATGCACCTGGCGCCCTCGTTCGGCAAGCCGCGCGCGATTGGCGAAGCGATTGTCGACATGCTGTACAAGGATGGCGACGACGGCCGCATCCCGGTGGTCGCCGTCACCGGCACCAACGGCAAGACCACCACCGTGCGCCTGATCGCGCACCTGCTCACCGCATCCGGCCTGCGCACCGGCATGACGAATACCGACGGCGTATATATCGAAGGCCGCCGCATCGACAGCGGCGACTGCAGCGGCCCGCGCAGCGCGCGCAACGTGCTGCTGCACCCCGACGTGGACGCCGCCGTGTTCGAAACCGCGCGCGGCGGCCTGCTGCGCGAAGGCCTGGCCTTCGACCGCTGCCAGGTGGCGGTGGTGACCAACATCGGCGCGGGCGACCACCTCGGCCTGAACTACATCACCACGCTGGAAGACCTGGCCGTGCTGAAGCGCGTGATCGTGCAGAACGTGGCCGAAGGCGGCATGGCGGTGCTGAACGCGGCCGACCAGACCGTGGCCGACATGGCCGAATTCACCCGTGGCGACGTCACCTTCTTCGCCCAGGACGGCAATCTGCCGCTGATGGCCATGCACCGCGCCCAGGGCCGCCGCGCCGTGTTCGTGGACGACGGCCACCTGGTCTGCGCACAAGGTAAAAACGAGCATCGCATCCCGCTGACGGACGTGCCGATCACCCGTGGCGGCGTGATCGGTTTCCAGGTCGAGAACGTGATGGCCTCGGTGGCCGCCGCCTGGGCCGTCGGCATCGACTGGGACAAGATCGCGCTCGGCCTGCGCACCTTTGTCGGCGAGAGCGACAATGCGCCAGGGCGTTTCAATGTGTTCGATTACCGCGGCGCGACCGTGATCGCCGACTATGGCCACAACCCGGATGCGATCGCGGCTCTGGTGTCGGCGGTGGAGAATATGCCGGCCAAACGGCGCTCGGTGGTGATCAGCGGCGCCGGCGACCGGCGCGACCAGGACATCACGCAGCAGACCGCGATCCTCGGCGCGGCGTTCGACGAGGTGCTGCTGTACGAAGACCAGTGCCAGCGTGGACGGGCCGACGGCGAAGTCGTGGCGCTGCTGCGCCAGGGCTTGCAGGACGCGGCGCGCACCACGCATGTCGAGGAGATCTACGGCGAGTTCGTGGCGATCGACCGGGCGCTGGAGCGTTTGGGCGAAGGCGATTTGTGCCTGATCCTGATCGACCAGGTGGACGAGGCGCTGGCGCATATCGCCAAGCGGGTCGCGTAGGGTGGACGGCTCTGCCGTCCACGCGTGAACGTTGCGCATTGTTGGCGCGATTTGGCGCCGTCACCATGCACGCGTAACGCGTGGGCACGTTCGGTTCAGAGGCCCCCGGCCTCTAAACCCCCACCCTACGTCCATCACGCACTGGCTGAACGCGTGGACGGCGGAGCCGTCCCCCCTACGTCCCGCAATTTCATCGACCACAACACACATAAATCCATGCTCGCACCCGAACAATTCCTCGGCTTCCTGCTCGCCGCCGTCCTGATCACCGCCTCGCCCGGTCCCGACAACCTGATGGTGCTGGGCCTGGGCATGTCCAAAGGCCGCAAGCAGGGCATGGTGTTCGGCCTGGGCTGCGCGCTGGGCTGCCTGAGCCACACGCTGCTGGCCGTGCTGGGCGTCAGCGCCGTGATCGCCGCCTCGCCGGTGGCCTTCACCGCCCTGCGCGTGGGCGGTGGCCTGTACCTGGTCTGGCTCGGCTATAACGCCTTGCGCAGCCAGGGCGGCTCGAAGGCGGCCGACGGCAACGCCGCCCCGCAATCGCTGCGCAGCCTGTTTACCAAGGGACTGGTGGCGAATGCCATCAATCCGAAAGTGGTGCTGTTCTTCCTGTCGCTGCTGCCGCAGTTCGTGATCCCCGCCAACGGCAACGTGCCCGGCCAGATGCTGGCCCTGGGCGTGACCTTCACGATCCAGGCAGCGATCCTGTTCGCCCTGCTCGGCTACTTTGCCGGCGCCATCGGCAGCTGGCTGAACCGCAAGCCCGGCGCCGGCAAATGGCTCGACCGCATCGCCGGCACCGTGTTCGTGGCGCTCGGCATCAAGCTGATCGTCGCGCGCTGAACGCGGCGCGCAGGCCCAGCAAACCCAGCCCGAACAGGGCCAGCGAAACAGGTTCCGGCACCGGCGCCGGCGGATCGGTCTCGACATCCAGCCGCGCAGAGAAAAACTCCAGCGGATCGCCCGGGAAGAAATCCTGGATCAGCAGCGTCCAGCGCCCGTACACATCCATGCCGTCGAAGGCCGCCAGCGAACCGGCCGGGCGAAAGGCGCCGGCGCCGATCCGCGGGCCTGCGTCCACCAGCGCTTCGTCGTCGAACGCCAGGCGCACGCGCCCGCTGCCGACATTCCCGCGCTCATAGGTCTCGTAGGCGCGCACCAGGTCGACCGTGGTGCCGTCGGGCGCCATCAGCGCCAGCGAAAACTCGTCTTCGTAGGGAATGCCCAGCCCCAGGCAGGCGCCGCCCTGCGGCCCGATCGGCGGGTTGTCGCACTTGGCGAGATCGATGATGAGGTTCAGGTCGAGAATCGAACCGTGGTAGCCGACGTTCAGGGTGCGCGTGCCCTCGCTGCCGTCGAATACGCCGTAGCGCGTATTGCTGGCCACGACGGTGGCGCCGGCCCCGGCCGACACCAGGCATCCAAGAACAACAGCGGCAAGGCGGTGCTTCGGTGAACGCATGGCTTTCCTTTCAGATTGAACCAAAAGAAAAGCAAGTTCTGCACCTACCCGTAAATAGCACGCAGAATCAAGGGCTTGCCGGGCAAATGTAAAAGGTAACAACCAGCAATGTAAAGATTGGCGACACAGCGAGGTGCCGCCACATCTGCTAGCGCTTCGCCGCGCCCGCCCCGTGCGGCAGCAAATCGAGCACCACCGCGCTCAGGCGATCGACCGACACCGGCTTGCCGAGATGGGCCGAGAACCCGACCGCGCGCGCATTCGCGATGTCGTGGTCGCGCCGCATGCCGCTGATCGCGATCGCCGGCAGCTTGGCCAGCGCCGGGTTGGCGCGGATGCGGCGCATGAACTCGTAGCCATCGATTTCCGGCATCGAGATATCCGAGATCAGCAGATCGATCTGTTCGTGCGCCAGAATCTCGAGTCCGCGCATGGCACTGGTGGCCTCGAACACGATCGCGCCGCTGGTTTCCAGCAGTGACTTGAAGATCAGCAGCATGTCTTCCATGTCGTCGACCACCAGAATGCGCAGTCCCGCCATGCTGTCTTCGCCGTGGTTGCGTTCGCCCGGCAGCGGCGCCGCGTTCCCGTCCAGCAGCGGCAGCCAGATGCTGAAACGCGCACCCTTGCCGATGCCTTCGGAATACACCTCGACCCGGCCGCCGTGCAGAGCCACGATCTCGCGCACCAGCGCCAGGCCGATGCCGAGTCCGCCCTTGGTGCGCGTGGTCACCGAGACGCTCTGGCCATACATGTCGAACACGTGCGGCAGGAAGGATGGCGCGATGCCCTGGCCGGTGTCGGTGACGTCGATGCGCAGCTGGCCGTCGTCGCGACCGAGTCCCACCTCGACGCGCCCGTCCTTGGGCGTGAACTTCAGCGCATTGCTGAGCAGGTTCATGAGTACCTGCTCGACGCGCACCACGTCGGCCATCACGTACAGGCCTTCGGCGCTGCCGCTCACCTCAATGGCGACGTCGCGTGCGGCGGGGTCGGTACGCATCACCTCGACGATGCCGCGCACCACCATTTCCGGCAGCACCGGCGCCATCGACAGCGTCAGCTTGCCGGTGCGTACGCGCGACATGTCCATCAGATCGTCGATGATCTTCGCCTGGCTCATCACCGAATTGCGGATGATCGAGGCGGCGCGCAGGAAGGTCGGCGACTGGCGGATTTCCGGCATGCGCGCCAGCAGTTCGACGTTAATGCTGATCATGTTCAGCGGATGGCGCAATTCGTGCGACATCACCGCCAGGAATTCGTCCTTCAGCGCGACCGCGTTCTCGGCGTCCGAGCGCACCGCCTGCTCCTGGCGCTCGCGCGCCGTGACGTCGCGCGCGATTTTTGCATACCCGCGCATGTCGCCGTTGCGCAGCGGGGTGGTCACGCCGCTGCAATAGAAGCGGCTGCCGTCCTTGCGCAGGTGCCAGCGCTCGTCCTCGGCGCGGCCATCCTCGCGTGCGCGGCGCAGTTCGTCGGCCGGCACGCCGGCGGCGCGGTCTTCCGGCACGAACAGCAGGTCGAGCGGCTGGCCCAGCATTTCCTGCTCGCCGTAGCCGAACAGCGCCTCGGCGCCCTTGTTCCAGCTGGTCGCGCGGCCCTCTTCGTCCATCGTGATGATGGCGTAGTCGTAGGCGCTCTCGGCCACCATACGCATGCGCGCTTCGGACGCGCGCGCCTGCTCTTCGGCCTGGCGGCGTGCCGTGATGTCGAAGAAGGTCATCACCGCACCTTCGATGCGGTCTTCGTTCGTGCGGTAAGGCAGCAGGCGCACGATGTAGTAGCGGCCCTCGTTGCTGCGCACTTCGCGCTCGACCAGGCGCAGGCTGTCGAAGGTGGCGCTGACGTCCTCGGCCAGCCCGTCGTAGTCGAGCCTGTGGGTCAGGTCGAGCAGCGAACGGCCGATGTCGGATGCGATGATCGAGAACAGGTCGGCCGCGCGCGGCGTGAAGCGCTTGATGCGCAGGCTGCTGTCGACAAAGATGGTGGCGATGTCGGTCGAGGCGATCAGGTTGTTCAGGTCGTCGTTGGCCTTGCCGGTTTCTTCGACCTTCACCTTCAATTCGTAGTTCACGGTCACGAGCTCTTCGTTGACCGACTGCAGTTCTTCCTTGCTGGTTTCGAGCTCCTCGGTGGCCGAACGGAGTTCCTCGTTGATGGCCTGCAGCTCTTCGTTCGAAGCGCGCAATTCCTCGGTCGAGACTTCGGCATTCTCGATGGTTTCCTGGAGCTGCTCGCGCTTTCTTTGCAGCTCGGCCTCGAGCTGGCTCAGCACCACGTCGTGGCTGCCGTTCGGGCGCACCGGCACGGCGCGGTCGGGCGCCTGCTCGAAGCGGTTGAAGATCACCAGCAGGAAGTCGTTCGCCGCTTCCTCGTCGCGGAAGGGGCGCACCGTCATCGCGATCGTACCCAGCTCCTGGTTCTCGGGCAGCTCGACCGGCCGGCACTCGATGCTGGCCGCGTTCTGCGTGGCCTGGTACATGGCCGAGCGCAGTTCCAGGCGCAGTTCCGGCAGCACCAGCGCCAGCAAATTACGCGACGGCTCGCCGCCGGCCATGCGCAGGAAGCGTCCGGCGCCTTCCGACATGTGGACGATGTTGCCCTCGCTGTCGATCACGGCCGAAGGCGGCGCATGCTGGGCCAGCGCGCGCTGGTGAAGTTCGGCATACGAGAAGGTGCGCTTGCCGGGCGGCTTGAGGCGGCTCACTTCCGGCAGGCGCGCGCCGAACACGGCCGAGGTGGGGGTCTGGTAATGCAGCGGACGGCTGCCGCCGCGGGCACGGTAGATGCGGCTCTTCTTGTCGACCGGAATAAAGTAATCGGATACCGATTCGGCCGACTCGGAACTGCCCAAAAACAGGAAGCCGCCGGGCTTCAGCGCGAAATGGAAAGTCTGCAGCACGCGCACCTGGACGTCGCGGTTCAGGTAGATCAGCAGATTGCGGCAGGAAATCATGTCCAGGCGCGAGAACGGCGGATCGCGCAACAGGTTGTGCGACGCAAACAGGATGTGGTCGCGCAGCGACTTGCGGATACGGTAGCGGTCTTCTTCCTTGTTGAAGAACTGGCGCAGGCGCGTGGGGGCGACGTCGGTGATGATCGAGGCCGGATAATTGCCCGAGCGCGCGGCATCGATGGCATGATCGTCGATATCGGACGCAAACACCTGGAAGCCCGGCGGATGCTCCATCTGCCCGGTCTGGTCGGCCATCAGCATGGCCAGCGAATAGGCTTCCTCGCCGGTAGCGCAGGCGGCCACCCAGGCACGCACTTCGTCGGTCGGACCCTTGTCCTTGAACAGTTCGGGAATCACGTCGCGTTCGAGCGATTCGAAGGCTTCGCGGTCGCGGAAGAAATTCGTTACGCCGATCAGCATGTCGTCGAGCAGGAGCTTGTGCTCGCTTGGATCGGACTCGAGCAGATCGCGGTACTCGGGCAGGGTCTGCACTGCCCGCACCTGCAGGCGCCGCTCGATGCGGCGCAGCACGGTGGCGCGCTTGTAATGGCGGAAATCGTGGCCGGTATGGTTCAGCAGGCCGCCGATGATGTCCTGCAGCGCATCCTCGGCGCTGGCGGTGGCCGCGCCTTCGGTGACGTGGGCCACCGGCACCTCGCCGTCGCCCGGCGACGGCATCTGGATGGTGCGCGCGTTGTTCCACAGCTCGATCAGCTTTTGCGGGATTTCCACCGCCGGCAACACGAAGTCGACGATGCCTGTGCGGATGGCCGCGTTCGGCATGCCGTCATGCTCGGCGTCGCCCGGCGTCTGCACCAGCGTGATGCCACCCTGCTCTTTCACCCGGGTCAGGCCGACCGCACCGTCGGCGCCGGTGCCGGACAGCACGATCGCCACCGCGCGCTCGCGGTGCACTTCGGCCAGGGTGCGGAAGAACATGTCGATGGCAATGTGCTTGCCGCGCGGCCGCTCGGCCTGGTCGACCAGCAACAGGCCATCCATCATCGACATGTGCTGGTTCGGGGCGATCACGTACACGTGGCCGCGCTCGATCTCCACCTTCGAGGTGACCTGGGTGACGGGCATGCGCGTGGCGCGCTGCAGGATCGCGGCGGCCGAACTCGGATGCTTGGGCGACAGGTGCAGGATGACCACGAAGGCCATTTCGTGCACCGCGGGCATGTTCTCGAACAGGCGCACCAGCGCCGGCAGTCCCCCGGCGGAAGCGCCGATGCCCACCACCGGGAAGTCGATGGTGCTGGGTACGATGTCGGGTTCGGTCGGTGGAGTGCTGGGTGCGTTGCCGGGATCGTACATGGGGTCTGTGCTTATGAGCGTCTCTAATGGATAAGCGCGAGTCTAGACTATCTGTCACACACATTGGTCACAATGTGAAAAAAAATAGCCTTTTGACCACGGATAGACAGGCTTTATGCACCCAGCTTGGTGCGCGCGCTTATTTTAGTATATGACCATGCAAGGCCCTGCATAGTTGCGTTGCTATCATGTTGCTTGACGCCCCTGCGCAGCGGCAGGCCGTGCGCTCAATCCGGTTCGACGGCTGCACGCACGTCCTGGGCGATGGCCGCCATCAGGTCGGCGAGGTCGACAGGCTTGGTGCGGTGCATATCGAACCCCGCTGCGCGCGCCAGCTTCACATCGTTTTCCTGGCCCCATCCGGTCAGCGCGATCAGCCGTATCGGCGCATGCAGCGCGCGCAGGCCGCGCGCGACATCGTAGCCATCCATGTCCGGCATGCCGATATCCAGGATCGCCACTTCCGGTGCCCAGCGGGCCGCCTCTGCCAGCGCGTCCTTGCCGCGGTAGAAGGTGAGCACCTCGTGCCCGACGAAGCGCAGGCTGGCGGCCAGGGTATCGGCCGCGTCGACGTTGTCATCGACCACCAGCACGCGGCGGCCACTGGCGGCAAGTGGCCGCGGCGTGGCCTGCGTCACCGGGCTGTGGCTGGCCCCGGCCATGGTCGACAGCCGCACCATGACGCGCGTACCGCACCCCAATCCCTCGCTATGCGCCTCGATGCTGCCGCCATGCAGGGCAATGAGCTGCTTCGACAGCGACAGGCCGATCCCGAGGCCGCCTTGCGCATGGTCGCCGGCCCGGGACCCTTGCACGAACATGTCGAACATGCGCGGAACCAGGTGCGGCTCCAGTCCGATGCCGTTGTCCGAGACCTCGACCAGCACCTGCCCGTCTTCGAAGCGCACGTCGAGCGCGATGCGGCCGTCCGGCGGCGTGTATTTGGCCGCATTCGACAGGATGTTCAGAAACACCTGGGACAGGCGCGCCGCGTCGCCGTCGAGCCATACCGGCTCGGCCGGCAAGGTCACGGCAAATGTGTGGCGCGCCGCATCCATCGGCGGCTGCACTGCCTCGACTGCGCTGGCGAGCGCGTCGCGCAGGTCGATCCGCGCCCGCCGCAAGACGATGCGCCCGGTCGTGATGCGCGATACATCGAGCAGGTCGTCCACCAGGCGCCCGAGCTGGCGCGCCTGGCGGTCGATGACGCCGTGCATGCGATCGAGGCCGGCATTGCCGCCATGTTGCAGCTGCAGCAGTTGCAGCGCGCTGAAGATCGGTGCCAGCGGATTGCGCAACTCGTGCGCCAGCGTCGCCAGGAACTCGTCCTTGCGGCGGTCGGTATCGCGCAGGGCATGTTCCATTTCCTTGCGCTCGGTGATATCGGCGATGATCCCCAGCAGGTACTGGACGCGCTCGCCCCGGGTGCCGGGCGGATCGACCCGCCCGTGCAGCTCGATCCAGCGCACGGCGCCGTCGCCATTGCGCCGGATGCGGCACTCAACGCGGCAGGTGCCGCCACCGTGGACGGCAACGTCGAACGCGGCACGCACATGGTCGCGGTCTTCCGGCAACACGTGCGCCAGCAGTTGCGCGTATCCCCAGCCGGGCGGCGTGCGGTCGTAGCCGAAGATCTCGTCGTGGCGCGCCGAGCATGCCGCCGCACCGCCGTGCAGGTCAAACTCCCAGGTACCCAGGCGGCCTGCCTCGATCGCTACCTCGAGGCGGGTTTCGTGCACCCGCAAGCCGCGCAGGTGCGACAGCATGCGGTCGACCTGGCGTTCGGCCGACGCCTCGCGTTCCGCCGCGCCGCTTTCTTCGTAATAAACGTTGCTCTTGCAGACCAGGTCGTCGACGACCGCAACCGGGTGGGTGCGCAGGATGTCGCGCACCACGTCGGCCGGCCAGGCGTTCTTGTCGTACACGCACAGGCCGGCGGCCTTCTTGCCACGGAACAGCCCGTTCAGGCGGGCTTCGAATTCGATCAGCCCGGGCCGCAGTTCGGCACGTTCCAGCGCCCACATCGGCTCGCCGGCGAAACGGCAGCCGCTGAAGCCGGCGTCGAGGGCAGTGTTGATCGCCGCTTCGAATTCCGCGTACATGACATCGGGTTCGAAGCGGCCGTCGCGCAGATAGGCATCGGCAGGTGCCGGCAAATTCAGCGCGCCGCGCGCCATCTCGGCATCGACATCGATGCCGTCGCGCGACAGCATGGCGCGCAGCGTGAGCGTGGTGGCGGGATCGGCCGCATACATGACGAATTCGTTGCCGCGCAGGCCATCGGCGATGTACTGGGCCGCGGCATGCAGCCGGTCCTCGGCATTTTCGCAGACCACGCAAATGTGGTCGCCATGCTTGACGTGGACGGACAACTGCTCCATCAGGCTGGGTGTTCGTGGCATGGGATGCGTCCGGAAGTGGTGCGGCAAGATCCTGCCGTAGGGAAGAAGCGGGTCGGCAAGGCCGAAAGCGGTATTTTACCGCAAGTACATACTTGTGTAGCCTGAGGGTATTCTTGGGCGGGCCTCGTTTGGCGTCACCGAACGGCGGTGCGGTTTGCGGCGCCCTGCCCAGCCGATGCGGTTAAAATGACGCTCCTGGCATCGCTCCTGCCCTGCCGTACCGAACACAACAGAAATGACCACCGTCCCTACCGAAATCAACGCCGCCGCGGCCCGTGCAGCCACGGAAAAAGTCACGCCGATGATGCAGCAATACCTGCGCATCAAGGCCGATTACCCCACCATGCTGGTCTTTTACCGCATGGGCGACTTCTACGAACTGTTCTTCGAGGATGCCGAGAAAGCCTCGCGCATCCTCGGCATTACCCTCACCGCGCGCGGCTCCTCGGGCGGCAATCCGATCAAGATGGCGGGCGTGCCTTTCCACTCGCTCGATCCCTACCTCGCCAAGCTGGTAAAGCTGGGCGAATCCTGCGCCATCTGCGAACAGATCGGCGACCCGGCGCTGAGCAAAGGCCCGGTCGAGCGCAAGGTGGTGCGCGTGGTCACGCCCGGCACCCTGACCGACTCCGATCTGCTGCCCGAAAAGGCCGAGCGTCCGCTGCTGGCCCTGTACGCGGTCAGCAGCCGCAAGCAGCTCACCACCGGCCTGGCCTGGATGTCGCTGGCCAGCGGCGCACTGCGCCTGATGGAATTCACGGGCGACGCGCGCGCTAACGAAATCCGCCTGGCCCAGGAACTGGAACGCATCGCGCCGGCCGAAATCCTGCGCGCCGACGATGGCGGTTTGTTCGACGACAGCCCAATCGCCCACACCCAGCGCGTGCCGGAATGGCATTTCGACGTGGTCAAGGGACACAAGGCGCTGGTCGACCAGCTGGCCGTGTCGACCCTCACCGGCTTTGGCGCCGATGGCCTGGGCGCGGCCTTCGGCGCGGCCGGCGCGCTGCTGCGCTACGCCCACG
>Ga0308160_10005063_pt1 | contig 13855 bp, 16 predicted proteins | sample PhyFR1_FD_201036 | JGI IMG/M metagenome (GOLD analysis project Ga0308160, IMG submission 201036) | Phyllosphere microbial communities from UC Gill Tract Community Farm, Albany, California, United States - DLSLF.R1 | ecosystem: Host-associated > Plants > Phyllosphere > Unclassified | place: USA...
AACCACAACACCTAACAGGATTCGCAAGTGGTCCCCCACCTTGCTACTAACTGGGCGATATCCAGGTTGTCTGCGCAGATCGGACGGGATGCGGAATTTTCTAGATTCTATGGTCGTGGATGAATTCTAGTTTCTGGTTTACCGTTATAAACGCTGACTTGCACCCCATCGCGTACATCTCGATGCGATAAAAATGAAGCTTCGACCATCATGCACAGTTATATACATGCCTTCGTGTATCGTATGATCAACCTATCGTAGCCCTATTTCGTCACAACATAAAGTACATATAAGTTCCCGTACTGTATCCATGGCCATCACTTCTTCTCCGCCACTTGTTCCTTTCCTCCATCCACCTTCTCGACATCCTGAACTCCCTCCTCCTGACCCTCTTTCACATCTTTCCTCTCATCATCCGTCAATCCACCTGGACCAGCTGGATTCTCGTCGTCCCAAAGAATATCACTGCCGGCATTACTGACGGTACTATCCCTTCTCTTTCGGGGGACAGGTTTCTTTGATGCCTTGTCCCCATCCTCACCTGTACCGTACCTATCACGCTCTACGCTCTCTACCTCCAATCTCTCTCGCGTTTGAATTTCAGCTTCGGCTCGTCTTGCTTTTCGCTCTCCGGTAGTCTTGGTCAAATTATCGAATGAGGCTAGGATTCGTTGTCGCTCCTCGTCCGACAGGTCTTTGGCATCGAATCGTGAACTCTCTTCTCGAGGGTGTCGGAGTGCTAGATCGGGTCTTCCGGCGAATTGTCGTCGTAGGCCCTTCCAGCCACCATAGAGAGGGAGAGCTAGAGCACCAGTGATACCTATTGCATCAGCGGTTGTCTTACTTCGCACTAGAGGGACTTACCCGCAGCTGGCCGAGCAACGACATTGACCCAACTTCGACCTGCTCCCTTCAAGAATCCTGCCGCACCCTGTGATGTCAGTGTCGCTCACAAAGCTAAAGGGCTGGGACGTGCCTCTTTCTGAGCACCTTGCCATGGCTCCGTAGCAAGACCAGTGATACCGTCCCACCAACCGTAGAATAGCCCTTTACCAGCCTCTTGGATACCAGAACTCAAATCGTTGACCTCTCCCTTTTTTCGGACATCCGATCCAAGAAGCCTGGGAATAGCAGCGATACCGGAGTGTAAGCCCATTAGGTGATCGAAAGTACCCTGAGGAATGGCTGTTGCGGATAGAATGGTACCTCGTTGCTGGCATCGTCAGCGAAGATCTCGTAGCCAAAACAGTTACATACAGTTTCGAACATTAATTGCTGGACTCCGCCGAAGTTCGTTCCGAGACCAGGAAGGTTCACCGGTTCGTGCGTCTGATATCTGCTCTGGTACTCCTTGGTCCCTGTCGAGTCAGCCACACCCAGCTGTCAGCGGCATGACCTACTCAGAGGAAGCAAGTCTGCCACCTTCAATTTCCCTTCGGCTTCGAGAACTCCGACAGCAGCTCCAGATAGCTTGAGGTAATGTTCTTTCGACTTCCAGATCGCCACCCGCTCTGGGTCAACATCGCATCTGCTTGTTCAGCCACCATACAAGAGGAGGGACGAATGGCTGACCTCATGTTCATCAATGGCAGGTGTCGATGAAAGCTGGATACACCTTTCTCTTCACCATTCTCTGACCTGATCTGTTCACCCATTTTCTGAGCTGCTTTCGACGCATCCTCCGATACAGCGTATTTAAAGGCATCAGAAAGCTTGTCCGCGGTAAGCTCTTTTTGAGGAATTGGGGAAGGCCCGGCACCAGCTCGATGAATCATGTCACCCCAGAATCTAAGGATTAGCGGGTAGACGCAGAAGCGAGATTGTATGTACTTACTTCTGATCACCAAAGAAGGGCACAACGATCGTTGGGAGACCATTTCTTAGACCGATGGCTGTGGTTCCGGCTCCACCATGATGACAGACTGCCTTGACTCGACCCTCGGCGAAAAGCCAGTCGTGAGGGATATTGCCTGTCACATGAGCGGGGCGCTGGAACATCGGGAGTGAACATACCCTCCAAGATAAATACTTCATCAGGTACATCTGCACCCCCTAGACCACCCCATCCTGCGCTGACTAGAGCTCGGACTCCAGACTTCTTGACGGCTTCCATTATGGTTTCTATTCTAGTCAGTATCGCTCTGCAGTGACGTTGAGATGTACGTACTGGTCATAGCTTCCGGGTCAGTCACGACGACAGAGCCGAATCTGCATGTCAGACAATCACGTCGTAAGACGCAGGTGCACTCACCCAATGTAGATTGGCGGTTCTCCTTTGCTCAAGAAGTCGGCCAAATCCTGCTCGGGCTTGAAACCACTATCAGTCTCCAAAAAGTAGAAGCCGGAAATTTCTACATATCAGCTAACGAACGTGCTCAGGATACACCAAACTCACCGACGTTGCGTCCCCAATCAGGAGGCTTCTGGATCAAGCCATCACTCCAGCAGTAGGTGTAAGGGATCCTCAGTCGGTCAACGATGTATGGACCTGACCTTTGAGTCAAAGGCTCCAAGCCCAAAGTGACACTTCGGAAAGCATTGATGATATCGCCCAGACCCTGCCATTGAAGCAGATTGGCCATGTCGTAGGACAGCCAATTCGTCATGCTCTTTTCGGCGTTTGTCTCTTTGATATTGACCAAAGGGTGCTTGAACGATGTCGATGGAGTCCATGGCATTGCTACAAGTCAGCAAGCCGGCAATGTGAGAAGAGGTTACTTACTGAAGGAAAGCATGAGCGGAACACCGAGAGCCTCGGCAATGTGGACATGTCCAAATGCAGGTGGATTACTGATGATTGCGTCGACGGCGAATGGCTTTCCAGTCACGGGATCAGGCGCAAAGGTAGACTCCCAGAACCCATCAAGCATGGCAGCAGTCATCTTTCGCTTGGATCCGACATCGCCGTTTCGCAATGTCTCCCATGCGGGAAGCAGACCGGGATCTAGATGTCAGTGTTGAGTGTGTCGGAACCTTGAGAACAACTTACTCTTGACCATGTACGCCATCAACTCCTTGGGACTACCACCGACATCAAAGTACTCCAAAAGACCGTCCAACTTTCGTCCATCTTTACCGGTCTTGCCCTCGAGTCTCTTGTTGCCTTCGAGGACAAAATCCTTGAAGTCGGGATGTGTGGCGATCCTAACTCGGTGCGAGTGCGACTGGATAAGATGTAGTGCCAGTGACAAGTACGGCTGTACATCACCTGGTCGTTGGTAAATAACGCGCTTGACATCTAAGACTGCTCACCTCTTGAGCCGACAATGAAAATGACGATGTTCAGTGGTGGGCATTTATCGTAACCTTCATGGTCGATACTCCTTTCCTTCAAGTCCTTGACATCTTCTTGTCCGTGTGTCATGCTAGCAAGTTGCTTCTGTAAATCTACCCATACGTTAATCATTCCCTCTTCGTCCATGGTCGCGTGTGACTTGAGCGCAGGGGGTCCATCATGCGATTCTTGCTGATCTTACCATTAGCACTGTGATCACACACCGAGGGGATCAGCCTCACCGATAGCTGGATCTAAGTTGACCTTTCCCACTTTCGCCTTCTTGAGTCTCGAGAGCAGTGCCCCCTTGACACCCTTCTCCTGTGCTTCCTGAATCATTGAACCTATATCCATATCGTGATTTCCAGCTTGTGACTGAGTATCTGATGGATGTTCGGTCTGGCTATTGACCTTGTTGTCGTCATGTTGCTGTGCTTCCGACATGATGGATGAGTGTATAAGATGTAAGAAGCAAGTAGAGTCAGCAGTCACGGTCCAGACTCTATAACGCGCACCGTTCAGCGTGGGGTAAGTTGAATCTCTACGTCATGCCGATCACCGGATTACTGTATGTGGAGGGTTATCTAAAACAGGGGGCACTCTTAAGGTACCGGAAATTACAGCTTCGAGACCGCGCAAGTCATCGGCAATGAACAATCCTCTCAATCAGAACAACGATGGCAGCGGCAATACAAACGATAGGAAGAGGAATCTTTCAGCCAGCATGTGCTGCTGCTGGGCCATCTCGAACGATCACTCGTCGATCCATCATGAATAGCGCTGGTTCGGCGCAACGACAGGTACTGGGCCGGATCACGCCTAAGCGCATAGCCGTTAGATTACCACCAGGTAGCGGAGGTGGTGAGATACCGAAGCGATCTGTATTGACGCCGACACTTGTCAGTCTCTTGCAAATGGTCTTCCGCTAGTGCTGACAGGAACAGTTCTGCTTAGCTCTAGGTGGTGGAGGTTACCTATTTGCGGCGGCGTACACGAATGAGGACACTCGAAGATGGTCGGAGCGTCTGGGTGCTGGAAGTTGGTGGCGGAAGGGCAAAGCACAGCCCACGGATCGAGAGATTGCTCGGGCAAAGACACTGGAAGGTGCCAAGGTAAGCTCATACCCCAACCTTCGGGTCTTCGCTCATCTTGTAGCAAGCTCAAGCAACTATCAACAGTATGAGCCAGAGTAGCTACTGGGGCCCACTCAAGACACCTATCATGCGATTATATGTGGTCGGGCAGGAATACTTCCTCAACACACCACCGGCACATTTGGCTCCGGTCGGTCTGATTGGGGTTATGGGAACGGTCTTTCTCGCTTGGAAGGTGAAACGGTGGGAGCCGTTCATGAGGAAATGGTGGCTGCACAGACCTGTCATCCTGGGATCTGGAGCTGTCAGGCAATGGCAGAACAGTGTGACCTTGTTCACCAGCACTGTGAGTACCTCTGAACCTGACACACAGCACCCGCTAATGTCCATAGCTATCTCACCAGTCTCTACCTCACTACGCCTTCAACTCCTTTGCTCTGTACTCATTCGGAGCAGCAGCATACTCTTTCATCGCCACTCCACCACCATCGACTGAACCAACAATAGCAAGCTCGACGCATACACCCCATTTCCTAGCATTCCTACTAGTCGCAGGTCTCGCATCATCCCTCTCTTCGCACCTCTGGACCAATCTCGTCAGACTACCGAAACTTATTCGCACACTCTCATCGCCAGCTCGGATATCTTCAGCTCAAGCTCTAGCGGCTCATCAGGCTATCCTACCCAGTCTGGGAGCTAGTGGAGCTATCTACGCGGCTTTGACGGTAACGGCTTGCGCCTTTCCAGATTCGCATGTGGGAATCATTTTTGTCCCTTTCATCAGCTTCCCCATTGGCCTGGGTGTCGCAGGAATGGTCGGAATTGATTTGCTAGGTCTGATACGTGGATGGAGGTGAGTCATATCGGGTCCAGCTAGTGTGATACAGCTGACATCAATAGGATGTTTGACCATGTGGCCCATCTTTCCGGAGCGTTGTTCGGTTTCATCTACTACCAGTACGGTCGACAAGCTTGGGCCTGGGCACGAAGGCTAGTAGGATCACAGGGGCCAAGGGTTGTCGCAGAATAGGTGATCTCGGCGTTTCCATGCAAGGCTCAGCCGTCAGCATGTGGCACTACTGTGTGGCCATCGCTCTGGCAGTGATGACATCGGACAAAGGTCGTGGTGATACCTTTCATTGACGATCCTTACAGAGCCCTTACAGGAGCATTGTCCCTCGATACTTAACTCCCGCCGTGGAATCAGTCGTTCTTCTTCTTCTTCTCCGTCTCAACTTTTCCCGCTCCTCGCAAACCGTGAAGCTCCATCTACTTATCACTTCATCCCAAACTACCTTCATACAACATGTCGGCCCCGCTTAGTATCTCTGATTCGAGTCTCCATGATTCTCTCCCATTTTCACACGTGCATCCCCTCCTGAGGAACCTCTCCGAGACGCAGCATCGTTTGGTCCAGCAAGCAATCTATGAGCTCCCAGATCCGACCATGCGATTGTTCAAACATGTCGGCACTGGGCAAATTCGTGCATGTGCCTCTTTCGCCCCCGACGCCTCGTCAGTATCCGTGTCCGGCTTCGACCGCGAATTGAACCTCGTCCCAGTCATGGTCGGTTCCGTCCATGAAGAAGAAGGCTGGGAGCCCCTCATCCCGGACGAAATGACCGATATGGGTGCCGTATTCGATGGGATTGACGAAGAAGTCAACAGGGTCCTGCCAATAACAGAGGGTCGCAGAACAGCGAGAGTCATGACGCAAGACCCAACGACAAGCGTCCGAACCGACAGGAAATCATGCACCAACGTGCATAACGTGCTGGTCGGTATCCGAGCCACACGTTATTTGACGACAGGAAGCCTGCTGGCAATCTGGGCGCTTGATGCCATCCGCAAAGGAGCCGGAAGGGGGACAGCAATGTCAATGGAGGCGGTCAATAACTTAGTCGATCGTACTGCCGAAATTGACTCGAAAGTCTGGGGGCAATACTTTACTCGCACCGACAAAGTTCTCACTGAGCCTGACGCCAAACGAGTCTCCGACACAAGGGCTACGCAGACAGATTTCGGGACGGTCTTGTCCGACATGCTTGCTCACCGAACAGATCTGCATAACAAGTGCAAATATCACACTCAATTCTCCGAGCGCGAATGGAACACAATTCTCCCTCATTACGCGGAGCCGACAAGCGACGATCCGAATCCCGAATCAACCAGGCGTCAATTACTGACTGAGTTGAAAGCCGGCATGTCGGGCCAGTGGACAAAGCAGCGATCGAAGGCAGCAAGACCAGCGAGACCGGCGATGACTGGCCCCGAACTCCTCAGCATGGTTCGAAAGGATATATTTGGGTGACCGGGAGTGGACTCCCACAGATAATCGCGTCCAAGTCGGAAAAGCGGGAAGAATGCGGACATTTGAGACATTGAAGGCTTTTGGGTTCAATTTTCTTTTCATTTAGGTTGTCAGACGTTTCGGAAGTTGTTACAGGGAGAGCGGTGTTCATCATGGATATGTGCAATTGTGTTCCTCTTCGGGGTCAAAGGGGTGTTATTATCATGAGCGCTCGAAGTCAGACATGAGGATTTGTCACGCTGCTGGGATTTGCGAGGAGGACAGCACATGACCTCTGATGGATCGGGCAGACATCTTCCTCCAGACAGCTAGTCCTATGAATGCTTCAGCGAGTCGTTGGGTAGGGTTTGAAGTTTCAAGCTTGCCGCCCTCGTGGCCCAGGGACGCTTGACAGTCGTCCACGCCACTGACAAAGCGAGACAGCGATATGAGCCGGCTATCGGAAGATATCGGACGTCATTATGCAAAAGTCAGTCGACACCGCTTTCGGGTTGACGTTCATCCACTCCCAGTGTCGTGTATGCAACTCACTGAGAAGGAAAGTAGTACGAAGGAAGTGATATCGTAAGGCGTGACTTGCATTAAATGATGATGCGAAAACTAGACTGTATTACTATATGATGAGACATGCCAAATCTAACATCTACCGAGACATCTCTCCAATCCCTGACGAGCAGTCTGACCTTCCCCTTCACTTCCAACAGGACTGACGGACCCATTGGCGCATTGTTCATCGACCTGACACTGACTTGGTTCTGATGATCGACGATCATTGAAACGCAAGACGGGCGATAGAGGCATTTGAGCCTGACTTCTATCGCTTGATGGATCTCGCTTTAGGATCGAAGTACATCGACCGCTAAAGAATGCTGAATCGTCCGATTGGGTAGATCGGTTGGTTGGTCGGTTACTACTACTATCGGGAGGTCCGAAGAGGCTGGCTTGCCGACGAGCAGAGTGGGTGGGTGGGATATTGGATGATTCCCTTCGTCGACAAAGACCTCGAGCAGATGGTGATGCTGCTGCTGGAGGTGCTGGCTCGAGGTCAACCCCATCGCCGTTCTCTCGAACTAGGTCGAGAGGAGGTGGAGAGATATGTCGAGAGCAGTGATCGAATTTCATTCGCATATCTGCGATGGAAACTTGACGGCCTGGGCCACGAGTCACTGGCGGTGGTGGGCAGTCCTCGTTTGTTGATGTGTAAATGACAGCTTGTTCGGCTGAATGGCTTATACGCCGTCGGGGACTAGATGGATATTGTGAATATGATGGGTTGAATGAACGATTTCCACGACCGCGTGTTGGCGCAGTAAAGTAATCCTCTTCCTCCTCTGACGTGAATCCACCTTCTGAATCCTCCTGATAACCCTCATCCTCATCATCCTCTTCGTCCTGCTCAAGTGGAGCTGCCAATGTGGGATGATGACCAAGGTGACTTGATGACAAATCATCCTCATCTTCCTCTTGAACTGAAGAACTTCGACTGGACCGCGGCTTTGGTTTCCTTGCTGCCGACAGATTGATCTGGTGACCCGAGTCGGAAAGTGCTCGATTAGACGAAGATGGTGGAGATCGAACCGCGAATTTGAGACTGCAAGCTCGTTTTGGGGGTTCCTCTCTGACATTGCAGGATGTGAATGCCAATCCTAAGCCCTTGACTGCTGAGCCGTTATCCTCACTTGCACTTGTTGGTGCTGATCCGTCTCGCCTTAATATGGGTTTCCCACAAGCACTCGATGTCGGCGTTAAGGGAACAGCGTGGCCCTGGGAGGTAGAAGAGCTGCGCGATGTCGCGGCGCTGGTGCACTTGTTTGTCTGTATCATGGAAGTGAGGAGTGATTGCGATGGAGAGGTGACGTGGATTGGGCGAGTATGTTGGGGAAAATCGACCCCATAGTCGGACGAAAATTCGGTGTCGGTTGACGCGGTGGATGATTGGATGGCGCATTTGGGGAATGTGAGGGCGTCATGGAAATTACGGAAATGCGTTGGTGATAGTTGGCCTGATATGCTGGAATGTTTGGGTAGAGGTGATGAAGTGTTGGGTGAATGGGCGTCGGTGGAGGTAGGCGAAGAGGTGAATGAATGGAGGGGGATAGCGAATTCGAGCATTGCAATTGATGAGTATTCTAATTCTATGCGAATCTAGTGATCTAAAACGAGAACAAGGTTGCCGGAAAGTCGATTAACAATATCGATAGACCCGGTGTACTCGAAAGTCGTCAAAAGACAAGCTTTATAAGATTGATCTCGCCATCATGATCGTGTCGCCGCAGCGTCTCAGACCCAACAAATGACTATTGACGAGCGTAGAAAACGACAAGCCCAGTTTGCGAGGTCGATTTGGATGTGTTCGTGTTGATAAACAGGTAGTGTATGAAGTCGGGGTGAGGAAAAGCTAGTCCTAAGTAAGCAGGACCTCTTTAACCAATACCAATCAACTGGGGTCAGTTGATTCGTTTGACATGAGCGAGCTGAATTTGCTCTCACCCTCTCTTGCCGCTTTCCCTTTTGCCCCTGATCACAAGGGGGGTTTTACAATTTGATCCCTCTTGATTGATGGGCTTCCCGTAACCAGGGCCATCATTTTCTCCGAAGTCACCCCATTGTTCCTGGCCGTATCCCTACTCTCTCCTTCCTTTGCCAATCGCCACCCTGATCTTTTGGCAGTGGGATGACGCAGTGCCGCTGTGGCAGGATCTGGAATACATAAAATTGGTCACGCGACACTTGTTGGAAAGGTACATGCACACCATTGGGCTTATGGCTTGCGGTGATTGCAGATGCACCAGCGATAAAGCCGATGAATGGCTTCAAGGAGTTGATCGGGCTCACACACGGATACATTCTGTTTCGAAAGTCCGAGCGTTTCACCTTCTCGTCGGCACCAGATTGATGGGATGCAGCTAGCTCAAATCTACTAGGAGAATACATGATGTCACCTAATCACACCCAAAGCAGCAAGCGGCATCAAAACACCAAACGACCCCCGAAAATTCGAAATCAAGTTCAAGGGTGGCAGGTACCAGGGCCATTTAGCTGATTCGTTTTGATCGATTCCTAGGGGGTTATCGAATATTTGGAATAGAGTCAACTCGTCAGCAGTGGCGGTTTATTATAGACTTGGGTAGTTGCCGACAGCATCGATGAGTTGCGAGGAGGGTTTCCCGTCCGACGAGCTTCAGTCGCGTCGGCAGGGTAGGACATCACGTCAGATGCGCCCATGTATCCTTGGCCGCAATACCGCTCAGAGCGTCAAAGGCGTGCACTCCTTGAAACGGATATACACTGCCATCACCGTTCCACTTGGGTCCGTTGGATCAGCTCGGGTTGGCAACGACATCCATATCAGTGGTACACATTTTCGAGAGCCCCACCCAAATACCTGAGCCAATTACAATCACTAAAGTCCGACAAGCCATCCAGTATCTATGCAATTCATACACCCGTCTTTCGGGCAGACTGCATGTGAACCGTTCGAGCAGCGACGACATGCATGATTTCGGCTAAGGTGTGGACCTCTTAGAAGCGCCATCATGCGGGACTTTGGTATCGTTGACGCGATCACTACTTGGCCGATGACTATGTCGACTTCTCACTCGCTCTTCGACGGTCTTGAGTACACCAGCAAAGGACATCGCCAGAGAACGTTGGGTCACTCGCACGTCTACTCTGATGGACCCAAAGGTCTTGAATAGCTCACTTCAATGAATAACAGTGCGATCTGATGTCATTTGAAGTTCAAAACGGCCTTCCAACATGGGTTAGGGAGCTTGATAGATAATCAATGGAGTCTCTAGGAGACCCCTTTCGACGATCAAACCCGTTCTGGTATCATCCCCGTTCACCCCCTCATCATCATTGGATGGACTGAAACTATGCAGGAGGATGCTATGCAAGTCTGGATGGCACTGGACCAGGAAGTATGGGCAGAGCTAGATACGCATCCTGCCTCCAAGTCATCAGGGCAAAATTATCGGCCAACCTCATCAGACTGTCGTCTGAGGTTGTTTATATGTTGCCGAAAAAAGTTGTCCCAACTGTCGTGAGAATGGATGCATCGTGTCATGAGAATTATCATATTGAGTCGTGAGAAAATGCAAAGCTAGTGTCCGTATACTCGTCCCCTCCTCGGTAGTCCACATCATCGACCTGCCTCCCACCCCAGACCTCCGTCCGCGAGACCGTGTCACCCCTCCGCCACTCTATCGTCGAACCATATTCCAAAACGTGAAGATGGATATCATGAGCGTGGTAATGATCATCAACGAACTTGGTTCGCCGAAAGCTGCCATTGCGCTACTACAGGTAGTACATTTCCACCCATCTGCTTGTTAGCTAGATACTCAGCGCCGGAGAGGGAAAGCTTACCTGCATTCGAGGTGTATGGAGCCGGACGATACATGGCAAATTGAGTACCAGAGTATGGACTCATGTAACCTCCTTTAACTGCTGATCCGGGTCCTCTCTCGTCCCACATCTTCAATACGTAGGTTGCTTGAGCGAATGGGATAGCACCGGGAACCTGTTCAGCTTGCCATGGATTCCAAATTACTTGAGTCGCGTTGGCGGGTAGGACGTTGAAGGGGGAAGTGGTTGGTCCGACCGCGTAGGTGTTTCCGTTTTGAGAGCAGGATGCTATGATGGTAATGTTGGATGGTTGGACACTGTTGATCAGAACCTGTATGTCGTGAGTGCGAGTGTACATACTATAGACTTGTAAGGTTCCAGCCAAATGTGATATTTTCAGCTTCGGCGATCTTGTAATAACTCGGTGTAGCTGTGTTTGCGGGTTGCGTGACGGAGACACCACCAGCAGCGGCTGTGAGAGGGATCGAGACCGTCGAGGATGACCGGTTCGAGCCAGAAGCAGAAGAGGAAGCCCGGGAAGCAGAGGCTGATTGTGAAGATGACATGATTAGGTGCGATCGGCTGAGCGTTGAAGATCAAGTGAAGGATGTCGGTGTATTTTGTATGGTTACAGAAAGATGTCCTCGTCTGTTCTGGAGATGGTCGGAGAGAGAATGAGGTCGTTGAGATCGTGAAGACGCGTAAAGAATACAGACAGGCTAGGGAATGGAAATAATCAAACAAAGGATGGAACGAGTATTGAGGCTGTGCGTGTTTAGCTTGAGATCCAGAAAAGTCTCGGTAATGGGGCTCCAACGGCATTTGCAGTTTCAGGCAGTTTCAGAGTACCAGACAACGTAGAGCATCCCGGTGAGCTGTAAAATGCAAAGCAGGTGATAACGATGGCAGGATTATAAATGCATATCCTGTAAACTACTGCTTAACTACCACTTAGTTGTTCTTGGCCTCCTTCTTAGCGTCCATCTTGGCGATGATGGCAGCCTCCTCATCCTCAATCTTCTCGTCGACCTTGGCACCTCGGCTGGGCTCGTTTCCGTGCTTTCGGGCAGCGTCGGTGGGCTTCTCGGCAGCCTTCTCCTCCTCGGCCTCCTTCTCCTTCTTCTCAACTCGCTCGGCGTCCTGGAGGGTGTTGGCAATGGATCGCTCGTCGGTTTTGTCGAGTCGGTCGTGGGCGTGCTCGGGTGCTCGCTCAAAGTCCTTTCCGGTGTGGGCGTTACCTACAGGGGGAATAAGAGGGAGATGAATGGGGAAAGTGAAAGCGGATATGGGAGGAAGGGAAGGATAGATGCGCGAAGAGGGAAGAGAAGTGATCAGCTCAGTGATGACAGATAGAATAAGAGTACTTACCGGCGTGACCGGTCTGGGGGTCGAGTGCTCCAGCGTTGTTCTCAGACATTGTAATATGTGTTTATATGTGGGTTATGAAAGATGCAAATGCGGCTGATGGGATCAGCTTCGTTCAAGCTGACAAGAGGGCGGAAGGATCGGGTGGACCACATAACTGCTTCACACGCTGTGCCTGTCCAATGATCCCTCGAAACCATCTAGAATGAGCTACTCACTGTTTGAATGGTCTTGGTCGTGATAAATGCAATAGAGAGATGAGCTCCGCCCTTGATAGTTTCTCTACCCTTCTACCCAACTCCAATTAGCTTCCACCAACCAGCATGGGGCATAACCGAGACATGTCAACTACGTCATACCCACGTGTCTTTACTGGATCCCATTCATGGGTCTTCAAAGACCGCTAGCTTGACTAATCGGCTCCTTTGATCGGATCATGTTCATCTCTCCAGATCTCGGTTCTTCCTACTTTGTGCCCCCACTTGACGGCGCCGTAAGGATCTACCATGACGGCTGTGGTAGCTTCATCCGGTGGTGACAGATGTCCAATTGCCGTCTTGACCGAGTCTAGACCGGTGTAGATCCATCTTGTAAATTACTACAACAAGCTATTTCGAAGAGTGTCGCGCTGGCAGTGCCTTAATGTGATGTCATTTTGTACATCTGTCCCCACCAGCGTCATCAATCAACCTCAAACCCACCCGGTCAACTACCCTAACCGGCTTGTCCACACACATATATATACTTTGCCCCATCTCGAATCATTCTCTCTTCTCTCAACAACAATCTTATATCTTTTACTCTTACCACTTAAACCCCAAACAACAAATCTTATTCAATATGTCTGACATGGGACGACAATCTCTCGGTGACAGTGAGTCTAGTTTCTCTCCCCCTCTTCATCCATTTCACCCACTTTCTCTTCCTTCATACAATTTCCTTTCCTTCCCTCTTCGGGCTATCCGCACCGCATCCTCCTCATTTCCATCATCCATCAATCACATCTCGACCATCAGAGCTCCTGCTGACTTGACCAGAGGCTGGAGCCGCCTTGAAGCCCGACTCTCAGTAAGCACAACAATATCCTTCACCTGGTCCGTGCTAAACGTTCCAGGAAGTCTACCCTCGAGCAAGCAAAGGACACTATCGTTGGCAAGGCCGACTCTGCTGCCTCCTCCGCTCAGCCCGAGTCCCAGTAAGTTTCCACCATTTCCGATTTATGGGCAGGAACTGACGACATCCAGGAAGTCCTTCGGCCAGAAGGCTGGTGACGCCGTCTCCGGAAACCAGAACGAGAACTCTGGTTCCATCGTCGACTCCGTCAAGGTGAGCACGATCTAGACGTGGTGGCGAATTGTCGCTGACGATACAGGGAGCTCTCGGTATGGAGACCAACAACCCCACCAAGTAAATGTTTGTCCTTCGGACGATGTTTAGGAGGGAGACGATGTTTAGGAGGGA
>Ga0308160_10005065_pt1 | contig 13852 bp, 10 predicted proteins | sample PhyFR1_FD_201036 | JGI IMG/M metagenome (GOLD analysis project Ga0308160, IMG submission 201036) | Phyllosphere microbial communities from UC Gill Tract Community Farm, Albany, California, United States - DLSLF.R1 | ecosystem: Host-associated > Plants > Phyllosphere > Unclassified | place: USA...
AGTCGCCGTACTCGGCCGTGTCGGAGACGCTCCAGCGCTGCTTGGCCAGGCCGCCCTCCCAGATCAGGTCGACGATCAGCTTGAGCTCGTGCAGCACCTCGAAGTAGGCGATCTGCGGCTGGTAGCCGGCCTCGGTCAGCGTCTCGAAGCCGTACTGGATCAGCTGCGAGGTGCCGCCGCAGAGCACGGCCTGCTCGCCGAAGAGGTCGGTCTCGGTCTCTTCGGTGAAGGTCGTCTTGATGCCGCCGGCACGGAGGCCGCCGATGCCCTTGGAGTACGACCAGGCGAGGTCCCAGGCGGAGCCGGAGGCGTCCTTCTCGACGGCCACGATCACGGGCACGCCGCGGCCGGCCTCGAACTCGCGGCGGACGGTGTGGCCCGGGCCCTTGGGGGCGACCAGGACGACGTCGACGCCCTCGGGCGCCTCGATGTAGCCGAAGCGGATGTTGAAGCCGTGGCCGAAGACGAGCGCCTTGCCCTCGGCGAGGTTCGGGGCGATGTCGTCGGCGTAGACGTGGCGCTGGACCTGGTCGGGGGCGAGGACGACGATGACGTCGCCCCAGGCCGAGGCCTCCGCGGGGGTGTGGACCGTGAAGCCGGCCTCCTCCGCCTTGGCGCGGCTCTTCGAGCCCTCCTTGAGGCCGATGACGACCTCGACGCCGGAGTCGCGGAGGTTCAGCGCGTGGGCGTGGCCCTGCGAGCCGTAGCCGATGACGGCGACCTTCTTGCCCTGGATGAGGGACAGGTCGGCGTCGTTGTCGTAGACGATCTCAGTCACAGTGGTGCTTCTCCTCGGTTGTCGACGGATGTCGTGTCGGTGGGTCGTGCAGCAGGAGGCGCGGGCCGGGAGCCCGGGGCCGCCTAGTTCTTGAAGACGCGGTCGGTGATCGACTTGGCGCCGCGGCCGATGGCCAGGAGGCCCGACTGCGAGATCTCCTTGATGCCGTAGGGCTCGAGGACGCGCAGGAGGGCGGTGGTCTTGCCGGTGTCGCCGGTCACCTCGATGACGAGGGCGTCGGTCGAGACGTCGACGACCGCGGCCCGGAACAGCGTCACGGCCTCGAGCACCTGCGAGCGGGTCGTGTTGTCGACCCGGACCTTGATCAGCATGTGCTCGCGCTGCACCGACTGCGAGTAGTCGAGCTCGACGATCTTGATGACGTTGACCAGCTTGTTGAGCTGCTTCGTGACCTGCTCGAGCGGGAGCTCCTCCACGTCGACGACGACCGTGATGCGGCTGAAGCCCTCGAGCTCGCTCTTGCCGACGGCGAGGCTCTCGATGTTGAAGCCGCGGCGGGCGAAGAGGCCCGCGACGCGGGTCAGCAGACCGGGCTTGTCCTCGACGAGGAGGCTCAGGACGTGGCTCATGCGTGCTCTCCGGTCATGTCGCCGTCGCGGGTGGTGTCGGACGCGCTGCTGCCCGGCGCCTCGTCGTCCCACTCCGGGGCGAGCGCACGGGCGTGCTGGATCTCGGAGTTCGAGACGCCCTGGGGCACCATCGGCCAGACCATCGCGTCGCGGCTGACGACGAAGTCGATGACGACCGGGCGGTCGTTCGTCTCCAGCGCCAGCTGGATGGCGGCGTCGACCTCGTCCTCCGTCCGGACGCGGATGCCGAGGGCGCCGTAGGCGTCGGCGAGCTTCACGAAGTCGGGCACCATGCGGGTCTCGTGGCCCGTGTTCAGGTCGGTGAACGAGTGGCGGCCCTCGTAGAAGAGGGTCTGCCACTGGCGCACCATGCCGAGCGACGAGTTGTTGATGATCGCGACCTTGATCGGGATGTCGTTGATGACGCAGGTCGCGAGCTCCTGGTTGGTCATCTGGAAGCAGCCGTCGCCGTCGATGGCCCAGACCACGCGGTCGGGCTGGGCGACCTTGGCGCCCATGGCGGCCGGGACGGAGTAGCCCATCGTGCCCGCGCCTCCCGAGTTCAGCCAGGCGTGCGGGCGCTCGTACTGGATGAACTGGGCGGCCCACATCTGGTGCTGGCCGACGCCGGAGGCGTAGATCGCCTCGGGGCCGGAGAGCTGGCCGATGCGCTGGATGATCGCCTGCGGCGACAGCAGGCCGTCGTCGGGCTCGGTGTAGCCGAGCGGGAACTGCTCGCGGAGCCCGTCGAGGCGCTCCCACCAGGCGGCGATGTCGGGCTTCCGCCCGCCGGTCACCTCGGCGAAGGCGCTGGCGAGGTCGGGGATGACGACCTTCGCGTCGCCGACGATCGGCACGTCGGCGATGCGGATCTTCGAGATCTCGGCCGGGTCGATGTCGACGTGGACGACCTTCGCGCCGGGCGCGAAGAGGTCGGCCTTGCCGGTGACGCGGTCGTCGAACCGGGCGCCGAGGGCGATGATCAGGTCACTCTCCTGCAGGCCGAGCACGGCCGGCACGGTGCCGTGCATGCCGGGCATGCCGAGGTGCTGCGCGTGGGTGTCGGGGAAGGCACCGCGGGCCATCAGCGTGGTGACGACGGGGGCGCCGGTGAGCTCGACCAGGGTCTTGAGCTCGGCCGAGGCGCCGGCGCGGATGACGCCGCCGCCGACGTAGAAGACCGGCTGCTTCGCCTCGGCGATCATCTGGGCGGCCGCGGTGATCTGCTTGCCGTGGGCCTTGGTGACGGGGCGGTAGCCGGGCAGGTCGACGACCGGCGGCCACACGAACGGCGCGCTGTTCTGCTGCGCGTCCTTCGTGATGTCGACGAGCACGGGGCCGGGGCGGCCGGTGCTGGCGATCTGGTAGGCCGCGGCGAGGGTCGCCGGGATGTCCTCCGGCTTCGTCACGAGGAACGAGTGCTTGGTGATCGGCATCGTGATGCCCACGATGTCGGCCTCCTGGAAGGCGTCGGTGCCCATCAGCGTCGAGAAGACCTGGCCGGTGATCGCGAGCAGCGGCATGCTGTCCATGTAGGCGTCGGCGATGGCGGTGACGAGGTTCGTCGCGCCGGGGCCGGAGGTCGCGATGGCGACGCCGACGCGCCCGGAGGCCGCGGCGTAGCCCTCGGCCGCGTGGCCGGCGCCCTGCTCGTGGCGGACCAGGATGTGGCGGATCGCCGTCGAGGCCATCAGCTCGTCGTAGAACGGGATGATGGCGCCGCCCGGCAGGCCGAAGACGTCGGTCACCCCGAGGTGCTCGAGCGACCGGAGGATCGCGCCTGAGCCGGTGAGGACCTCGGGAGGCGCCGGGGCGTCGGGGCCGGGGCGGGCCGCCGGGCGCGCGGCGGCACCGGGCAGCGGGGTCGTGTCGTGGGGCATCGGAGGCGGTTCCCTCTTCGTGGTGGTGGACGGTGTGACGGAGGTCAGCCGACGACGATCGCGCGGGCCCGGTGGAGGCGGCGGGGACGGTCGTCTAGTAGGTGACGGCGCCCTCCGCGGCGGAGCGGACCTGGCGCGCGTACTTGGCGAGGACACCGCGGGTGTAGCGCGGGGGAAGAGGAGCCCAGCCGTCGCGGCGGGACTCGAGCTCGGCGGGATCGACGAGTAGGTCGATGGACCGAGCGGCGATGTCGACCCGAATCAGATCACCATCGCGCACGAAGGCGATCGGACCTGCGTCGACCGCTTCGGGAGCCATGTGGCCGATGCACAGGCCGGTTGTGCCGCCTGAGAATCGTCCGTCCGTCAAGAGTAGTACATCTTTTCCGAGCCCTGCGCCCTTGATGGCCGCCGTGATGGCGAGCATCTCGCGCATGCCGGGGCCGCCCTTCGGGCCCTCGTAGCGGATGACGACGACGTCGCCCGCGACGATGCGGCCCTCGGTGAGGGCGTCCATGGCGCCGCGCTCGCGCTCGAAGACCTTCGCCGGCCCCTCGAAGAGCGAGGCGTCGAAGCCGGCCGTCTTCACGACCGCGCCCTCGGGGGCCATCGTGCCGCTGAGCACGGTGAGGCCGCCCGTCGCGTGGATGGGGTCGTCGAGCGTGCGGAGCACCTCGCCGTCGAGGGGGGCTGGCTGGATGTCGGCGAGGTTCTCGGCGACCGTCTTGCCGGTCACGGTGAGGCAGTCGCCGTGCAGCAGGCCGGCGTCGAGGAGCGCCTTCATGACGACGGGCACGCCGCCCATGCGGTCGACGTCGTTCATGACGTACTTGCCGAACGGCTTGAGGTCGCCGATGTGCGGCACGGTGTCGCCGATGCGGTTGAAGTCGTCGATGGTGAGGTCGACCTCGGCCTCGTAGGCGATGGCCAGCAGGTGCAGGACGACGTTCGTCGAGCCGCCGAAGGCCATGGCGACGGCGATGGCGTTCTCGAACGCCTCCTTGGTGAGGATGTCGCGCGTGGTGATGCCGAGCCGCAGCATGTTCACGACGGCCTCGCCCGAGCGGTGGGCGAAGTAGTCGCGGCGACGGTCGGCCGAGGGCGGCGAGGCCGAGCCGGGCAGGCTCATGCCGAGCGCCTCGGCGACGCTCGCCATGGTGTTGGCCGTGTACATGCCGCCGCAGGCGCCCTCGCCCGGGACGATCGCGCACTCGATGGCCTTGAGGTCGGCGTCGCTGAGGTTGCCGGCCTTGTGGGCGCCGACCGCCTCGAACGAGTCGATGATCGTGACGTTCTTCTCGGTACCGTCGCTGAGCTTGACCCACCCGGGGGCGACGCTGCCCGCGTAGAGGAAGACGCTCGCCAGGTCGAGGCGGGCCGCGGCCATCAGCATCCCGGGCAGCGACTTGTCGCAGCCGGCCAGCAGCACCGAGCCGTCGAGGCGCTCGGCGTTCATCACGACCTCGACGCTGTCGGCGATGACCTCGCGCGACACGAGCGAGAAGTGCATGCCCTCGTGGCCCATCGAGATGCCGTCGGAGACGGAGACGGTGCCGAACTGGAGCGGGTACCCGCCGCCGGCGTGCACGCCCTCCTTGGCGCCCTGCGCGAGGCGGTCGAGCGACAGGTTGCAGGGGGTGATCTCGTTCCAGCTGCTGGCGATGCCGATCTGGGGCTTCTCCCAGTCGCCGTCGCCCATGCCCACGGCACGCAGCATGCCCCGGGAGGTGGTGGCTTCGACGCCGTCGGTGACGACGCGGCTGCGCGGCTTGATGTCGACCTCGGGCTGGGTGTCCTTCACTGGCATGGGTCGAGTTTAGGGCCCGCCGCCGTCAGCGACGCCCACGTACCGGACGGAGGCGCCGGCGGCGCGGCAGGGCGGAGGAGCGCCGGCTCAGTCCAGGCCGGGATCGGCGTCGTGGTGCCGACGCTCCTGGTGCTCGCGCTCCCGGGCGGGGTCGTCGTGCTCCTCGTCGTCGCCCTCCGAGTCGTCGAGCCCGTCGAGGCGCTCGATCTCGACGGCGAGCACGTCGGCCGACCCGACCGGCAGGGTCGAGGTGTCGACGTCGGCGAGGGACTCCCCGTCGCCGACCAGCTCCTCCCCCGCCCTCGCGACGGCGTCGTCGAGCTCGTCGACGACCAGCAGGTCACGACGCAGGTCGCCGTTGCGGTACCCGGCCCGACCGATCATGTGCGCGGAGATGGGCGCCGTGAGCATCTGGAAGACGAGGACGACGAGCAGGGAGGCGACGGTCGCCAGGGTGTGCTGGTCGAGCGCGATCGCGGCGAGCATGAGGATGAGCCCGAAGATCTGCGGCTTCGTGGCGGCGTGCATGCGCGAGAGCGCGTCCGGGAAGCGGAGCAGGCCCACCCCCGCCGCGGCGGAGAGGAGGGCTCCCGCGAGGAGGAGGACGGAGCTGGCGACGTCGTAGGCGGTCTGGCTCATGACGGGTCCTGCCTCGACACGTAGCGGGCGACCGTGATCGACCCGAAGACTGCCGTGAGCGCGAGGACGATGATGACGGGCAGCGTCCGGGTGTGGTGGCCGGACACCATGTCGGCGGCGAGCACGCAGATGAGGGTCGTGAGCAGCATGTCGCTCGCGATCATGCGGTCGAGGATGGACGGCCCCCGGACGATGCGCCAGACGGAGGCCAGGGCGGCGAAGGCGAACAGGATCCCGACGATCCACTCGACGGCGGTCACGAGGCGGCTCCCCTGTCTTTCTCGTTCACGAGGCGGTCGTTCCCCGTGGGGTCGGTCGCCGGGTCCTCCGTCGCCGGCGTGCCCTCGGCGATGCGCCGCAGGTCGTCGGCGCTGCCGAGGGCCCGGGCGATCCTCTTCTCGAAGCCGAGCACGGAGGCGCGCACCTGCTCGACGCCGTCGGCGTCCTCCACGGCGAGGGCGTGCATGTAGAGGATCGACCGCTCCCGGTCGGCCTCCACGACGAGCGACCCGGGCACCAGCGAGGCGGCCTCGGCCACCAGGGTCATCACGAAGTCGGATCGCGTGTGCAGCTGCACCGCGACGATCGCGTTGCTCGTCACGCCGCGGGGCCGCACGGCCTTCCACGCCACCTCGACCGAGGCGACGACGAGGTCGGCCAGGAAGCGGACCACGAAGACCAGGGCCCAGCCGAGGTTGAACCTCCCGCTGAGCTCCACCGGCGGGAGGAAGAAGACGCGCGTCACGAGCAGGGCGACGAGCACCCCGGTGACGGCGGAGAGCACCGTCAGCTGGTTCCAGAGGAACATCCAGAGGACGACGAGCCCGACCAGCAGCGGCAGCTGCCGCAGCAGGCTCCGGCCGACCTCGTGGGCGGAGGGCCGCGGCGTCACGGGGTGCCCTCCTGGTCGTCCGAGGCGGTGTCGCCCTCGCCGGTGGGGAAGACCAGCTGCACGTACTCGTTCGAGCCGTACACGCGACCGGCCGCGCGCTCGGCGACGCCGTAGAGCGGGCCGGCGGCGACGGTGAGGACGAGCGACACGAGGACCATGCCGGCCGTCGCGCCGATCATGGTGCGGGGGTTCGCGCGGCGCTTCTGCACGACCGTCCGGCCGGGAGCCTCCTCGAGACGCTCGGTGAGGGGCGACTCGTGGTCCTCCACGTCGGCGCCGGGACGCCAGAAGGCGAGGTTCCAGGCACGCATCAGCGCGTACAGCGTGAGCAGCGACGTCAGGGCGCCCGCCCCCAGCAGGACGTAGACGAGCGGGTCGTGCAGCCGCGCCCCGGCGTCGAAGAGCGCCACCTTGCCGATGAACCCGGAGAAGGGCGGGATGCCCCCGAGGTTGAGCGCCGGGATGAAGAAGAGGACGCCGATCACGGGCGCCGCCTTGAGCAGGCCGCCGAGCCGGAGGACGGAGGCGGTGCCTCCCCGTCGTTCGATCAGCCCCGCGCCGAGGAAGAGGGTCGTCTGCACGGTGATGTGGTGCACCACGTAGTAGATCGTGGCCGCGAGCCCCTCGACGGTGCCGAGGGCGATGCCGAAGATCATGTAGCCGATGTGGCTGACCAGGGTGAACGACAGCAACCGCTTGATGTCGGCCTGGGCCACCGCGCCGAGGATGCCCACCACCATCGTCAGCAGCGCGATGATGAGCAGGTAGACGTTGACGTTGCTCTCGACGAACAGGACGGTCTCGGTGCGGATGATCGCGTACACGCCGACCTTGGTCAGGAGGCCCGCGAAGACCGCCGTGACCGGCGCGGGGGCCGTCGGGTACGAGTCGGGCAGCCAGAACGACAGCGGGAAGATCGCGGCCTTGATGCCGAAGGCCGTCAGCAGCATCACGTGGATGATCGTCTGCACGTCGGGCGGGATCTGGTCCATCTTCTGCGCGATGTCGGCGATGTTCACGGTGCCGAGCGCGCCGTAGATCATGGCGATCGACGCGAGGAAGAGCACGCTCGAGAGCAGGCTCACGACGATGTAGGTGACCCCCGCGCGGATGCGCTGCTCCGTGCCGCCGAGCGTGATCAGCACGTAGCTGGCGATGAGCAGCATCTCGAAGCCGACGTAGAGGTTGAAGAGGTCGCCCGCCGCGAAGGCGTCGAACACGCCCGCGGCGAGGATGAGGTAGGTCGGGTTGTAGATCGACACCGGGGCGTCGCCGTCGCCGTCCGCCGAGCCCTGCCCGACCGAGTACACGAAGACCGCCAGCAGCACGATCGACGAGATGACGAGCATCAGCGCGGCGAGGCGGTCCACCACGAGGAGGATGCCGAAGGGCGCCTCCCACCCGCCGATCTGCACGGCGATGGCCCCGTCGCGGTCGACGACGACCAGCAGGACGACGCTGATCACGACGACGACGGCCAGCGCGGCGATCGACAGGACCGCCTGGAGGCGGGGGCGCCGGGTGGCGATGAGCGCGGTGGCCGCGCCGAGCAGCGGGACGAGCACCACGAGCGGCACGAGGAAGTCGACGTTCACGGTCGGCCTCCCTTCGGCCCGGTCGGGCGGTCGTCGTCGTCGGTGCGGTAGCGGCCCACGTCGCGGGCGCGCTCGGGGTGGAGCGGGTCGTGGTGCGGCGCGTGCTCGGGGTCGGCCAGGGGCACGTTCTCGCGCGGCGCGTGGTCCCACGCGTCGTCGTCGTCGGGGTCGTGCGGCGACTCGGGGACGGCCGCCTCCGCCCGCGAGCCGAACTCCGTGTCTCCCCCGGCCTCGTCGTCCGCGGCGGACTGCTCGACCTCCTCCTCGGCGGGCACCCCGCGGATGCCGATCTCGAGGTCCTCGAGGTCGTCGGCCACGTCGTCCTCCTGGGCCAGGCGCCAGGAGCGGTAGATCAGGGCGAGGAGGAACGCGGAGACGCCGAAGGTGATGACGATCGCCGTGAGCACCAGGGCCTGCGGCAGCGGGTCGGCGAACGACGACTCCGACACCTCGCCGTCGGCGATCGGCGCCTCGCCGCTCCGGCCGGACATCACGAGGATGAGGATGTTCGTCGCGTTGCCGACGAGCAGGAAGCCGAGGAGGACCCGGGTCATGCTGCGCTCGAGCATGAGGTAGATGCCGCACGCGTACAGCGCGGCCATCACCACGACGAGGACGAGGGAGACGCTCACGAGGCCGCCCCCTGCTTCGTCGTCGCGGTGACCGAGGCGTCGCCCCGGTCGTCTTCTTCTTCTTGACGGTCGACCTCGGCCCCCAGGCTGCGGAGCACGTCGAGGACGAGGCCGACGACCACGAGGTAGACGCCGACGTCGAAGAACGTCGAGGTGACGAACTCGACGTGGCCGAAGAGCGGCAGCTCGCCCTCGACCCAGGTCGAGGTCAGGGCGTCGACGCCGAGGAAGAGCGGGACGACCGCCGTCGCGACGATGACCAGGAGCCCGGTGCCCAGGACCTTGCCCGCGTCGAGGGGCGCGGCGGCCCCGAGCTCGAACCGCCCGCCCGCGAGGTACCGCGCGACGAAGGCCATGCCCGCGACGAGACCGCCCGCGAACCCGCCGCCCGGGAGGTTGTGCCCGGCGAAGAGGAGGTAGATCGAGACCACCACGATGGCGTGGAAGAGCAGCCGGACGACGACCTCGAGCAGGATCGAGCGGTTCTGCGGCGCGAGCTTGCGCCCCGCGAGCAGCCAGGCCCGGCGGTCGCCCTCGACGTCGCTGGTGTCGGCCGCGGTCGCCGAGAGCTGGCCGCCCCCGGGCAGCTCGGGCGCCGCCTCCATCTCGGGCCGCACCCGGGCGAGGAAGCGCTGGGCGCGGCTGCGACGGGCGGGCCGGGGCAGCATGTCGGTGCGCGAGGTGAGGAAGACGAGGCTCGCGACGCCCGTGGCCGCGACGATGAGCACGCTGATCTCGCCCATGGTGTCCCACCCGCGGATGTCGACGAGCGTGACGTTGACGACGTTCTTGCCGTGCCCCCCGGTCACCGCGAGCTCGGGGAACGCGCCGCTGATCGTCGGCATCGACCGGGCGCCGAGGGCGACGACCGCGATGGCGGCCATCACGCAGCCGACCGAGATCGCGATGACCGCCCGGGCGGCCCGGTGGGTGCGGCCGTTCCGCTCGCCGAGGCGCGCGGGCAGGCGGCGCAGGACGAGGACGAAGGCGATGAGCGTGATGGTCTCGATGAGCGCCTGGGTGAGGGCGAGGTCGGGCGCCCCGTGCAGGGCGAAGAGCGCCGCCATGCCGTAGCCGGTGACGCCGACCAGCACGACCGCCTGGAACCGCTTGTTCGAGCGGGCGGCGGCGACCGCGCCGATCACCATGAGGCCGCCGATGGCCAGCTGGGCCGGGTAGTCCCACAGGACCGCCGCCTCCGGCCAGCTCCTGTTCAGCGAGAGGGTCACGATCGACGACGCCACGAAGACCACGAGGATCGTCGCGAGGTAGAAGGGCAGCGAGCCGCGCTGCGTCGCCGCCGTGGTGCGCGACGCCGTGCTGTCGATGGTCGTCATGATGCGGACGTACCCGTCGGAGGCGCGGGGCATGAACGAGGCCGCCTTCTGCAGGCGGGCGACCGGCTCCCGCTGCCAGAACAGGAGCGCGCCGACGACGAGGGTGAGCCCCGTCAGCCCGAGGGCCGGCTCGAGCCCGTGCCAGAGGGCGAGGTGGTACGGGCCGTGGTCGCTCTCGACCGCGGGGAGGGCGTCGGCGTAGAGCGCGAGGACGGGGTCGAGGGCTCCGGCCGCGGCGCCGAGCCCGAGGCCGAGAAGCGCGAGGACGGCCGGCGAGACGAGGAAGTCGACGTGCTCCTTGACGAAGTCCACGGGCTCGACGCCGGCCTTGCGGGCGAAGGCCCCCCAGAGGAAGCGGAGGCTGTAGGCCGTGGTGAGGATCGAGCCGAGCACGACCCCGACGAGGGCGACGACGCCCCAGGCGCTGCCGTGCTCGGCGTCGGAGAGGAGCGCGCTCAGCACGGCCTCCTTCGCGACGAAGCCGAACGTCGGCGGCACGCCGGCCATCGAGGCCAGGGCGAGCACGGTGATGACGAAGAGCAGCGGAGCCTGCCGGCCGAGGCCGCTGAGCTTCCGCAGGTCGCGGGTGCCCGCCCGGTGGTCGACGATGCCGACGACGAGGAAGAGGGTGGCCTTGAAGAGGGCGTGGGCGACGAGGAGCGCGAGCCCGGCGAGGGCGGCGTCGCGCGTGCCGTAGCCGACGACGATCGTGAGGAAGCCCAGCTGGCTCACCGTGCCGTAGGCCAGCACGAGCTTGAGGTCGTGCTGGCGCAGGGCCCGGTAGCCGCCGAGGAGCATCGTCACCACGCCGACCGTGACGACGATCTCCTGCCAACCGGGCGAGTCGTGGTAGCCGGGGGCGAGGCGGGCGACGAGGTAGATGCCCGCCTTCACCATGGCCGCGGCGTGCAGGTAGGCGCTGACGGGGGTCGGTGCCGCCATGGCGGCGGGCAGCCAGAAGTGGAACGGCACGAGGGCGGACTTGCTCAGCGCCCCGACGAGCACGAGCACGACCGCGACGGTGACGGCGGACCCCGCCGGGGGCGACTCCACCAGGCCCTCGAGCGAGGAGGTGCCTCCCTCCACGGCCAGGATCACCAGCCCCACGAGCATCGCCAGGCCGCCCGCGGTCGTCACGATCAGCGCCTGGAGCGCCGCCCCGCGGCTCGTCTGCTTGGCCGTGTAGTGCCCGATGAGGAGGTACGAGAAGACGCTCGTGGCCTCCCAGAAGACGAAGAGCACGAAGACGTCGTCGCTCGTCACGAGGCCGTACATGGCGCCCGCGAAGGCGACCAGGATGGCGGCGAAGCGCGGCAGCGACTCGTCGTCGCGGCTGAAGTAGCGCGCGCAGTAGAGCAGCACGAGCGCGCCGACGCCGGTGACGACCAGGGCGAGCACCCACGCGAGCACGTCGACCCGGAGGGTCAGGGCGATGCCGAGCTGCGGGATCCACGGCACCGACTCGACGACGACGTCGCCGGCGAGGACGGCGGGGCCCTGCGTGGCCGTGTACACCGCGACGGCGGCCGGGACGAGGGCGGCGACCACGAAGAGGCGCGTGCCGAGTCGGCGGCCTAAGGCCACGACGACCGAGGCGACCGCGAAGGCCAGGAGTGCGACGATCACGCGGGGCACCTCCGTCAGGCTGTCGAGTTCGTCGGTCGCGCCGGGCGGGCGGCGACGAGGAGTCGGGCGGAGAGTCCACCCTACCTGTCGGTCACCTGGGAGGACCGCCCGCGCGACGCGGGGGCACTACGCTGCGCCGAGCGGACAGCCGCGGCCCCTGTCGGGGACGGGCGTCGTCAGGCGTGACCGAGGTGGTCGCGGAGGTCCGCCAGCTCGGTGAGCAGCCGGGCCATCGCCTCGGCGTCCGCGACGCGGTGCCGCGCGACGGTCTCGGCCGGGCCCACCTTGACGCCGAGGTCGCCGTCGCCGAGCGAGCGCAGGGCGTCCTCGTCGGTGACGTCGTCGCCCGCGAAGAGCACGCCCGTCGCGTCGTAGTGCTCGCGCAGCCGGGCCACGCCGTCGTCCTTGCCGGTGGGCCGGACGGCGTACTCGCGGACGTTCTTGCCCTCGCGCTCGTGCACGCCGGGCTCGTCGGCGAGGCGCTGCTGGACGGCAGCCCGCACCTCCTCCGTCGTCGTGGCGTCGGCGAGGCGCGTGTGCAGGGCGAGCCCCGCGGGCTTCTCCTCCACGTAGACGCCCTCGCGCCCGGCCGCGGCGCCGTGCAGGGCGTCGGAGATGACGGCGCGGCGCGCCTGCTCGTCGTCGCTCAGGGTCGTCGTCTCGCCGTCGATGCGCACCTCGATGCCGTGCGAGCCCACGAGGACGACCTCCTCCGGCACGTCGGCGATCTGGAGCAGCGACGAGATGTCGCGGCCGGAGACGAGGGCGACGGTGGTGTCGCCCATGGCGACCAGCCTGCGGATCGCGTCGACCGACTCCGGCAGGGCCCGCGCCTCCATCGGGGCGTCGACCTCGGGAGCGAGCGTGCCGTCGAAGTCGAGGGCCACGAGGAGGCGCGGAGTCGTCGCGAGACGGCCGAGCGCGTCCGAGAGGGCCCGGTCGGCCTCCCCGGTGCGGGCGTCGCCGGTGCTGCGGGTCTGGTCGTCGGCGCTCACGCGTCGCCTCCCTCGGTCTCGGCGGCGTCCGCCGGCTGCGTGATCTGCTGCCCGGGCCGCACGTTCTCGAGCGCCTGGAGGAACGAGGCGCTCCACGCCTCGACGTCGTTCTCGAGCACGCGGCGGCGGAGCGAGCGCATGCGCGTCGTGCGGTCGCGCTTCGGCATCTCGATCGCCCGCATGATCGTGTTCTTCAGCCCGCCGATGTCGTGCGGGTTGATCAGCAGCGCGCTCTTCAGCTCGTCGGCGGCGCCGGCGAACTCGCTGAGCACGAGCACCCCGTCGTTGTCGCGGCGGACGGCGACGTACTCCTTCGCGACGAGGTTCATGCCGTCGCGCAGCGCCGTGACGAGCATGATGTCGGCGGCGAGGTACAGCGCCACCATCTCTTCGCGGGGGTACCCGTGGTGGTGGTAGCTGATGGCGGTGTGGCTCATCGTCGCGTAGTCGCCGTTGATGCGGCCGACCGTCAGCTCGATCTCGTCGCGCAGGGTCTTGTAGGTCTCGACGCGCTCGCGGCTCGGGCTCGCGACCTGCACGAGCGTGGCGTCCTCCACGCTCAGGCGCCCGTCGGCGAGGAGCTCGCCGAAGGCCTTCATGCGGTGGCGGATGCCCTTGGTGTAGTCGAGCCGGTCGACGCCGAGCATCACCGTCTTCGGGTTGCCGAGCCCCTCCCGGATCTCCCGGGCACGGGCCTGGATCTCGGGCCGCGCCGCGAGCTTCTCGTAGCTGGCCGCGTCGATCGAGATCGGGAAGTGCTTCGCGAGCACCCGGCGCACCTTGCGGCCGCGCCGCGAGACGACGGCGGCCTCGTCGTCGACCGGCACCTCGACGTAGGGGCGCGTCGTCGAGTAGCCGAGCAGGTGGCGGACGGCCCGCGAGAAGTTCGACGCGTCGTCGCCGCGCTGGAAGCCGATGACGTCGGCCCCGAGCAGGCCCTCGAGGATCTGCCGGCGCCAGGGCAGCTGCGAGAAGATGCCGAGCGGCGGGAAGGGGATGTGGTTGAAGAAGCCGATGGTCACGTCGGGGCGGGCCTCGCGGAGCATCTTCGGCACGAGCTGCAGCTGGTAGTCCTGCACCC